>Ga0182021_10001650_pt1 | contig 25840 bp, 27 predicted proteins | sample 612E3MmetaG_FD_120493 | JGI IMG/M metagenome (GOLD analysis project Ga0182021, IMG submission 120493) | Permafrost microbial communities from Stordalen Mire, Sweden - 612E3M metaG (Illumina Assembly) | ecosystem: Environmental > Terrestrial > Soil > Wetlands > Permafrost | place: Sweden... | reverse complement strand
TGCGCGTCCCGCTGGCCGACGGCACGCTGGTGGCGACCCCCGGCATGCCGGACGAGGACCTCATCCCCAGCATCCTGGCGCTGTCCGACGTGATGTGTACGGGATGGCACGCGGCTGTCTCCGCCGGCGTCGGCCCGAGCACGACGGTCGCCGTCGTGGGTGACGGCGCGGTTGGCCTGTGCGCGGTCCTCGCCGCCGTGCAGCTCGGCGCGCCTGTGGTCATCGCCATGAGCCGCCACGAGTCCCGCCAGAAGGTCGCCACGACCTTCGGGGCGACGCACATCGTCGCCGAGCGCGACGAGGCCGGCATCGCGGCCATCAAGGCACTCACCGACGGCATCGGCGCTGACTGCGTCCTCGAGTGCGTCGGTACGGAGGAGGCTCGTGCCCAAGCGTCCGGCAGCGTCCGCGTCGGGGGCAACATCGGCCTCGTCGGCGTACCGCACGGCGACCTGCCGACCGACCAGTTCTTCTGGAAGAACGTCGGCATCAAGGGCGGCCCGGCGAACTGTCGCGCGTACCTGCCGCACCTGCTCGAACTCGTACTCGCTCGCACGATCAACCCCGGCATCGTGTTCGACCTCGAGCTGCCGCTGTCCGAGATCGCCGAGGCCTACGCCGCGATGGACGAGCGCCGCGCGATCAAGTCGCTCGTACGCCCGGTCGTGCAGGGGGTCTGACATGGAGCAGCTCGCCACTCCGAGGACCAGCAAGGGCGACGCCGACAAGTTCCTCGGCGACGTGTACGTGGACGGCATCACCAGCCCTGACTCGGGTGTCGTGGCCGCGTTCGTGCACTTCACGCCGGGCGCCCGCAACGCCTGGCACACGCACGCGACCGGCCAGACGCTGCACTGCACGTCAGGGTACGGACTCGTCGTCACCGACGACGAGGTCATAGCCCTGCGTCCCGGGGTGACAGCCTGGACGCCGCCGGGCCAGCGGCACTGGCACGCAGCCGTACCCGACCAGTTCATGACCCATCTGGCCATCAGCTCCATCCCGGCCGACCCGTCCACGGGTGCGGTCTGGGGCGAGATGGTCACCGACGACGAGTATCAGGCTGCCGTCAGCCAGCTCGGCTGAGGGCGCCGTCTCCTGGGGTGTCGGTTTCCCAAGGGATGTAGGAGTTTCGTCACATCCCTCGGCAAATCTGCCAAGGGATGTGACGAGTTGCCTACATCCCTTGGGAAACCGACGGACTCGCAGGACCAGTCGCAACACACGTGAAGCACACAGAAGGAGCACCATGCAGTACACACGACTCGGGAACTCCGGCCTCAGGATCAGCCGTATCGCACTCGGCTGCATGAGCTTCGGCGACACCAGCAGCGGGTTCAACCAGTGGGCACTCGGCGAGGAGGATGCGCAGCCGTTCTTCGAGAAGTCCGTCGAGCTGGGCATCACGTTCTGGGACACGGCCAACGTGTACAGCCTCGGCTCGTCCGAGGAGATCGTCGGGCGTGCGATCACGACGTACAGCCGTCGCGAGGACATCGTGCTGGCCACGAAGGTCCACTTCCCCATGCATGCCGGCCCCGGCGGGTCGGGTCTCAGCCGCAAGGCGATCATGGAGAACATCGACGCCTCGCTGAAGCGCCTCGGCACCGACTACGTGGACCTCTACCAGATCCACCGCTTCGACCCGAACACCCCGGTCGAGGAGACGATGGAGGCCCTCAACGACGTCGTACGGTCCGGCAAGGCTCGCTACATCGGGGCCTCGGCCATGTGGGCGTGGCAGTTCTCGAAGATGCAGTACACGGCGCGGCTGAACGGCTGGTCGACGTTCGTCTCGATGCAGGACGAGTACAACCTCGTCATGCGCGAGGAGGAGCGGGAGATGTTCGGCCTGCTCGCCGACCAGGGTGTCGGGGCGATCCCGTTCTCGCCCCTGGCCAAGGGGCGGGTCTGCCGCCCGTGGGGCCAGTCGACCGCTCGGATGGAGACCGACCCGGTGGGCAAGCGCTACGACCAGGACGCCGACGCGCCGATCGTGGACGCGGTCCAGGCGATCGCCGAGGCCCGCGGTGTACCCATGGCGCAGGTCGCCCTAGCCTGGGTGTTGTCCAAGCCCGTGATCAGTGCGCCGATCGTCGGTCCGACGAAGCTGAGCCACCTCACCGACGCCGTCGCGGCGCTCGACCTGGAGCTCACCGGCGACGAGGTCGCGAGCCTCGAGGAGCACTACGCCCCGCACATCCCGCGGTCCTTCTGAGACCCGGCACGACCCGTACAACAGGAGCCTCTGATGGTCATCTCAACCAACGCCCAGCACAACCACGACCAGCTCTTCGGCAACCGTCTGTCGACGCTGTCGCAGACCGACCCGGAGCTCATCGAGTACTTCGACAACTTCGCCTTCGGTGAGGTGTTCGAGCACGGCTCACTGGATCCGCACTCCCGGCTCCTCGTGATCCTGGCAGCGCTCATCGGCTGCCAGGCTCAGACGGAGTACCGGGTCTTCCTGGGGGCGGCGCTGTCCAACGGCGTCTCTCCGGTCGAGGCGAAGGAGGTCGTCTACCACGCCGTCGCGTACATGGGCATCGGTCGCGTGTACGACTTCCTCACCATCACCAACGAGATGTTGGTCGAGCGCGATGTCGAGCTGCCGCTGCCCGGCCAGTCGACGACGACGCCCGAGATGCGCTTCGACGAGGGCTGGAAGGTGCAGGAGGCGGTCGTCGGGGATCGGCTGGCGGAGATGCACGCGTCGGCGTCGCCCGACACGAAGCACATCCAGAACTGGCTCACGGCGAACTGCTTCGGGGACCACTACACCCGTACGGGGCTGGAGCTCGCGACGCGCGAGCTGCTGACGTTCGTCATCATCGTCGCCCAGGGCGGCTGCGACGCGCAGGCGCGTGGACACGTGGCGGGCAACGTACGTGTCGGCAACTCTCGTGCGGTACTGCTCGACGCGTTGAGCCAGCTGGTCCCGTACATCGGCTACCCGCGCACGCTCAACGGTCTCGCGGCGATCAACGAGGTCGCGCCGACCGAGGCATCATGATCGTCCTCGCCATCGGAGCCACCGGCAGCATCGGGCGCCACGTCGTCGCGGAGGCCTTGGCGGCAGGTCACACGGTGAGGGCTCTGGTACGGGATCGTGCCCGGGCCGACTTCCCGGCGTCTGTCGACGTGGTTGTCGGCGATGTCACGAACCCCGAGACGGTCGCTGCGGCTGTGCACGGAGTCGACGCCGTGGTCTTCACGCACGGGTCGGACGGCGGGGGCAAGGTGGGGTCGCGGACGGTCGACTACGGGGCTGTCCGGAACGTGCTGGCTGCCCTCGACCGCCCGGTGCGGATCGCGTTGATGACCGCCATCGGGGTGACGAACCGCATGGGCGCGTACAACCAGAGCACCGAGTCGCACGACTGGAAGCGCCGGGCGGAGCGGTTGGTGCGGGCCAGCGGCCACGAGTACACGATCGTGCGCCCGGGCTGGTTCGACGACAACGCGGCGGACCAGCTGCGGCTCGTCTTCCAGCAGGGCGACAGCCAGGGCGGTACGAGCAGCTCCCCGGCCGACGGAGTCATCTCGCGGCGCCAGATCGCCCAGGTCCTCGTCTCCTCGCTCACGAGCGAGTCCGCCCGGCACAAGACGCTGGAGCTGGTTGCCGAGACAGGTACGGCACAGACTGATCTCGAGCCGCTCTTCGCCGCGCTGGAGGCAGACCCGGCGGGATCCCTCGATGGCGGTGCCGACGTGGACAACCAACCGTTGGCGGAAGAGCCTGAGTCGGTGCGCGCGGACCTGGTGGCCATCCGCCAACCCTGACCGAGGGCCGAGTGTCAGCCGGCCTTCGGCGCCCCGATGGGCGTGACCAGGTGACGCACCTGGACCTGGTCGGCCTCGATCTCGAAGCCGCCGTCCTCCCAGGAGGAGAAGCCGCCGCTCAGCTCGCGTACCTGGGTGTACCCGAGCTGGATCAGCGTGATGGCTGCTCGGGCCGCGCCGTGGTCGTCGGCGCCCCAGCAGTAGACGACGATGTCCGCATCCTCGTCCGGCAGGAGATCCGGATCGCAGTCGGCCACGCTCTTGCAGGGGATGTGAAGTGCCCCTGGAATCCGCCCGTGACGCCACGCGCCCTCGGTGCGGGAGTCCACCACGATCGGAGACGATCCGCTCGCCTGGGCAGCCGCTAGGTCCTCGGGGGTGATCTCGTACGCCAGCTTGGCGGAGAAGAAGTCCAACGCGCTCAGTGAGTTCTTCATCTCCTCACCCAACCGGAGTTTGTTGTCAGTCGTCTGTGCATTGGGTTAACAATCGGTTAAACCTTCTGAGAATAGTTCGACGTCAACAAAAGGAATTGCCGGGCGTCGATCAACGTCAACAAAAGGAATTTGCTCGGCTCCGGAGCCTTGTGGCCCACGTGGCAGGGACATAGCGTGACCGGGTGAGGAACGGCCCCGTTCAGCACTGACCAGGAGATGCCATGGATCCCGCCACAACCGCCATCGTGCTCGTCGAGTACCAGAACGACTTCACCACCGAAGGAGGCGTCCTCCACGGCGCCGTGAAGACCGTCATGGACTCCACCGACATGCTCGCGCACACCACGGAGCTCGTCGCGGCCGCTCGAGCGGCGGGGGCCACGATCATCCACTCGCCGATCCAGTTCGCGGCGGGCTACTACGAGATCACGAAGCATCCGTACGGGATCCTCAAGGGCGTCGTGGACTCCTCGGCCTTCGTCAAGGGCACCTGGGGCGCGGAGATCGTCGGCGATCTCACACCCGCCGACGGCGACATCGTCCTCGAGGGCAAGCGCGGGCTCGACGCCTTCGCGAGCACCAACCTCGACTTCATCCTGCGCAGCAAGGGCATCGAGACCGTGGTGCTGAGCGGCTTCCTGACCAACTGTTGTGTCGAGTCGACGATGCGGTCGGCGTACGAGCGGGGCTACGAGGTGATCACGCTCACCGACTGCGTCGCCGGTACGAGCGAGGCCGAGCACGCGAACGCGATCACGTACGACTACCCGATGTTCTCCAAGCCGACGACCTCCACCGACTTCCTGGCGGCGCTGACCGGCGCATTGGCCTCGGCCGACGCCTCCCGTGGCTACTGACGGGCACAAGACGTCGCGGTCGTCCGTACTCGGGGACAGACAACCTGAGCCGTCCTCGCCCTAGTGTGACCTCGTGAGCGGGGACATGTACGAGGGCGGGATCGATCGGATCCGTACGTGCGCAGGTGTCCTCGCGGACGGGCCGGCGAGGTGACGGGCTGGCACCGTACGGAGCGCTGGCTCGCTCTGTTCAGCTTCGTCGCGTCCTTGGCTGCCGTGCTCGGCTGGGTCGGCGCCGTGGCGACTGGATCCGGCGGACTGTCGGTGATCCTGCTGGCCATCACGGTCGCGACGACCCTGTTCGCGGTCCTGTGGGTGATCCGGCCCGATGCGTTGCGTTGGTGGTCAGGGCTTGTCGTGCTCGTCGTCGTGCTCGGTCCGGCCGTCGTCGCGTTCGTGATCCTGTCGGGCGCCATCGCCCACGTCGCGGGCCTGTTCACCCTCGTCACCATCTGGCTGGCCGCCACGACCGTCGCCCGCCGGTACGAGATGCCGCCCGTCGGCCGCTGACAGCTACATCTCGTACAGGGCCTGTGCGGTCACGGCCCAGAGCTGACGTCGTTGCTCGATGGCGCCGGGGGACCAGTCGGCGTCCGGGTCCGGTTCGAGGAAGGCGACGAAGACGGCGGTGAGTCCGTACATGGGGACCGTCCAGTCGGCGGTCTGCGTGGTCCCGAAGGGGGCTAGCCGCTGGGTGGCCGTCGCCAGCGCCTGGTCGACGAGTGCCTTGACGACGTAGCCGGTCATGACGGCGCCGGACGTGCTCGACATGAGCTCGTAGCCGATGTCGGCGTCGATGCCGCCCGTCACGCGGTAGCCGATCATGGCGGCGAGGTTGCGGTACACGCGGGCCCGGCGCGCGACGAAGCGTGCCTCCGCATCGAGCACGGCTGCGGCAGCCGCGTCACGGATCGGGCCGAGGGGCAGGCCGGGCACGGTCGCCGACAGCGCCACGTACGTACGCCAGCGCGGCGAGCCCCAGATCCGCTCGAACTCGGATCCCGACGAGAGGCGCAGCGCCTCGACGAGCAGGTCTCGGCGTGCCTGGGCGTCGCTGAGGTCGCGGCTGGCGATGAGCGCGGTGAGCTCGTCGATCAGGCCAGGAGGCTCCACCGTGAGGTCTGTGTCCCGAGCGACAGCGACGAGGAGATCGGCGAGGAAGAGGTCCTTGTATGGCCAGCGGCGGTACGCGGAGCTTCGTGACACGTCCGCATGGGTGATGACGTTCTCGAGGCTCACGTGGTCGAGGCTCACGGTGAGCCCCTGCGACTCGACGAGCGACAGTGCGGTCTGGAGCATCCGCTGCTCGGTCTCGGCGTCGCTGATCCGTTGCCTCCTGCGGGCTACCCCGGTCGGACCCTGATCTCTCGACGACGTCTTGGTGATCGGCACGCCATGAGTCTACATTGATACATAATGTTCCAAGTACCAAACCGAGGAGGATCCATGCCGCTCCATGTCGTCATCGCACACCTCGCGGTGATCGTCGCGCCGCTGACAGCGCTCGTTGCGCTCACCTACGCGGTCCGTCCTCCTGCGCGGCGCGGGATGCGCTGGCCGCTCGTGCTGGGTGCCGCCGTCAGCATCACGCTCACGATCTGGGCTGCTGACGCGGGCGGCACCCTCTGGAAGTCGCTGAAGACCGCCGCGGAGGGGCGCGGTACGACCCTGCCGCCCACAGTGTGGGCACACGCCCACGGCTCCGACCTCTTCACGGTCGCCGTCGTCGCCCTCGCCATCACGGTGCTGGCGCTCGTCTGGTGGCTGCTGCGTCCAGGGCGTACGCAGACGGTGTGGGCCGTCGTCGCGGCCGTCCTGCTCGGCCTCGCAGCGATCGCCACGCTCGTCACCGCGGGCATCGTCCTCGACCAGGCGATGACTGCTGTCTGGTCCACCCAACCCTGAAGAGAATGAAGGAGACTGCTGTCATGCGCGCACTCGTCGTTGTTGAGTCGTGGTTCGGGAACACTGCAGAGATCGCCGAGGCCATCGCGGACGGCCTTCGGGAAGCCGGGGCGGACGTCGACGTCACCACTGCCGCATCCGCACCGCACGAACCGTCCGCCGACCTCGTCGTCGTGGCCGCCCCCACGCACAACCTCGGCCTGCCCTCACCCGCCAGTCGCGGAAAGGCCGTCGAAGGCGGTGGCAGCGGCGACGACGTGGGCGTTCGCGAGTGGCTGGAGACGGCGACCCCCACAGCCGCTCGGCTCACCTGCGTGGACACCGTCGTCGCCAGCATGTTCTCCGGCTCGGCGGCCAAGGCCGCTCAGAAGCTGGCGCGCCGTCGGGGCTGGCACGCGGACCGCGGGCCCAGCTTCCTCGTGGGTGGCACCAAGGGACCGCTCGCCTCGGACGCGATCGAGACGGCGCTCGCGCTGGGACGCCGTCTCGGTTCACAGGCCTGACACGTACGAATCTGGTGACCGCTTGATCGGCCACGCGTCGCGCCAGCAGCGCAGGAGCAGCACGAGCACCCACGTCGAGCGAGGGTTCCGGTGGCCCGTGCGTCAAGGCGCGGTGACGTTCCTGTTCGAGGACTGTTAGGGCCCACCGATCGGCCCGTCCAGGCGGCACGAGCGCCCTACCGTCGGATGCATGGCCAGGATTCGCAGGATTCGCCGACGCCGAGTGATCGTCGTCACGTTGCTCGTCGTCGTCGCTCTCGTCGGTCTGCTCGTGGTCGGCCGGATCGTCCGTCAGCACCGGGAGACCGTCGGCGCCCCGGTGGCAGGGACCTCCGTCGCGACGGGCATGCAGACCATCTCCTACGGGTCGTCGCCCGACCAGGTGTACGACGTGTGGCCGGCGCAGGGCGTCAGTGCGCCGGCACCGCTGGTGATGTTCGTCCACGGCGGCGGCTGGACCAACGGCAGCAAGGACTCGGCCAGCGGCCCGTACACGTCGAGCTACTACCCGGCGGAGGGGTACGTGTACGCGTCGATCAACTACCGGCTCGTACCGTCCGTGACGGTCGAGGACGAGGCCAGTGACGTGGCGGCGGCGCTGAAGTCACTGCTCGACCGCGCGACCGAGCTCGGCATCGACCCTAGCCGCGTCGTGATCATGGGACACAGCGCCGGAGCGCACCTCGTGGCGCTCGTCGGTACGGACGAGACGTACCTCGCAGGCGTCGGCCTGTCCGAGTCGTCGCTGCGCGGGGTCATCGCGATCGACGGCGCCGCGTACGACGTCCCGAAGCAGATCGCTGCGGGCGGCATCATGCACGACCGGTACCTGGAGGCCTTCGGCTCCGACCCCGCGCGACAGCTCGCACTGTCACCGGCCTCCCACGTGGCGGCTCCGAACGCGCCGGCCTTCCTGCTGCCGCACGTACAGCGCCCCGACGGCATCGCGCAGGCGGACGAGCTCGCCGCGGCTCTGAAGGCAGCCGGTACGAACGCGGAGGAGGCCGGCTTCCCGGGCACCGGTCTCGCGGGCCACGCGGAGATCAACCGCCGACTCGGCGACCCGACGTACGCGGAGACTCCGGTCGTCGACGCCTGGCTCGCGAAGGTGTTCGCCTGAGCCGGCTCTTCGGTCGAGCCACGACTTCCGTGCGCGCGTTCCGCAGCACGCGCTCGTGGGCGATTCAGCGGAGCAACAGGTCCGCCAGCTCCGCGACGCCGTGGAGCCGGGCGTGGTCGAAGTCGGCGTGGAGGTCGTACGGGTCCAGCTGTACAGGGATCATGCCGGCTGCCCGAGCGCCATGGACGTCGGCATGAACGGTGTCCCCGACGTACACGGTTCGTGCCGGCGATGTGCCCAGAGCGGCCAGCGCGGGTTCGAAGATCGCAGGGTCGGGCTTCGCGTGACCGACGACCGTCGAGTCCACGATCGCGGCCACCTGCGTGAAAGGGCCGGGCCCGACCTGACAGATCCCGAACCGCGTCATCTCGACCTCGGCCGTGCCGTCGTTGTTGCTCACGATCGCGACAGGAACGCCGGCGGCCGCGATGCGGTGGAACGCCGCGATGTTCTCGGAGAGCAGCTGTCGCCAGACCTCACGCACCTCGAGCTTCGTGACCACCCTGAGGACGGCGTCCAGGGCGTCCTCGAGCTGCTCGTCGGTGACATCGAGCCCGCGAAGGTAGCCGCGTTCCCACGAGAGCCAGAGGTCCTTCTCGTACTCGTCGATGCGCGCGCGGTCGGTCAGAAGGTCGGACATGGCGCGTACGGCCAGGTGGTGGGCGCGGTGGTAGGCGTCCGGACCCTGCGGGGCCGAGAAGCCCGCGGCCCGAAGAGCCCCGCCGATGACCTCGTGGTGCCGGACGGTGAACACACCGCCGATGTCGAACACCACAGCGTCGACGACGGCCGGATTGATGAAGGATGGGTCAACGGGCACGGGCTCACAGTACCGATCGCCCGGGACGGCGCCGGACGGCCTTGGCGCGCGGGCGGTCAGTAGCCGATCTTCCAGCCCTCGAGCAGGCCGCGCAGGTACGCGGCCTGGCTCACGTGGGCGACGGCGTCGTCGATCATGCTGACGATCCGTACGCCGCGGGTGACCGGGCTCCCTCCGAAGTGCCCGATGACGTCGTCGAGGTCGGTGTCGGACAGGCCCTGGAGGTATGTGACGAGGGCCGCGACCACCGCCTCGAGGTAGCCGCTGAGGAGTGACGGGTCGTCGACCCGCACCTTCGCCACATCGGCGGGCTGGTCCCCGAAGCCCATGTCCTGGGCGGGACGGTCGAGGCCGAGCTTCTCGGCCCAGCCGGCCTCGGTCCAGACCTGCGAGCCACCGGAGAGGCGAGCGAGCTGGGCATCCATCTGGCGACCCGAGTGCCACACGAGCCACGCGATCGAGGAGTGCGTGTCGTCGGGCATGTGGTTCACGACATCCGCCGAGATGTCCTTCAGCACCTGGCGGGAGCTGTCGACGGGCCGCTGGGCGGCGTCGATCAGGATCTCGCGAGCGTCCATGGAACTCCTTCAGTTGGGTGCCTCCACTGTGGCACCGCGGCTCGGCGCCCGAGAGTCAGTTGGCCTTATCCGCTGGGACCGGGCTGGGATTCTCGGCCGCCAGGCGTTCCGCCTCGGCCTTCACGCCCGCCTGCATCGGGCCGAAGACGAACCGGTGGAAGGGCTTGAGCGACCACCAGTACAGGTGACCGCCCAGACCGCGCGGGTAGAAGATCGCAGCTTGGCGGAGGTGGCTCCCTGCGCCGTCGGGTGACACCTCGAACTCGAGCCAGGCGAGCCCTGGCGCACGCATCTCCGCGCGGAGCCGCAGCAGCCGACCGCGGTCGATCTCCTCGACCCGCCAGAAGTCCACGGCGTCGTCGACCCACAGGCGCTGGGCGTCCCTCCGCCCGCGTCGCATGCCTGGACCACCGACCAGGCGGTCGAGAAGACCGCGGGCCCACCAGGCCAGGGGCCACGAGTACCAGCCGCGCTCCCCGCCGATCTCCTCCAGCACCTGCCAGAGCATGTCGGCCGGAGCGTCGACCTCGACCTCGCGGTCGTCCCGGTACAGGGAGCCGCCCGCCCAGTCGGGGTCCGAGGGAAGTGGGTCGCTGGGTGCTCCGGGATCGGACGCCGACGACCAGCGGGTCGTCACCTCCGAGCCCGCGATCCTCGCGAGAGCCAGCTCGACCGCCTGGTCGAAGCCGATGAGCCCGTCGGCCGGGTCCGGTACGTACTGGGCGATGTCGTGCTCCGAGCAGACGACCTCGTGGATGAGCGAGTCGACCAGCGGGCGCGCCAGCGATGCCGGCACCGGCGTGACGAGCGAGACCCAGAGGCTCGACAGCCGCGGCGTGAGCACACCGACGGGCACGATCACGCGCGGACGGAGCCCTGACACGGCCGCGTACCGCTGCATCATGTCGCGGTACGTGAGCACCTCGGGGCCGCCGATGTCGAACGTGCGGCTCACGTCGGGCGGCATGCTCGCGCTCCCGACCAGGTAGCGCAGGACGTCGCGGATCGCGATCGGCTGGACGCGGTTGGTGACCCACGAGGGGGTCGTCATGACGGGGAGCCGCTCGGTGAGGTAGCGCATCATCTCGAACGACGCCGAGCCCGAGCCGATGACCACCGCGGCCTGCAGCACGGTCGCCGGCACGCCGCTGTTCAGCAGGATGTCGCCGACCTCCTTGCGAGAGGCCATGTGCGGCGAGAGCTCTCCTGCAGGATGCATGCCGCCGAGGTAGACGATCCGGCCGACACCGGCCTCGCGCGCAGCCCGCGCGAACGCCATGGCCACCTGGCGATCCTTGGCCTCGAACCCCTTGCCGGCTCCCATCGAGTGGATGAGGAAGTACGCGACGTCGACGCCCTCCATCGCCCGGCGCAGGGCGTCGAGGTCGCTCGCGTCCGCCTCGATCGGCTCGATCTCCGAGTACCACGGCCTGTCGCGCAGGCGTCCCGTGTGCCGCGCCACCGCGCGTACGCGATGTCCGGCCGCGAGAAGCTCTGGCACCAGCCGGCCGCCGACGTACCCCGTGACTCCCGTCACCAGGCACAGGAGGGACTCGTAGGGGGTCAGGTCGTCGGTCGCGCCGGCGACCTCGGGCGTCGCAATGGCCTCGAGGCCCGTCTTGGCGCTCCCCTGGGGACTGCTGTCGGCTCTCATCCCGTAAGCCTAGGTCGGCGAAAACCCAGCCCCGCCTGACCGTATGGCGTCGCCCCCCTCGGACAACCAGTCGTGCGCCGCGCGCGCTGCCTGCCGGCCCGCGCGGGTGGCGCCGAGCGTCGAGGCCGACGCTCCGTAGCCGACGAGGAAGACGCGGGGATCCCTGGCGACCCGGACCCCGTCGACGACGATTCCACCGCCAGGCTCCCGGAGGCCGAGGGGTGCGAGGTGGCCGAGGCCGGGACGGAACCCGGTGGCCCACAGGATCGCGTCCGCCGCGACGTGCCGTCCGTCGGCGAGGACGATGCCGTCCGGTACGACCTCGGCCAGGGGCCCCTGGGAGACCAGGACGCCGGAGGCGATCCCTGCCGCGTACGTGTCGGTCAGAGGGATCTTCGTGTACGAGACGACGCTGCCGCTGGGGCCTCCCGCAGCCGTCGCGGCGTTGACCGCGGCTTCGACGTCGCGGCCCCACTCCTCGTCGAACGGGCGCTGCGTGAACTCCGGTGGTCGGCGCGTCACCCACGTGGTCGTCGCGCCGGCTACGTCGAGCTGGAGCAGGAACTGCACCGCCGACGTCCCGGCCCCGACCACGACCACGTGCCGGCCCCGGAACTCGTCGGCCGACCGGTAGTCGTGGGTGTGGAGCTGACGGCCGCGGAACGACTCCCGCCCGGGGTAGTACGGCCAGTACGGACGCTCCCACGTACCTGTCGCATTGATCAGCGTGCGCGACGTGGCGGACCCGCGGCTCGTCTCCAGCGTGAGCGGCCCCGTGACGTCGCGACCGGTCACGGCGGTGACCCGTACCGGTCGGCGTACGGGCAGCTCGAACACGCGCTCGTACTCCTCGAAGTAGCGCCCCACTACCGCAGACGCCGGCTCCGCCGGATCCGATGCGGGAAGCGCCAACCCTGGCAGGGGATGTACGCGATGTGCCGCACCGAGGGTCAACGACGGCCAGCGGTGACGCCAGGCACCACCCGGACCGAGGTTCGCGTCGAGCACGACATACCGCTCGCGGTCGAGTCCGGCCTTGGCCAGCGCGTACGCCGCCGAGAGGCCGGCCTGTCCGGCTCCGACCACCACCACGTCGTATTCGCTCATGCTCCGAGAACGTCGGAAATCTGTTCTGTCATCCCTTACAAACGTGCGGTGTTTGACTGGCGTAGGACGCTCGAACGTGCAAACATGGACCATCTGCTCGGTTGCGGCGCGGGCCCCCTATCCCCCCGGCGGGCCCGCGCCACAAGCGAGCAGATCGCGTTTTCGGGCCTCGGCATCTGCCAGGCCCTTTTTCCGTTTGTGAGGGCCACTTTCGGCTCACAGGCAGCCCACAGCCGCGTGCCACATCATTCACATCCCTCCGCGATGAACTTCCGGCATGAGGACGTCGTGGATGGACATCGCGGGACGCAGGCCAGGGGGCTCTGCACCGTTCCTGCGATCGCGACCGACCTCAGGCTTTCGCGGGGCGCTTGTGGTGAGTCCGCCCGGCTGAGAGCTGCCACCTGATGACCGCGGGTGCCTTGTCGACGCGAGAGAGGCGGCCTATACCGAAGACGATCTTCGGACCGGGCTCTCACGCCGGCACTGAGTCGCTGGAACGACCTCGTCGGTTCAGTCGGTACCCGCGGTCGTCGGTGTCGCTGGTCCAAGACGACCCCTACGCGAGTGAACGCAAGGGCCCGATCCTGGACGACATCGCGACGCCGACCACCGAAGCGGTGACCATGGCGGCCATGAGGATCCCGTACGTGAGCGACAGGTTGCCCGACGGGTGCCAGGCGGCGTAGATCGTGCCCGCCACTGCGACCAGCACACTGCTTCCGAGGTTGTCGCTGACCTGGAGAGCGGCGTTGTTGCGACCCTGGGCGAGCGGGGCGGACAGACTGAGGACCGCCAGGGACGTGGACGTCACGGCGAGACCCATGCTGAAGCCGGCCACCACCCATCCGATCGCGATGACCCCGACCCACAGCGCGGGCACCGAGGCGCCGAGGCCCAGCATGGCGAGGCCGATGACGAGGGCCACGTTGCCGACGAGAATGATCCGGCCACGGGGCAACCACGAGATCGAGCGCGACTGCACCCAGGAGGCCGTCGTCCAGCCGACCGCGCCGATCGTGAGCAGACCGCCGGCCAGCAGCAGGCTCCATCCGTGCTGTTCGACCATCATGAGCGGGAGGAACGACTGGGCGCCGAAGAACGGTCCGGCGATGAGGAAGCGCGCGCCGAGGACCGCCAGCAACGACCGCCGATGGCTCGGCTGGGACGGGGACTGGTCGCGTGGTTCGCGGGCGGGGAGCAGGGGCGGTACGCCGACGACCAGCAGCACAGCACCAACCAGCAGGGCGAGCCAGATCGTCACCGGCAGTGAACCCTGTGCGTCCGCGAACTGCTGACCGGCGAACTGGAGCGCAGCGACGCCCAGACCCGTGGCAAGGGCCGCCCAGTACGGGACGGGCTGAGGCTGCTCACCGTCAGCGTCGTGGTTGTGCTGCTGGCGGAGCACCGCCAAGGGACGCGCGCACAGCACCGCGGCCACGACGAGGATCGGGAGCACCGAGAAGAACACCCAGTGCCAGCTCAGCGTCCGCGTCAACCAGGCGGAGATCGGCGGCCCCACGAAGGACGGTACGACCCAGCAGGTCGAGAACAGGCCCATGATCTTCGGCCGCTCCGACTGCTCGAACGCGTGCGCGAGCACGACGGCCCACCCGATGTTGATGAGCCCGCTGCCGATGCCCTGCAGCGTCCGCCCGAGGAGCAGTACGGCCATGGTCGGTGCGAAGCCCGAGACGAGCAGCCCCACGGCGAAGACTCCGAACCCCACGTACAGAGGGACCACGGGCCCGTGCCGATCGGCGATCCGCCCGCCGATCACGGTGGTCGCCATCATGCCGATGACGAACAGCGAGAACACCCAGGCGTAGAGCTCCTTCTGCCCCAGGTCGTCCGCTGCCGCGGGCATCGCCGTGCTGACGCTCATCGCCTCGAACGCGATGGCGAGCACGCCGGCGCACAGCCCGACGACAAGGGATTTCTTGGCCACGATCCGCCATTCCATCACAGACGTGTCCATGTGATTCGTCACCCGGGTGCCGCCGATTCGTCACTGGTGTGTCATCCTGCCCGTGGGAAGAAGATCAGAACGGAGCTGGCCCGTGGACGTCACGTACGACCTCGCAGCCCTGCCGGAGGGCGCCGCCTTCCATGCAGGTGTCGCCGAGCTGACGCAGCTCGACGGTCGTACAGCGATGCGGATCTCGCTCACGGAACAGATGACCCGGTACGACGTGCCGGGCGCCGGTCGTATGGATCTGCCGACGTTCATCGCGCTCCCCATCTGGTTCGAGGACGGCACGATCGAGGTCGACGTTCTCAGCCGTCACCACGACAGTCCGTCAGACAGGGCTCAGGCCCTGGCCGGCTTCGCCTACCGCATCTGCTGCGACACGTCACGGTTCGACGCCGTGGAGGTGCGCCCGCTCAACGGCACGGCGACGACCCTGCCGAGCCCGCGCACGCGCCGTGTCGCGCAGTTCTTCGCCCGTCCTGAGTGGCCCTTCGACAAGCTGTGGCCCCAGGAGTCGTGGGACTGGCGCGAGGACACGGTCCCCGACTTCTGGACCCGCCTCACGCTGCAGATCGACGGCACCCGTCTCACCGCGCTGGTCGACGGCGTCCAGGTGCTCGTGATCCCCGTGGTGAAGGCCGCGGCCACGCGTGGCTACCTCGGACTGTTCGTCGACGTGGGCACGGAAGCCTTCTTCGCGAACCTGCGGATCATCCCGGCCTGACGACCGGCTCCCAGCTCGTACGTTCCTTGAGGTACGCCATGAGGCCCGGCATCGCGGCCTCGACGGCCACGAGGGTCTCGTCGAACTCCTCGGGAGGCCCGTACCAGGGGTCCGGCAGCCCCGTACCGGCGGGCAGGTCCGGGTCGAAGGCGCTGAGCAGGCGCACATCGGCCTGCGGGGCAAGGCGGAGCAGCCGCCGCCGGTGGTGGTCCTCGGCGGCGATCACGAGGTCCGCCTCGGCGACCTCTTTGGCCGACACCTGGTGCGCGCGGTGGTTGCTCGCGTCGTAGCCGGCGCGCTCCAGGACGCGTCTCGCACGGTGGTCGATGGGGTTGCTGGACTCCTCACTGGAGGTGCCCGCGGACGTGATCTTGGCGTCGATGCCCTCGCGTGCCACGTGGGCAGCGGCCACCCGCTCCATCATGGGCGAGCGGCAGATGTTGCCCGTACAGACCATCAGGACCTTCATGCACCCACCAGCGTGGCCACGAGGATCGCCTTGATCGTGTGGAGCCGGTTCTCCGCCTGCGGGAACACGATGCTGGCCTCCGACTCGAAGACCTCGTCGCTCACCTCGAGCCCGTCCTCGACGCCGCTGAGGCGCTGTACTTCTGAGCCGAGCGACGTGTTCATGTCGTGGAAGGCCGGCAGGCAGTGCATGAACTTCACGTCGGGGTTGCCCGTGCGCTCGAGCAGGCTGGCGTCGACGCGGTACGGCAGGAGCATCGGGATCCGCTCGAGCCACACCTCCTTCGGCTCGCCCATGGAGACCCAGACGTCGGTGTAGATGGCGTCGACGCCCTTGACGCCCTCGTCCACGTCGTCGGTGATCGTGATCCGGGCACCCGACTCGGCCGCCAGGGCGTACGCCTGGCGCACGATGTGCGGCCAGTTCTGCAGCGGCGTCGGCGCCACGATCCGTACGTCCATGCCCATCAGCGCGGCCGTCACGAGCAGCGAGTTGCCGGTGTTGTAGCGCGAGTCGCCCACGTACGCGAACGAGATGTCCGAGAAGTCCTTGCCCGTGTGCTCGCGCAGCGTGAGCAGGTCGCAGAGGCTCTGGGTCGGGTGCCACTCGTTGGTGAGGCCGTTCCAGACGGGTACGCCCGCGTGCTTGGCCAGCTCCTCGACGATCGCCTGCCCGGCGCCCCGATACTCGATCCCGTCGTAGATCCGTCCCAACACCCGCGCGGTGTCGGCCGGCGACTCCTTGTGCCCGATCTGCGACCCGGAGGGGTCGAGGTACGTGACGTGGGCCCCCTGGTCGTACGCGGCCACCTCGAACGCAGCGCGCGTACGGGTCGAGGTCTTCTCGAAGATCAGCGCGAGGTTCAGTCCCTCGAGCCTGGTGATCTCCCGTCGGGCCTTCTTGGCCGCCTTGAGCTCCGCGGCGAGGTCCACGAGGTACGTGAACTCGTCGCGCGTGAAGTCGACTTCCTTGAGGAAGCTCCGACCGACCAGGTCGACCATCAGTACTCCTTGGGATGCGGAAGCCGACAGCCTAGCGAGCGGTGGACGGGCTCCAATCCTCGTTTCGATACCGCATCGGACCTGTCTGCCTCCTCCAGGCCAGGGCGGGGCCGCTGGAGTACGAAAACGAGGATCTCTCGCGGCACCACTCCCGGCTCAGCGACGGCCGGCTACCTCGCGTCGAACGGGAAGGGGACGATCTTGGCCGGCACGACGCCTTCGGCGAGGAGCTCTTCCGCGACGATGCGCAGGAACGTACGGAACATGAACGTGTACCGCTCGCCGTGAGTGTCGATGGTGGACAGGCCGACGAGGTCGCCGACGCGCTCGGGGTCGGAGATGTAGCTCGCCGAGTCGGCCGCCTCCTCGTCCTCCATGAGGAGCTCCTCGAGCTCGTCGAAGTCCGCGCACTCCTTGCCTTCGACGGTGACCAGCATCATCCGCCCTGCAGCGCGTGCCAGGGCCTTCTCCGCGAGGTCGGGTGCGAAGCTGATGACGCCCAGCGACACGTCCACCCACTCGTCGTTCGGCATGAACGTGCTCGCGTCGCACATCACGTCGCCGTCCACGGGGAAGTCGGCCTCGATGGCCCGTCTCCAGGCCGCCGGGTCGGAGGGGCCGCTGAAGGGGTTGCCGTCGCGTTCCGCCGCGGCCCACAGGCCTCCCGGATCCGACCCGTACTTGCTGGTGTCCACGTGTTCATTCGTCACAGGGAAGACCATGCCACCGGGTGATGCGCCGCCACGTCCCGGATGGGGGTCCTCTCCTCGACTGCCGGTGTTCCCGCCACCGGGGAGGGACGGCCGAGGTCCCGGGAGCCTCACGCTCCCGGGACCTCGGATGAGTCAGCCGACCTGCTTCTTGACGGCTGCGACGTTCGCCTTGGCGGCGTTGGCGATCTCGGTCGCCGCCTTCAGCTGGATCTCGCGACCCTCGGCGCTCGCCATGCCGGATGCCAGCACGCCGGTGGCGTACGCCCGCACGACCCGGTCGATGAACGGACCCCACGGTCCGACAGGGCCGCCGCCGTGGCCGCCCCCGATGGGGATGACGAAGCCGCCGCCGTCGACGGCGATCCCGCCGAAGACCAGCCAGCCTTCGCGCTCGTTGACCGAGGGGATCTGGAGAGCGGACTTCCGGTACGACGCGATGGCGAAGCCGCTGGCGCCCTCGGAGGCGGTTGCGGTCTTGTCGACAGCCGCGATGCCGATCCAGTGCTCGAACGACTCGCCAGTGCTCTGAACGCTGCCGTGCGCGACGAGCGTCTGCGTCCTCGCCGTCGGGACCCACCCGATGACGTTGGCGTCGGACGTGAGCGTCGCGTCGCTGGTCACGTCCACGAACGTGTCGTCGACGAAGTCGCCATGGGCGACGGAGAACGCGTCGAGCAGGTAGCCCGACTGGCCAGGGCCAGGGTCCCCTCCCACCGGGAGGTACCACGCAGTGACGGCCAGCGTCGTGCTGCCCACCTGCTGGTGGATCGACGTGGTCGCTGTCGTCTGGCCACCAGAGGCGTCCGAGGCGCTCCAGAACAAGAACTGCGCGTCGGGGACGAGAGAGGCGGTGGCGTCGACGAAGGAGCTCGCCGGCGACTCGAAGGAGGAGCCGCCGGGAAGTGGGGTCCAGGTCGTCGACGACCGGGGCTGGCGATGGTGGCCCGCCGGCTGGATGAGCCGGGAGGAGATGTCTACGTGTGTCATACCTGGCAAGAGGCGCTCGGAGGCGCTGTTGATACGTGCCTGGGCGGTCCGCCGAGTGCTGGCGCGGCGGGACACCCGGGTCTCAGCCAACGCCTTCCCGCGTCGTCAGCCTGAGTGCGCCTCCTCCAGCTGCCGCGAGACCACGACGAAGGTGTCGGCGAGGCGGACGAGACTTTGCTGCCTCTCGGCTGGGTCGGCCTGGTCGGTGAGCCGATCGGTCTCCGACCGTATGGCCTGCAGCAACCGGAGAGCGGTGTCGTCGATCGGCGACCTTCCATCCCCAGCGGGCGCACCGGTCCCTCCGGCGAGGGCGGGAGTCGCTGGGGACGACGCCGCGGCGACCGCCGCGCCGCCAGCGGGCCGCAGCTCTGTCCTGCCGGACAGGTCCTCCGCCTGACGATGGGCCGGCGACGGAGATGTTGCCGCCGCCCGGACGGCACGCTGCTTCCCGGGCAGCGCGATGAGCGCGATGAGCGCGATTCCGGCCGTGATGCCTGCGCTCACCCACATCGACATACCGAGTGCGTGCACGAACGACTCACGGACGGTGGCACCGATCGAGGGGATCTTGTCCGCCACCGCGAGCCCTTGGAAAACCCCGAGTCGTACGGTGTCCACAGCAGAGGACGGCAGCGCTGCCGGCAGGTCGAGGTGGTCGATGTAGGCGCGGTTGAGGACGCTGCCAAGGATCGCTACCCCCAACGGGTTGCCGGTCTTCTGCAACGCCGTGAAGACCGCGGAGCCGGTGCTGGCCCGGTCCGGTGTGACATGGCTCATGGCGACCGACGCTGACGTCGACATGCCCAGGCCGAGACCCAGTCCGACCACGCCCATCCACACCATGAGGTACCCGTCGGTCGAGTCGACCGTCGTACGAGCGCCGAGGACCGCGCCGACGGAAACCAAGGCGTAGCCGGCCGCGGCCACGACTCGTGGCCCGAGGAGCGATGCCAGCCGAGCGGCAAGGACGGAGGAGATCACCATGCCGCCGACGAGCGACAACAGCCTCACCCCAGCACCGAGTGCGTCGAGCCCCAGGATCGCCTGCGCGTACATGGGGACCGCGAACAGGAGCCCCGTCATCGCGAGCACGCCCAGTGCCGGGACGACGGTCCCGGGCGTGTAGCCAGGCACGCTGAACAGCTCCGGCGGGATCACCGGCTCCAGGCGGAGGACCGCCAGGTGGCGCTCCCAGGCGACGAGCATCAGGAGAACAACGAGGCCGCCGCCGATCCAGGCCCAGGCCGTGCGGCTGTCCCACCCGTCGCTCCCAGCGGCGACGAAGCCCCAGATGACAGCCGACAGACCTCCGACGAACCACAGCATGCCCATGAGGTCCACCCGGCCCGGTCGCTCAGGGCGGGTCTCGGGCACGAGTAGCGCGGTCCCGACTGCTGCCAGCAGCGCCACGGGGACGTTGATGAGGAATACCCATCCCCACCAGTGGCGGGTGAGCAGCCAGCCGCCCAGGATCGGCCCCAGCGGCATGCCGACGAAGGTCGCGGCCATGAAGATCCCGATGGCCCGCGGCCGCTCCGCCTCGTCGAACAGGACGGGCATCATCGCCATCGCGAGCACGCCGATCGCCCCTCCTGCCACCCCCATCACGGTCCGGGCTGCGATGAGCTGCTCGGGGTTGACGGAGTACGCGCACGCGGCTGAGCACACGCCGAACACGATCAGGGCTCCGAGAAGGACCTTCTTGCGTCCGACGTGGTCGGCGAGCACACCGACCGGCAGCATGGCCGCGGCCATGGCCAGCATGAACGACGTACTGAACCACTGCAGCTGGGTCGCGGACGCCGAGAGCTCACGCGCCAGCGTCGGCAGGGCGACGGCCAGGATCGTGGCGTCGAAGCCGACCACGAGTGCTGCGGAGACGAAGGCCCCGAGGGCCAACCACTTCTTCTGCCCCATCATGTCCCCTTCTGACATCGAGTGCCAAATGGCAGAGTATGCCAAACGGCAGGATATGCCAAGGGGGCTCGGCCTGGCTAGACTGCGTTCGTGGAGCCGTCGGACAGTCTGCGGGAGCGCAAGAAGGTCGCGACCGAGCGTCGCCTGCAGCAGGCGGCTGTGAGTCTGTTCGAACGGCAGGGCTTCTCTCAGACGCCCGTGGAGCAGATCGCGGCCGAGGCCGATGTCTCCCCCAGAACGTTCTTCCGGTACTTCCCCACCAAGGAAGCGGTACTCGTCAGCGACCTGTACGACGCGCCGTTCGTGGCTCTGCTCCAGGAGGCACCCGCGGACCTGACCCTGCTCGAGACCTTCCGGTGGGCGATCCACGCTCTGTACGACCGTTTCGACGAGGCGGACTGGCAGGCCGAGCAGCTGCGGATGCGGATCCTCTCGTCGACCCCAGAGGTGTCGTCGCTGCTGGCGCGTCAGTACATGCGTTCGGTCGTCACGGCTGTCGAGTTCGTCGCTCGCCGGCTCGACCTGCCGCTGAGCCACCCGCTGGCCGCCACGTACGGCGCGATGCTGGTGGGCGCGGTGGGGGCAGGGCTCGCGGGGCTGGCGGTGCCCGACGATGCGGGCACCTGGGAGTCGTCGATCTCGCGCGCGGAGCTCATCACGCTCACCGACCTCGGGCTGGACGCCCTCGGGCATGGGCTCCCCGAACGTGCACAGGACGTCCCCGCTGACCTCCGTCGCCGAGGGGCAGCCGTCCTCCCCCCTTCCGCGTCGTAGCCTCGGCAGCCGGGAAAGCCCCCCGCGGTGCACCCGGCCCGGGGCGAGGCGCCGGTCTGGTCTGCGGGGGCGCACGCGAGCGTGGCGTCGGACGGTACTGTCAGGGACCGTGAATGCTCCCTGGGTCAAGCACTATCAGCCTGGCGTCCCCGCGGAGATCGAGCTGCCGACGGAGTCGTTGGTCGCGTTGGTCGAGCGATCGGTCCGTGAGGCCGGCGACTCGGTTGCGACCGAGTTCTTCGGACGTACGACCACGTACGAGCAGCTGGGGGAGCAGATCTCACGTGCCGCCGAGGGTCTACGGCGTCTGGGCGTACAGGCGGGTGACCGCGTGGCGATCGTGCTGCCCAACTCGCCGCAGCACGTCGTCGCGTTCTACGCGATCCTGCGGCTGGGCGCCGTCGTCGTCGAGCACAACCCGCTGTACACGGAGCGCGAGCTCCGCCACATCTTCGAGGACCACACGGCCCGCGTCGCGATCTGCTGGGACGTGGCCGTACCCAAGCTCAAGGCGATCCCCGACGACGTGCCGCTGCGGCACATCGTCTCGGTCAACCTCCTCGACGCGTTCCCGACGATCAAGCGGCTCGCCCTGTCGCTGCCGGTCAAGAGCCTCCGCGAGACCCGCGCCAAGCTGACGCAACCGGCGCCCGGCACGATGACGTGGAAGCACCTCCTCGGCTCCGGCCCGCTCGACGACTCGTACCCTCGACCGACCGTCACCGATCTCGCGGTCATCCAGTACACGTCGGGCACCACCGGCGTGCCCAAGGGCGCGATGCTCAGCCACTTCAACCTCTACAGCAACGCCCGCCAGGGCGAGGCGTGGATGTACGGCGCCGAGTACCGCAAGGAGAACTTCTACGCGATCCTGCCGATGTTCCACGCGTTCGGGATGACGCTGTTCCTCACGTACGGGATCCTCAAGCAGGGCCGGCTCGTCATCTTCCCCTCCTTCGATGTCGACCTGGTGCTCGACGCCGCGAAGAAGAGCCCGCCCACGGTCTACTGCGCGGTGCCGCCGATCTACGAGCGCACGGCGGTCCGCGCGCAGGAACGCGGCATCTCGTTGAAGAGCGCGAAGTACTGCATCTCCGGCGCGATGAACCTGCCGGAGGCGGTCGTCGAGCTGTGGGAGTCGGTGTCAGGAGGGTTGCTCGTCGAGGGGTACGGGATGACGGAGGCGTCTCCTGTGTGCCTCGGAAACCCGTTCGCCCCGAGCAGGCGTCCGAACACGATCGGCGTGCCGTTCCCGAGCACGTACATGAAGGTCGTCGACGCCGACGACCCCACCCGCGAGGTCGCGCAGGGCGAGCGCGGCGAGCTGCTCATCAAGGGGCCGCAGGTGTTCAGCGGCTACTGGAACATGCCCGAGGAGACCGCCAAGACGCTGCTCCCGGACGGCTGGCTGCGTACGGGCGACCTCGTCACCGTCGACGCCGACGGCTTCACGACGATCGTCGACCGGGTGAAGGAGCTCATCATCACGGGCGGCTTCAACGTGTCGCCGTCCGAGGTCGAGGCGGTCCTGAGGGGGAACACGGACGTCCTGGACGCGGCCGTCGTCGGCGTCCCGTCGAAGCACAGCGGCGAGAGCGTCGTCGCGATCGTCCGCCTCCGGCCCGGAGCCGTGCTGAACGCCGCAGGACTGATCGAGTTCTGCCGTGTCCAGCTCGCCGCCTACAAGGTGCCGCGAGACATCGTCGCGGTCGACGAGCTGCCCACGTCCATGCTCGGCAAGGTCCTCCGCAAGCAGGTCCGCGAGGACTACCTCGCCGGCCACGCCGGCTGAGGAGGCCGAACGCCCCGGGGTCCGCGTACCTCCACCCGACTGAGCACCACATCCCTGACTAAGCACCGTCCACGAACGGTGCTCAGTCGTGTTCTGGGTGCTCAGTCGTGTCCGGGTCCTCAGTCGTGGAGGGGATGACCGTGCAGGGCGGCAGCGAGCGTCGCGTTGCGACACAGGAAGTCGTGCCACTCGGCCGGGGCCGTGACCGCCCCAGACGTCGTGGGTGCCTGCTCCCAGGTACGGAGCCGGCCCGATCGGAACCGCAACGTCACCTGCATCCCGTCGGCGGAGCCGGCGAGGTCCGCGTGCGCGCAGAACATCCGTACGGGCGCGACGACCCACTCGAACCCGCCGAGCTCCTCGTGGATGCGTGACGCCACTTCGAACAGCTCGACGCCCGCTGCCGCGTCCCGTTTCGCGACCAGAGCGGCCCGTGCAGCCGAGACCGCGCCCGGGTCTCGGCGGAGCACTGCGTCGACCGTGTCGACCAGCGCGCCAGCATCGGCCGTCGCAACGGCATGGATGCGCGCGAGGTCGCGTGCGGTACCGGTGAGCCGGGAGCGCGAGTAGCTCAGCGGGTACACCCGCTCCAGCGCGGCGACCGCCAGCCGGGTGGCGCCACCGCCCAGGAACGGCCCGTAGCAGCGCACGCTCGACGTCTCGACCCGCTCGTGGCTGACGGCGATCGACGGTGTCGAGGTGTCCAGGCGCACGTACACGGGGTTCTCGAGGCCGCCCGCGACCCTGTTCCATCGAGGCTTCCGGTGTTCGAGCAGCATCCGCTCCACCCACGCGGCTTCGTGCTCGGACGCGCAGACCAGCGCTTCGATCCCGACGATCTGGGGCACCATCCGCCGGAGGCGGGGCCGGTCGCGCAGGTCGCCCCAGTAGGACGAGACTCGCCGCCTGAGGTTGCCGGCTCGCCCGATGTAGAGGGCTCGACCCTGGACGTCGCGGAACCTGTACACGCCAGGTGCTGTGGGCAGCAGGGCCACCGCCGACGGCCGCACGCTCACGGCGACTCCGTTCAGCCCAGCATGAGGGCCCTCGCCACGATGGCGGCGAGGATGACGACGGTGAGCGCGGTCAGGCCGTACAGCTGGATCCGCTGACGGTTCTCACGCGGTGCCCACGCGATGATCCACCCCGCGATGAGGCCGCCGACGAGGCCGCCCAGGTGGCCCTGCCACGAGATCGTGCCGATGTAGAAGAGGGTGAAGGCGATGTTGGCGCCGAGGACGAAGAGGACCTGCTTGTAGTTGCCCTTGGCCTTGTAGGCGAGGAGCAGCAGAGCGCCCATCAGGCCGAACAGCGCCCCGGACGCACCGACGGTCGAGGAGTCCGGGCCGGTCAGCCACATCACGCTCGCGGAACCCGCCAGGCCGGCGACCCCGTACAGGGCCAGGAACCGTGTGCGGCCGAGGACCCGCTCGATGATCGGTCCGATGATGAACAGCGACACCATGTTCAGCAGGAGGTGCGTGAGCTGGAGGTGCGTGAACACGGACGTGACGATCTGCCACCACGCCCCGCTCGAGACGCCGGGGACCCAGGTGCCGCCCTCGCCAGCGCAGGTGGCCTGCAGCACGCCCGGGAAGTAGGAGTTGGGGTCGTTCACGGCGAGACAGATGCCGCGAGGAACGAGCCCGAGGCGGTCGCCCAGCCCCGTCCTGCTGCAGAGCAGCCAGACTGCGGTGTTGATGACGATCAGAACGATCGAGGTGAGACGGGGGTCACGGCTGGGGACCCCTCCGTACGGGAGCAGCCCCTGCCGCGTCTCGCGGGCGCCCTGCCTGGTGCACTCGGGGCACTGGAAGCCGACGGCCGCGTCGACCATGCAGTTCGGGCAGATCGGACGGTGGCAGCGCGTACACACCACGCCCGCCGGGACGCCGGGGTGTCGGTAGCACGTCATGGGGCCGTTCTCGGTCACGCGAGGCTCCCGCGCGATCGAGGGGTCACGATGACGTCGTCGGCCTCTTGCTCCACGGATCAATCCTGTCATGACCTGACGACAGTCCGCCCCACGCCACGGGCTCACGCCTCGATAGCACGTCCGTCTCGCATGTCGAACGATGAGCATTCGACATGGACGTTTTCACGCCTGAAACATGACCGCGTTACGGTGATCCAATGAGTTCTGAGTCCGTTGCCGATGAGTCCGACATGAACGATCCAGAAGTTCACGCGGACGAGACGCCGACCACAGAGACCCGCAAGGTGGGCCCCCACTTCACGCCGACGCACCCGATCGCACTGGCGCCTGTCACGACGCCCCCGCACTCGGTCGACGGGTTCGTGAAGGAGTTCCTTCGGGAGCTGAACGGCGGCCAGGGTGTCGCCCTGACAGGGTCCACGGTCAACGACCAGTACCTCGCGCTGGCCAAGACCGTGCGCCACTACCTCATGGCTCGCTGGCTGGAGACCAAGCGGCACAACCGCCAGACCAAGGCGAAGACCATCGGCTACCTGTCCGCCGAGTACCTCCTCGGTCGCCAGCTGGGCAACGCGCTGCTCGCGACCGATCTCACGGAGATCGCCGCCAAGGCACTCGAGAGCTGTGGCCTGGACATCGCCACGCTGCGTGCGCAGGAGGTTGAGCCCGGCCTCGGCAACGGTGGCCTCGGCCGCCTTGCCGCCTGCTTCATCGACTCACTCGCGACGATGAGCGTGCCCTGCATCGGCTACGGCATCCGCTACGAGTACGGCATCTTCCGCCAGACCTTC
>Ga0182021_10001649_pt1 | contig 25842 bp, 20 predicted proteins | sample 612E3MmetaG_FD_120493 | JGI IMG/M metagenome (GOLD analysis project Ga0182021, IMG submission 120493) | Permafrost microbial communities from Stordalen Mire, Sweden - 612E3M metaG (Illumina Assembly) | ecosystem: Environmental > Terrestrial > Soil > Wetlands > Permafrost | place: Sweden... | reverse complement strand
TCAACCATCAACAGCGACGGAACCTTCAGGTGCGCGACGAAGATCGGCCATGGCGATGCCCTGCACGTGAGCGAGCTGGTGGTTGGCAAGGGGATCTCGGTGTTCCTGCCTCACGAAATGGCTGGAGGGCAAGATTGCCATGACGCCTCGACCTGCAGCATCTACTTCAACATGACGGGAGGAGGAGACAACGGACGTGGCGTCGCCGAGTATGTCGCCGCGACCGACCTCACTGCCGCAACCTGTTCGAGTTCGCGTGGAAAGAAGAATTGCGGCACCGGTGCCGACGTCACCTCCGATGCTGGGAGCAACTTCCTCATTTACTGGAACGCGGGTGAATTGCGTTCGACCCTAAATGGCAACTCACTTCCCGGAGGGGTGGACACATCCGGGACCGCGTCGAACAACAGTACCAAGGCCAACCCGACGCTGACCGCTGACCTCCTGGGCGATTGGCGCGAGGAACTGGTGGCTCGTGAAACGGCCAGCACGGCGTTGCGTGTCTACACGACGACGATCGCGACCAAGCGCCGCATCTACACCCTCATGCACGATCCGACCTACCGGGCGCAGGTGAATTTCGAGCAGTCAAGCTACAATCAGCCGCCCCACGTGGGATTCCACATCGGCACCGGCATGGCCGACCCGCCCAAGCCCGACATCTACGTGAAGTAGACCGGCCGCGAATTGCCTCGATCGCTATGGGAACCCTCAGAGGGTTCCCAAGCCCTTCGGCCCCCCCACCCGCCACCACCTCCCCGCTCGCTTCGCTCGGCCTCGCGCGATGGCACGCCACGCGCAGCGCTGGCTCAGCCAGAGAAGCGTGGGCTCCCCACGCGAAGGCCGTGGTTGCGGTTGGCTCGTCCCAGCCGAAACCATGGCCTTTCCATATCGCCCCCGCAGAACCCAGTCGATCGCGGCCCTTCCACTCCGTCTCCACTGCGGGCGACGCAAGAAGATGAGCCGCGCGCCCAGGCAAGGCCACTGCGTCATTGAAAGTCTCTGCTGTATGGATCCGGGTCCAGGGGGAAACGCATGCAACGAGGGCAACCGACGCAGCGTCGAGTGGTTCGAATTCTTGCGCCATTCTTGTTCTCCATCAGCGTGGGAACGCTGTTTCCCGCCTGCAATTCCTCGGGTCTTGGACGAAAAGGCTCCACCGCACCGGACGGAGGCTCGCCCTCCGATGGCGGATCGAGCGAAATCTCCGCGACGACGACAGGTGGCGCGGTCGGAACGAATGGCACTGGCGCCGTCACCGCCACCGGCGGCCTGGCGAGCACAGGCGGCGTCACCGCGACTGGCGGTGTGACCGGTGTCACAACCTCAGGCGGCGTCACCAGCTCCGGCGGCGTCACCAGGACCGGTGGTGTGACGAACGCGGGCGGCGTCAGCACATCTGGCGGCAGCACAACCTCAGGCGGCGTCACCAGCTCCGGCGGCATTACCAGGACCGGTGGTGTGACGAACGCGGGCGGCGTCACCACATCTGGCGGCAGCACCAGTCTGGGCGGAGTCACCACCTCCGGTGGCACGACCAGCTCCGGTGGCGTCATGGCAACGGGTGGAACCACGCCCGGGCATTTCCAGATGGAGAACCTGGATCGCGGCCTGGTGGCAGTGACGGTCGCAGGCGGCGTCTATGTCGGCTGGCGCATGTTTGGCCACGAGTACGACGCCACGGCCAGCAACGTTTCGTACGGTCTCTACCGAGACGGCACCAAGCTGGCGACGGTGACCGACAGCACGAACTTCCTGGACGCGGCCGGTACTGCCACCTCGAAGTATACGGTGACTGCCGTCATTAAAGGGACCGAGGGGTCGCAGTCTCCTGCGGTCGCGCCCTGGGCGCAGAACTACCTGCGTATTCCTTTGGATGTGCCGCCCCTTGACCCGCAAGGACAGGCGTACGAAGCCAACGAGGGGAGCCCAGGGGATCTCGATGGCGATGGACAGTACGATATCGTTTTGAAGTGGGACCCGCTGGACAGTGGAGGAGACTCAATAGATGTCCCCGGCACGAACGTCTTGCTTGACGGGTATACGCTGGCTGGCAGACGTCTGTGGCGCATTACGCTGGGACCGAACAGCCGAGGCGGAGCCCACTATACCCCGCTCGTGGTGTACGATTTTGACGGTGACGGGAAGGCCGAAGTGGCCGTCAAGACGGCGCCGGGAACCAAGGACGGGACCGGGACGTATCTGCACATGGGACCGGCTGCCAATGACGACGATAGCGCTCTCTACGCCAATTCAACCGGCTACATTCTCACTGGGCCCGAGTACCTGACCGTGTTCAACGGGGCGACCGGCGCGGAAATGGCCACGGTGAATTTCGAAGTGGAGCGCGGCAACGTGGCCGATTGGGGTGACATCTACGGCAATCGTGCGGATCGCTTTTTGGCATCGGCCGGATTCGTCAGCGACGCAGGCAACGGCAGCACGAGCGCAAGCGGGCGGCTGAGCATCCTGATGGCGCGCGGGTACTACGTGCGGTCGACCATCACGGCGTGGAACTGGCGCGACGGCAAGCTGACCAAGGTGTGGACCTCGGACAGCAACACCGGCACCAACTACACCGGCCAGGGGGCGCACAGCATGATGGTGGCAGATGCGGATGGCGACGGTGCCCAGGAGATCATCTACGGAGCGTCGACCATCGCCAGCAACGGGACAAAGCAGTGCTCGACCGGCTTTGGCCACGGAGACGCACTCCACGTGGGGGTCTTGGTGCCATCGCGTCCGGGCATCCAGGTCTTTATGCCCCACGAGAGCGGCACCCAGCCTACCCTCGACGTGCACGACGCATTCACCTGCGAGGTGATCTACCAGGCCCCCGCCTCGGGCACCGACAACGGTCGGGGTGCGGCGGATGATATCGATCCGAACAATCCAGGTGCAGAAATGTGGAGCACAGTGGAGACCCAACTCGAGTCAGCAACCGACGGTCATGCCCTTGGCACCAAACCCAGCGGCTACGCCAACTTCCTCATCTACTGGGACGCCGACGAATCGCGTGAGATTGAAGACCGCACGTCGATCGTCAAGTACGGTGGCAGCACGCTGCTGAATGCGACCGGCTGCCTGGGAAGCAACGGCACCAAGAACACCCCGGTGCTGACCGCAGACCTGCTGGGCGATTGGCGCGAGGAAATCGTCTTGCGCGAATCACTCAACACGGCCTTGCGTGTGTACGCAACCACCGATGTTACCGCGCGCCGGATCTACACCCTGATGCACGATCCGCAGTACCGTATGCAGGTGACGTCGGAGCAGACGGGGTACAACCAACCTCCCCATGTCGGCTTCCACATCGGCGCCGGCATGGCCGATCCGCCCAAGCCCGACATCCATGTGAAGTAGAATCGTCGCGAGTCACGCAAGAAGGAGGAATGCATGCGATTGGGAAATCAACGTCGAGCCGGTCGCACCTTCGCATCATTTCTGTGCACCATAAGCGTGGCAATGCTGTTTTCCGCGTGCCATTCCTCGGGTCTTCGGCCAAAGAGATCTACAACACCAGACGGAAGCTCGCACTCCGATGGTGGAACGGGCGAAATCGGCGCGACGGGAACAGGCAGTGCAGCATCAGGGGGAACGACAGAAGCCGGCGGCATCGCCGGCTCCGGCGGCAGCCCCAACGCGGGCGGCGTTGTCACCTCCGGGGGCATTCCCGGCTCCGGCGGTATCACCAGTTCCGGTAGCCCCGCCGGCTCCGGCGGTATCACCGGCACCGGCGGTGTGACGAACACAGGTGGCCTCATCAGCTCCGGCGGTATCACCGGCACCGGCGGTGTGACGAACACAGGTGGCCTCATCAGCTCCGGCGGTATCACCGGTACCGGCGGTGTGACGAACACAGGTGGCCTCATCAGCTCCGGCGGCGGCGTCAGGTCAGGCGGCACCACGGGCTTCGGCGGCATCACCAACTCGGCCGGCGTCATCAACTCCGGTGGCGTCACCAGCTTCGGTGGCATCACCGACTCCGGGGGCATCGCCGGCTCAGGCGGCATCACCAGTTCCGGCGGCATCGCCAGCTCAGGCGGCGTCACGGCAACCGGTGGCGGGCCGACCGGGCACTACCAGATGGAGAACATAAATCGTGGCGTGGTGGCAGTGATGGTCGCGGGCGGCGTCTATGTCGGTTGGCGCATGTTGGGCTATGAGTACGACACCACGGCCAGCAGCGTTGCGTACTACCTGTACCGGGACGGTACCAAGCTGGCCACGGTGACCGACAGCACCAACTACCTGGACGCCTCCGGTACCGCCAGCTCGAGCTACACCGTGAGCGCCGTGGTCAAAGGGCTCGAGGGGCCGCAGTCTCCTGCGGTCACGCCCTGGCCGCAAAACTACTTGACCGTACCCCTTGCCCCACCTTCCCGTGAGGTTTTTGGAGACACGTACAACGCCAACGACGGCAGCCCAGGGGATCTCGATGGCGACGGCCAATACGACATCGTGCTCAAGTGGGACCCTATACCCTGCTGCGAAGATTCCGCGTCGCTTCTGACCTCGGATGTCCTCCTGGACGGGTATACCCTGGCGGGCAAACGCCTCTGGCGCATTGACTTGGGACCGAACATTCGCGCCGGGTGGCAGTACACGCAGTTCTCGGTCTACGACTTCGACGGCGACGGGAAGGCGGAAGTGGCGTGCAAGACCGCACCAGGAACCAAGGACGGCACCGGCGCGTATCTGAGCACGGGACCTGCCGCAGGCGACGATGACAGTGTTGTGTACCGCGGTGCAAGCGGCATGATTCTTACCGGGCCCGAGTACCTGACGGTGTTCGATGGGACGACCGGCAAGGAACTGGCGACGGTGGACTATCCGGTGCCCCGCGGGGAGGTAGGGGGGTGGGGCGACACGGTTGGCAACCGGTCGGAACGCTACAATGGTGGGGTGGCATTCGTGAAGGAGGCGGGCGTTGCCACCGGGAGGCCGAGCATCATCCAGCAGCGTGGCTACTACACGCGTCTGACGGTTTCTGCGCTGACCTTCCGGAATGGGGTGTTGGCGACGAACTGGGTCTTCGACAGCAATGTGGCCGGAAACAGCGCAGCCGCCGGCGGTGGCAACCACCAACTGATGGCGGCGGACGCTGATGGCGACGGTGCGCAAGAGATAATCACCGGCGCAACTACCATCGATAGCGCCGGAACCTTCAAGTGCAGCTCAGGAATGGGCCACGGCGATGCCATGCACGTGGGCGAGTTGGTAGTCGGCAAGGGGATCTCGGTGTTCTCGGTTCACGAGAGTTTGGGCGGTATGGACTGCCACGACGCCTCCACTTGCACGTTCTACTTCAAGGTTACGAGCCCGGGTACTGACACCGGTCGCGGGGTTGCCGAGTATGTCTCCGCGAGCGACCTCACGGCCGCCACCTGTTCGAGCTCAGTGGGTGGCAACGTGAATTGTGGCACCGGTGCCGCCTCGAGCGGCAATGCGGGGGCCAACTTCCTCATCTACTGGAATGCTGATGAATCACGCGAGCTTCTGAACGGCACGTCCATCACCGGTAACGGAGCTTCGCTGACCGCGACCGGCTGCATGGGGAACAACGGCACCAAGAACACCCCGACGCTGACCGCGGATCTATTGGGCGATTGGCGCGAGGAGGTCGTCTGGCGCGAAATCGGCGACGCAGCCTTGCGCGTGTACACGACGACCGATGTGACCAAGCGCCGGATCTACACGCTCATGCACGATCCGACGTACCGGGCGCAGGTAGCGTTCGAGCAGTCCGGATACAACCAGCCGCCCCATGTCGGGTTCCACATCGGCGCCGGCATGGCCGATCCGCCCAAGCCCGACATCCATGTGAAGTAAGCTCGTCGCGGGTCGCGCAAAAGGGGAAAGATGCATGCAACGAGCGCACACAGGGTATCGTCGAGTCGGTCGCCTTCTTGCGTCGCTTCGTACGCCATCACCGTGGGAATGCTGTTTTCCGCGTGCCATTCCTCTGGTCTCGGGCGAAAGGGCTCCAGCACGCCGGACGGAAGCACACACACCGATGCTGGAACCGGCGGCACCACCGGTCCTGGCGGCATCACCGCCTCTGGCGGCGCCACCAGTGCGAGTGGCGTCACCACCTCAGGGGGCATTTCCAGCTCCGGGGGCGCAGCCAGCTCGGGCGGCATCAGCAGCATCGGCGGCATCGCCCTCTCAGGCGGCGTCATCAGCTCCGGCGGCGTCACTAACTCGGGCGGTGTCACCGGCTCTGGCGGCGCGATCACCTTGGGCGGGACGACAAGCTTCGGCGGCGTCACCGGCTCCGGCGGTATCGCCAGTGCGGGAGGTGTGACGAACACTGGTGGAACCACCAGTTCCGGTGGTGTCACGGCGCCGGGTGGAGCACCGGCCAGGCATTTCCAATTGGAGAATCTGGATCGCGGCGTGGTGGCCGTTGTCGTCGCAGGCGGCGTCTATGTTGGTTGGCGCATGTTTGGCTACGAGTACGACACCACGGCCAGCAGCGTTGCCTACAACCTCTACCGGGACGGGACCAAGATCACGACGGTGACCGATAGTACCAACTTCCTGGACGCCTCCGGTACCGCCACCTCGAAGTACACGGTGACCGCCGTGATCAAAGGGACCGAGGGCCCCGAGTCCCCTGCGGTCACACCCTGGGCGCAGAACTACCTGAACATCCCCCTCTCCCCACCTCCCGCTGGCCCCAATGGAGGCACGTACAGCGCAAATGACGCCAGCCCAGGCGATCTGGATGGCGACGGCCAACTGGACATCGTCCTCAAGTGGGATCCGTCGAATTCGAAGGAATCTTCGATCCGCGGCCTTTCAGACGTTGTCTTCATCGATGGGATCAAGCTGGACGGAACGCGGCTGTGGCGCATCAATGTGGGCCAGAACATCCGCGCCGGGGCGCACGACACGCAGTTCTCGGTGTACGACTTCGACGGCGACGGCAGGGCCGAGGTGGCGTTCAAGACCGCACCAGGCACCAAGGATGGCAAGGGCAACTACCTGAGAACCGGGCCAGCGGCGGGCGCCGACAACACCATGGACTACAGGGATGCTACCCAAGGCATGGCCTTGGGGGGACCGGAGTGGCTAACCGTGTTCGCCGGACCGACCGGGGAGGAGCTGGCGACGGTGGAGTATCCGGTGCTTTACGGCACCGTTGCTGATGCTCAGGCTGTTTGGGGCGACACAACTGGCAACCGGGCGAACCGCTACAATGGTGGGGTTTCCTTCGTGAGCGATACTGGCAACGGCAAGACCGCGACCGGGCGTCCGAGCATCATCCAGCAGCGTGGCTTCCTCTCGCGTCTGACGATCAGCGCACTGAACTGGCGGGATGGGGCACTGGCCAAGGTCTGGACTTACGACAGCGGGTCTACCGCCGGCAATGAAGCCTACGGCAAAGGCAGCCACTCACTCATGACGGCGGACGCGGACAACGACGGCGCGATGGAGCTGATCCCTGGTTCGGCGACTATCAACAGCGACGGGACATTCAGGTGCGCGACCATCAACAGCCCTGGCGATGCCTTGCACGTGGGAGAGTTGGTCAAGGGCCAGGGGATCCATGTGTTCATCCCCAATGAGCTAGGTGGAGCTGATTGCCATTCCGCGGATACCTGCGCATTTACCTTCTACCTTGCTAGCGGCCCGGACACCAATCGCGGCGTCGCCGAGTGGGTCAGCCCGAGCAACACCGCGAGCGCATCTTGTTCCTTTGGAGCGGGTCCGCTCTATTGCGCCGACGGCTCCGCCGGTGCCCCCTCGGCTGGGGACAACTTCTTGATCTACTGGGACGCCGATGAATCGCGTGAGCTTCTAAGCGGCACGTCTATCACCAAGTCCGGTGGCGGAACCTTGCTGAACGCAACCGGCTGCGCGGGGAACAACGGTACCAAGAACACCCCGACGCTAACCGCAGACCTGCTGGGCGATTGGCGCGAGGAGCTCATCTTGCGTACCACGGACAACGCGGCCCTGCGCGTGAACACAACGACCGATGTCACCGCGCGCCGAATCTACACACTCATGCACGATCCGACGTACCGGATGCAGGTCTCGTTCGAGCAGTCATCGTACAACCAGCCACCCCACGTGGGCTTCCACATCGGCGCCGGTATGGCCGACCCGCCCAAGCCCGACATCCATGTGAAGTAGTCCGGTCGACCGAGCAACCTGCTGGCGCGCCTGGCAGCTTGGCAGCCGGCTTTGCCTACGCAGGCATACCCATGGCCTCGCGCACGGCCATGAACTCTGGCGTGCGTCGGCCTTGCTGGTCGCGCACCACCAGCGGCGGCGGCCTGACCAGGCCGCCCGCCTGTGCCGCCGCAGTCATGGCAAAGACGACGAAGAGCGGGGACTTGCCTTCGCGCGGAATCACCTCGCGCCAGTAGCTGAGTGCCAAACCAGCCGCGCGCCCCGCGGGTTCGACGCGCTCGCGCTGGAGCCACGCCTCGCATGCCACGAATGGCGCGCCCGGTGCCAGCACGCGGGCGGCTGCCTCGCAGTACGCCTCCACGCCGCCGTAATGCTCGAAGCGACAGGGGGCCCGCTGCTCCCGATCGGACTGCGGGCCGGTCCCCATCGGGAAATAGGGCGGCGTGCCGGTCACCAGATCGAAGAGCCCCTGCCCTGCCAGCAACGCCGGATCGCGCAAGTCGCCGTCGAGGATCTCCACACGAGTGGCGGCCCCGTTCCAGGCAAAACTCCGGCGCGCCATGGCGGCCGAGATCCCCTGCACCTCCACGCCCAACCCACGCGCCTGCGGAAAGCGCCAGGCCAAGAATAGTGCAACGCTGCCGATGCCTGTCCCGAGATCGAGCCAGCGCGCGGGCGCCGGGGGGGCGCACAGCGATGCGGCCAGGTGTGCCGTCACCAGATCGTCGAGCGAGGTGCGATGGCCATCGAGTCGCTGCAGCAAACGCCAGTTTCCTGCCAGCCAGCACAGATCCTCGCCCGGGCCTGGCCACAGATCCCCGGGGTGCTCGGGCGTCTGGGGCGGCGGCCCGGCAGCGACCCACCCGGCGGGCCGGCGTGCGGCACGCACGATGCCGCCGCGAGGCGAGAGACTGTCGGTCGGCTGAGGTTCGAACACCCCTATTGCATAGCACTTCGTGATGATGGGAACCCTGAGAGGGTTTCCAAACCCTGGTGCGCCGCCGGCGACGGCGCGCGCGAAGCGCGCGGGGTGTGGGCAGGGTGGCGGGTCGTCCCGAAGTCCCCGTAGGGAGCGAAGCCGGCGGGGTCCCCACGCGGGGAACTACCCGCCAGCCTCGTCGAAGTGATACCCGGCTTCCCCGTGATCAACGTCGTCCAGGCCCATCTCCTCGGAATCAGGACTGGGTCGCAAGCCGATCACGGCCTTCACCAGGTACGCGAGGATGAGGGTACCAGTCAGGGCCATCACGATGGTCAGCCCCATGGCCTTGAGTTGCTCAAGCCACAGGGTCTTGCCCACGATCTGCGCCAGATTGGTGTTGAGGTTGGGGTTGGCCTCGGGCGTGGCAAGGAAGCCAGTCAGAAGCGCGCCCATACTCCCGCCCACCCCGTGGACGCCAAAGGTGTCGAGCGCGTCGTCGTACTTGAGCCAGGCTTTCAGCTTGGTGCAGGCAAAGTACGGAACGGTTCCGGCCAGCACGCCGATGATCACGGCGCCGGTGGAGGTCACGAAGCCAGCCCCGGGCGTGATGACGACCAGGCCCGCGACAGCGCCCGAACAGAAGCCGAGTATCGTCGGCTTGCCCCGCGTAATCCATTCGATGGCCGGCCAGACCACGCAAGCCACGGCCGTCGCCAGGGTCGTCGCAGTGAAGGCGTTGGCCGCAATCCCGTCGGCCGCCACCGCGCTGCCCGCGTTGAAGCCGTACCAGCCCACCCACAGCATCCCGGTGCCCACCATGGTCAGCACCATGCTGTGGGGCAAGAACGGTCTGTGGCCCCAACCCTTGCGACGCCCGAGGATGATGGCCAGCAAGAGCGCCGACCAGCCCGATGACATGTGCACGACCGTGCCGCCGGCGAAGTCGATGGCCCTGATGCCTGCCTTGGCGTTACTCAGGCCATTCATGAAACCGTCACTGCCCCACACCATGTGCGCCAGCGGGAAGTACACCAGCAGCATCCAGCCCACGATGAAGGCCATGATGGCCGAGTACTTCATCCGCTCGGCGATGGCGCCCACGATGAGCGCGGGCGTGATGATGGCGAACATCATCTGGTACATGGAAAACACGTTGTGCGAGACCCACGCCCCGTAGTCCGGGTTGGGCGCGTTGCCCACGCCTTTCAGAAAAGCGAACTTGAGCGAGCCCAGGATGGGCGACCCGCTGCCGAACGAGAAGCTGTAGCCGAACGCCCACCACATGATGGTGACCACGCCCGCTGTCCCTAGACACTGCGCCAGCACCGACAGCACGTTCTTACGCCGGACCAGACCTCCGTAGAACAGAGCCAGCCCCGGCAAGGTCATGAAAAGCACCAACGCGGTCGAGGTCATCATCCAGGCGTTGTGGCCTGGACCGGGTACGCTCAAGGCCTTGGGCGCGCTGTTGGTCAGGTAGGCTTCCAGATCGGCGACGCGGCCGGCGAGGTCGGGGCCGCCGGTTGCGGCCGGGGCAGCGGTGGGAACCGCGCTCGGCTCGTCCGCGCGTGCCCCCGCTTGCGACAAGGCGGTCAGCGTCAACGCCACCACGACGGGAAGTTGCCAGTAATGTCTGCTTCGACTCGATTTCATGGAAGTCTGCCTTTCAAGTGGCAAGGTAGGAGCGTAACGAAACCGCGGCAAGATACTTCCCGCGTGGCGTGCACGAATTAGCGGTAGGGATACCGACCCCTTGCGGCCGAGAAACTGGTAACTTTCCCTGACGAAACTGCATGGAAACGCCAGCGAAACAGCCGCACGAGCCACGGAGTTGACCCACGGTTCCTCGGATGGTGGTAGGACGACTGCCGTGACAATCCGCGAACAACTGGAAGGCGATGAGGACAAGGTGTTGTCGCCCTTCGCGCAGAAGAGCCGCCTTTCCCGCGGCCGCGATCGGCAGGAACCGGCCGACGCCACCCGACCGATTTTCCAGCATGATCGCGATCGCATCCTGCACTCGAAAGCGTTCCGTCGCCTGGCCGGCAAGACGCAGGTGTTTCTCGCGCCCGCGGGCGATCACTACCGCACCCGCCTGACCCACACCCTGGAGGTCACGCAGATCGCGCGCACCATCGCGCGTGCCCTGCGCCTCAACGAGTCGCTGACCGAGGCCATTGCCATGGGTCACGACCTGGGGCACACGCCGTTTGGCCACGCGGGCGAGCGCGCCCTGGCCCGGCTGGTCCCGGGCGGCTTTCATCACGGCCGCCAATCCGTGCGCGTGGTGGAGGTGCTGGAGCACGACGGGATAGGCCTGAATCTGAGCGTCGAGGTGCGCGACGGCATCCTCAAGCACTCCAAAGGCAAGGGCGAGATCGTGTCGGAGAACCCCGAGTTGTCCGCCGTGACTCTGGAGGGTCAGATTGCGCGCATCGCGGACATTACAGCCTACGTGAACCACGACCTCGACGATGCGATCCGCGGGCGCATCCTGTCGGAGCACGATCTGCCTGCGGAGGTCGTGGCGGTGTTGGGACACTCTCACAGTCAACGCATCAGCCGTCTGGTCACCGACGTGGTCCTGGCCTCACGTCTCGAGGAGAAATGTCAGGTGCGTCTGAGCCCCGAGGTCCTGCATGCCCTCATCACTTTGCGGGATGTACTTTTCGAGCGCGTCTACGAACGCACCGACATCCGCCAGGAGTTCGAGCGCGCCGAACGGGTCATCAGCGAGCTGTGGGCCCACTTTCATCTGCACGCTGACGAGTTCCATGCGCGCCACTGGCCCAAGGGCGTGCCCGACACGGAGGATCTCTCGCGCGCGGTCGCTGATTTCATCACAGGAATGACCGACCGCTACGCCCTGCGCACCTACCAAGAGTACTTCTTGCCGCGCCCGTGGACGGTTGTCTAGCTGGGAACCCTGAAAGGGTTCGCTCCCGCGATGGTGCGCCGCGCGCGGCGCTGGCAGAGCCGGCGGGCTCCCCACGCGACTAGTGTTCGGGCTGAAGGCGCATGAGGAATCCACCATAGGCCGCCATCTTGACGGCCTGCACGTCGGTGGCGTTGCGTTGCCGTTTGGTGATGAACAACTCAGTCGCGGTGGGACCGTCCGCCAGAAGGATCATGTTGAAGATGCCGGTGCCGATGAGCTCCATGGGGACATTGAGCGACTTGGCGACGGCATCGCCGTTCAACCCGGCCACGTACCAGGTGCGGCCCTTGCGTCGGGCGATGAGGACGGTGTGCCCAGGATCACCGTCGAGCAAGCGGGTTTCGTCCCACGAATTGGGCAAACCCGACAAGATGGTCACGGCCTCCTTGGGAAGCGCGCCGTCGCTTTCGGCGAAGGAGCGCAGCCCTGATTCAAAGACCACGGTCATTCCCAGCCCATGACCCCAGGTGAGGGATGACCGGCGTGCCAGGCTGTAGAATGCGATGGGCATGGGCTGCATCGGGCCCACCACGTTGCGGGTAAAGGGCTCGAATGCGTTCTGGCGCGCCTGTCGGGCTCCGTCACCCGCTGCCGGTTCGTTACGCCAGGTGGTAGCCGAAAGCAGGTGTGGGTAGGTGCGATCCCACCCTGCGCCGGGAATCCGGCCCTCGAACTCCACCAGCAAGTGGCGCTTGCCTGCCTCTTCCAAGAGCGCCAGCAGGGATCCCACCACGTCGGGTTTGCCACTTCCCGAGACTGCAACCCGCACACCCTTGAGTCCGGCCGTTGCGAACTCGGCGAGTGGCAACCCGGCCGCGTCCCGGGGCCCGATGAACAGACCGACCTTCTTGCGGGCGCTGGCCCGGATGAGGTTCTGCCAGGCCCTTCCACCTCCGGATGGCCACCCGACCGAAAGCAGCGCGTAGCCCCAGCCCATGGAAGCCGCAGACTCCACCAGACGCGTGCCCTGCGCGAGACTGGCCTGATCGAGCCCAGCAACGGCTATCGGCCGGATCAGGTTGTCCGGCCGGACCCAATCTCCGGCGCCTGCGGCGGCCGGGGCGCCGAGGTCGGTCACCAGGCTCGATTCCACGATGCCGGCCAGCCGGTCCGACGTGATCACGACCCGCCAGGGCGTGGACCAGGGCAAGGCGGATCTCGGCTGCACGTCTCCGCGCCCCATCTCCTCGTCGGGATGGGGGAAGCGGAAGCGGTAGATCTCGCCGTCGGTTTTGGCGGCAAGCCCGAGGGCCGCCTGGCCAGTGGCCAGACCGGATTCGGCCAGCAACGCCCAGTGCGACCTGTCCGGCGAGGCAAACAGGGCTGGCAGCGCCCACCTTGTCCCGGCTGCTGCTGCCGTTCCCGCGGGCAGGTCGGTAACCCACTCGGCCGAGTTGCGTTCGCCGGCGCCAGGGTCGTGCTGGGGAAGCAAGGTCGCGCGTGCAGCCGGCATGAAGCGAAAGCCAGTGGCCTCGCCACTGACCGTGAACCGCCCGGGATCGGTTTCGGGGAAGCGATAGCGGAACGCGAACCCATCGTCATAGGCGCGCACGATGAGGTCCATCCGCGCCTGTTGCGGCGTCTCGAACGAGAGCACTTGTTCAACGCCGGTGTTGCTGAAGTGGCTGCGCTTCCCGCGCGGCAGGGTGTATTCGTCCGTCACCCGGCGCTGACTTTCGCCCAGGTAGCGAAGGTCGTCGGTGAAATCCGCGTCCTTGCGGGTGATGCCGAGCGGTGACCAGCGCAGCATCTCGGTGCGAGCATCACCACCTCCGAATGCGACCCGATAGTACAGGCGCGGCTGCGCGGGATAGTCAGCGGTCCCGGCCGATGAGAAGTATCGAACTTGCACCATCACCAACCCGCCCGGGGACGTGATCACCCAGCCGTCCGCCGGCAAGGCGGGCGGGCCCTTCTTGACGGTCGGGGCGCAGACGCCGAGCCCGAGGAGAAGAGTGACTGAGATCGCGCTGGCCCATAGGCTCCTCATCGTCTGACAATTACACCCGAAAGCCGGCCTGACCTCAAGCACGGAACGAATGCCGCCGCGGCCCCGGCGTTTTCTTGGTGAGATCCGGACTGTCGGCCGCGAAAAACCAAAACTCAAAGCAAGTACGCCGCCAGCCCCAGGTTGAGGGTACGAATCGCTTGCCCGATGAAACCAGCCATCTTGCGCGCGCCGTTCTCTTGGAAGTGGGTACCGTCGATGGTTCCCCCTGTGTTCTTGAAGAAGGTTTCGTCCGCCGCGCTTGCCGGCTTTGGACAGATCGCTGCGAGATAGTCGTGGGTCATGCCGCCTAGGTCGACGACAGCAACGTTCTCGGCTGCGCCAAGCTCGATCATGGCGGTGTCATAGGCGGCAAGCCCGTTGCCACCATTGCAGTAGGCCGAGTTGCGCGGTGGCGGAGTCACCAGCACGGGAATGGCGCCCTTGGCCTTGGTCGGATCCAGGTAGTACTGCTTCAGTTGCGTCTTGAACGTCGTCTGCGCATCGGCGTAGCGCGGGTAGGTCGTGCCATTGACCGTGAAGGTGGCGCCCGTGTTCTGGTCGTTGGTACCGAACTGGATGAGGAAGTAGTCCCCGGGCTTTATGGTGGACAGGATCTTGTCCACAGACCCTTCGAGGTAGAACCAGTACGCGGTTCTCCCCCCTTCAGCACGGTTGTCCACGGTGACCTTGTTGTTGAAGATCTCATGCAACATCTGCCCCCAGCCAGCCTGGTCATTGGTGGCAGCCGTGTCAGCATAGGTGGAAACCGTCGAGTCACCGGCAATGTAGATGGTCAAGGCAGGGAGCGCCCCGGTCGAGCCGCCCGCGCCGATGGTGCCGCCTGCGGCCGTGGTGCCGCCCGCGGCCGTAATGCCGCCAGTCTTCGTGCCGCCCGTCGTGGTGGTCCCGCCCATGGCGGTGGCCCCGCCCCTGCCAGTGGTCCCGCCTGCCGACGTCGTACCGCCCCTGGCGCTGGTGCCGCCAGTTGCTGTGGCACCACCCGTGGTCGTGCCGCCGGTTGCCGTGGCGCCACCTGTGGTCGTGCCGCCGGTTGGTCTCGTCCCGCCCGTGCTCGTCGTTCCACCACTGGCAGTTGTGCCGCCGATCACTGTCGTGCCTGCGGCTGAAGTCGTGCCCCCAGTCACGAGCACGCCGCCACTCGCACCCCCGCTGCTGACGACGCCGCCGGATGCGATCGTTCCGCCGGTGGTTTCTGCGCTTCCGCCCGTTCTCGTCGTGCCGCCTGTCGCGACCACACCGCCACTGGCACCACCGCTTCCGACCACGCCACCGGATGCGACGACGCCGCCCGAAGTCGTCGCGCCACCAACCGATGAGCCGCCCACGCTCGTCGTCGACGTACCGCCGATCGCGGCCGGCGAGCCTCCGGTCACGCCGCCAGCCCCTGTGACGCCGCTTGAACCTGGCGCCCCGGCGCTCGAACCCGAACCGCCACTCGACGAACCGCAGCCCAGGAGCAAGGTCATGGCGCCGGCAAAGATCAGACGTGCGCCGCTTTGAACGAGAACCTGTCCCGGGTTTCGAGTCTTCGTTCGCACTGAATGCTCCGTGAGCTTGAACCTACGCATCATACAGAAAGGTGCCTGAGAGCGACCGCAACGGCTCACGACATCAGATTGTCCATCTGGTTGCCGACGACGGGCGTTCGCTATTGGTATCGCTCAGCGCTCGCGAGATCGACCCTGGCATCGACCCATCCGCCAGCAATGAGTACCATCCCGCTCGGCAGCAACGTCGCCGTGTGGCCATCCCTCGCCACGGTCAGGGTGCCGGTTGCTGCGAATGTCCCGGCGCCTGGGTCGTACAGCTCGGCGCTCGCGATAGAGGCGTGCCCGCCGTTGAGTCCGCCGGCGATGAGCACCATCCCGCTCGGCAGCAGGGTTGCCGAGTGACCACCCCTTGCCACGGCCAGGTCGCTTGTGGCCGTAAAGGTCCCGGCTACTGGGTCGTACAGCTCCGCGCTCGCGAGATCCTCCACGCTGCCACCCGACCCTCCCGCAACGATCCCCCCATCCATGTCGACGTCGGCATCGACTGGATTGGTGGCCGCGCTGCCGCCGAATCCGCCAGCGATGAGCACCATCCCGCTCGATAACAACGTCGCCGTGTGACCGGTCCTTGCCACGGTCAGGCTGCCGGTCACCACGAACGTCCCGGCCGCTGGGTCGTACAGCTCCGCACTCACGTTGCCAAGTCCACCGGTGACGAGCACCATCCCTCTGGGCAACGAGGTCACCGTGTGACCAACCCTTGCCATGGCCATGCTGCCGGTGGCGGTGAATGTCCCCTTGCTCGGATCGTATAGCTCGGCGCTTGCGAGCGACGCCTGGTGACTGTCGAGTCCGCCGGTGAGGAGTACCTTCCCGTTGGGCAGCAGGGTCGCCTTGTGGCCAGTCCTTCCCACGGTCAGGCGGCCGGTAGCCATGAATTCCCCCGTACTTGGGTCGTATAGCTCCGCGCTCGCGTTGCCGGGTCCGCTGGCGACTTGCCCTCCATCGCCGGAGACGCCAGCATCGGGTGGATTGATGGTCACGTCGCCACCGAGCCCTCCGGCGATGAGCACCAACCCAGTCGGCAACAAGGTCGCCGTGTGGCCATGCCTTGCCACAGTCATGCTGCTGGTGGCGGCGAATGTTCCGGCGCTTGGGTCGTACAACTCCGCGCTACCAATGGCCGCGTAGTCAATGTCGAGTCCGCCGACGACGAGCACCGTCCCGTCGGGCAAGAGAGTCGCGCTGGGCTCGAACCTGGCCACGGTCATGTTGCCCGTCGGTGCGAAACAGCCGACATTGACCCCGGGAACGCACTTGGCGCGACTTCCGCTGCAAGCAAGAGACGCCACGGAAAGACACGAAAGTGCGATGCACAGCTTTGCTACCATGTGCAACATGGTCGCCTAACTCTGGTTTCGCAGCAAACAGTTCCAGGTCTTCACACGTTGAACTTGAAGTGGATCACGTCGCCGTCGCGGACCACGTAGTCCTTGCCTTGCATGGCCAGCTTGGCGTGCTGGCGGCAGGCGGCCTCTGAGCCCAGCTTGACCAGGTCCTCCCACCACACGACCTCGGCCTTGATGAAGCCGCGCTCGAAGTCGGTGTGGATCACTCCCGCGGCTTGCGGCGCGTGCGTCCCGCGCTTCACCGTCCAGGCGCGACACTCGTGCTCGCCTACGGTGAAGAAGGTGATGAGGTCCAAGATCTGGTATGCGGTCCGCGCCACGGCCGAGAGCCCCGGTTCCTTCAGGCCCAGGGTTTCCAGGAACGCGGGCCGGTCCGCGGCCTCCAGCATGGCGATCTCGGCCTCGGCCCCGGCGCAGATGGGCACCACCGGCGCGCCTTCCTTGGCAGCGTGGGCCCGCAGAGCCGACACGTGCGCATCTCGATCCAGATTCGCGAGTTGCTTCTCTGCCACGTTAGCCACGTAGAAGACCCGCTTCTGGGTCAGCAGGAAGAGATCGCGGATGAGCACCAAATCGTCAGTTGACAGCCCCTGCGCGCGGACGGGCGTGCCTGCGTCCAGCCCGGCCTGCACGCGCTCGCACACAGCCAGAGTCGCCTTCTCTTCCTTGGGCGCCGGGCCCTTGAGGGCAGTGCGGGCCTTGTCGATGCGCTTGCCCACGCTCTCCATGTCCTTGAGACACAGCTCGGTGTCCACGGTCAGCACGTCGGAGACCGGGTCGATGCGCCCCTCCACGTGCACCACATTGGGATCTTCGAAACAGCGAACCACATGGGCGATGGCGTCGGTCTCGCGGATGTTGGCCAGAAACTGGTTGCCCAGGCCCTCGCCCTTCGAAGCCCCGCGCACCAGGCCGGCGATATCCACGAAGTTGACCGTGGCGTGCACGGCCGGCTTGCCCACGAAAAGCGCAACCACCGCATCCAACCGTGGGTCAGGCACCTGCGCCACGCCCAGGTTGGGCTGCACGGTGCAGAAGGGGTAGTTGGCTACTTCGGCGCCGGCAGCCGACAGCGCATTGAAGAGCGTGGACTTGCCCACGTTAGGCAAACCGACGATGCCGCAGGAGATCATCGGGCCAAGGATGCGCCACCGGGGCGCGAACAGCTAGATCTTGCCGGCCAGGTTGAAGGCGATGAGCAGGCCGTAGATGACCAGCGACTCGATGAGCGCGAGCGCGACGATCATCGGAACGAAGATCTTACCTGAGGCCTGCGGGTTGCGCGCGATACCGTCGAGGGCCGAGGCAGCGGCACGGCCCTGGCCCAGGCCGCCGCCAAAGGCCGCCAGGCCGATGGCCAAGGCGGCGCCGATGCCGAGGTAACCCTTGGTCACGTCGGGCGCAGCATCACTAGCGAACGCCGCGGCACTCGACAGCAGCGCGACGGCAAAGGTGGCAAGCGGAGCGAGAATCTTGGTGAATCGGCGCATCTGGGGATCCTCCTTGCGAGCTGGGCTAGGACGGTACGGACAATACGGTCAGTGCTCCTCGTGGGCAACAGCGGTCGAAATGTAGATCGTGGACAGCAGGGAGAAAACCACGGCCTGCACCACGGATACGAATACGCCCATCACGAGGAACGGAACAGGAACCAGGAACGGAATCAGGGCAAAGAACACCGCTGCGACCTTGTGATCGGCCGTGATGTTGCCGAGAAGACGCATGGACAACGACACCGGCCGGGCGATGTGGCTGACCAACTCGATGGGCAGCATCAGCGGCGACAGCCACCACAGGGGCCCCATGAAGTGCTTGAGGTATCTAAACCCATGCGCGCGCAGACCGAAGACGTGGGTCAGACAAAAGACCAACAGCGCCAGGCCCACGTTGGTCTTCAGCGTGGCGGTCGGTGGCAGGAAGCCGGGAATGAGCGACAGCAGATTGCAGAAGAGGATGAAAAGAAACAGCGAGCCGACGAGAGGCAGATAGCGACGCGCATTCTTGGCCCCCATGGGACCTTCCATCAGGCCATAGATCATGTCGCCCAGAAGCTCGAGCAGGTTGCGCAGACAGAAGTGTGGTGGCGGCACAGCACCGCCGTCGGGCGATCTGCGCAGGCTGATGGCGTAGCGAACCGCGAAGAAAGCCAGCAGCAGAAAGACCAGCAGCCCACCGAGAACGTGGTCGATCTCGAAGTGGGTGGCGGTGAACACCTGCCAGGTCCAACGGCGACCGAGGTAGAATTGCAGGTTGTCCTTCAGGGCCTCGTAGCCCGGGAACAGTGCAAACCAGGTTGAGTGCGGACCCATGGCTAGGCCTTGCCCTGTTCACCCGCCGTCGAGCCGATCCACAGCCCCGCCATGACGAGCGAGACCGGAAGAACAGAAATCCCGATAGCGAACGGCACGAGGGCGAGATTGTAGACGCGGATGGCGACCCACACCAGCGCGAAGAGAATCAGCATCTTCCCGCCCAGGGCGGCCATCAGCCCGGCCGCCTGGGCGTTGGCCCCGGCCGCTGCCCGCGCCATGGCCCGCGCCGCCAGCCGGTGAATGGCCCACAGGTTCAGGCACGCCAGGGCCGCGCCCACACCAGCGGCCAGAAGTCCCGACTTGCCCCAGACCAGCCCGCCCAGCGCGGTCACGGCCACGGCCAGAACCAGATTGGTCTTTTCGATGGCTGCGAGAGGCTTGGTGGTCATGGTTGCTTGGGTTCGTCGTCTTTGTCGTTGTCTTTGTCGTTTTCCAGGGACTTCTTGTATTCGCGGGTCACGCGAATCAGCGCCTTGATGCCAGCCCCCACGCCCGCCGCGAAACCGATCCATGCCAGCCAGGGCGCCGACCCGAGTTTTCCGTCCAGGTACCGTCCGCCGAAGTACCCTATGCCGATGGCCAGGGAAATTTCAAGACCGACCGCACCTGTGCTGCCGGCTATGGCCCACATTTTCTTGGTTTCTATATCCATGCCTGGCCCTGGCGGTCCCTCGCGGAAGACCGCGGCTTCTAGAACCGGCTGCTGACCGCCAGGAAGGTCATCTTGTCGTTGGTCTCGCGCAGGCGCGCCGACAGGGTTCGCACGAAGGTCCACAGAAGGTCGTAGGCCAGATCCCGGTCGACGAACAGTAAGTCTGCCACGCGATCCTTGCTGAGCACGAAGAGGCGGCAGGCCTCGTGGGCCAGGGCGTCCGCGCTGCGCGGGAAATCATCGATGAGCGCCATCTCGCCGAAGTAGTCGCCGGTCTTGAGAATGGCCAGCGCCTCTTCCCCCATGCCCGGAACCTGGCGGCTGATGCGCACCGAGCCTGACAGAATGAGATACAACTTGTCGCCTGCGGATCCCTCCTTGAAGATCATGCCGCCCCGGGCATAGGTCTCCTCCGATCCGAGCGCGGCGATACGGCGCAGGTACATGAGGGGCAAGTCGGCGAACAGCGCCACCCGCGCAAGAAAGGCCGCCATCTGGTCCTGCGCCACCACCGACAGTGCCAACGGCGCCGGCGTTTGCGCGGCCGCATCCTCCATGCTCACCGGCTCGCTGGCCGGCTCGATCCCTGGCGTGTCACTCATCAAGGGCATTATGCCACAGACGCCTGCCCGCGTTCAGAATCGCTGCGTCGCGATGCCCGAGGCCGGTGGTGACGATCTGGTCGGGGCGACCTGCGGTCACCCCAAAATCCCCATGAAGGCCCCATCCGTGCGGGACCCACGCTACAATGGCGCCGCCATGCTGGAACTGGATGCCGATCCCGTCGTAGCCGACAGGCAGATGCGTGCAGTCATTTTCTATCTGACGACCTTCGGCCATATCGACGGTGACTTCGACCTGTCGGAGAAGATGTTCGTCCGCACCTACATCAGGCGGCTGGTCGAGCACCGGGTGAGCCAGGGCGCGGCAGGCCTGGCCGCGGCGGCACAGGGCGAGCTGGTGGCCAAGTACACCGCGCATTTCCACGAAGTCTTCGAGGCCATCGACCTGCAGGTGGCCGACCTTTTCACTGAAGCCGTGTCCCACGACGAGGACAGCGACCAGTTCGTGCACAGCCGACTCAAGCTGCGCTGTTTCGAGATCTTCCAGCAGTTCGACCGCGCCGGCCAGGAGCAGTTGATGGACACCATCGACGAGCTGCTGATGGCCGATGGCGAGGCGCACCCGGCCGAGATCAAGTTCCGCGCCGAGCTGGCCGCGCTGCTGGAGGCGGACCTGCGGGTCGAGCTGGTCGACGAGGGCGTGCCCGCGGCCACCACCGTCCACCCGGCCGCGGTCAAGGACTCAGGCGCTGGGGTTCACCCCTTCTTCGACCAGTTCGAGCACGACTGGGCACGAGATCCGGGCTTGATGGTGAGGCAGATCGCGGCCGACAGGCAGGCCATGACCCGGACTCGGCAAATCCTGCAGGAGTGGCGCGACAAGGGCCGCGGCAAGTTGGCCGGCAAGCGCACCCTGGATGACCTGGCCGGCGAGGGACTCTTCCTCGATGGCCACACCTGGGCATGCCCGCCCAAGCCCGGCCGGCGCTACGAGATCACTGTGCTCGGGGATCTGCACGGCTGCTATAGCTGCCTGAAAGCGGCCATCATGCAGTCGCGCTTCTTCGAGAAGGTGCGGCTTTTCCACGAAGACCCCGCGCTGCACCCCGAGCCCAAGCTGGTCTTGCTGGGCGACTACCTCGATCGCGGCATCTTCAGTCTCAACGGGGTGCTGCGCACGGCCCTGCTGCTCTTCTGCACGGCGCCCGAACATGTGGTGATCCTGCGCGGTAACCACGAGTACTTCATCGAATTCGAAGGCCGGGTCTTCGGCGGCGTAAAGCCCTCCGAGGCCTTTGATTCGCTGAAGGGGCGCGCCCCGGACGACGTGTTCCGCGACTACATGCTCCTGTTCGAGGACCTGCCGACCGTTTTCCTTTTCGATCGCACGCTGTTCGTCCACGGCGGTATCCCGCGCGACCGGACCTTCAAGAGCCGCTATCAGGACCTGAGCAGCCTGAACGACCCCGACATGCGCTTCGAGATGATGTGGAGCGATCCATCGTCCGTCGACGTGATCCCGGCTGCCCCGCAAGAGCAGAGCTCCCGCTTTCCCTTTGGACGCCTGCAGGCCCTGCGCTTCCTGCAGCGGATCGGCTGCCACACCCTGATACGCGGGCACGAGAAGGTCGTGGAGGGCTTCCGGCGCACTTACGACAACGACAACCTGCTGCTCATCACGCTGTTCTCGGCGGGGGGCAAGGACAACCACGACCTGCCGCCCCGATCGAGCTACCGGCAGGTCACGCCCATGGCGCTCACCCTGTCGTACGAGGACGGCAAGAGCCAGATCACCCCCTGGCCCATTGAGTACTCGACCTACAACGATCCGAAACGAAACGCGTTCTTCCGCGAGGCGGCCGGGCTCAAAGAAGCTTGAAGTCCATTGAAGGTTCCCATCAACAAACGGGAACCTTGAGCACGATCTTGCGGATGAGGCCGGTGTGCGCGCCGGTGCCGATGCCGGGTTGATGCCCGTCCTCGGGAAAGTAGATGGCGAAGCATCCTGGCCGCAGGGTCAGATACTCGGGAGTTCCCTGCAATTCCTGGAAGTCATTGGCCACGTCGTTTGACTTCTCGGCGCAGTTGACACGCGGCACGTAGCCGATGAGCTCTCCGCCCACCACCATGTATTGGATGTCAATGAACGCGCGGTGGCCTTCCAGGCGCGAGCTCTCCTTGGTCTTGGGTGCGGCCTCGCCGACGATCACGGTGCACCCGCTCGACCCCAGCGGCTGGCGCCCCACCGGCAAGGCAGCCAGGTCGGCGTCCTTGAGAAACGCGAAACACTCGGCAAACAGTGGGTGAACCGAGGCGTAGCGATCGGCGTTGGCAAGAACATCGAAGATCATGGAGCACCTCCTTGTCGCTGGTGACAACCCTGATCGGCCAGGCCCGAGCACTATGTCAGGGTTCCGGGCGTCTGGTCCACTCCCAAGCGCCTACCCATGCGCGAGGAAGCGCTCGGCGTCGATGGCGGCCATGCAGCCGGTGCCGGCGGCAGTGATCGCCTGCCGGTAGACAGGGTCGGCCACATCCCCGCAGGCGAAGACTCCCGCCACGCTGGTAGCGGTTGATCCCGGCTTGGTCCGGACGTAGCCGACCTCGTCCACGTCCAGCTTGCCTTTGAACAGATCGCTTGCGGGCTGATGCCCAATGGCCATGAACACGCCGCCGCACGCCAGCTCATGCGTGGCGCCGGTGTGCGTGTCGCGCAAGCGCACGCCGGTCACGCCCGGCCTGGGCACCTGCCCCAGGATCTCGTCTATGACCACGTTGGTGACCAACTCAATCTTGGGATTGTTGCGCGCGCGATCGAGCATGATGCGCGAGGCGCGGAACCCTTCCCGTCGGTGGGCAATGGTGACCTTGCTGGCGTGATGGGTCAGGTAGTTCGCCTCTTCCATCGCCGTGTCCCCGCCGCCCACCACCAGTACCTCGCGGCCCTTGAACAATGCCCCGTCACAAGTCGCGCAGGCAGACACGCCGTAGTTGCGAAATTTGTCCTCCGATGGAATGCCCAGCCACTTGGCCAAAGCTCCGGTGGCGATGATGAGGGTGTCAGCCAATAGCGCGTCAGCGCCCGCGGTGATGCGGAACGGCCGCGCGCTGAGATCCACCGCGGTCACATCGGTGGTGCGGATGCTGGTCCCGAATCGCTCGGCCTGGGCTCGCAAGAGTTCCATCAGCTTCGGGCCCATGATCCCGCGGGGAAATCCCGGGTAGTTCTCCACGTCCGTGGTGATGGTGAGCTGCCCCCCCGGTGTGGTGCAAGGCTCGATGAGCAGGCCGCCACCCTCGAACACCACCGGCGCCAGATTGGCGCGACCGGCGTAGATCGCGGCGGTACAACCGGCCGGCCCGCCACCCACGATGGCAACCTTGACATGCTCCGAATCAGCCATGTTTGTCTCCCTGCTTGCGAAGCCGAAGAGACGTCGGCGTCGCGGAAATCGATATGTTCGATGGTCTTGCCCGAAGAGGGCGAGCACCAACGCTAGCGCATTCGCCCGTCGATGTCAGGGAGCGAGCGCCAACACGCAAACTGGTTATACTGCGTCCCGCATGAGCCGCAGGGTCCGAATCCTGGCCGCACTGGCCACCTTGAGCTTGCCGGGCACTTATCTGGCCGCGCAGATCGATTTCGTGCGCCGGCACAGCCCCGGCATCGCGGCTGCACGATTCTGGCTCCCCCAACTCATACGCATCTGGCTGCCCGGCCTGGCCGCGACTGTCATCTTCGCCTTGGCCGCCTTCGCTCTTCACAGACGTGCGCGAGGCGACTAGATTTCGCATCCCCACGTCTCCATGACACCCCAAGAGTCAAACAACGCATCGGCCCCCACCGTCGGCGGCTCTGACCGTGCCCCTTGGTCGGCCATGCTTGATCGGCTGTCCGAACGACAGATGATCGTCTTGGTCATCCTGTTCGGCCTCTTGCTTTACCTTCCGTTTGCCGGAACCTACGGGCTGTGGGATCCCTGGGAGACCCACTACGGCGAGGTCGCGCGGCAGATGGTGACCCGCGGCGACTTCATCAGCCTGTGGTGGCCGGGCTCACCCATCGATCCCGAGGTCTTCTGGTCCAAGCCGGTGCTCACCTTCTGGCTGATGAGCCTGTCGATGTTGGTCTTCGGGCTGGCCGGACATCCATCGCCCGGGACCTTCGCGCTGTCGACCAGGGCCGAGTGGGCGCTGCGCCTGCCCTTCTGCCTCATGTCGCTGCTGGCGCTGGTGGGCGTTTACCTGGCCGTGGCCCGCTTCGTCAGTCGCCGCGCGGGCCTCCTGTCGGTGCTGGCGCTGGCGACATTTCCCATGTTCTCTCTGGTGGCCCGCCAGGCCATGACCGATATGGCCTTCATCGGGCCCATGACCATGGCACTGGCCCTGTGTGCGCTGGCCCTGTTCGACGACGAGGACCGGGAACTGCCGCGGCGACGCTGGGGGTGGTTCTCCTGGCCGCACCACGCGACTTTCTATTTGACCATCGGCCTGCTGGCATTGACGGTGCTGCCGCAGATCGTGGTCGATTCCATCCAGCTGCGACCCTGGAACCTGTGGCCCAAGCGAAATCTTCAAATCCCCGGCGTGGTGGCCATGTTGCCCTACACCATCGGGTTTCTGATCTTCGTGTGGTATGCGGCGAAGACCCGCTTCAAGGCGCCTTTCTACCTTTATCTGGCGGCCATCTTGTGCGGCCTGGCCATGCTGGCCAAGGGCCTGGCCGGGCTCGGCCTGCCGGTCATCGTGTTCCTGGCCTATCTGCTCTTCACCTGGAACTGGCGGCGCCTGGCCCGCGCGCAGCTTCTGCCCGCCCTGCCCCTGGCCCTGCTGGTCTGCGCCCTGGTCGCCGTGCCCTGGCACCACGCCATGCTGGTCCGCCACGGTTTCCCGTTCTGGAACGAGCTGTACGGCGACAATCACTGGCGCCGCCTGGTGCTCGGCCGACATGGCGATCGCGGATCCTTTGAGTACTTCATCCGCGAACTGGGTTACGGGGTGTTCCCCTGGATTGCGCTGGCGCCCTCAGCCCTGGCTTGGGTGGTGATGCGCCCCTTCCGCCGGGTCAGCCCGACCGGCGCCCCCAGCGAAACCACCGTCTCGAAACGCCGCGAGATTCTCCGCTTCGGCGCCATCTGGTTCGTGGCGGGCTACGCAGTGGTGTCCCTATCCATGACCAAGTTCCACCACTACATCCTGCCTGCCCTACCCGGCCTGGCCATCGTTGTCGGTTGCTTCGTCGACGATCTTCTGGGCCGTACGCGGGGACGGCTGGCGTTCCTGGTCGCGCTGGTGGGGATTCCGCTTCTGGCCCTGGTGACCTTCGACCTGGCCGGGGCGCAGAAGAATGCCCAGCACTTCATCTGGCTATTCTCGTACGACTACATCAACACGCCCCAG
>Ga0182021_10001648_pt1 | contig 25901 bp, 20 predicted proteins | sample 612E3MmetaG_FD_120493 | JGI IMG/M metagenome (GOLD analysis project Ga0182021, IMG submission 120493) | Permafrost microbial communities from Stordalen Mire, Sweden - 612E3M metaG (Illumina Assembly) | ecosystem: Environmental > Terrestrial > Soil > Wetlands > Permafrost | place: Sweden... | reverse complement strand
GGGCCTGTAGGTATGTATCATGTGACACCTCCCTTTGGATATAATTATATCCCCTTAGGAGAAGATTGACACATTAACATACCATCTTAGTGGTTAAAAAGGGTAAGATTTTGACAGAACCGACTTAACAGAGAGGTGGAAAAATATGAAGATCGGCGGACAGAGTTGTTACTGGCGTTTATCGGCGGCAATATCAGGCGCGCTTGTTATATTCACCTGCGGCTGCGCCTCTTTGCCCAAAGGCAATTACGCGGGATTTAAAATTTCTTCCGAAGGCAGCGCGGGAATACTTACTAATAAAATAAAACTTTATGTCCTGCCGCGCTATGGCCGGATAAAAAATGATTCGCCGGAATGGAAGATGTACGATGACCTAGCTCGGTATAGCGTCCGGTTGCTGGAGGAGAACCGGGATTGTATCGTGGATAACGCCGGGTATGTGAATAAGGACGCGATCGGTAAAACAAACGCGGTAAAAGAAATTTTTTCCGCTTTCAATCCCGCGGTTATCGCCCGGGACTTCAGCGGTTTAGAATTAGACTGGCAGGAAAAACTTATCATGAATTTTATCGCCAAGGAATTTTCGCAAGGCGACAAAGATGATTCGTTGATTCTTTGCCTTTATACCCAGCCGCGTTACCCCTGCAAGGAAGCCGGGTCCTTATCGCCTTATTATAAGCCGGGTGCCGCGCCGGTATATTCTGCGGGAGTTTCCGAATTAGAATTAGGCTATATCCTGGTTGACCCGGTGGAAAAAACTATCGCCAAACGCCGGAAGGTTATTCTGACCCGCGGCATCGAAATGGATGTCGAGCCCCAGGCGAAAAAAACTAATTGGAAATTCAGGGAAGGCCAGAGCGTTTTTCTCGAGAACGCCGCGGTAAAGTTATTCGATGAGTTTCCCATGGTTAATCGCCGGAAGGCGCGCGGCATTGCCCGTGAATCTCACGCGCCGGCCGCGTCTTCTTCAACGCCAACGCCGGCCGAGGGTGTTTCCGCGCCGGTTCAACAAACGACCGCGCCGGCCCAAGGGGATAATGTTTATCTTCAACTGGCGCAGTGGCGGGCCGATAAAGCCGGCCGGCTGGTTAAAATAGAATTGCTCGACGGCCCGCAATGGCTGGTAACGATTGATTTAAAAGGTGCGGCCTATGAAAAAATCGGCTATACTCTCGATCGCCGGCAGGATCAGGGCAACTGGGTGAATTGTTTCGTTAAAGACGGATTCTTTTACGGCCGCGGCGGTAAAACCAATTTAGAGGAAATATTAACGACTTTTTTAACCTGGTTGGACAATTTCGCCAAAACTAATAAATAACTTATTTTTTTTGTTGACAAGTATAGTCCGTTTGATATATAATAATGCAAAATTTGAGTTTATTTATAATATTTTTAGGCAGAGGTGCCAAACCATCGTTTTTGCAGTCGGTGGCAGTTCACTTTTGAAGAAACATAATAAACGGAGGGGAGAGAAGATGAAACAGTTGAGTAAGTTTGGTGTTTTAATGTTTACGGCATTATTGGCAATCGGCAGCGGATATTCTTTATGTTACGCGCAGGAAAATGCCGCGGCCGCCGGCACGGGAAAGATTGAGGCCAGCGGCGTAGAGAGTCTGCTTTTCATGGAGATTCCCAGTGTTTTTACCGCTTCCAAACAGGCACAGCCTCTGATTAAGGCGCCTTCGTCGATGACGGTGGTTACCGCTGATGAGATCAAACGCATGGGCGCGCGCAGTCTTGAAGACGTCTTGAAAAGAGTCGTCGGTTTTTATCCTACGACCAGCGTCGATTGGAGCATCATTCAATCGCGCGGCCTCGGCACCGACATGAACCACCTCTATCTTTTTCTTATCGACGGCCACTCCATTAACTCGATTAATAACTCGGGGCCGCAGAACCAGCAGGTGATGCCGGTCCTTTCCGACGTCGAGCGCATCGAAATCGTCCGCGGCCCGGGCTCTACGATGTGGGGTTCCGACGCGGTTTTAGGTACGATTAACTTTATCACCAAAGATGGCGCAAGTATTAAAGGCTTACAGACTTCTATGGATTATTCGACGGTCGATAATGACCGGAGCCTTAACGTTTTGTTCGGCAACGAAACTCAAAGCGGTGTTAATTATATGGGTTCTTTTACCTATTTTCAAAGCGAAGGATGGAAAGGTATCAAAGACGATGGTGTGGCTAACCGGCTTTTAGGCATCGAGACTGCTAACGGTGTCGATATGGCTAATTGGAATACCTGGAAGCCAAGTTGGGAGATGTATGGCAAGGCAAAAATAAATGGGTTCACTCTTTCGGCGAGAATGTTGTCGTTTACCTTTTTGGAGCCCTATCGTGACCGGCCGGGCGCGGCTAGCGGCAGGCAATACGTTCTGGACACTGCCTTTCTTGAAGCCGCCTACTTAAAAGAAATCGACGACACGATGAATGTGGAAACTAAGGTATTTTCCGATTTTGAAGATAAAGGCCGAGACCCTCTATTTGGCTCGGATCAGGATATGAAGCAGAGGGAAATTGGCTGGGGCCTTGATTCGGTATTGCATAAAACCTTTTGCGACAAGCATCACCTTCAATTCGGCGTGCGCGCGAATGTCATCAATTCCGGTCCCAATACTCTTGTAAACATGAATGGCGACACCGGCGCGCTTACTTCTTCCTCTACGACGAGTAATATGAAATACGACCAGTCCGGGGTAGATAAGACCTACGGTGCGTATATCGAAGACCAATCCGACATTACCGAAAAACTTACGCTTATCGCCGGTGCGCGTTTAGACCATAACAATTGGCGGGAAAAAGGCACAACCTTTGACCCGCGCTGGGGCGTGGTTTACGCTTTAACCGACAAATGGACTTTGAAATACTTGTATAATTCAGGGTATTACCGGCCGTCGGTGGCTCAATCGAAACGCGTTCCTTCTACGATCGGTGACACTATACGTAATGCCGACCAATCGCTGCAATCATTTGATCATGATTGGCAGATTTTATACAACGACGCGAAAACAACCGCTACCGTTACTTGGTTTTTTATGTCCTTGAACAATTATATTGCCATTGGCCCTGCCTCCGGCACTCTTGAAGGCGGTTATATGAATTTAGGCCGGTTTAACACTAAAGGTCTCGAACTTGATGTCCGCCGGCAGGTGATGGAAAAGCTGAGCGTTTATGGTAATTATGCTTATGCATTAGGTTCGGTAGCTGATTTTGCCGATGGCTTTGAACCTACCCTGATGGGTACTGGTACGGGGGTTTTGGCGGCATGGATGGATGACAACAACCATGTTTTAAACTACCCGCGTCATATCTATAATATCGGTTTTGACTGGAAGTTTTTGAAAGATTGCAATTTGAATGTCCACATGCGCGCCTGGGCCGATTGCCTGATGCGCTGGGGCGGCCCTGCTTATACCGCTGCCGGCCGTTATGAGGCCAATCACCAGCCCGGTAATCAGGTTTTTGACACTACAATACTGTTGGAAAATCTTTTTAAAAAGCCGCTAAGCCTTTCTTTGACTTGCCGGAATGTGTTTAACCGGAGAGCCATCAATCCCTTTAATGTCGGCAACTATTCCTGGTATTACGAAGAAGCGCGTTCGTTCGACACGCACGTGACTTACAAGTTCTAAGCGTTATTGCTATCACATTGTTTGTTTTACCCGCTTTCCGGGTTTTCCCGGGAAGCGGGTTTTTTTATTTAGCGCGGCTTAGCTCCGCTTTTGGAGCTTAGCCGCGCTTAACCCCTGCGAGCGCGGGAAAATTGTCGTAAGAGAATTTTCCCGCAGCATGCGAGCATGGGGTTCACCCCGCAATTTTCCGTCGCGCCATTGTCTTTGCATTGACAAGTAAAACTAATATGATAAATTATATTAGTGCTATTTCATAATAATTGCGGAATAGATCCGGCAGTGCCGCGCTACCGAAATTATTAATATAACAATGCAATAACAAAAATAATATGAGAAAAATAAAAAACATCCTTTTGATTTTATCGCTGACGCTGCTCACCGGCCTTAACATTTTTGCCGAAAGCAAAAAAGTTGCCGTGGTAAAAAGCCGGAACATCCAGTTTTATGACCAATTTTTTTCCGGCTTCAGGGAAAGCTTAACGGAGAATCGCCGCGACGCCGTTATTGACGAATATGATATCGAAAATAAAGATACCCTGGCGGCGGTAAGCGCCGGTGGCTATGATATTTTATGCGTTCTGGGAACGGAAACGACAAAATCCATCAAAAAAGAAATATCCGGCAAGCCGATTGTTTTTTCCATGATTTTGAATCCGGTCGCGACTAAAGTTGTGGAGACGATGGCGCCGGCCGGCGGAAATATCACCGGTGTCGCGCTTGATTTCGACGCCGCGACGCAGCTGAGATTATTGAAGAAAATATTGCCGGCGGCCGGCCGCGTCGGCGTTATCTACGGTAGCCAATCGGTAAAGCTGGTGGATGCGGCGCGCGCCCTGGAGAATGAATTGAATATAAAGATCGTCGCGGCCGGCGTTGATTCCAGCATTAAAGTCCCCGCCGCTTTAAAAGATATGGGTTCCGCGATTGACGTGCTATGGCTTATTCCGGATTTGACCGTTTGCACCAAAGAAAGTTTGCCCTATATTCTTGAGTACGCCGGCAACGCAAAAATTCCCATGATGGTTTTTGCCCCATATTTGGTAAAAGCGGGAGGATTATTCTCTTATACCTATGATTATAAAGATATCGGCAAGCAAACGGCGGAAGTCACGGCAAAAATCATCAACGGCGAGAGCGCCGGAAGTATCCCCATTGCCGTTCCCCGCAAGGCCGGTTTCGTGATCAACAAAAAGGTTATTGAGAATTTTAATTTGAAGATTTCTTCGGATATTCTAAGCGAAGCGGACGAGGTCTACTAATGAGTACATCATTTTTCCAAGCCGTCAGGCGCAGGAAAAATGATAGTACGAATTATCCAAAATCGTAGGAGCGCTTAGAGCGCGACTTCAGATTTTGGGTAATGAGTTCAGGGCTTATTTTCCAAGCCGTCAGGCGCAGGAAAAATGATAGTACGAATCAATTCAGCTAAGCCCTGAATACAGGGCAAGCTTCATTGCCAAAATCGTAGGAGCGCGAAGCGTAAGCGGAGTCCCGGGATCTTCGCAAAAATATCCGAAGGAAATTTTTGCGATACCAAGGCGACCGGGGCGTAAGCGCGACTTCAGATTTTGTAATGAAACTTGACCGGTATCCCGGTTATAGTTGAATTATCCCGATAGGGAGGTAAGGAGTTTGAGGCTTAGATTTTCTTCCCGCCGCGGGCAGCTGGCATTTGGGTGCCGGCATTTTTCCGGTTCTGCTCTGCCGATAGGCAGGGGAAATTGTTTCGCAATCTTTGCGAAACAATTTGGTTTGAAAATTTTTCAACTTTTTCTTGACATGAATAAGAAATAGGATTACATTATAAGTGTTTTGAATTGCTTATTCTTTTCGTGACAAGAAAACCAATGACTGATAAATTAATTGTGAACCGTAGTTAAGGGGCACCGGGGAAAGGTAATATATATTAATAATAGCGCAGCAATGCAACATTTAAAAAGGAGAGGGCGATGAAAAAACGGTTTGTTTTTTTTCTTGCTGTTGGGTTTAGCATGGTTTCTTTTCTTGTGTTCGCGCAAGCGCCGGCCAGTACGGAAACCGGAGGAACGGAAAAAGGGCTGGAGTCTTTGCTTTTCAGTGAGATTCCCATGGTTAAATCCACCGGATTTTTCGCGACCAAAGCTACGAAGTCTCCCGGTTATGTTACTGTAGTCACAGCGAAGAACATCGAAGATTCTCCGGCGCGGGATTTAAGGGATGTTTTGAATTACTTTGTTCCCGGCATGAGCGAGTTGATTCATGAAGGTGTCGGCCCGATGGTCGCCGTGCGCGGTATCGGCATGGACAGTAACGCTAAAACGTTGTTTATGCTTGACGGCCAGCAGTTAAACCATCGCCAGCATTTTGGCTACGCTACGGAAACGGCTCTGCCGTTGTTGGGCGATATATCCGAGCTTGAAATATCCAACGGCCCCAGCGCGATCGTTCACGGCAGCGGCGCGATCAGTGGATTCGTCAATATGTTTCCCAAGAGCGGTAAGGATTTCCCCGGTTGGTTTATTAACACGGAATATGGATTCAAGGAAGAACTTTATAAGACTGAAGTGGGTTATGGTAAAAGCTTTGGAGCGGGAAGAGATTTGTATCTATACGGAGGCATTCTTGAGGCCAACGGCGCCAAGACCGACCGCCCCTGGGTCGTCGATGCTACCGGCGGAGAAGACAACAACAGCTTGCTGGCGTATAAAGTACGCGCTAACGCTTTTCCCGGGCCCATCCCCACTTCCAAGTTAGCCGCTTACCTGAATTATGACGATTTTAACCTTAACGCGTTTTTTCTCGATGAAACGATGGGGATACCCGGCGAGTTTAACCGAGCCGGCGACGGCGGTGAAAAAACAGCCTGGTCGGTTACTGATTTAGGCATCCGGCCGAAATATACTTTTCACCCCAGCGATTTGGAAAGCCTCGACCTTCTGGGTTCGTTATTGCTTATGCAGCAGGGGCATTGCCCGGATTCGCCGATTGCCAAGTACGGTAGTACTACTTTCTCTGGCGGGAACGATACCGAGAGAGAATTTGACAAGGAAAGCGACATGGAAATAAAGACCATCGGCCGGACTACCCGGTTTAAAGGGCATTCCTTAGCCGTGGGCGGTTTGGTCGGCCGGCGTAATTTTAAGGTTAACGACACCTATTTTCATGGCGGTTCCGAAAACACCACCGGCGAAGCGCAAAGTACTCATTGGACGGAATTAGCTTTGTTTGCCGAAGACGTAGCGGAGTTAACCGACGCGTGGACGGCTTCTTTAGGTTGGCGCTACGATGAAGTGCGCTATGCGGCCATAACCTCGTTGCCCAATAATCCCAGCCCTACCAACGCCCAGAATGTATCCTGGCGCGCCGCCACGGCTTACGAATTAAATCCTACCAGCAGCGTAAAGCTTTCCTTCCAGGAAGGTTTTCGTTATCCCGATTTAGCTTACACCCATTGGCGGTCGGTTTGGAATAAGTGGTTTTCCGACCACGGCTATGCGGCCCGGATACCGGAACTTACGCCGGAGAAGATGAACAGCACCGAATTGAATTACCACAAAGAATTCCGGGAAATAAAAACCAAAGTCGATTTAAACGTTTATTATAATGTTTACGACAAAACCCTTCACTGGCATACGTTTGGGACCACCAACGCCGGCGTGGATTCGACGGCAGTCGCGGCGTTGATCGCCGACCAGGGATGGATGGGCGCTCATATCAACGCTCCGGGAAAATTCCGGACCGAAGGGTTTGAGCTTATCGGAACCTGGCAGCCGCTGGACAACATTACCGCCACCTTAAGCTACGGGTTTTCTAAGGCGACTAATGTGCCTGACGATGTGTATAACTCCTTTACTTTTTGGACCAGCAACGGCGCGTGGATTCTCTACCCTACTCACCAGGTTAAAGGGTTGGTTGTTACTAAATGGTTCGCCGACCGGTTGACGCTTTCCTGCGCCCCTACTTATCAGAGTGCGGTTAACCGGCTTAAACGCCCGGCAGGCGACAACATTGGCTATATCTATGACCACCCTCGTTTTGTAACCGACATTTCCGGCGAGTACCAGATTACTAAAAAATTGTCTACTAAATTGACGATTAAGAATCTTTTTGAGACTAATGTGCCGCCGAGAGATTTTAAGATGCATCCCTATCAGGGAGCGATCGGAACTGACGCGCGGTATTGGTATATTTCCGTGAAGTATCAATTCTAACATCAGGGTAACTTTTAAAACCCCTGGCATCGCGGTGGTGCCAGGGGTTTTTTTTTGTAATTTATTATTTAAAAGGGGACAGCGCCCTTTTAAAAACCTAAAAACTTACCACCAGGCACAAAGTCACCAAAGGGGTAATTAATCTTTTCTTAGTGCCTTGGTCCCCTTCGGGGAGGCTTCGCACTGGTAAATCTTTTGGTTTTATTCTTCGCGGCACTAAAACCCCGTTTTTGAAAACGGGGATCATATGGTGTGCCGCTCTAGAATGAGCCTTGCTGGATACCCCGGTCTTCAGACCGGGGAGTTATGGAAGGCTTCATTATTTTAGTGTCTTTTTGTAAATTTCTGTGCGCTCTGCGGCGAAAAGTTTTTTGCTTCCCTTACGTTATGAAAAAGATAAAATCTCACCCCAAGCCCGGCGCAAAGAAATCTTCACCCACTCGGCTTTCCTCAGCTTCGCCGAGAGGCGAGCGCCAGCCTCGGCAAGCCTTTTTTGGCGATACGGGCCGGGAGGCGAGCCGCCGGGAATGGATTTTTAATTTTGCCGCCATTACGATTATTCCTCTTTTTTTCTTTTTGTTTTTAGAGCTGGGCCTGCGTCTTTTTAACTATGGCTATCCCGCATCTTTTTTTCTGAAAAGCAAGATCGAAGGCCGCGTGGTTTTTACCGACAACTACCGGTATGGTTTCCGGTTTTTTCCCCGCTTGATTGCCCGCGCTCCCTGCCGGTTTGTCATTCCCGCGCCGAAGCCGGACAACGCTTATCGTGTTTTTATCCTGGGGGAGTCGGCGGCGATGGGCGAGCCGGCGTATGAGTTCGGTTTTGGCCGGATTTTGCAGGCATTGCTGGAAGATTATTTTCCCGGTAAAAAAATCGAAGTAGTCAACGCTGCGATGACGGCGATTAACTCCCATGTCGTGCGCGAGATTGCCGAAGAATGCGCGAAGATAAAACCCGATCTTTTCGTCGTTTATATGGGGAATAATGAAGTCGTCGGGCCGTACGGCGTCGGCACGATCTTTGGGAGTTTTGTGAATCGCCGGCCATGGATTCGCGGCCAGATTTTTCTAAAGTCGTTTAAGCTGGGACAGTTGTTGAGCGGCTTAATCCCGCAAACTGCCAAAAGAGAGAATCCCCGCATCTGGAAAGGAATGGCGATGTTTTTAGATAATCAGGTCAGGGACGATAACGCGGGTTTACCGGTAGCCTACGATTACTTTCGCGGGAATTTAGAAGATATCGGCAAAGCGGCCGCGCGGGGAGGAGCTAAGGTTATTGTCTGCACGATTGGGACTAATTTAAAAGATTGCCCCCCGTTCGCTTCGTTGCATAAGGCCGGTTTAAGCGCCGGGGATAAAAAGGAATGGGATAATTTTTTTGCCGCCGGTAAGGAATGGGAAAAGAAGGGGGAATTTAAGGAGGCAATCCGCCAATACCGGCAGGCGGAAAAGCTCGACGGGCAATACGCGGAATTAGCGTTTCGCCTGGCGCGCTGTTTTTATGCTTCCGGGGGGTACGACCAAGCCCGGGATTATTATCTAAAAGCCCGGGACATGGACACTTTGAGGTTACGCGCCGACACCGGGATTAACGATATTATCCGCCGCGTCGCCGCTCAAAATAAAACGAAAAATATTTCCTTAGCGGATATCGAAAAAGGGTTTAAAGAAAACAGCCCGCAACAGATCCCCGGCAATATCTTTTTTTATGAACATGTCCATATGAATTTCAAAGGAAATTATTTGATTGCTCGCGCTATTCTCGGGCAAATTTTAAAAATTACGCCGGGCCGGCCTTTTAAGCCCGCCCTCTCTCTGTCCGCTTGCGCCGGCCGCCTGGGTTACGATGACTGGCATCGTTATAAAATCGTAACCGAGATGATCCAGTGGTTCAATCGGGCGCCGTTTACTCATCAGCTGAACAATGAAGAACGGCGCAAAAGTTTGGAAAATGATTTAGCCGCTTATCTGGCAAAACCGGATATGCGCCGGCAGCGGCTGTCGCGGTACGAAGAATTAGTGGAAAAGTTTAACGACGATTGGATATTGCGCAAGAATTTTGCCGGGATTCTCGAGGACGCGCATGATTTTGAAGGCGCGGTTAAGCAATGGCGTCTGGTTTTACGCTACGTGCCGCATTTCCTTGAGGTTCGCTTGAATCTGGCGATGGCCTTGGCTGGATTAGGAAGGACCGGCGAGGCCATGGCTGAATTGCGGGAAGCGCTTAAGCTTGATTACTCGCGCTCCGAGATTTATAACGATATCGGCGCAATCGCGGTGCAGGAAGGCAAGCGGGATGAAGCCGTTAAAAATTATAGATCTGCCTTGAAAGAAAATCCCGGTAACGGCGAAGCTTTGCTGAATCTCGGTTTGATGATGATGAAGGAAGGAAATTACAGCGAAGCCGCCGGTTATTACAGTAAAGCGATCGAGCTTCAGGGTTCGGCTTGCGCGGCGGCGTATTATAATCTGGCGATAGTTTCTGAGAAACAGGGGGATAGGGAAAAGGCCGCGGCTTATTACCGGCAGGCCTTGATTGCGGAGCCGCATTATTTTGACGCCTGGCGCAACCTCGGATTGATTTCCGCCGGCCAGCAAAGGCTTGATGAGGCCATCGCGTATTTTTCCAGGGCTTTAAAAATAAATCCCCGCAGCGCCGAGATTTTTAAATATTTGGGAATGGCTTTTCAGGGTAAGGCTGACGCAGGGAAAGCGGTCGAATATTACAACAAATCGCTCAAGCTGCAGCCGGACATTTCGCAGGCGCATTATTATTTAGCTAATCTATTCCGGGAATCGGGCCGGATTAACGAATCAATCGATGAATATGAAAAAGAGTTGAAAAACTATCCTCAGGATCAGGATAAAGAAACGGCCCACTTAGCTCATTATAATCTTGCCGGCGCCTATTCGGATATCGGCCGTTACGATCAGGCCGCCGGCCATTACCGGCAGGCTTTAGTTTTTCAGCCTGATAACTGGGATGTATGTAACCGGCTGGCCTGGGCTATTCTTAATATGGACGACAATACGCATGACCTCCAGGAAGCGTTGACCCTAGCCGAGAAAGCTTGCCGGCTTACTTCCTATCAAAACCCCATTGTTTTGATTACCTTGGCGATGGCTTATCGGGATTTGCGCCTTTTTGATAAGGCAATCGATACAGCCGAAAAAGCCAGGGAATTAAGTTCGTCGATGCGCGACGATAAATTAACGGCAGTGATCCGGTCGCTTTTGGAGTCATGCGTAGAAAAAAGGCCTGTTGTGGATGAAGCGGGTCGATAAGGAAAAAGGGGACAGACACCTTTTCTTCCCCTATTTTATAGGGGAATATTTAAATAAAGATATTGCTTGACAAAATAGGAAAATAGTGTATTCTTTATCTGTGTCAAGAAAATATACTGTTACAGAGTTAAATTTCCATGTTCGCCGAATCAGGAAGTCTTTGGCCGCAAGAGGAAGGTAACCTTGCGGCTTTTTTTATTAATGAGGCTTATTCCGCCGCATTATGGCGGGATTTAGTCGAATTAAAAAGTTTTTTCGCGATATTGAAGACGGACGCGGAAAACAGATGTAAGAGGAGGAGTTGCAATGGCAAACGGTAAGGTTAAGTGGTTTAATGACAAAAAGGGGTTTGGGTTTATCACTACCGACGACGGCAAGGACGTATTCGTGCATTACAGCGCGATAGAAGGTTCCGGCTTTAAGTCTTTGAAAGAGGGCGATGAGGTCGAATTCGACATTCAGCAAGGCCCCAAAGGCGAGCAAGCCACCAAAGTCAATAAAAAAGCAGTATAAGTAACAGGTATAAACCGCAAAAACACAAAAAGCCCGGCTAAGAAATAGCCGGGCTTTTTACTAATTATAGAAAGGAATCCTGTAAAGGCAAAAGTAGTCAACAAACCATGGCAGTGGAAATATTCAAGCGCGTTAAACCATGTTTGCTAAAACCAAAGAAAACCTTAAAAAGATCTATCATCAGCTTGTAGAGATTGACGATACGCCGCAAAAGATTTCAGGGGGCGTTGGCCTGGGCGTATTTTTGGGTGTTCTGCCGGGGACCGGCCCGATTGCGGCAATAACGCTGGCGGTTGTATTCAAGCTTAATCGCGCCGCGGCGTTGAGCGGAAGCTTACTCGTCAATACCTGGATAAACTTTGTTATCTTCCCTCTGGCGGTCAAGTTAGGCTCGATAGCGTTGCGTCTCGATTGGCGGGTGGTTTATGCCGCCGTCGCCGGGCTTTTCAGGGACTTTCACTGGGGCAAATTTTTAACGCTTGTATTTACCGAATCATTTTTTGCCGTTTTTTTAGGCTATGTTATACTCGGTTTATTCGCCGGAGTTTTAGCGTATTTTTTAACTCTGGCGGCGTTGGCCGGGAAGCGAAAATCTGGTTGATAATGTTGCCGGCTGTGCTATAATAACCGACCCAAGAATATAAAAAATACCCGTAGGGACAGGTTTATAACCTATCCTCTATGAAATACCCTGGGATTAATATGTCCAAAAAAAATGTGTCAAGGCCCAAAGAATTTACCGCGATTGTCCTTGCCGCCGGAAAAGGAGTGAGGATGAAATCGCCGTTGCCTAAAGTTTTGCATGAGTTATGCGGCATGCCGTTGGTCTGCTACGTGTTGGCTGAATTAGCCGGCCTTAAAAAATACGTTAAGCAGATAATCGTTGTGGTTGGCTATGAAGGAAAAGCCGTGGAGGCCGCGGTAAAGAAATTTTTTCCGGCGGCCGAATTTGTTTATCAAAAAAAACAATCAGGCACCGCTCACGCGGTGATGGTCGCCCGTTCCAAAGCAAAACATGCCAATGCGTTGATTCTTTGCGGCGACGCCCCGCTGATAAAAAAAGAAACTCTCCGCAGTTTTATCGAAGATTTTTTAACAAACCGCCTTTCGCTTTCGTTGATTACGGCGCGCGTTGACGAGCCCGGTGACCTGGGCCGGATTATCCGCGACGGCCGCGGTAGATTTGCCGCGATACGGGAAAAAGTTGATTTGCGGCGGGACAACGGCTCAAACGAAGTCAACAGCGGTGTCTACGCGATTGGCTGCCGGTTATTGTTCGCCGCGCTTAAGAAAGTGAAAAAAAACCCCGGAACGGGAGAATATTTTTTAACCGATATCGTGAATTTGATTTACCGGCAGGGTCATAAAACCGGTGCTTACGTCGCCGGCGATTCTTGCCAGGTTTTGGGCGTGAACACCCTTGGGGAACTTTACGCCGCGGATAAAATAATACGGCAAAGAATCATTGGCCGTTTGGTTGACGCCGGGGTAAAGATTATCGACCCGGCGACGACTTATATCGAATCCGGGGTAAAAATCGGCAGGGAGACGGTAATTTTCCCCTTTACCTTTATTGAAAAAAATGTTATAATCGGCAACACTTGTCGCTTGGGCCCGTTTATCCGCATCAGGCAGGGGACGCGGGTCAGGGACGGCGTTTGTCTGGGTAATTTTCTGGAAGTAAACCGCTGCGATATCGGTAAGGATGTTACCGCCAAGCATTTCGGCTATCTGGGCGACGCGCGAATCGCCGGCGATGTCAATATCGGCGCCGGCACGGTAATCGCCAACTACGACGGAAAAAATAAGAATAAAACTGTTATTGGAAAAAGCGCGTTTATCGGCAGCGATTCGGTTTTGGTAGCGCCGGTCACCATTGGCAGTGGGGCGATAACCGGCGCGGGAAGCGTGGTTACTCGTGACGTTAAACCCCGAACCGTGGTAGTGGGCGTTCCCGCGCGAGTTTTGCGTAAAAAAAGTTAAAAAATATTTGCAAGGGTTAATCTATTTTATTATATTCTTGTATCTGCCATCCGCGAAGCGGATGGGTGGATTTTTTGCGGAGTAAAAAATATGGATAAGCTGGCGATTTTCAGCGGTAACGGTAATCGAGATTTGACCAAAGCTATCTGCAAATGCCTTCATGTTAAAGAGGGTGAAGCCCTGGTTTCGCGTTTCAGCGACGGCGAAGTCAGGGTAAAGATAGAGGGCAATGTTCGGGGAAAAGATGTTTTTGTCGTGCAGCCCACCTGTTCCCCGGTTAACGAAAATTTAATCGAGCTTCTGGTGATGCTTGATGCGTTGAAGAGAGCTTCGGCCAACCGGATTACCGCGGTCATCCCGTATTTTGCTTATGCCCGGCAGGATCGAAAAGACCAGCCGCGTGTCCCGATTACCGCCAAACTCGTCGCGAATATTTTAACTGCGGCAGGGGCAAACCGTATTTTGACGCTCGACCTGCATGCCGGACAGGTCCAGGGATTTTTTGATATACCGGTAGACCATCTTTACGCGATAAATGTTTTTGAGGAATATTTTAAAAAGTTAAGAATCGGCAACCTCGTTGTCGTTTCGCCGGATGTCGGCGGGATAAAAATGGCCAGAGCTTATGCCAAGCGGCTTTCCGCCGACCTGGCTATCGTCGACAAGCGGCGCAACGACCCTTCTTCCACGGAGGTTATGCATATTCTGGGCGAAGTTAAAGGTAAAAACATTATTTTAGTCGACGATATTATCGCTACCGGCAGTTCTTTAGTCGAGGCAGCCAGGGCGCTTAAGGGGGCAGGCGCGAAAAAGATTTATGGCGCGATAACTCACGGCATTCTATCTGATGACGCAATCGGTAAAGTCAACGATTCATGCCTGGATTTTTTGGCGATTACCGATTCGATACCGCTGCCTGAAGAAAAGAAGAGCAAAAAAATAAGAGTTGTTTCCGTCGGCAAGCTTATTGCCGACGCGATTGACCGGATACATTTTGAAAAATCGATCAGCGTTTTGTTCGACGGCGTAAGACGATAAATTTGTAATGAACTTTTTTGAACTAAATATAATAACAAAACTATAAAGATTTTACCACGAGGGTGCTAAAAAAGATTCAAAACCATAAAGATTTACCAGTGCGAAGCCTCCCCGAAGGGGCCAAGACACGAAGCGCACAAGGAAAATAATGCAATTCTTGATCTTCTTGGTGTCCTTGGTGCTTTGGTGGTAAGTTTTTAGGTTTTTATTTAGGTTTTATAGTTTATAAAAGGAGTTAAGCATGGAAAGAATAAAAATCGACGTTAACGTAAGGGAGAGGATCGGCAAAGAAGGCGCGAAGAAATACCGGCGAGCCGGAGAAATCCCGGCGATTATTTACGGTAAAGGCATTAATCTTGCCGTGAAGATTCCTCACGCGAGCTTGAAAGAATTGAAGACGATTCATTTTTCGACCAGCACCATTATCGATATGGAAGTCGCCGGCGAAAAAAGTAAAGATGATTTTTCTGTTTTAATACGCAGCGTGCAGTTTCATCCCTTGACCGAAGAGGTTATTCACGTTGATTTTATGAAGGTCAACCTTACCGAAAAAATACGCGTCCGGGTCCCCGTGGTGTTGATCGGTGAAGCAAAGGGAGTCAAGGAGGGCGGTATCGTCGCCCAGGTTTTACGCGAAATAGAAATCGAAGGGCTGCCGCTGGACATTCCTAAAAAAATCGAATTGGATATTTCGGAGCTGGCGATTGGTTTTTCTTCGCACGTTTCCAGTATTAAATTACCCGCTAATTTAAGGATTATCACCTCGCCGGGAGAAACGATCGTCTCGATTGTCACCAAGACCGAAGAAGTGGCAGTGGCAACTCCTGAAGAAGGCGCGCCCACCGGCCCTGAAGTTATCAAGGAAAAGAAAGAAGGAGCTGAAGGCGAAAAAGGAGAGGGCGAAGGCGCTCCGGCGGCTAAAGAAGAACCCAAGGAAAAGGCTAAAGAAGAACCCAGGGACAAAGGTAAGGACAAAGGTAAGGAAAAAGGTAAAGAAAAAGGCAAAGACGAAGGCAAGGGGAAGAAGTAATCCTGATTTCCTTAATTTAAATAAACGTGAAGATTATTTTCGGACTCGGCAATCCCGGCGGTAAATATAAAAATAACCGCCATAACGCGGGCTTTATGGTTGCCGATGAATTAGCCCGTAAGCAAAAAGCGGTTTTTCGCCCCAGCTTAAGATTCGGTGGGCGCGTTGCGGTTATCGAAATCGAAAGTCAAAAAGCGGTTATCGTAAAACCTTCCACTTTCATGAATAATTCCGGAGTTTGCGCACGGAAGGTTTTAAACAGATATCGGCTGGGCGTTTTCCAGGTTCTTATAGTTTATGACGATGTGGACTTGCCCCTGGGGATTATCAGGCTTAAAGAAAAAGGTTCCGCTGGCGGGCATAACGGGTTAACCTCTGTTATTGAAGCTGTGGGTACTAATGAAATAAACAGGTTGCGCATCGGTGTCAACCGGGCGCCTGAAGGCGTCGATACGGCCGAATACGTTCTTTCTGATTTTACCCGCGAAGAAAACAGCGCCCTGCAGGATTCCATTGAACGGGCAGCGAGCGCCTGCGTTGACTGGTTTGTTTCCGGCCCTGCTTGCGCGATGAATAAATATAATACAACAAGACAAGGATAAGTATCAGTGAAAATTGGGATATAATTTTAAATTTAGCATTTATCAATTATCATTTTAAAATGAAAGAAGAAAAAATAATAAATTTTTTCAATGATAATTGATAAATGGTCAATGGTCAATTTAAAATGGGAATGATGTTTTTTAAGTTGTAGCTCTAACCGTTTTTCATTAAAGGAGGTTGAAGACGTGGTTAACAATTACGAATACATGCTCGTTTTAAAGGATGATTTGACTACGGAAGTTAAAGAGGAAGTTGCCGGGAAAATTGCTAAAAAGATAGAAAGCCTCGAGGGCAGCGTTCCTTCTTCTAAGCTGTGGGTAAAGGAGAGAAATCTAGCGTATCCTCTGCATAGCCGCGGCGCGGAAAAGAAGAAATACTATAAAGGATGTTATTGGCTGGTTGAATTTTCCCTTGCCGGCGATAAGCTTTCTGATTTAAGGGAGGCAATTCGCCTGGAGGAGCGTATTCTGCGCAGTTTGATTTTACGCATCGAAGATAAAGCCCCGGCCGTCGTGCCGGCATAAGATAGAAATACATTGTATTGCAGGGGTCGACCGATGTGCCGACCCGATATAAAATAATGCATTAACCGGTAACCTATAAATAAATCATAACGGGCGGGCGCACCGGTTCGCCCTTACAACAGGGAGGCGGGATAATGGTCAGTCTTAATAAAGTATTTCTGGTCGGCAATTTAACAAAAGACCCGGAATTGCGCTATACCCCGCAGGGAACGGCGGTAGCGACGCTGCGCCTGGCGATAAATACAATGTTTAAAGATCGAAACGGGCAGCCTCAAAAGGATACCTGTTTCATAAACGTTATTGCCTGGGCTCAAATGGCCGAGGTTTGCAACCAGTATCTACAAAAAGGAAGGCAGGTTCTTATCGAAGGCAGTCTTCAATCCCGTTCGTGGAAGGCCAATGACGGCCAGAATCGAAGCACCATCGAAGTAAGGGCCGCTCGGGTGCAATTTATGCCGCGGCCGCTTAAGGAAGACGCTAAGCAGGAAGACGCAAAGCCCGTCGATCTTGGCGAAGAGCCTCAAGAGGCCGGCGACAATCCGGGCGAAGACAATGCCGGTGTGGTAAAGGAGGCGGTAGAAAATGAACAATAAGAAACTTACTAAGGTTCCCCGGTTTAAAAAACGCTGTATTTTTTGCAAAAAAGAATTAGATATTAATTACAAAAATTTGGAATTAATTTCTCGTTACGTTGTGGCGAAAGGAAAAATCGTATCCCGGCGTATCAGTGGAAATTGCGCTAAGCACCAACGGAAAGTAGCCAGGGAAATTGAGCGCGCGCGGTTTTTGAGCTTACTTCCGTACGCATAATTTTTTATTTTTTATGGTGCAAAAAGTGAATCACTCCGCACTGAAACGCGGGGCTTCTTCTAGATGATCCCGCCAAACTGCGGCGGGATTATTCATCCCCGCAGAAAACCCAGCTTTTCCAAAGCGGTTCGTCCCGCCATAGGCGGGACAGGAATGCGGGAATGAATAAAAAAGGAGATTAAAATGGAAGTTATCCTTTTACAGGATGTGGAAAAGATCGGTAAAAGCGGCGATACCTTGAAGGTGAAAGACGGCTTCGCGCGTAATTTCCTTTTGCCGAAAGGTTTGGCGTTTAAAGCTACGGGTGACGGCCTTCGCCGGATCGAAGAGATTAAGAAGCACAAGGCAAAGATTCTGGATAACGAGCACAAGCAATCCCTTGTTCTTAAAGATAAGCTTGAGGCGGTTTCTTTGACCATCGCCGTGCAGATTAAAGATGACGAAGAAATTTATGGTTCGATAACCGAGGCGCAAATTGTTAAAGGTTTAGCCGAAGAAGGCATAGAATTGGATAGGAATCAATTGGTTTTAGCCGAGCCGATAAAGAAGATCGGCGTTTATAATCTTAAGGTTAAACTGCACTCGCAGACCGAAGCTAATCTTCGCGTCTGGGTGGTTAAAAAGTGAATACAGCAGTTTCCAGCCAGTCTTTGGATAAACTTCCCCCTCAAAATATCGAAGCGGAAATGGCCGTCCTGGGCGCGATGCTCATCGATGAACAGATTATTCCGGAAATTTTAGGGCTGATCAGCGAAACGGATTTCTACCGGGGAGAGCACGGTTTAATTTTTTCCGCGATTGTTTCGCTTTTTGATTTGCGCAAGAAATCCGACATCCTGACGGTTTCCGACGAGCTCAATCGCCGAAAAGTTTTAGAGAGAGTCGGGGGATCGGTTTATCTGACGACCCTGGCTGATTTTGTCCCTACCGCGGCTAACGGGTTGCATTACGCCAGGATTGTTAAAGAAAAAAGTACTTTGCGTTCTTTGATAACCAGCGCCACGCAGATTGCTTCTTCGGTTTATCAGGAAGAGAATGATGCCGGCGGATTGCTCGATAAGGCCGAGAAACTAATTTTTGAGATCAGCGATCGGCGTACGGAATCAAGCTTCGTGCATATAAAATCGATCATTAAAGAAGGGATTGAGTTTATCGAGTCGTTATACCACAAAAAGTCGCATGTAACCGGCGTGCCTACGGGCTTTGCCGATTTTGACCAGCGTACCGCGGGGTTTCAAAAAGGCGATTTGATTATTGTCGCGGGCCGCCCCTCAATGGGTAAAAGCGCCTTTATGGTATCGATTTTGGAAAATGTTGCCGTGGCGGAAAAGATTCCGGTGGCAGTTTTTAGTTTGGAAATGTCCAAGGAGCAGGTAATGCAGCGTTTTTTATGCTTGCAGGCGAAAGTCGATATACATAAAGTGCGAACGGGTTTTCTTGTGCCGAACGAATGGCCGCTTTTAACCAGAGCCGCGGGCAAGCTTTCGGAAGCAGATATCTTTATTGACGATACGCCGGCGATAAGCATTTTTGAATTACGCGCCAAAGCCCGCCGGCTTAAGGCTCATCATAATATCGGGTTGGTTGCCGTCGATTATTTACAGTTGATGCGCACGAACCGCCGCCCCGAAAGCAGGCAGCAGGAGATATCGGAGATATCGCAGTCATTAAAGGCGTTAGCCAAAGAAATTAACGTGCCGGTTCTTGCCGTGAGCCAGTTATCGCGCGCCGTGGAAGCAAGAGAGAAGCATCGGCCGCAATTGTCGGATTTACGCGAATCCGGGGCGATTGAGCAGGACGCCGATTTGGTTGTGCTCTTATACCGGGAAGAGTATTATAATCCCACCGACGAGAATAAAGGGGTGGCCGAGGCCATCATCGCCAAACAGCGTAACGGCCCGGTAGGAAGCGTAAATCTTACTTTTATTAAAGAATACATGAAGTTTGCCGATATGGCTAGAGTAAGAGAGGAAGGCTAATCGGGTAACAAATCGGCTAAGGCTAGGGTAAAGAAGCCGGTATAATAAATACCGGGTTAAGGTTAGGGTTACGAGGCCGGTTTGGGTTAGGGTTAAGGTAAGGGCTTTTTAAAAAAGATTATTAAGCCTTAACCATTGCCTTTACCCATACGGGCTTCTTTACCATTACCCTAACCGTTTTCTAACCATACCGGTATCCTTACCCTTACCATAACCTTTTTTTGTATATATGCATCATTGACTTTGCTTTATCGAGAGCTATAATGCTTGAAATGAAAAAACCTTTAGCCCTATTGCTGTTATTGTTTTTAATCTATCAGGGAGTTTACGCGGCTGATTCGATTTCCCGGATCGATATCAAGGGAAATAAAGTCGTCAGCAGCGCCGCCATTATTTCCAAGATAAAGGTCCGCGCCGGACAGCCTTATAACGATAACGTGATTAATGAAGATATCAAGAATTTAAACAGCTCGGGATTTTTTGAGAATATCGAAGCAATAAAGAAGGATACTTCCGGAGGCATTATCGTGGTGTTCAAGGTTAAGGAAAAGCCGGTGCTTAAGAAAATTACCTTTGAAGGCAATAAACATCTGAGAAAAAAAACTATCGAGGACGCTATCGATATGAAGCCCGGTTCATTCATCGATGAGTATAGGCTCAAAGAGGCAAAAAGCAAAGCGCGCGACCTTTATAATAAAAAAGGATTTTCTCAGGCAAAGATCGTTTACGATTTGAAGGTTTCCGATAATAATGAAGCTGAGGTGAAGTTTATCATCGAAGAAAATAAAGTCATTAAAGTGCGAAAAATATCTATCGTAGGGAATAAAAATATTCACTACAAGGCGATTGTAAAAGTTATTAAAACTCGCTGGGCATGGCTTTTTAACGCGGGAATTTTTAAAGAAGATGTATTGAAGGATGATATTAAGCGAATCGGCGATTTCTATCGCTTGAAAGGATTCGGCGATGTCAAGGTAGAAACCGCCACAACGCAGGACAAGAAAGGCGTTTATGTGACGTTTACCATTGAGGAAGGAATGCGTTATTACGTCGGCGAAATAAAAGTAGAAGGATACCAGAACCTTGCCCTTAGCGAAATAAAAAGCGTGATGGAGTTAAAACCGGGGAGCATTTACAGCGATTACGCTTCCTACACCGATATAAACAAAATCCGCGAACTATATATGGACAAGGGGTATATCTTTTCCAAAATCATTCCCGACACCTATTTTGACCTCAATACTAAAAGGATGAACCTGACTTTTAAAATCAGCGAGAATGATTTGGCTTATATTGAGAAGATAACGATTAAGGGCAATACGCGGACTAAAGATAAAGTTATCCGCCGGGAACTGCGTATCTACCCCGGCAACCGCTACGACGGGAAAAAGATTAAAAAAAGCAAGGAACGTTTGGATAACTTAGGCTATTTTGAAGAAGTGCGTTTTGATACGCAACCGGGGACCGCCAACGACCAGGTCAATTTAGTTACGGATGTTAAGGAAACTAAGACCGGCAGTTTAAGTTTCGGCGGCGGTTATAGTTCAATCGATAAGCTTATGGGGTTTGTCGAAGTGCGCCAGAATAATTTTGATTATAAGAACTTTTCCACCTTTTCCGGGGCCGGGCAGAGCATCAGCCTTGGCGCTAACCTGGGGAGTGTTTCGTCTAACTATAATTTTAATTTCGTCAACCCGTATATCTACGATAGCCCCTATACTTTAGGCATGGGTGTTTATCGTTCTACCCATAAGATGTCTGAAGACACGGGTTATGCTTACGCCGAGGAAGACCTCGGCGCGTCGATCGGTATCAGCCGGGAATTTAAAGATACCTGGCGAGCCGGGGTTAATTATAAACCGGAAAATGTGAAGATTTCCGATGTGGCCGATGAGGCGAGCCAGGCATTTAAAGATGAAATGGGCAGCGCGACCGCGCAAAGCCTTGAATTTATTTTAGCCTATGACTGCCGGGATAACGTGATTGTCCCGACCAGCGGCATGCTTTTTTCTAATTCTTTTCAACTGACCGGCGGGATTCTGGGTGGAGACAGAAACTTTATTAAATATTACTCCGGCTTTAATAAGTATTTTCCGATGATCAACAAATCAGTTTTAGAGTATCGTCTCGGCGCCGGCTTCAGCCAGCCTTTTTCCAGCACGGAAAAAGTCCCTATTTTCTACAGATTTTTTGCCGGCGGGGCGTCCAGCGTCAGGGGTTATGAAGAACGTATTCTTTGCCCTCACGATCTGTCAACCGATGAACCGCTGGGGGGTGATTCGATTTTTCTGGCAACTGCCGAATATACCTACCCCCTGGTTGATTTTGTTAAAGTGGCGGTATTTTTCGACGCGGGAAACGTGTGGGAATTAAAAAAAGATTTTTTCAGCAGCGGCCTTAAAAAAAGCTATGGTTTGGGGTTACGGATAAAGACTCCTATCGGGCCGATTAGCCTTGATTACGGCATACCGTTGGATAAAGTCAACGGAGAAAAGAAGTCCGGTCGGTTGAATTTTAACGTCAGCCGAGGGTTTTAATAATGAGACTTCGCTGAGTCCAAGCGCAAAGCGCGCCGGACGAGGCGGTAGTCGAATTACCCCGGAGCAAAGCAGAGGGGTAATTCTTCCGGCTGAAATCGCCGAAAAAATTAAAACCCTTAGCCGAAAAAATACGTTTCACGTATTTTTTCTTATTTAAGCGGCAAAATGTATTTTTGGGTTAAGCCTATTTCCTGAATGCGCTAGGGTAAAGTAGGTTTTTTATCCGCGAAGCGGATGGTGTTATTTTTTTTGCGCAGCAATCCCCGTCGTCGGGGATAATTCGACTACAGCCTCACTGAACGCCTTTCGGGCGTTCGTTCGGCTAAGTCTCATTAAAAAAAGGGAGGTAGTAAGATGAGAAAGTTTACGGCGTTTTTGATTGTGTTGGGTTTGGCGTTTTCGTTTTCGACGGCGGCGTTTGCCAAAGAATTAAAAATCGCCTACGTTGATGTTTTTAAAGTTTTTGACGAATATAGTAAAACAAAAGAATACGATAAAAATTTAGAGGGGAAAAAGAACGCTGAAGAAAAAAAACTGGAAGCTAAGCGCCAGGAAGTTGAAGCAATACAGAAGAAAATCGATGTTCTGAAGGATAAAGAGCAGGATAAAGAGAAAGAAAAACTTGCCGCGGCGGTGAAGGATTATCGCCAGATGGAGCAGGAGAGTTTCGCGAGTTTGAAAAAAGAAAGAGACGAAAAAATGAAAGAAATAATTGACGACATCGATAAAATCATAAAGGATTATGCCGCGAAAAACGGTTATGATTTTATTTTGAATGAAAATACCATACTTTACGGCGAGAAAAGTTTAAGCTTGACGGCTGATATTTTAAAGATCGTTAACGAAAAAGGAAGCGCGCCGGCGGCCGCGGCAGTTACGAAAACAAAATGAGAATTTCGGTTAAGGAAATTGCCGAGTTAGTGGGAGGAGAGATCTTCGGCGCTCCCGATACCATGATTACGGGTATATCGGGAATCAAAGAAGCTCGCCAAGGGGATATCACTTTTTTAGCTAACGTGAAATACGCGTCGCTGGCGGATAAAACCTGCGCTTCTGCGGTGATTACCGCCAGGGATGCGGCGTATAGCGGTAAGCCCCTGATTAAGACCGACAATCCATCCCTGGCTTTTGTAAGAGTAGCAAATTTATTTTTTCCTCAAAACCCCGGCCATCCCAAGGGAATAAGCTCTCTTGCGTTTATCTCGCCGAAAGCGAAAATAGGCAAAAATATCAATATCGGCCCGTTTGCTATAATCGAAGATGAAGCGGTTATCGGCGACGGGGCGATTATTTACGGCAATGTATACATCGGATGTGGTGCGAGAATCGGTAAAAACAGCCTTGTCTATCCCCATGCCTCGATACGGGAAAAAATTGAAATAGGGGAGAGGGTTATCATCCATTGCGGCGCGGTTATCGGCAGCGACGGGTTTGGTTTTGTCGCTGTATCCGGTATCCACGAGAAAATACCTCAAACCGGTACGGTTGTTATCGAAGATGATGTGGAAATCGGGGCTAATGTAACGATTGACCGGGCCAGGTTTGATAAAACCGTTATCGGCAAAGGGACGAAGATCGATAATCTTGTCCAGATCGCCCATAATGTGGTTATCGGAAAAAACTGTATCATTGTGGCTCAGGCCGGTATCTCCGGAAGTACCGTTGTCGGCGACGGGGCGACGATCGCCGGTCAGGCCGGAATCGTCGGGCATATCACCATCGGCGATAACGCGATCGTCGCCGCGCAGGCTGGGGTGACCAAACCGGTTGCGGCCAATACCATGGTTTCGGGGTATCCGGCGCGCGAACATTCTCAGGCAATGAAAGCGTACGCTTGCGTGCAGGGCCTACCCGGGCTATATAAGAAAATCAAGGAACTTCAGGATAAGGTAAACGAATTAGAGGCAAGGCTAAATCGTCCAAAGCCACAACGTAAAAGAATATAAAAAAAAGGGAAAAAGAAAAAGAAAAAGGGGGCAGACACCTTTTTCCAACAGAAAATACAAAAGAACAAAAATATTGTCCACGGATTCCTCAGATTTAACAGATTTTGAGAAAAGGTAACAAGGCTGAAAGGTTATAAAAAATATCAATTTTTGTTTTTAGCGATTAACGTTTGCATTCTGTAACCTGAGTAATCAGTGAAATCTGTGGACTAAATTTTTTGTTTTGCCTGGTTACCAATTTTAATTTTTTATCTAAAATATTTCATTTGTTTTGTTAAACCTGTCGGCTTTTTATGGAAAAACAATGCACGATCAATAGCCCTATTTATTTTGAAGGCACCGGACTTCACACCGGCCAGAATTCTAAAATAGAATTACTGCCGGCGCGAGCCGATACCGGGATAGTCTTCGTGCGTACTGATTTACCGTCGCCGCCCATGATAAAGGCGGATTTGAATTCGGTTGTGCCGGCGGAAAAGTTTCCCCGGCGTACGGTTATCGGTTCGCCGGGCGCTTATGTCCAGACCATCGAGCATTTGATGGCGGCGTTGAGCCTTTCGGGTATCGACAACGCCCAAGTTAATATCGCGGGCGAAGAGGTGCCGGGTTTGGACGGCAGCGCTAAAGATTTTGTTGCTAAAATCAAGGCGGCGGGCACGCGGGAGCTGGATGCGCCGAAGAACTATCTGGTTATCCGGGAACCGTTTTGGATTGATGATAATGGTTCAAGTTTAGTTATCCTGCCTTATCCTCTGTTACGCGTTTCTTATACCCTGAAATATGACCATAAATTTATCGGTTCCAGCTACGCCGAAGTTGTGGTTGACGGCTCTCGGGAAGATAATTTTTACGAAGCGAGGACTTTTTGCCTGCAGGATGAAGCGAATTCCCTTCTGGACATGGGGTTGGGCAAGGGTTCCAACTACTCCAATACTCTTGTCGTATCCGAAAACGGAGTTATCGATAATGCTCTGCGGTTTCCCGATGAATTCGCCAAACATAAAATTCTTGATTTGATCGGCGACCTATACCTTGTCGGCCCTCTGAAAGGATACGCCCTGGCAGTTAAGAGCGGCCATTCGTCTACCATAAAGTTATTGCAAAAGATAAGTAAAAATCGCCAGGACAATCGCAGCGCCGGTATACCTTCGGCGCGCGATTATGTTTCGGATGGCGTGGAATTAGCCGTTGAGCAAATAATGAAAATATTGCCCCATCGTTACCCCTTTCTCCTTGTCGATAAAATATTGCATCTGGAGAAAGGTAAGCGCGCGGTCGGGATAAAGAATGTGACGATGAATGAGTATTTTTTTCAGGGGCATTTCCCCGGCCGGCCGGTTATGCCGGGAGTCCTGATGATTGAGGCGATGGCGCAGGTAGGCGGGATAGCAATGCTCGCCTGCGAGGAGCACCGGGGGAAGCTGGCTTTTTTTATGGCGGCCGATCAGGTAAAGTTCAGGAAAGCGGTTGTTCCCGGCGACCAACTGCGAATTGAGATAGAAGTAGGCAAGGTGCGGAGCAAGACCGGCCAGGTCAGCGCTAAGACCTATGTTGAAGGCAAGGTCGTCGCGGAAGCCGAACTGATGTTCGCGTTGGTTAACTGAGTCATAAATTTGATAAAAACCTAAGACTTACCACAAAGACACAAAACATTATCACCAAGACACTAAGTGAACCAAGAATAATATAGCCTTTAATTTCCTTAGTGTCTGTTATGTAGTGTGTCAATCTTCTTTTTTATTCTTTGTCTTTAAGGCATAAAGTTATCCGTAAGGCGGTATGATGCGCGGGGCGCTTATAAAACGCAAGCGCGCATCGTAACGCCGGT
>Ga0182021_10001647_pt1 | contig 25907 bp, 13 predicted proteins | sample 612E3MmetaG_FD_120493 | JGI IMG/M metagenome (GOLD analysis project Ga0182021, IMG submission 120493) | Permafrost microbial communities from Stordalen Mire, Sweden - 612E3M metaG (Illumina Assembly) | ecosystem: Environmental > Terrestrial > Soil > Wetlands > Permafrost | place: Sweden... | reverse complement strand
GGCTCACATGCTCTCCAATGACTCGACGCGATTTCGTAAAGCCTGCATTTTCACTACGCTACGCTTCGTAAAAACACATGCACTATCGCTTCTGGGGACTACTCGACTCCTGTCTCGCAGCGGTTGAACTGCTAAAATCATCGAATGTGTCTTTAGCCTAAATTCAACTTAAGGAGCACAATACAGAAATACGCGTTTTTTGACTGTGCGGTAACACACATAGGCCGTTATTCCGTGGATGGACGCAACCTATTTGTTCGCGAAACCTTCTCTTTAAGATAAAGCCCGCTCAGTTGTGTGTAAGTCAGACGCTGTTTTGCGTAGTTCCTGTACCGTCTTTTCCAATGCTCGGTTGTGGCTTTTTGACTCTTTGTGCAACAGGCGCACTTCCAGCAGGTTGCGGATACGTAGCAGCAGTTCGGGCAGATCAAACGGCTTACTAATGAAATCTTTCGCCCCGTCTTGCAGTGCCTGCAGCTTATGTTTCGGTTGGGCGGTAATTGCTAATACCGGAAGGTATCCGTCCAGCTCAATTTCCTTCAGGCTCTCCATTACCTGAAATCCATCCATGCCGGGCATCTGCAAATCAAGCAGGATAAGGTCGTAACGGTTTTTACGATGTAGCTCATACACTGTATGCGGATCCATCGTAGATGTGATGGAAGTATAGCCAAATTCGCACAGTATCCCCTCAAGCAGAAGGACGTTGGCATTCTGATCGTCTACGATCAGAATGTTGGCGTTAAGAATGTCGACGGGACTCACCATCACAGGAGGCCTGGGTTGCCGGGGCTGTCTAATCCGGTTTCCGCAAAGTCCAGCGCCATGTCCAACACCTGCAGGAACTCGGAAACTTTAATCGGCTTGGTGAGGTAGCGAAAAAATCCTGCCTCCAGGCCTTTTTCGATGTCGAGCGGCATGGCATTGGCACTGATGGCAATCACCGGGATGCGTGCCAGGACCGGATCTTCACGCAGAATTTTCAGTGCTTGGATGCCGCTGATACCCGGCAGGTTGATGTCCATCAGGATGACCTCCGGCTGGTGGGTGCGCGCCAGCACGACGCCGCGCGTCCCATCCTCTGCGCCTAACAAGCGTAGGTCTGGGCGATATGCAATGATCTGTTCGACCAACTGCATATTGGCGCGATTGTCTTCTATATACAGCAGGGTGCGTAGCGCAGTTCCTTGATGGACATGCGCATGAATCGGCATCAGCGGTTCGTCGCTGCCGACGGCAAGTTGCACTGCGGCGGCCAAGTTTAGTTCTATCCAGAACACACTGCCCACGCCGACGATGCTTTCCACGCCGATTTCGCCTTCCATCAATTCGACTAGGCGCTTGCTCACCACTAGGCCGATACCGGTGCCTTCTTCGGCGCTAGCCTCTTGTCCGAGACGATTGAACAGTTGGAACAGTTGTGCGAGTTTTTCTGGAGGCAATCCTTCGCCGGTGTCTTGCACGCTGATACGGATGCGCTGCGCTGTGGTCGGACTGCACGTCACTTCTACCGATCCATTCACGCGATTGTATTTGATTGCGTTGGAAAGCAGGTTGATCAGAACTTGCTTGATCCGTGTTCGGTCGGCTCTGACAAAGTAAGGGCTATCGAGATCAGGGAAACTCATGTGGATGCCGCTTTTTTGTGCCTGTGGGTCGATCATCGCTTGACAATCGTGCAGCACTTCGGGCAGCGATATAGGTTCCAGTGACAGCGATAGCTTGCCGGACTCGATTAACGCGAGGTCGAGGATTTCGTTGATCAACTCCAATAGATACCAGCCCGCCTGGAGGATCTGGTCGATGCTGGCCTTTTGGGAGGGCGTAGGCGGCTGCGTGCTGCTCAAATCCAGCAATTGGGCGAAGCCGAGGATGGCATTCAGTGGGGAGCGCAGTTCGTGGCTCATGCTGGACAGGAAATCCGATTTAGCAAGATTGGCTTTTTCTGCTGCGAGTTTGGCGCGCCCCAACTCGACGTTATTCTCCTGCAGTACCTGATCCATGCGTTTGCGTTCGGTGACGTCGCGTGCCGTGGCGACCACGCCTTGCAGCCTTTGATCGCGGTCGTAAAAGGTCGTCGCGTTGTAGGAAACGACAGTTTCCTGACCGTCCCTGGCGCGCGCAGTAAGCTCGTAGTTGGTCAGTTTCTTTTCGCTCAGCACCCGCTTGATAGACGCCTCGGCCCGCTCCGGGTCGGTGAAATAGTTCTTGACCGGCGCACCGATCAGCTCATCGCGCGTACACCCGGTAAGCGCCTCCATTTGCTTGTTGACGTCGGTAATGATGCCGGATGGATCGGTGGCTATCAGCGCGTCGATGTTGGATTCGATGAGCGAGCGCGTGTAGAACTGCTGGTCGCGCAACCGCTGATCGAGCAGCTTCTGCTCGGCTTCGATCTGCTTGCGGGCGGTGTTGTCGGTGCCGATCAGCAGGTAACCGATGATTGTGTCTTGAGCGTCGCGTAACGCAGTGACCGACACCACCGCCGGGAAACGGCTACCGTCCTTGCGGATGTAGGTCAGTTCGTAAATATCCTCGATGCCGCGCGAAGCCTTGAACACCAAAGCTTCGAAGCCTGGAGCAATTGGCGTTTCGAGTTCGATGCTCAGCGTCTTGGCGCGCGCAATCACTTCCTGCGGATCGGAAATATCGGCGGGGGTAATTTTATTCATCACATCGGCGGCCGCGTAACCCAGCATGCGTTCCGCGCCGACGTTGAAAATTTGAATGACGCCCTTCGCGTCGGTGGCGATACTTGAGAAGTTGGCGCTGTTGAAAATCGCGTTCTGCAAAGCTCCCGCCTTGAGCAGCGCTTCTTCCGCCTGTTTGCGCTCGGTAATATCTTGGATTATTCCAGCCATGCGCGACGTGTGTCCTGTCGTATCGTATTTATGTTGACCGGTCATCCAAATCCAGCGCACTTTGCCATCGTGCCGATGGATACGACATTCGAAACTCCATTCAGTTTGCGTCTCAATGGCTGCGCAAAAACGCCGATCCAACTCAGCGCGATACTCAGGCAATACATGCTCCAGAAATATCTCGTAACTCCAGTTCGGCAGGAGTGAGTCGTAACCAAAAATACGGTCATGCTCCAGCGTACAATGTGTCGTGCCGTCTAACAGATTGATTTCCCATCCCCCGGTGTGGGTTATTTGAAAGATGGCGTTCAACCGCTCTTCGCTTTCGCGCAAAGCCTGTTGCACGGCATATTCCTCGGTGACGTCACGGAACACCAGTACGGCGCCGACGACTGTATTATCCCGGTCACGAATCGGTGCGCAACTGTCGGCGATATCGCACTCGCCGCCATCCCGCGCGATTAGAACGGTGTGGTTAGCCAAGCCCTGTATCGTGCCTTGTTCCAAGGTTTCCATCACCGGGATAGTAGCGGGGTGACGGGTTTCCTTGTTGATAATGTGAAATATTTCGTCCACCGGGCGGCCGTTGGCTTGCGCCTGCGTCCAACCGGTAAGTCGTTCAGCAATGGGATTCAGGAGTGTTATACACGCCTTGGCATCAGTGGCGATCACGGCGTCGCCAATGGAGCTGAGCGTAACGGCAAGCTTTTCCTCATTGACCTGCAAGGTGACGTTGGCCTGTATCAGCAGTTTATTCGTTTGCTCCTGGAGTTCGAGCAAATGCTGTGTTTCGAGATGAACTAAATTCTTGTGTCGCTGCTGTGTTTGTCGATAAAACAGATAGGCGAAAGCAAGTGCAAACAGCAACGTGAACAGGCTGGTTGCAACGATGATAATAAACAGTTGGCGCATGTTCGATTGCAACGCCGCATCGTTTTGCGCCAGCGCGACGTCCTCTATCTGGATGAAGCTGCTTATCTCGGCACGAATCGAATCCATCAACCGCTTGCCCTGACCATTACTGACCATCGCCAGTACGCCAGCCATGTCATGGTTGCGGCGCAAGGTAATGACCTGCGATAGTTTTGTCAATCTAGCCTCTATCAATGGAAGCAATGTGTCCAGGTGTTTCCTGGCGGCGCTGTTCAACGTAAGTTGCCGTAGCTCTCCCAACTGACCGACAATACTGTCGTTCACCGCAAAATACGGTTCCAAAAAGGCCTCGTCACCCGTTAGCGCATAACCGCGTTGCCCGGTCTCGGCATCTTTCAATAGAGATAATAAATTGTTCGCGCGGTTTATTATTAGGGTGGTATGTATCCGTGTCTCGGCTGCTTGCTTTATTTCGCCGAAGGCCCAGAGCGATGTTCCCGATACCAACGCAACCAGTAGGGCCACTCCAATAAATAAAGCGACTTTGTTAAGATTCGCTTGCAAGAAAGATTGGCCTTGCACTGAGCTAACCTTTGGAGTTGGTAAGAGTGGAAGCAATATTTTTTCAGACATGGTTTTTATTAAAGTCGTTAGCGATCTGGAGACGGATCACGCAGTGCTTATAGCATGCGATGGTTATAGCATGCGATGGTTATAGCATGCGATGGTTATAGCATGCGATGGTTATAGCATGCGATGGTTATCGCTGTTATCTATATGGTAGCAGTCTATACGCTAATTTGAATGCGTTCGGTGCGATAACGCACATAAACTTTGAAAATTGATTTTTAGGATCAAGGGTTAACAACTTTGTTTGCCGATTATAGTGGTTACCCCAAATTAGAGGGTAGGTTCTCACAAATAATCAGCCCCACCGGAAATTCCTCCAGCATTTGTGCGACGGGTAAGCGCCATCGAGATAGATGCTGTTGCGGCTCCAGTGTTTTTCCGGTGAAGGCGCATGTGTATTGGTTGCCGGGCCGATGAAAAGGCAAATACACGGTGGTATCTCCCCAAACTTTTACTCCCAGAGGAAGCTTATTCGCGTCATCTAGCAACTGTGCGAAAAAACGCGGCGCTACCGTAATGACGGTACACTCACAGGCAATGCGTGCATAGGCGCATAGATGCGTAGCCTGTTCTCCCTTGACCGCCAGCGACACATAGCTTCCTTGCAAAAACACTTCCGGCCAGCGTTCCTGCAATGCCAACGCCGACCTAACGACCAGTAGTTTGGCCCGGCCATCTTCCAGCGTGTCACATAACGCGCGGACACCGGTACGGCGTTGTTGCGATGTTTGTGTAGCAAGTATCCGAATTGCATCAAGCAGGGTTCGACGGCGGCCGAAATCAACCGGCCGCCTGTTATCTGGATCCACCAAGCTGAAATCCCATAATTCGCAACCTTGATAAATGTCTGGAACACCCGGTGCAGTGAGCTTAATCAATGTCTGTGACAGGCTATTGAACAATCCGAGCCGCGCAATCCGCTGCTGAAAAGGTAGGAAATCTGTCAAAAATTCGCTCTTAGAGGGCGCATTGATTATCGCATCGGCGAATGCCACGACGGCGTCTTCATACGCGGTATTGGGATTTATCCAGCTGGTATATACCTTGGCTTCACGTGCCGCCTTGATCAAATATTCCGCAATCCGAACCCCTAAACGCGCCATTTCAGGTTTATCCGGTTCACCTAGCGGCCAAATACCAAGCAAGGTCTGATAGATGAAATATTCATCGTTGGGCGTAGGTACAAGCATCCCGTCTATCGTATGCTTAAGGTTGTGGTTGGCGCGACGCCAGTGTCGTAACGCCAGCCGCCAGGCCGCAGGTATTTCAGACAGCACATTGAGGCGCGCACGCACGTCCTCGCTGCGCTTGGTGTCGTGAGTGGACGTCGTCAACATTGCATGCGGCCAATTCGCTACGCGCGCTTGGTTGGCTCGATGGAATGCAGTAAGGGTCACGCCGAATTGACGCGGATCGCCGCCGACTTCGTTGAGAGACAGCAAGCGATGATAGATATAGGCGCTGGTGTCCTCCAGTCCTTTCGCCATGACCGGGCTGGTGAATTGCTGGAATTTCATGGCAAATGCGAGTACCTGCTCACCGTATGCGGGCGATTTTCCATCTGCTGCGGCAAGTGTGAGTACATCATGCAGAAAATCAAAGATGCTGGTATCCGCAGTTGTGCTTTTGCGTTTAGCCGCTGCCGTTGCTTGCTCGACGTTACGAAGATCTTCCGCTACAACTTCGCGGGCGCTGATGTACCCGCGATAAACCGGAAAGCAAGCGACTATTTCGGCCAATGCCGTGCGCAATCCGTTTAGCGTGTAATCACAAGTATGCCTATCGGCTTCAGCGATTTTCGAGAGCAGGTTGGCCAACACATTCAGCTCTCCCGACAGCGCAGTTTTTATAATCAGCTTTTTTGAACGGTAAAGCAGATCATCGAAATTGACAGCCTCTCCGACAAAGCTGTTGTAAAGACGTTTCATGCGCTCGGCGGCATCGGTCGCCACAAACAGCCCGTTGAGCAGATTAGTGAATTCATAGCCGGTAGTGCCATGCACCGGCCAGCTAGAGCGCAAATGCTCCTTTACCCCCAGAATTTTCTCCACTACCAGATAAGGCGCATGGCCGACGCGACTGCACTGCTCGACCAGCTTACAAAAATAGGCCTCTGGATCATACAATCCGTCAGGATGATCCAGGCGCAGCCCATCCAGCTTACCTTCCTGAACTAACCGTAACAATAACTGATGGGTGGCATCAAAAACGGCGTCGTTCTCCATACGTAGCCCTGCAAGATCGTTGATATCGAAAAAGCGCCGGTAATTAATCTCATCCGAAGCCACCCGCCAGAACGCAAGTCGGTAAGCTTGTACTTCAATTAAGTGGTGGAGTTGATCGAAACAGGATGATTCCTCGGCCGTGCAGTTGAAAAATTGTAGGTTTTCTTCAAGAAACAAGGCGATGTCGGAAGAACGTTTAACGAGATCGGTCAGATGATGCTTATGTACTTCCTTATCTCGCCTGCGCTCAAGCTGACGTTCAAGTAAGCCCTCATCACGGGCCGGAAGATTACGAAACGCAGTGATCAGGCTCTGGTATTCCATCAATAACGGGTTGTCTTGCCCTAACCGTGTACTCAAGATATCCATGCGATACGCCAGGATATGCGGATATTCGGCCGGATCTACCGGAAAGTGGTGCTCATAGTAATAAATAATGAATGCACCGCATTCCACATCAAAGCGCAGTTGTAATTCGGCACTATCCAACACTGCACCGTAATGGTTACCTAGTACCGGCAACAGCACTTTGCCTTGCAGCTTTACTTTTATCGGCGCCCAGTCGATGTCAAAAAAACCGGCATGCGCGGCGGCCTGACCGTTTTCCAGCACGTCCAACCACCAAGCATTATCGCCTCCCTGCACGCCCATGTGATTAGGCACGACATCAAGCACCTGCCCCATGCCGTGCTCGGCGAGGGTTGAGCAGAGCCTCTCAAACTCCTCGTACGTGCCGATCTCCGGATTCAAAGTGTTGTGATCAATGATGTCGTAGCCATGTCGACTGCCCGGTCGCGCTTTGAGATAGGGCGAGGCATATAGATGCGAGATGCCCAGCGCGCTCAGGTAAGGAACAATTTCGCGCGCCTGGTTAAAGGTGAAATCGCGGTTGAATTGCAGGCGGTAGGTGGACAATGGAATGTGTGGAGAGGGCGTTTGCGGTATGTCGCTCTGCGTGGGCAGGTCTTTCCTGGCTTTAACTCGTTCGGCAGCAATGGCTTCTACGATGCGCTGCACCCGCAGATCGTCGCGCCATTCCTCCAGGTTGACGGTCAAGCGTCGCCGCCAATTTGGATAGACATCACTTGCGGCGCCGGGAAAATTAATCTGTTCCATTTGGCCGAAAATATCGTCAAGCTGAATCATCATCACTTGCGCCGGAGTTCTGGCCAGGAAGCGATATACAGCACTCATCAGTTCCAGCGACATCTCCGGATTCACCATCGGATGCAAGCTGCCGCCTTCATCTAGCAGTGCCTCGCGTTCCAGCGCCATCAACAGTGCGGCGCGATCATGCGCGCGCGCCATCACCTGCTGCTGACGCATATTTTCGTCGGCAAACAGCCCTAAAGCCGTGCGTACGTCGATATCCTGTCCATGCCAAAAACCGCACAGTGTGGGTAGGTCATGCGTGGTCACCGTTACCAGCGACTGCGCTGGATAGTCGGCGGGCGGCATAAAACCGTCCTGCTCGTTGCGCGAAAAATACAGCACGCGGTAAGACAATATCCCGGCGTGCTGCAACCGTTCGCGTAACTTATCCGGCACGGTGCCCAGATCCTCGCCAATGATCAGGCAACAGTTACGTTGGCTTTCCAACATCAAGATGCCCAGCAAGTCATCGAACGGATAGTTCACGTAGGCACCGGCGTCGGCAGTGTCGCCCTGCGGAATCCAGAATAGCCGCATCAATCCCATTACATGGTCGATGCGCAATGCGCCCAAATGGCGCATGTTGGCGCGCAGCGTAGCGATGAACGGCGAATATGCCGCCTCACGCAAGCGCTCCGGTATCCAGGGGAACAACCCCCAATCCTGTCCATGGAGGTTGAAGTCATCGGGTGGCGCGCCGACACTTACACTCAGAGCATAAAAATCCTGATTTGTCCACGCTTCGGCGCCGCCCTTATCCACACTGATAGCCATATCGCCATATAAACCCACTCCCAAGCCAAAGGCCAGCGAGGCTTTGCTTGCCGCAGCCAGCTGCTGGTTCGCCAGCCACTGTAGGTATTCGTAATACTCAATCTGTTCCAGATGATCCTGAGCGAAAGCAGATACTGCCTCAGATGTCGGGTCGCGGTAGGCTTTTGGCCATACCGGCCAACCCCATACGTCGGCGTCCTGCTCCTGAAAATAGTCCTGTAACACCTCGAACAGCGCATGTCGTCGCAGCTTTTCCAGGCCTTCCGACTGAAAAGCGCGGAACTGCCGTCCGCGTTCGCTGTGCTCTTTCAGATGCCGTTCCCGGAAATGCTGATACAGTCGAGGAAGTACCGCCTGCTTGGCCGTCATAACTTGAGCGTAATCCACCAATTCTGCCGAGCGTAGCGCACGTAAGCGTGCCTGAAACGTTTCATCCGCCACTTGGGCGCGGGCTTCATCACATTCGGCGAAGTCTGCTACCGCTTCAACATCCAGGTACAAACTATTGAGGAACAGGCGGCTGGACGGACTGTAGGGGCTGGCATGGGAGGGATTTCCAGGAAACAAGGCATGTAGCGGATTGATACCAACAATATCCATACCGGACTCGGCAGCCAGCTCGACCATCAGGCGCAAGTCGGTAAAGTCGCCGATACCCCAGTTACGCTGGGAACGCACGCTATAAAGTTGCAGAGCGGGACCATAGATCCGGTTACCCTCGGTCAGCGCCGGGGGCTGGTAGCTGGTAGTCGGCGCAACAATAAGCGTCATGCGGGTTTCCGTGCGATCCGGTGCGCGCACTGTTAATTGATGGTAGCCGGGTTCAGGGCAGGTTGGTAATCGCAGCAAGCCGCGTTCGTACGGCTCGCCATTAATCTGATGGTTCCCGACCGCTTCCAGCCTGGATGGCTGGAACCAGCCTTGCTCGCGCCCTCCGTCTTCCCGCGTTAACAGCCAATGATAGGTGTTACCCGCGAGTGCGGAGGGGAATGTAACTGGCACGGCAAGCCCGCTCTTTGCAGAGTATGCTACCAGCACCGGCGGCAGCAGGTTCCGCCAAGGCCGCGCCTCGTACTCGGCCAGAATAACGGACAGATCACCGTCCAGATCCACCCCCATCGCGGTGAGCAAGGTGCGTTGCGCGGCCTCCTCGGTAATATGGAGACGGCCTCGCATGTCGTGATATTCTGATGTTATGCCATACAAAGCGGCGAGCCGCGCTAGCGTATCCGGGTTATTCATGTGCGCACCTCCTCAATAAACCAAGCCGCACACCAGGGAGGCATGCGTCCGGCGGCAAAGATTGCCGACAAGCCGTGCTGGTTACAATAAAATGCCGTGCCGGTAAAACGCAGGACGCCTTCGACCGAACCTTCGCCCAGATTAGCCAATAACGTCAACTTAGCGCCATCACCGAGACGCCAGCGCACGATCAAACCCGATACCCCAACCAATTCAAATTTAGCGCCCCCGCGCATGCCCTGTAAGTGCGGCGCTATATGACTGCGTCGCAACGCCAGCAAACTCCGGTAGTATTCAAGACTAGCCTTGTGTTGCGGTTCATCCAGGCAATCCCAATCGAGTTTGCATCGTTCAAATGTGGCCGGATCGTTAGGGTCGGGAATCCGTGCTCGTGCGCTTGGGTCTGCAAATTCACGAAAACCGGCGAATTCTCGTCGTCTTCCCTCGGTGACTGCGTCGGCCAGTTCACCCTGGAAATCGCAGAAAAATTGGAATGGCGTTGCCGCAGCAAATTCCTCGCCCATGAACAGCATGGGCGGCGAAGGCGCCAACAGCAATACAGCGAGCGCAATTTTCAGCTGTCTTGGTTGCGTAAGCATGGCAATGCGCTCGCCATAAGCGCGATTGCCTATTTGGTCATGTGTCTGGCAGAAATTGATGAAAGCGCCGGGCGGCAGGTGTGCGCTAGTCTCGCCGCGTGGACGACCTTTACGAAAGATTGAAGGTTCGCCCTGGAAGGCAAAGCCTTCAGCCAGACAGCGGGCCAGATGGCGTGTCGGTTGATCGGCATAATCGGCATAGTAGCCGTCATCTTCGCCGGTTAACAGAACTTGCAAGGCATGGTGAAGGTCGTCATTCCACTGGGCGGCAATGGATTCTTGCTGTAGATAGCTAGCGGTATTGGCGTCGTTCTCCAGTATCAGGTGTACCTGCCGGGTGCGGCCCGGCCCGGCATCTACCCTCGCCGCCAGTTCTTCGACGATGTCCGGTCGGCTATCGTCGACAATAGCGTGTATTGCGTCTAGCCGTAGCCCATCGAAATGGTATTCCTCAAGCCAGTACAATGCATTATGAATGAAAAAATCGCGCACTATCCGGCTGCCGTTACCGTCAAAATTAATGGCCGCCCCCCACGGCGTATGATGGCGCTCGCTAAAGAACTGCGGCGCATAGGCATGAAGATAATTGCCGTCCGGTCCGAAGTGGTTGTACACTACATCGAGCAAGATCATCAATCCGCGCGCATGCGCCGCCTGCACCAGCGCCTTCAGTTCGTCCGGCGTTCCGTAACTACTGTCGGGCGCAAACAGCAGTACGCCGTCGTAGCCCCAGTTATGCAAACCCGGAAAATCCGCCACCGGCATCAATTCAATCGCAGTGATGCCCAAGTCCATCACGTAGTCTAGGTGCTGCATCGCGGCAACGAAAGTACCCTCGCTAGTGAAGGTGCCCAGATGCAGTTCATAGATGACTGCTTCATGCCATGGACGCCCCTGCCAAGCATCGTCCTGCCAGAGAAAAGTTGTCGCATCTACGACCTGACTGGGGCCATGGACGTCCCGTGGATTGGAACGGGATGCTGGATCGGGCACCATAAGTTCTCCGTCCAGTCGGTATTGATATAAGGTTCCGGGTTTTGCCTGTAGCGGTGTAGTCTCTATCTGGAACCAGCCGTCTTCCAGCGAGTGCATAGCTAAGATGATTTCCTGTTCGCTGCCGTTATTTAGTATTAGCTCGACCTGATGGACTGCCGGCGCCCACAGGCGAAAGCGTACGCTACGGTCAGGCAGCAGACAGGCTCCAAACGGCATGTTATGCGAACTTCTCATGTGCGCTTGCCTTGTTTCAACAGCACCAGAGCCCGCCCATGCACGGGATAGTTTTGCCCGACTTTGTAGCGGGAAAGTTCCGGTGTGCCGGTGCTATCAAAGGTATCGAGCAATACATTCCAATAGGAATGCTTATCGAACTCCGGCAACATAAAGGCAATATCCTCATGATATGCATTGATCAGCAATAGCAGATTATTGTCCTTTAAACGCCGTCCGCGCCCGTCGGTTTCAAGCAGGGTATCGCCGACAAGATGCACGCCTAGACACCGCGAAAAGGCATGATTCCAGTCTTCATCACTCATTTCGGCGCCATCCGGATTGAGCCAGATAATATCTTTTACCTCACCGCCGCGAATAGGACGCCCCTGAAAAAAATAGTGTCGCCTGAACAAAGGATGCTCTTTACGTAAACTGATAATACGCCGGGTGAATTCAAGCAAATCCTGATCCGCTTGCTTCAGTTCCCAGGAAAGCCAGCTGAGTGCGTTGTCCTGACAATAGGCATTATTATTACCTTGCTGGGTGCGGCCCATCTCGTCGCCTGCAACCAGCATGGGAACTCCTTGTGAAAACAGCAACGTAGCGAGAAGGTTGCGTTTCTGGCGGGCGCGCAAGGCATTAATGGCGGGATCGTCGGTTTCTCCCTCGACGCCGCAATTCCATGAATGGTTGTTGTCGTTGCCGTCGCGATTGTCTTCCTGATTGGCCTCGTTATGTTTCGCGTCGTAGGTCACCAGATCATGCAGGGTAAAGCCGTCGTGTGCATTGATGAAATTGATGCTGGCATGCGGCTTGCGACCGCTGCGTTCGTACAGGTCGCTGGAGCCGGTCAGGCGTTGCGCCAGTTCTCCGAGAAGGCCGCCGTCGCCTTTCCAATAGGAACGAATACTGTCGCGATACTTGTCGTTCCATTCCGCCCAGCCCAGCGGAAAATTGCCCACCTGATATCCACCTTCGCCCAGATCCCAGGGTTCGGCAATCAGCTTGATGGTGCTCAGTACAGGATCCTGACGGATGGTGTCAAAGAAAGTTCCCAGCTGGTTTACTTCGTGCAACTCCCTTGCCAGTGCGGAAGCCAGATCGAAACGAAAGCCGTCCACATGCATATCCAGCACCCAATAACGCAGGCTGTCCATGATTAATTGCAGTACACACGAATGCTGCATGTCCAGTGTGTTGCCGCAGCCGGTGTAGTCTTTATAATAACGCGGATTATCAGCCTCTAGGCGATAGTAGGACGCATTGTCGATACCACGGAAGGACAGGGTAGGGCCCAGTTGATTGCCTTCGGCGGTATGGTTGTAAACCACATCCAGAATGACCTCAATGCCCGCCTTATGGAGGGTTTTTACCATGGTTTTAAATTCGCTAATCTGGCCGCTCGCCGAATAGCGGGAATCGGGAGCCAGATAGCCTATCGAGTTGTATCCCCAGTAATTACGCATCCCTCGCTCCACCAGATGACGATCGTCAAGAAAAGTATGCACCGGCATCAGTTCAACCGTGGTCACGCCCAGACTCTTGAGATGTTCGATGGCCGGCTCCATCGCCAATCCGGCGTAGGTGCCGCGAAACTGAGTCGGAATGTCCGGATGCTGCATGGTAAAGCCTTTGACGTGCAGCTCATAAATCACCATATCGTGCCATTGTATGTCGGGAGGTTGATCATTTCCCCATGCGAAGATCTGGTCGATAACCCGGCACTTCGGCATGACACTGGCATTGTCGCGACGACTAAAAGAAAGATCCTCGTGCTTGCTGCCTATGCGATAGCCGAAATGGGCGTCGCTCCAGCGCGGCGTCCCCACTATATCTTTCGCATAGGGTTCTATCAACAGCTTGTTCGGATTGAATCGATGCCCTTCCTGCGGACGATAGGGGCCGTGTACCCGGAAGCCATAAAGTAGTCCTGGACGAACCTCCGGTAGATAACAGTGCCAGACAAAATCGCTACGCTCTTTCAGTTCGACACGCTGGAGCTCGCTCTTGCCCTTGGCGTCGAACAGGCATAACTCGACTTTTTCGGCGTGCTCGGAAAAAATGGCAAAATTCACGCCTTCGCCGTCCCAGTATGCACCGCGTGGATAGGGACGACCCGGCCAGACGGCGGTTATCGGATTAGTCATGGTGATTCCTCTCGTTTGAAATATTCACGTTGAGCAGTGCTATGGGTTTTTGACAACAAAGCTTACCGGTTGCAACAGCGACAGGATGCCGTAAAGCGGAATGGCTACCCAATCCGGGCGGTCGTCAAGTTCGTAGCGCACCTCGTAAAGCGCTTTTTCCAGCAGGAATAGGTCGAGTAAGCCGCGTAACGGTGCGTCCGTTGTCAACAGCCCGGAACTGTGTGCTTCATCATAGGCTGCGAGAAAAACGCGCCCAACCTCGATTTCCCAGTCGCGCACCAAAGGCTCAAACCTTACCAAATCCTGGGATTGTTCCGCGCAAGCATGCGCAAGTGCGGTGTGGGCGGCATAGTTGAACGATCGCAACATGCCGGCCACATCCCTCAAGGGTGAGTGTTTGTGGCGACGCTCGGCGAACGGACGCGCCGGTTCGCCCTCAAAGTCGGTGATCACGAAATCATTCTGTGTGAGTAGCACTTGTCCCAAATGATAATCGCCATGATAACGGGTCTTGACCGCTTTAATCTGTCCGGAAATACAGGCATTCAGACGATCCTTAAGTACGTTGCGCTGAGCGAGCAACGTTTTTGCTGTCTCCCGAACAGTCTCTGCAAGTCCCGACGCCCGATGTTCAAGCATATCCAGCGTGGTTACAGCCTCCGTTTGTACATGCAGTAGCCAATTTTCGAGATCGGTGTTGGTAACCGGCTCAGGATCGAAGGCACAATCTCCCGTCACTTTACCCAGCGCGTTATGCAGTTCGCCGGTACGCAGGCCGAGTGTGCGGATCAAAACCAGATAGGCGCTATGTACTTGCGCCGGGGAAGCTGGCGGCACAACAGCTGTGGGGCATTCTTCCAGGAAACGTTCCAAATAATCCAGTGTATAGTTCCAGCCGTCGCCCTGATTTTCGATATAACCCTGTAGCAGCGCCAGGGTCATATTGTTGCCGTCGCTGCCTTGATACTCGACTACGCCGACCACTGGCGCCGTATTGGGAAAATGAGCCACGTCGGTTAGAAAACGCCCGATCTCAAATTCCGGGTGCATCCCGATTTGTAGATGTCGGTAGGCTTTCAGGAATAACAAATCACCCAATACGACAGCGGTATTGCTGCCTTGTGTGCCGGGCGGATGAACCGGCAAGTGGGCGGATGCTTCACTGGCGAGCGCAGCGTAAGCGCCGGTAGGCGAAAAGCTAATAATACCTTGTTCGCAAGGCAGCATTTGATGCGCGCCGACGGCCTGTACCACCGCACGACAAAATGCTCCGTCAGCAAACGCATCACTGATAATGCCAACGTGAGCCTGTTGGCGTACTTTGGCTACAGTGGTCGGCGACAGGGCGTGCAGGCGTTCCTCGTCGTCCGTTTCCAACGCCAGTGCGAGGGGTAAAAAACAGCTAATGGACTCGCGGGTCGCGCTTTCAATACGGAACAGGGCTACCAGCCATGTATAATCCGCAGTCGCCCACTCGGCATAATCGGTAATGACTACTCGTTGTACCACGTCGCCCTTACCACCATACCAGCGTTGCGCTACGACAAAACGCGGCAATGCGTATTCTTCGAGTTGGCGGCGCACCTTTTCCGCCATGGCGATACGCCAGGGTACAACCCGATCACGGAAGAAGCTGTGCCAACCCTCGAACAGCACCAGTGTTGGTGTGTCTTCGGGTTGCAAGCGCTCCTCATGCCATGCCGGAACTTCTTCGCCACTGGCCAGCCGGAACCAATAATAGTTGTGTCCGGGCAAGGTGAGGAGATAGGGTAATTCGCCAATAGGCGGAAAAGGGGTGCGCCCCATCAATTCCACCGGCACACATCCCTTATACGCCGAAAGATCAAGTTCGACCGCTTGCGCGGCACGCGACAGATTAGCCACGCACAAAATAATATCATTTTCGTAAAGTCTGAAATAAGCAAGTATCTTGCGATTTCCGGGGTGCAGAAAAACAAGTTTCCCGCGACCAAAGGCCTGATGATTTTTGCGCAACGCCAGCACCCGCTGCATCCAATTCAGCAGCGAAGCACGTTCGCGCAGCTGCGCCTCTACATTGACTGATTGGTAGCCGTACACCGGATCCATGATAGGAGGCAGATACAGTCGCTGCGGATCGGCGCGGGAGAAACCGGCATTACGATCGGGACTCCATTGCATGGGGGTACGCACGCCGTTACGATCACCCAGGAAAAAATTGTCGCCCATGCCTATTTCATCGCCGTAATAGATGATCGGCGAGCCTGGCATGGATAACAGCAAACTGTTCATCAGCTTGATTTTGTCGATTTCATTATCCATCAGCGGCGCCAGTCGACGCCGGATGCCCACGTTCACGCGGGCGCGGGGATCGCCAACATACATAAGGTACATATAGTCACGTTCTTTGTCAGTGACCATCTCCAGTGTAAGCTCGTCGTGATTGCGGAGAAAAATGGCCCATTGGCAGTTTTCCGGAATATCCGGGGTTTGCCGCATGATGTCGACGATCGGATGACGATCTTCCTGGGCGATAGCCATGTACATCCGTGGCATCAAGGGAAAATGGTAAGCCATCTGACATTCATCGCCGTCGCTGAAGTAGTCGCGTACGTCTTCCGGCCACTGATTGACTTCGGCCAGAAACATGCGACGAGGATAATGCGCATCGAGCACCGCCCGCATTTGTTTGATCACGCCGTGTGTTCCCGGCAAGTTTTCGTTTTGGGTGCCTTCACTTACACAAAGATAAGGGATCGCGTCCAGACGCAGGCCGTCCACGCCCAGATCCAGCCAAAAGCGCATGAGTCTGATAACCGCTTTCACCACTTGCGGATTATTGAAATTAAGGTCGGGTTGATGGAAGAAGAAACGATGCCAATAATAGGCATGGGCTTGCTCATCCCACGTCCAGTTAGATTTCTCGGCATCCTTGAAGATAATTCGTGTCTCGGGAAATTTCTTGTCGGTATCGCTCCACACGTAAAAATTACGCTTGCTCGACCCGGCAGGCGCCCGGCGTGCAACCTGAAACCAGGGGTGCTGATCGGAGGTGTGATTAATGACCATTTCGGTGATAACTTTGAGATTACGGTGGTGCGCTTCCTTCACAAACTGCTTGAAATTGGCCATGGTTCCGTATTCGGGATGGATATTGCGATAGTCCGCTATGTCATAACCGTCGTCGCGCATAGGCGAGGGGTAAAAAGGTAACAACCAGAGCGTGTTAACACCCAGGTTTTGGAGATAATCAAGCTTCTGAATTAAGCCTTCGAAATCCCCGGTGCCATTATTGTCGCTGTCAAAAAAAGCTTTGATATGCAGTTCATAAATAACGGCATCTTTAAACCAAAGTGGGTCTTTCATCCATTCTGCGTTGTCCATGAGTGGTTTTTTGGACTCGCCGGGTATTGTTGTGATCATGGTTTTCTCTTACAAAAAGTAGTCGAAGTCGTGTTCGGTACGCACCCGTCGGCGCACAATAAAAATATGTGCAGGCGTAACCAAAGGATTGATTTCTACGTAGTTTCGGGCGCCATTCCACAAAAAACGCGCGGATGTTAGCAAATCCTGTACCTGATAAGAATGAAGCTCATCCAGTCCAAGCGCGGCCAGCGGCAATGTGACCCAGCCGGATTGGGTATGATGCGGATCCAGATTGGCTACCACCAGAATAGTGTCAACGTTATCCGGCGTGGATTTTGCATAACAAAGCAGGTTGTCATTATCCACATCAAAAAACTGTAGATTGAGATCCTGTTGCAGTGCAGGATTTTCCCTGCGTATGCGGTTCACCCGTGCGATAAAATCCTTAAGACTGTCGGCACGATCAAGCTTCCAGCGGCGCACTTGGTATTTTTCGGAATTGAGGTATTCTTCTTTTCCGGACTCGCGGGGCGTTGCTTCCATCAACTCGTAAGCCGGGCCGTAGATGCCATAATTTGCCCCTAGCGTGGCTGCAAGCACCAGGCGTAACATAAACGCCGGACGACCGCCGAATTGCAAATATTCGGTAAGGATGTCGGGCGAATTCGGCCACAGATTGGCTCGGAAATATTCGCATACGTCAGTACGGGTGAGTTCGGTGAAATAGGTTTCAAGTTCTCGTTTCGAATTACGCCACGGAAAATAAGTATAGGATTGGCTAAAGCCAAGCTTGGCGAGACGGTAAGCGATTTTCGGACGGGTAAATGCTTCGGCCAAAAAAAGCGTCTCAGGGTGCCTGCGCTTCACTTCAACTATCAACCATTCCCAAAACGGGAACGGTTTAGTGTGCGGGTTGTCGACTCTGAACAGGTAAACCCCTTGCTCGATCCAAAACAGGAATACATCCAGCAGTTCATGCCATAGCTCATTCCAGGCGTCGCATTCAAAATTGAACGGGACAATATCTTCGTATTTTTTGGGCGGATTTTCGGCATACTGGATGCCGCCATCGGCTCTGCGACTAAACCATTCGGGATGATCGCGCACATAAGGATGATCAGGAGAACACTGAAAAGCGATGTCCAATGCGATATCGATGCCGAGTTCCCACGCTTTCATCATCAGGCGGCGGAAGTCATCCAGCGTGCCCAGTTGCGGATGTATCGATTTATGTCCACCCTCCGCCGCGCCGATCGCCCATGGACTGCCGACATCGGTTTCACTCGCTTGCAGCCCGTTATTGGAGCCCTTGCGTTTGGTCAACCCGATAGGATGAATAGGCGGCAAATACACCACATCGAAGCCCATTTCCGCCACATAAGGCAAGCGTTTTTCGCATTCTGCGAAGCTGCCGTGCTCCATATCATCGCCCACGCAGGAACGTGGAAAAAATTCGTACCAGGTGCTGTACCGAGCTTTTAACGGCTCAGACCACACGCTTAGCATATTGGGATAATCGGTGGCCAAGCTGCGATCCGAATGTTGCCGCATCAGATTTTCCAGCGTTTCGGAAAGCGCCAATGCGGCTCCGGCATCCGGTTTGGCAGTGCGCAATTCTTTCGAAAGCTGTTGTAGCTGCAACTGATGTTCACCATCGCTGCGCGCAGCGGCTTCTCCGACCAGTTTCGCGCCGGTCTGAAGTGCTATGGCAATATCCTGGGCGTCGTTGCGATGCGCCAGTTCATGTCGCCAGGAAAGAAAATGATCTGCCCAGGCCGTGAGGGTGTAGACATACTGTCCAAGTTCGGTAAGCGTGAACGACGCTCGCCAGCAATCATTGCCTAGCGGCATCATCGCAACTTCACGCCAGACTTTTTCCGACGCGTGCCGGTAGCGCAACACACAGACCAGTGCATCATGGCTGTCGGTGAATGCATTTGCCTGCACCTCAATGATCTGACCAATAACACGCTTAATAGGAAAACGCCCGGAATCGATTTCCGGTTGGACATTTTCGATAACCACGCGCCGTCTGCCGTCGAGTTTTAGCGCCCCTTTCATGATTCGCTCCTCTGCTTGAAGAACAGGACACCCAGCGGCGGAAGGCGTAGCATCAGTGAATGATACATTTCACCGATCGTTACGGGGCCCGCTTCAACGCCCCCAAAATTGCCCACTCCGCTGCCCCCATAGAGGGCTATATCGCTATTGAGCACTTCATGCCAATAGCCGCCGCTGGGCACCCCGACCAGATAATTTTCCCTGACGATGGGCGTAAAATTGCAGACGACCAATAGCGTATCGTCAGCGTTGTATCCCCGGCGCACAAAGCTCACCACACTTTTTTCGGCATAGTTGCAATCCATCCATTGAAAGCCGTCGCGACTGAAGTCTTGCTGATAGAGCGCAGGTTCATTGCGGTAAAAGCGGTTGAGATCCTCGACCCAGCGCTGCAGACCGGAGTGCTGCGGGTATTGCAACACTCCCCATTCCAGGCTTTCTTCGTGCTGCCACTCGCGTTTCTGTCCGAACTCGCAGCCCATGAACAACAGCTTCTTGCCCGGATGCCCCCACATATAACCATATAATAAGCGCAGATTGGCAAACTGCTGCCATTCGTCGCCAGGCATTTTTCCGATCAGCGAACCTTTGCCGTAGACCACTTCATCGTGTGACAAAGTCAATACGAAGTTCTCTGAGTAGGCATACCAAATGCTGAAAATAATCTGTGCATGATGATATTTCCGGTTAATCGGATCTTCCGAGAAGTATCCCAGCGTGTCATGCATCCAACCCATATTCCACTTCAGGCCAAACCCCAGGCCGCCTTGACTGGCGGGACGGGAAACCATCGGCCAGGCAGTCGATTCTTCTGCAAAGGTTTGTGTGTCGGGATACTCGCGATAGATAGCCTCGTTCAGGTTGCGCAGGAAAACAACTGCATCCAGATTTTCCCGACCGCCATTGCGATTGGGGATCCATTCACCTTCCTTGCGGCCATAATCCAAGTAAAGCATCGACGACACGGCATCTATACGCATGCCATCAATATGATATTTATCAAACCAGAATAACGCACTGCTGATCAGAAATGCGCGTACCTCGTTTCGGCCATAATTGAACAACAAACTATGCCAAGCCGGTTGATAGCCCTGGCGCGGATCGGCGTGCTCGTACAAAAAAGTGCCGTCAAAATGACTTAGACCATGAGCATCAGCAGGAAAATGCGCCGGCACCCAATCCAGGATTACGCCGATACCTTGCTGATGCAAGGTATCTATCAGAAACATGAAATCCTGCGGCGTGCCGTAACGCGTCGTGGGCGCAAAGTAGCCGGTGGTCTCGTAGCCCCACGAGCCATAAAAAGGATGTTCTGTGATCGGCATGAACTCGACGTGGGTAAAGTTCAAGGTTGCAACGTAACGCGGCAACCATTCCGCCATTTCGCGGTAGGTGAGGAAGCGGTTTCCCTCTTCAGGAACGCGACGCCAGGAACCCAGATGCACTTCGTAAATGGAACAAGGCGCATTGAGCCGGTTTTTCTCTAGGCGTTGCGCCATCCAGTCAGCGTCATTCCAGGCATATTCTAGTTCCCAGACACGGGAAGCGGTTAACGGCGGCGTTTCCCAGCAGAATGCAAAGGGATCGCCCTTGTCGGCTATTTTGCCCTCACGGGAAACGATACGATATTTATAGAGCGCCCCGACCGCAACATCAGCAATAAATCCTTCCCAAACCCCGGAGTCGTCGTCACATAGAGACAGCACATTCGCTACGGCATCCCAATGGTTGAAGTCGCCGATGACCGAGACGGAAGCAGCATTAGGCGCCCATACTGCAAAGCCGACGCCTTTTACGCCATTAGTGGTCATGCTGTGCGAGCCAAGCTTTTCATACAACCGAAAGTGACTGCCTTGTTTAAACAAATAAATATCGAGTTCTGTAAGCAGGCTGGCTTGAGAAGCCGCTGCCATAGGAAGACTTGTTAATGTGGACATCGGCTTACCTTCGTCATTTATAGCAGCGTACAAATAATAAACCCTGCAAAAGCAGGGTTTATTGTGGGGGCTTTTTATCTCGACCGCATCCCTGCTGAAACCGGTCGCTTCGAGATACCCGCCGACATTAAGGATATAAAGAGGGTTCTTTCGCCTATTTAACTACCATTTTATTCTCAACCGACTTTACGCCACTAACGCCGCGTGCCACAGAAACCGCTTTGTTAATGTCGGCACGGGACGATACGAAGCCGCTCAATTGAACCACGCCTTTGAACGTTTCAACGTTGATCTCGGCGGAACTTAACCCATGCTGGTCGAATATGGCGGCCTTGACCTTGCTGGTGAGGACGCTGTCGTCAACATATTCGCCAGTTCCTTCTTGCTTTTGCGTCGATGCGCAACCTACGGCAGTTAATAAGGTCAGTGCCAAAAAAAATGCCGATACAAGTTTAATAAAGTATTTCATAGTCTATCTCCAATAATGTTAATAAAAATTAGGGCCCTCATAACTAAATCGCTAGATACTTATCCCTGGAAGTAAATGAGCAAGCTTTCAAAATCAGGAACCAAACCCTGGAACGAAATTGAGGCTGCATCAAAACCTTGAAGACACTATAGCCATAAGGCTAGCCGTAGTCTGTGCGGAAACGCACATAGACTTTTAAAGGCATCTCTCATTTCATCAATCAATGCCTGAAGTAAAAAATTGGACGCGCTTTTCCTAAAGTCATATCTATGTGCGTTAGCGAACGGTGTCTTTTTACAAAAAGGCGTCTAATTCTCTTCGATGGTTCTTAGAACCAGTTGTTTTTCAACAGCATCATCCAGATTTTACCGGGTGGTAATCGTTTTATGCTGCCTCAGTTCGCTGTTAGAAAACCTGGAGATTGTTGTAATCTCAATCGAGTCATTACAACGATTATGTTCGATGTGTAAGTCAATGGATAAAAAATCATGAAAAAATTTAATCACCTCAAATCCTATCAAATGATGCACAGTATCCGCGTCATCGCAGTCGGTGCAATCTTTATAGCTGGTTGCGCAGGCGCTCCGCCTACAGAACAGATGGCCGTTTCCAAGGTTGCAGTAAGCAATGCGACCAGTGCGGGAGGTAACGAGTTTGCACCGCTCCCGCTCAAGTCGGCAATGGACAAGATGGATGCTGCCGAGCGCGCCATGACAGCGGAAGATTATGTACTCGCCCGGCAATTGGCTGAAGAGGCGCAAGTCGATGCGCAACTAGCCGCAGCGACGGCACGCTCAGCCAAGGCGCAGAAAGCCGCCGCCGCATTGCTACAAGACAATCGTGTGCTACGCCAAGAAATCGACCGTAAAGCTCAATAATTATCAATGGAGTTCATCATGCAAAAAAATCGATATTTCCCCCTTTCATTACTCGCTATTGCGATTATTTCCGGCTGTAGTTCAATGCCTAACCCATCTCTCACCGAAGCCCATAGCAATTTCAACAATGCACGAACCAACCCGGACATCAGCAATCTGGCACCGCTTGAATTGAAAGATGCCGGCGACACTCTGAACAAGGCGGACACTGCCTTTAGCGAAGATAAAGATGTTGACACGGTCAATCATCTGGCTTATGTAGTCACGCAACAAGTGAGCATCGCACAGCAAACCGCCGCGCAGAAAAAGGCCGAAGCAGCGGTCGCCGCCTCCGCCGCAAAACGCACCCAAGTCCAACTTGATGCGAGAACGGCTGAAGCCGATACGGCCAACGCCAATGTGGCGCGTGACCAAGTGCTCATTGCCCAGCTCAAAGCGTTGAATGCTCAAAAAACCGAACGCGGCATAATGATCACGCTCGGCGACGTATTGTTTAGCACCAACAAGGCGCAGCTGAAATCGGGCGGTATGCGCAACGTGCAAAAACTGGCCGATTTTCTTACGCAATACCCGCAATATAAGGTATCTGTCGAAGGTTATACCGACAGTCAGGGGAGTGATGAGTACAATCAGGAGCTTTCCGAACGACGCGCCGATGCCGTGAAGATGGCTTTGATAGACATGACGATCAGCAGTGACCGTATCAGCGCAAGCGGTTATGGCAAAGGTTTTCCAGTTGCCAGTAACAACAATGCCAGCGGTCGGCAATTGAATCGACGCGTGGAAATCATCCTCTCCGACGAAAACGGCAACATCGCTCCACGCTAAACTTTACTGATCTTCGGCGGCGATCAGCAAGACTGAATCGAGCCGAAGCGGCACTTAATCCAAACCCAAAAGAAGCTCATGAAAACTAAAAACGAATACATAGACAGTCTGGCAACAGAACTAAAAGAGTGGAGCGCTAAGATTGACCTCCTGATCGCCAATTCAGAAAACGCTACGGCAGAAATAAAACTCAGATATATACAGGATCTCAATGTGTTACGCGCCAAAGAGCTTGCGGCCATTGAAAAGATAAAAGAGTTAGAGGAAGCCGGCGGTGATGCGTGGGAGACAGTAAAAGAGACGGCGGATAAAATTTGGGATGATCTTAGGGTCGGCGTGGCCGGCGCCGCTTCCAAATTCAAGTAAGCCAAATTCAAGCTTGTCGCTTTTTTCCGTTCGTCCTGAGTTCTTCGGCTGCGCTCAGGAGAGCCTTGTCGAAGGACGAACGGATTTAGGCAAGGCGCAAAAATAAATCACCACAGATATATCGTTCTCATGCAGCGTCACGCAACGCAGGAGCGTTGCTGGATGAATTCCCACGCCGGAGCGTGGGAACTATACAATAACGTCGACATTCTTACTCCCTCTCCTTCCGGGAGAGGGTTGGGGTGAGGGGATTTAATACATAAGTGTGTCGTGCTCGTTCCTAAGTTTTTTTAATTATTCCAAGAGCAACGATAAACTAATTCGCGGGCGCTTCCTCGTTATCGAACAGCGCTTCAGTTACGTCTTTGCCGATCCCCCGGTAGCCGATAAAAACGCCGGAGGGACTAAACATCGGCTCCCCGCTCACCATTAAATGTTGCAGCAAACCGTCGGGTTTGATTCGGCTGTAAACGAAATCAAGGAACGGTCGTCTGGCGCTCAGGATAGCCTCAAGTATTCTTCGTTCGTCCTCATTCCAGAGCGCTCCATAGTCTTCCCTTGTTTTGCCTAGTGCGTCGTCGATCCGGATTCCGAGCATTTCTAGCACCGGGCCGAAAATCTTGGTGAAATGCCCGTTCTCATCCTGTTCCCAATACCAGTCGGACGACAGCTCAGTCAGGCGGCGAAAACGCGCTTCGCTTGCACGTAGCTCGGCGGTTCGTTCCAACACGGTTTGTTCCAACTCTTGGTTATAATGTTCGAGTTTTTTGTACAACAGTCGCACTTCCAGCAGGTTATGGATACGCGTCTGCACCTCGACCAGATCAAACGGTTTGCTGATAAAGTCTTTCGCGCCGGAGGCCAGCGCTTGCAGCTTGTGGCTCGGTTGGGCGGTAATCACGAGTACCGGGATGTAACTGTCCGTTTCGATTTCCTTGAGGCCTTCCATTACTTGAAAGCCGTCCATACCCGGCATCTGCAGATCGAGCAGAATCAGGTCGTAGCGGTCGTTTTGGTGCAGCGCGCAAACTTCATAGGGATTACTTGTCGACGCAATGCAACGATAGTCGGCTTCACGCAGCATTTCCGCAAGCAGTTGCACATTAGAGGGTTGATCGTCAACGATGAGAATGCGGGCGTTAAGGATTTCTTGTTCGCTAATCATCGTGATTGTCCGTTTTTATGGGTGTTGATCGATTTCATTTGAGAAAAATTTAATGCATTGTCCAAGGCAGTTAACAACTTTTCGACCTTGACAGGTTTAGTGAGATAATCGAAGAATCCGGCCTCTAGGGCTTTCTCGATATCGAGCGGCATGGCATTGGCACTGAGGGCGACAACGGGGATGTGCGCCGTTATCGGATCTTCATGCAGTATTTTCAGCGCTTGGAAACCGCTGATGCCGGGCAGATTGATGTCCATCAGGATCACCGTCGGAAGATGGGCGCGTGCAAGCGCTACGCCTATACTGCCATTGCGCGCGCTCAACATGCCTATCTGTGGGCGATTCTCCATTATTTGTTCGACCAGCATCAGGTTGGCCTGATTGTCCTCCACATAGAGCAGGATGTAGGGTGCCGCATTTCCCTGAACTTGCGACGTAAGTTCCGCAGGTATTGTATTGCCGTCAGCAAGTTGCGGCGTAACGTCCCGAACCAGTTCGATCCAGAATTCGCTGCCCGCCCCGACGATGCTCTCCACGCCGATGGCGCCGCCCATCAGCTCGACCAGTCGTTTGGTGACCACTAGGCCAATGCCCGTTCCTTCCATGGCGCCGGTTTCTTGTCCGAGACGGTTGAACGGCTGAAATAGCTGCGCCTGCTTTTCCTGAGACAATCCCGGACCGCTGTCTTTAACGCTAATGCGTATCCGTTTTGGGGGGATTAACGTACATGTGACCTCAACCGTTTCATGCAGGCAGTTGTATTTAATGGCATTAGAAAGCAGGTTGACCAGCGCCTGCTTTACCCGGACTCGATCGGCTTTGACCTGCCAGGTGTTGTCAAAGGGGAGAAAATTGATATGGATATCGCGTTGTTGCGCTTGCAATTCGGTCATGGACTGGCATTCGCGCAGGATATCAATCAGCGATACCGGTTCTTGCGACAGCGTCAGCTTGCCCGACTCAATTACGGCGAGATCGAGGACTTGGTTAATCAGTTCCAGCAGATACCATCCTGCTTTGGTGATCTCGTGTATCCTTATCAGCTGCGTAGCCGTCGGCGTACTGGCCTCCAGCAACTGCGAGAAGCCGAGGATGGCATTGAGCGGCGTGCGCAACTCATGGCTCATGCTGGAAAGAAAATCC
>Ga0182021_10001646_pt1 | contig 25916 bp, 13 predicted proteins | sample 612E3MmetaG_FD_120493 | JGI IMG/M metagenome (GOLD analysis project Ga0182021, IMG submission 120493) | Permafrost microbial communities from Stordalen Mire, Sweden - 612E3M metaG (Illumina Assembly) | ecosystem: Environmental > Terrestrial > Soil > Wetlands > Permafrost | place: Sweden... | reverse complement strand
ATATAACTTTATGCAGATTGTTTCAATCTTCTTCTCAAACGGCCAGGATAATTCATATAATGGCTTGAAACGATTAGTTCCGGAGTTCACCGATTCCAGTACTTTATTAGCCAGATCAACAGCGCCTTGACCTCCTTTGGCCCATGATTCATTTATTGCAACAGGCACTTTTTGAGATTCACAATGTTTCACCAAAAGTTCAATTTCTGCCAGAGAATCAGAGTCAAACCTGTTAACTGCAATTACAGGGATGAAGCCGAACAACTTCATATTTTCAATGTGCTTATCAAGGTTTGCGAATCCCTTTTGAAGTGTATCATGGTCCTCTGACTGAAGAGCTGTCAGCTTTGATCCTCCATGGTATTTCAAAGCCCTGATAGTTGCAACAATTACCACTGCATCAGCATGAAGATTGCCAAACTGGGATTTTATGTCAAAGAATTTTTCGGCGCCGAGTTCACTAGCAAAACCGGCTTCAGTAACTACATAATCGCTTAATGAAAGACCGGTTTTTGTTGCAATAATAGAATTGGTTCCCTGTGCAATATTAGCAAAGGGGCCTCCATGTATTATAGCAGGAGTGCCTTCAAGTGTCTGAACCAGATTAGGTTTGATGGCTTCCTTCATCAGAACTGCCATTGCGCCCTGTGCTTTCAGATCCCTGGCAAAAACAGGCTTATCGTTAAATGTATATCCTATAAAAATATTTCCGAATCTTTCTTTCAGATCAGTAAGATTCTTTGCAACACAGAGTATCGCCATAACTTCCGATGCAGCGGTAATATTGAAGCCTGATTGACGTGGCACTCCTTCCGTTGTACCGCCAAGACCAATAACAATATCCCTTAGTGACCTTTCATTCATATCCATCACCCTCTTCCATTCGATTGTCCTCGGATCAATTCCAAGGCTCCCCTCCTTCAGCTGAATATTATTGTCAATGAGGGCTGCAAGAAGATTGTGTGCCTTTTCAACTGCTGAAACATCTCCCGTAAAATGCAAATTAATATCTTCCATCGGGATGACCTGGGAATAACCACCACCTGCAGCTCCCCCCTTTATACCAAAGACCGGTCCGAGAGATGGCTCGCGCAAAACAACTGTCGTTTTCTTCCCAATCTTATTTAGTGCCTGGGCAAGCCCGATAGAAGTGGTTGTTTTTCCTTCACCGGCGGGTGTCGGAGTTATTGCTGTGACAAGAATGAGTTTGGCATTTTTTATGCGATCTTCATTAATATATTGAAGAGGAATTTTTGCTTTATACTTGCCATACAGTTCCAGATCATCCTGAGATACTCCAATTATATTTGCTATTTCAGCTATTGGTTTGATCTTTGCTGCCTGAGCAATTTCAATATCGGATTTCATAAGCTGTCTTTTATTTGATTTAATTAATTCGTTCCGAAACCAATTATTTTCCATCAAAATAAACTAAAAGATACCAATAATTCTATCCTATTAATAGTTTTTTAATTAAAATTAAAGTCAGATTTCAAATGTGAATAACAAGAGGCTTCGTTGATCAATCTGTTAAATTCCAATCAATCTGTCTCTTTTGTATATCTTCCGGCACATTCATTCTTATTCGCCAGCCAGTAGGGAAGTAATTATTGACTCTTTTCCCGATATTCTTGACAAAACCCAGATTTATTCCCCTGTATTTAAGCAAGGTCCAACCTTTGGAAGCATTTTTAAGTTCAATATTTTCCTTTTTCAGGAAGGAGATTGCCTGAGAAAAATCAATTTCAACAGAGGGGAAAGCATTTTTCTTCATCTTACAAAAGATTCCAAGTTCGTGCAAGGGTGTAAAATCATCTTTCCGGATTTTATAAAGAGCGGTACCCCCTTTGATAATCCTGAGATAGTTTTTTAACAAAATATATTCTTCGACTGGAAGTGATAAATCATAAACAATGTCGTCATGACGGTACAGGTTAGTCAGGGAAGTGCTTATTAGTTTTTCAGTAATCTTTGAATCATTCCTCGTCAATTGGTTATCATTCTTTATGAACAGATGTTTTGTTTTTCCTGGTGATTCATCCGGCTTTCTGAAAACTGAAATAAACAGCCCCTCTCCTCTTATTCTTCCCGGGTAGAATCCATAACCTATAATGTCTTTGTAGCTGATTTCCTGAATACCATTAAATTTTGAAATATCGAGAGAAAGTGAAGACGCTCCGGTATTTTGAACTATCCATTTAATATTCTCTTCATTTTCAGCCGGATTAAAAGTGCATGTGCTGTAAATCAGAATGCCATTTTCTTTTAACGAAGGCCAAATGTCCATAATTATTCTTCTTTGTCTTTCTGCACATAATGCTGCGTTTTCCGGAGACCACTCGCTTCTGATAGTCAGGTCACTGAACATGCCTTCTCCTGAACACGGAGCATCAGCTAAGATCAAATCGAAATAATTATTAAGTCTGCGAAAAGCCATAGGGTCATTATTAGTAACTAAAGTATTACCGATACCCCATTTTGTAATGTTCTCCGCAAGGATTCCTGCCCTTGATTTAATTACCTCGTTTGCAACAAGTAATCCATTATCGCTTATCAAGGATGAAAGATGAGTACTCTTTCCCCCGGGGGAACCACAGAGATCCAGAACCCTGACACCATGCGAGTCTGTAACTAACTGTTTATATGCCTGTTCCAGAAACATCCCGGAGGCTTCCTGTGGGTAATAGCATCCCGAATGAAAAAGTGGATCAAATGTAAATAAAGGTCTGGTATCCAGGTAATATCCCCAATCTGACCATGGGACACGATCTGAATTTGTGGGAGCTCCTTTCCATTTTTCCGGGTTGATTCTTATACTTACAGGAGATGGTCTGTTTAATGCTTCCTCAAATTGTAAGGCGTCAATGTATTTTTGCTCTTTTATTCTCTCCTGAAATCTTGCCGGTAACATATTTTACTTTGAGTTTAGCTTTTTATTTACCTTGTTAGTAAGCCAGGCACAACCAGCTCCTAATACGGCGCCGGCCAGAACATCGGACGGATAATGTACCCCAAGATCCATCCTGGAATACCCGACGGCTCCGGCCCATATAAAAGAAGGAGCAATAACATACCATTTCGGATAAGTGAGACTTATTGAAGTTGCAAGTGCGAAAGCTTCAGACGTATGCCCTGAGGGAAATGACGGGCTTCCCCCAGCTGCCTCTTTTTCAATATATGGGTATTTTATAAAAGGTCTTGTCCGGTTTACTGTATATTTAGCTACAGTGGTAATAATCACGGTTACAACTAAAGCAGAACCTATATTCAAAGAATTTCTGACAATAAGAGAATCATGTTTAATAAATCCGGTTCCGCAGATTATCACAGGCACTCCAAAAGCAACAGGTCCGGCAGAATTGGTCACAAAACGGAAAGCACCATCGAGTGATTTGTTTCGATCCAGATTAATATGTTTTAACAGATTGATATCCCAGTTCTGACCAAATATGCCTGACTGTGAAAGACATAATAATATTATTGTTGATTTTAAAGCTAGTCCTTTCAATTGAATGTGTAATAATTCTAAAGTAAAACACTTAACGCTTTATGCTGAAAACTTAATATTAAACAATTAAGAATCCAGATCTGATTTTTGTATTTCATTCCCGTTCCTATTATATTTTTTCCAAAGGAAGAATACAGGAATTCCTAAAAGAACTATTAACAACCCCGGGAAAGTGTAATCCGGTTTGTAGATGAGAAGAATAACCATTATGGTAATTGTTGTCAGAATATATATAGCTGGTATAATCGGATAACCGAATGCTTTATAGGGTCTTTCAATATCAGGTCTTTTCTTCCTGAGAATAAAGATTGCCAGGATGGTCAATGTAAAGAATAGCAAAACAGCAAATATTACATAATCAAGCAGGTTGTTATATGTTCCTGATAAGCAAAGGAGTATTGACCATATACCCTGAATAATAAGGGCAAAAGCAGGCACACCTTTTTTATTCAGGCTGCCTACCTTTTTGAAAAACAGACCATCCTTTGCCATTGCATAATATATCCTGGGTGCTGCAAGAACCATAATATGACTGCATCCGAAAGTACTGATCATAATAAATACCGCCATTATTATAGCAGCGTAATCTCCTATTATTACACTCATTACTGAAGTGGCAACCCTGTCGTCTGCTGCAAATTGAATACCTCTGGCTAATACATTTGTACCGTCGGGTGAGCCATGAAGCGGCAAGATCCTGATGTAGACAAAATTAGCAATAAGATATAATGCTGATACTATCAAAGTGCCAAATAACAGGCTTAAGGGCACTGTCCGTTTTGGATTAATTACTTCACCTGAAATATAAGTTATGTTATACCATGCATCAGCCGCAAAAAGAGAGCCCACAAGGGCTGTGCCCAGAGCCGCAATTAATGCAAATCCGGCAATTGGAATTGGCTGGTTGGCATCCCCGATTTTACTTGCCTGCCAGAAAACCGCTTTATTTACCTCAAAAGAACTAAGTCCCTTTGTTACAACCAGACCTATAATTATGAATCCCAGCAGAGCAATTACTTTTGTTGAGGAGAAGATATTAAGCACTATTTTCCCGGTTACGATACCTCTTGTGTTCAGCCAGGTAAGAAACACTATCAGGATCATTCCGACAAGCTGTGTTGAATTTACCTTCAGGGCACCGATCTGCAATAGAATATTATTTTCTGAGATCCATGGGAACAATACCCCGCTGAATTTTGCAAATCCAACGGAAACTGCCGCTATAGAACCACATTGAATAACAAGGAAAGTAGTCCATCCAAACAGGAATCCGATGAGCGGGTGATATGATTCGCGAAGATAAACATACTGGCCTCCAACGCTTGGCATCATTGCTGCCAGCTCCCCGTAGCTCAAAGCGCCTATAATTGTAATTATACCTGTAATAAGCCAGACCACCATTAGCCATCCCGGAGAACCAACACTCCTGGCAATATCTGCACTTACAATGAAAATACCAGAACCTATCATTCCACCGGCTACCATTGATACACCGTCGAAAAGATTTACTCGCTTTTTCAGGAGATTATCTTCAGTCTGCATATATTAGAGTGATTTCGGATTGCGTCTTTGAGATTTCGGATTTGCGATTAGTCATTTTTATTCAAATGAGAATTTAAAGGTTTCATTTTTCTTCGGCGCTGTGATAAAGATCAAAGCATCTATCAGATTGATCTTTGTCCCTTCAGATTCAGCCCTCTTTTCACCTTTGACCTCAACCCTGACTTTGTGGGTGCCGGGGGTGAGATTAAATTTGTGCCAGATACTTGTGGTCCCGTACTGCTGATTATTATAATTGAAATACGTATCAATAGTACGATCAAATTTATTGTCAATGTATATGTCGGCTTTACCGCCCTCTTTATTCCAGGTTCCTGTTAAAGAAACTCCTGTGCCGGTAAATGAAAATTCTGCGTTATCGCCTTTCTTCTGAGCACATTGAGATAATTTTGTAACTTCATTGCCCGTCCTTGACTTCCTGGTATAGGTCTCCCATTTGCCCTTGAATTTCCATGGATCTTTTTCGAATATTGTGACTTTTTGGTCGAAAACAACATCTGGGAAGGATACCTCCAATGCAGGAGCGAGAGGTTCCTGAGTTTTAATCTTTATGTTCTTACCTGTGACAATTCCTGAATCTTTTTTTATAAGACCTAATGCATAATTATATGTATTTTCTACAGCTTTGCTAAAAGAGTAATTTGTATTTATAAAAACAGAATCCTTATATTCAAGAACCCCCTTGGTAAGACTGACCGGTAGCTTTTTGAAGCCATTTAAAACTCCAAGAACTGCCATTGCATTCGAAGGGTTACAGTCTGAATCCTGGCCGCATCTTGTTGTTATCTCCATTGTTTTAAGCGGATCTCCGTCACCATACAGCAGACCCATGACAACAAAAGCTCCATTGAATTTTGCATCTATATTAAAGGATGATCCAGCGCCACAGATATCGACATTATCCCATTTGGCTTCCAGTTCCTTCCAGGCGGACTGCCAGTCGGTCGGATAATGCTGATGAAGTTTTATAACATCTTTTACAATTTTGTAGTAGTCGCTTTCAGCCGGTATTGATTTCAGTGCAAAATCAATTATACCTGGAATATCGTTTCTGAAAAATGCCTGCGAATAGAGAGCTCCAATAAAAATACCTCCATAAACGCCATCACCATAATTCATTATATGCCCTACCTTTTCTGCTAATTTTGCCGCAGTACGGGGCATCCCGGGTGACATAAATCCGATATAATCTGCTTCAATCTGGAAATCGATATCGTCGGCATGAAAATTGTTTTCGGGTCTGCCTGATTCAGGTGCGAAAATAGAGTCATAATAATTTTTTCTTGACTGAACATTTGCATGCCAAAGCGGATAGCCGGCTTTGGCGAACATCTCCTGGAATGTTTTTGCCGGAGCATCGATACCATATTTGTCCATTGTCATCATAAAAGTCAGCTGTACATAAACATCATCCTGCCACATGCTTCCCTTAACGTCTGATGGTTTCCATTTTATTGAATCTGTAAAGATTTTACCCTGAGCCCTGAATTCTGTTGGCGCTCCGTATGTTACACCGATCATCTTGCCGGCCCATCCTCCTGCAATCTTGTCTCTGAGAACATCTGCATTAATTGTTTTGAATTCTGAAGACTGGTTTTTACAGGAAGTCAATATCAGAAATGTACCAGCCAGAAAAGAGTTAAGAAGTGTTGCTTTCATCCTGAAGTTATTTAATTGCCGTAAAATTATCATAAACGTAAAGAATAAGCTAAATATTCACAAGATATTGTTTCCTGGAAACGCGTCGATATCATATGAATATATTCCTGAAAAAAGTTAGCCATTAGAGAATCCAAAAATACTTTAATTGATTGGATTAATAATTTTGACATAGTAAAAGAAGTAGATATCTTTGTTTTGATCTTATTATCATCTATCTTGAATAGTATCCGATTTATTATCAATAGTAATATAAAAACTGAATCCATGAAAAAATTATTTTTTCTTATTCCATTTACTTTTTTCTTTTTAATTCTCCCCGCCCAAAAGTTTGACCAGCTTGCCAAAACACCTCCAATGGGATGGAATAGCTGGAATAAATATGGTTGCAATATAAGAGAAAGCCTTATTATGGGAATGGCAGACGCAATGGTTACCAGCGGGATGAAGGATGCAGGTTTCGAGTTTATTGTAATTGACGACTGCTGGCAGGTTTCCCGAGATGAAAATGGAGAAATTGTTGCCGATAAGGAACGATTTCCAAATGGAATTAAAGCTCTTGCTGATTACATTCATTCCAAAGGTCTGAAGTTTGGTATTTATTCCTGTGCCGGGACAAAAACCTGTGCAGGTCGCCCGGGAGCGCTTGGTCATGAGTACCAGGACGCTCGTACTTATGCAAAGTGGGGAGTAGATTATCTCAAAGAAGACTGGTGTAATACCAGTTCACAGGATGCTAAATCATCATACACAAATATGCGAGATGCCCTTTACGCAGCAGGCAGACCAATTGTGTTCAGTCTTTGTGAATGGGGTTCAAATAAACCATGGGAATGGGCTGGCCCTATCGGTAATCTATGGCGTACGACAGGCGATATAAGTGATTCATGGAACAGCATGATAAATATTTTTTCACAGCAAAAAGATCTGGCAAAATATGCTGGTCCGGGTCACTGGAATGATCCGGATATGCTTGAAGTAGGTAACGGGCGCATGACTACCGAAGAGTATAAAACTCATTTTACACTCTGGTGTATGCTGGCAGCACCGTTAATGGCCGGAAATGATCTTCAGAATATGACTCCTGAAAACAAAGCCATTCTTACGAACAAAGAGATAATTGAATTGGATCAGGATACATTGGGAAGACAAGCCACCTGTTACAGGGACAACGGTGATTATCAGATCTGGATAAAACCATTAGGAGGTAATGAAAAAGCTGTTTGCCTTTTGAACAAGAGCGATGAGAAAAAAACTGTACTTGTTGACTTTGCTTTGCTTTCCCAGGTCAGTTCAGGCAGGCGCTCAGGTTCAACCTCGCTTAAATTAGAAGATTACAGGGTTAGAGATTTATGGGACCACAAAGATTTGACTTTAAAAGAACCGGCAATATACATTGACCTGATTCCTCATTCAGTAAAGGTATTCAGGTTTATAAAGAAATAAACTTGCTCACAAACTCCTAAGGTTCGGGGTTGTCGAAAAAGTCGAAATCCTTAAACCGCAAAGGCCGCCAAGGTTTTCGCAAAGATCGCAAAGAACTGAAGAACATTGATTTAACTTTGCGTACTTTGCGCCTACTTTGCTAACTCTGCGGTTAAAAAGGACTTTTTCAACAGCCTCGATTTTTTTATTGATTATATTAGTTTGAAAACGGAACCTCTTTCCCTGTAAATCTGATCCTTCCAATCAGCACCTGCGTTGACAGAGGATCGAGATAACCTTTGAATCCTGGTTGTTTCCCTCCGACAGAAATTGTAAAATACCCTGGTTCAATAACACGTTTCTCTTTATTATTTATTATTGAGAATTGCCTTGCCTCCAGAACAAATTCAACATTCTTGCTTTCTCCTGGCTTCAGATTGATCCTTTTAAAACCTTCAAGCTGACGGATTGGTCTTGGTGTCGAAGCTTTTTCATCAGTGAGGTAAAGCTCAACAACCTCGTCTCCATCAACTTTTCCTGAATTAGTGACAGTTATCCTGACTTTAACTTTATCACCTGCAATAGCTTTTTCCGGAATAGATAAATTACTATAAGTGAATGATGTATAGCTCAACCCATAGCCGAACGGAAAGAGTGGCTCTTTAGTAAAAAACCTGTATGTTTTTCCGGTCATATCATAATTTTCAAAAGCGGGAATCTGATCAATTGATTTATAGTAAGTAACCGGAAGTCTTCCTGCAGGATTATAATCACCAAAGAGCACATCAGCAACTGCATTCCCTCCCTGCTGACCACCATAACCTGCAAGAATTATTGCTGCAGCCTTTTCCTGAGCGTTGTTAATGGATAAAGCGCCACCGCTGTTCAGAACAACGATAACCGGTTTACCTGTTGCTGCAATTGCATTAAGTAGTTGCTCCTGAACCGCCGGAAGATTAAGATTAGTGCGGTCTCCGCCACTAAAACCCTCCAGCTTTATAGGCATCTCTTCTCCTTCCAGACGTTGCGACAGACCTAGAACGAGAATTACTGCATCAGCATCTTTTGCAGCAGCTAATGCTTTATCTACCAGACCAACCCGCGGTCTTGCCCAGAGAAGCTTGATGTCGGCATCTCCTGAATAATTGCGATAATAAACCTCAACTTTGTACTTCTTACCTGCCTGAAAATCAACCTGATATTCTTTATGAAACGCAGAATGTTCATTCCTTTCAGAAATAATTTTTTTGCCTTCGAGTACAATATCATAACCAGATGAGCCCCAGCTTCCAATATAATATGTTCCGCTTTCCGGAGGCACAAGCCATGTTGTCCATTTAATACCAAAATTATCATCTGGCATATCCTGACGTGGTGAAAGATGCTCCCAGTAAAAATCTATATTATCATCCACTCTTGTAAATAAAGGTTTGCCGCTCATTTCAGTACTGTTAAAATATTCCCCAAATGCCCCCTGTCTTCCATCTTCAGTTAAAAGATAGCGGGACGGTATAGGTGTAAGATTATGAACTCCTTCAGCAAGATCGCTTCCCTCAGCATAGAGGATTTTTGTATCGGGTTCGACCTTGGTCTTTATACCTCTGAGAACAGTGACAGGGTCTTTGGGGATGCCGTTATAGTTACCTATAAGTGCTTCAAAATTATCAGCATTGGGACCAATCACGGCAATTGTTTTCAGATTCTTCTTAAGAGGAAGGATATTGTTGGCGTTCTTAAGAAGCACAATAGATTTTTGAGCAGCTTCCCTTGAAAGTGAATTATTGTAATCGGAGCAATTAACAAAGAAGGGAATCTGTGAATAGGGTACAATTGCATCAGGATCGAACATCCCAAGTTTGAATCTTGCAGTGAAGACTCTTTTAACAGCAATATTAATGTCAGCTTCAGTAAGAAGTCCTCTGTTGACAGCTTCTACAAGGTTTTTATAATCAACCCCGCATTCCAGATCTGTTCCTGCTTTCACAGCATCTGCTGCTGCTTCGGCGGCATCTTTTGCAAAATGAGTGAATTTATAGAAATCGGAAACTGCCCAGCAGTCTGATACAATATATCCTTTAAATCCCCATTCATTACGAAGTATACCATACAATATTGGATTGGCACAACATGGAAAATCCCTGAACATATTGTAAGCTCCCATAACAGAATATACTCCAGCATCAACAACAAGTGTTCGGAATGCAGGAAGATATGTCTCCCTTAGATCCACTTCACTGACCTTTGCATTGAACTGATGTCTTAACGGTTCAGGTCCTGAATGAACAGCAAAATGTTTTGCCGTTGCAACTGTTTTCAGGTATTTCGGATCATCACCCTGCATCCCTCTGACGAATTGATAACCCATCCTGCCTGTAAGATAAGGATCCTCTCCATAGGTCTCATGTCCTCTGCCCCACCTTGGATCACGAAAAATATTGATATTGGGCGACCAGAAGGTAAGTCCCTGGTATATACCTGTTTTACCTCTTCTCTGGAACTCATGATATTTTGCCCTGGCTTCATCTGATATGGCATTTGCAACACTTAACATGAGAGTTTCATCCCATGAGTTTGCGATAGTAATTGCTTGTGGAAACACTGTTGCATATCCTGCTCGTGCAACACCATGCAAAGCCTCATTCCACCAGGTATATGCCGGAACGCCAAGCCTCGTTATTGCCGGAGCTGTATATAAAAGCTGATCGGCCTTTTCCTGGAGAGTCATTCTTGAAATCAGGTCATTGACTCTTTCTTCTGTCGAAAGACTGGTATTCCGGAAAGGGAAGCCAGCTGATTGTTGCTGCGCAGTAATATTGAATGTTAACAATAGTAGTGTTAACAATGGAATAATTGAAAATAATTTTCTCATAGTGCTTATTTTACATAGGTTTGGCAAAGTATAAAAAAAATTGCTGGATTAAGAAAGAAATGAAATACGGCTCGCCTGTCTGATTTCAATTTATTATTGGTTACCTGTTTCCCGTCGGTTTATTTCAACTTTTGTGAACTACCTCGATTTAAGTTTATAATTCTGACGGGCCCCAACAACCCTGAAGCCATTGGCTCCCAGGCAGAAGCATCAAAAGGCTGATAGAACAAATTGACAAAATTGATTTCATTATATTTCCGCCATTCAATTTTTCTTTTATCCATATAAATGATCCGGTTTGCCATAAGATTGGCAACTTCAATTTTCAGAGTATTATTGCCTTCCTTTAAATATTTCCCGATATTAATTCTGTAAGGGACTTGCCATAAAATACCTGCATCCTGACCATTCACCCATAGTCTTGCACTTTCCCTTACATCTCCCAGATCGATCACATATTCACCAGCACTTTTCGTTTTCAGATTAAAAGTATTACTATACTCGCCGGTACCTGAAAACCAGGAAGTTTTTTCGTCAGGGAGTGTTGTCCAGGATGTAAGAGTGGTAAGTGTTTGAGATTTCGGCAAAAAGGGTCCGCCGGAAGTAAACTTAAGTCTCCATTTTCCTGAAACAGCTATTGTTTCTCCGACAGAATCAATATAGTTCCAATTGTTGCCATTCAGAATCTTTTCTTTTGAAGTCTTCAGAATGATGGCATTCCCCGGATCTATCTGTAAACGAACCTTTGTTTTATTGGCTTCATTTTTTATTTCAGCCAGTCCGTAGCCTCCGGTCTGCGGATCCATGATCATTACTGAAGCCGCCTGTACATTAAGAGGTATGAACCCGTTGACTACCTCCGCGGTATGATTAACAAGGAAATAGTATTTATCACCATTTATATTACGTTTTATGAATTTAAGACCTGAGGCAGTAATATCCTCTCCAAACATATTCCTGTATTGAAGCGCCTTCTGAACATCCCGAGAAATCAATATCTGCCCGCTACCGGTCTTTGCAAGTTTTATCCCATTTTCAGCTTCAATAAATTTTAACGATGAAGTCATTTGCTTTAATTGCCGGCGTCGCTCTTCAAGGTTACCAAATCCCGGAACATCTTCAGGCATTTTTTCAAATATGACTGTAGCTCCCTGTTCAGCAAGTTTCAGAATAGCCGAAAAAGTCTCAACAGGCATAAAATCAGTTTTTGGCACTACAAGTACCAGGTAAGCAGGTCCTTCCGGAGCAACTTTTAATAATCCGTTATTAACTTTGGTCCGGCTGATAAGCATATCTGAAATAAAGTCTACTGAGTAGCCTCCTCCCATAAGCTGTACTGCCTGGTGATAAAATGGTGTGGGTTTTAACCAGTCATTAATAGCATGGATAGTAAGCATCATATCAAGGCTCCCGGCAGGTGCATAATGTCGTACATCTGCATAGGGCCAGTAAATCATAACCTCATTATCAGAAGTACCGGTCTGAAGAACTGATTGGCAGCGGGTAATATATTCTGTCAAACCTTTTAAATGAGGCCAGAAGCTGTTTGAGGGGGCAAAGTTTGTTGAAGCATAGAAGAGCCAGCCAGGCCAGCCGGCATCTTCAGGAGAATAAGTTGTACCGTGAAAAAACACATGGTTGACGCCTGACAGAAAGACCCTTTCCACTTCCGGTTTGGTATTGGACAGTGGTACTTTAAAATGTTCCCCGAGCCATGTAAATGTTTCACAGGAAGTATATGGTTTCCCAAGCAGATCAGCAGCTGAAGAAGCAAACTTGATCATTACAATATCAGGAGGCACATTCCTGGTATCATTAGTATAATAATTCATTCCCGGAACGGGCACGCGATTTATTCCAAAAGATTCAGGTTCCGGGATATCGACGTTTGCATAAAGATCCAGGAGATTACCCGGAGAGCCATGAGCCTGATTCCTGGCAAGAGCTCCTCTGCCATTTATCCAATTACGCCATGGAACATTAAAATTCTCATATATCATTTCAGCCAGCGTTAACCGGTAGTCGGAACGGATTCTTGATACTTTATCGTTATTTTCAGGACTTACTAATTCTCTCAGGTAGGACCGGACATCATAACCACGACGCTTCAGAAATTCATCAAACAGATAAGGAGAAAAATCGGCACCAGCTACCTCATAGCTATCATTAAAAAATGAACCAATTCCTACATTTGCGGAACCGAAGGCGTCATCAAAACGTTTCAGATAAACTTTCAGAGCATCCTGCGAAAGGTGGTCCATTACAAGGCCCTTACCACCAGGAGCTGCCCGTTTAACCATCTGGCCTGTATGGCCGCCAAATGCAGCATAGATTTTCCAGTTGCCGACTTTTGGTTTCCAGTTCAGATTTCCATTCTCATCAACTTTATCAAGAATGTTAATTATTTCTCCACTGCTCCCATAGGCAGTCAGACCTTTAAGTAGTGCACCTAGTCTCTGCTGGATGGTATCGCGTACAACTATTTTTTCATTAAGATACTCACCGGGTTTCAAGTCATAGATCTGAACTATTAACTTTCCTGCCGCATTTTCCGGTTTGATTTGCGGTCCTCCAAACGGCCATCCTGTTCCCAGGTTCATATCCACTCCCATCCCAAGGCTATTCGCTTTATTCACAGTTACATTGAGCATTTTCACCCACTGAGGAGATAGAAAATCGATGTACCTTGATTCAAATCCCTTAGCACCATAAATAGGCGTTATCTCAACCCCTCCGATACCGGCATCAGCATATAGAGTCAATTGCTTCTCCAGGTTCTCTTTATCAACAGCATTGCCCATCCACCACCACCTGGTCCATGGATGCATTTCCTTTTTTACTTCCGGCCAGATATTATCATTTGGATTTGATTTATTGTCTGGGTTCCGGCACTGAGAAGAAATTAAAAGAATCAGAATAGAGTAAATTATAAGGCTAGAGACATTTTTCATGGGAAACAGTTTTAAAATAATTTTATCTGGTTTTAATTATCCTTTACACAACGAACGGAATAGCCAAAGCGCTTGCTGAAATTGCAGCTACTGCTGACAATGCCATCAAAGTAGCCTATGTAGCGGCTCCATGCATTTACAGCATCACTCTCCGTAGATGACCACCAGGCACCATTATAACCAACGAGATAGAATGCCCCATAGATGTAACGATAGCCACCCGGGAGGGCAGTAAAACCGCTTTGGTTGGTTGCCCCCGTATTTGGACTTTCCCAATGCACTGTTCCCATTTCTTTTAATTTTCCACCGGCTACGCTATCTCCTTTTAAATAGTTTGTCAGTGTTGTCCATTCTGCATGGGTTGATACATGCCATCCTTTGGGGCATAATTTTTTTGTATTAACCGTGTACCAATTATATAAAGCACCATAAGTATTTTTATTGGTTGTTGCATCATTTTTGTACCAACAGAATGCAGGTGAGGTCGATGTTTCCCATGTCTTATCATCCATAACCAATGGTATGGAAGAGCCATCATTATACTTCGTAGTTTTCAGATTTTCAGCCATCCAGGCCTGTGTGCCTATGGTGACAGTTTTGTAAATATTGCCATCCTTATCTTTTAATGAATTTGTTTTGCACCCGGTTAACTCAATGCAAAACAAGATTAATATGAATAGTCTGATTATTTTAATTTTCATTTCAATTCTCAATTTTTATTTTAGTCCTTTTGCTTCAAAAATTCACTGGTATAAAGTTATTAATTTTACACTTAACAAATGGTCTTAAATCAGGGACGTATTATACTTCTTCAAGCTCTTTTTTTATGAAAGAAGAAACTTGAGGTTAACCTTCAATAAGTAGTATATTCATTGTCTGTAAAATTTACTTTGTCAGCTTATTAGTTCAAAAGCCGGACTAAATTAAACATATCGAAGTTACAGGATTTTTTATGAGATGTTTAATAAAAAATGCCGGACACGAAAAAAAATTCATATCCGGCAAATAAAGAGGTTCGAAATAATCTATTTAACTGAGAATCTGTAAATCGTCCGAGTCTTTAATGTTTCACCCGGATTGAGTACTGTTGAAGGGAATGCAGGTTGATTTGGACTATCGGGATAATGGTCTGATTCAAGGCAGAAACCAGATCTGAATTTATATGGTTTTCCTCCATGACCTATCTTTGTACCATCAAGGAAATTACCGGTATAAAACTGCATTCCGGGCTGATCGGTTATAACTTCAAGAAGACGGCCGCTGATTGGCTCATAAACAGTTACATCGACATCCTCCTTGTTATCCAGAACAAAATTATGATCATAACCTTTACCAAGAATAAGCTGATCATATTTCTCTCCGATCCTTTCACCAATAGTGTGAGGTGTGCTAAAATCAAACGGTGTTCCTGCAACAAGGCGGATCTCACCGGTAGGTATCATCACAGAATCAACAGGTGTGAAAGCAGACGCTTTCAAAGTCAGCACATGATCAAGTATATCCCCGTTACCGGCACCATGAAGATTGAAGTAAGCATGGTTGGTAATATTGACTACTGTCTTTTTATCGGTTATGCACTTATAATCCATAATGATCTCATTTTTGTCTGTCCAGGTATAAATTACCTCTGCATTCACTGTACCTGGAAATCCCTGCTCCATGTCCGGGCTCACATAAGTAAACTTAACAGATGGAAACTGAGTATCTTTTAGTATTTCAGTATTCCAGACAACACTGTGCCATCCTGCCGGGCCTCCATGAAGTGTATTCGGCCCATTGTTAATCGGAAGAGTATACTCAACTCCGTCAAGGGTGAATTTCCCTTTTGCTATCCTGTTGGCATACCTTCCCACAACCGATCCGAACGACATGTCGCCTTTTTGCGTAGCTTCAAAATTGTCGTAGCCGAAAGTAATATTTTCTTTTTTGCCGTTTTTATCAGGAACCTCAATCCAGTTGATCTTTGCTCCATAGTTGGTTAACTTAATAATGTTACCAACTTTGTTGGTGAGAGTTAAAAGATATACCTCTTTCCCATCCTTATTTCCAAATACCTCTTTTTTTACCATTTCTTTATTTTTTGCTGTTTGATTGCATGATGAAAAAGAAAAAATCACTGCAACCATGATAAGTGTTAATACCGGACCTTTTTTCATTTTATTCATTTTAGTTGTTGCTAAATTAATAATTAATATATTCATAATCAGATTTAATATTCTATATTATAACAAGTTTAATATATATGAAAATGTTGTGGGGGCAGCGTATACTATATACTGCGGGAGAGGTCTCGGACCGCAACCCGCTGTTCCCACGCCCATCGTAATATGACTAATACAGAAAACTGTGGCACTACTTTGAGGAAGGTCTATCCTGTATTCAACTTTGTCCATTTCCTCATCGCTAAATGGGAGCATTGATACCTGCATAAGTGTATTGTCTGATTGAGCCATAAGCCCATTTCCTTTAAAGGTAGTCACTTTTGCCCAACGAACATCTTCATGGTTTCCGCAATCCATTGGCTTTTCATAAGATGTAAGTTGCTCTTTTACAGTACTATTGTAAACACCAACATCAAATCCACGCTTCCTGTCAGCATAGTTTTCCATCGGTCCGCGACCAAAATATGAGACCTGGTCAAACTGCTTATCAAGTAGCATCCTCACCCCGATGCGTGCTAAAACCTGTTTTGGATCGCTTGAACTAAAGCTGTTATCGGATTTAATTGTGCCATCACCTGAAATTGTATAAACGACGTCATGATTAACTGAGAAGTTGTTAGCACCGGAAGCGGAGAGTTTAACGGTAATAATAACAGATGAAGGTGATTTCTGCTCAACTACAACAGACTGAGTAGTCCATTTAAGTTCTCTCAGGCCGGCTGTTACCCAGCTTCTGTCGGCCCACATATCATCGTTCCGGTGAGGAGCTCTCCAAAGATGTAACCTTGGACCACCATTTTTAAGAATCATATTTACACCATTTTTTTCAAGGCTGGAAAATGTACCGGCAGCCTTATCAAAAACAACTGCAAAGCCTGAACCTTTTACAGTAATCTCCTTTTCGGTCTGAAAGAGGTTTACAGGATTTGCAGATGTGTTTGTCAAAACTGCAAGAGCCTCACCAGGAATTTTGAATTGCTCCGAAACCATTTCAAATCCTTTTTTTGCCCATATCTTATCATCTGCAAGAGCGAATGAGATACGAAGGAAATACTCTGATCCTGTACTTACTTTTTGAATCTTATACGGAATCGTAATAACAGCTTCTTTGTCAGGAGAAATAACAGGAAGTTTTATGTCTCCGTTGGAAATCACAGACCCATTTTCTGACAACGTCCATGCACCCGTGAAACCACTGAGATTAATGAACTGGTATTTATTCTGGATCAGGAACTGTCCTTTTGAAATATCCTCTGCTGACACTTTTATCCATTGGTAAACATGTTTCATTTCGGGATAATGTGGCTTGAGTGAACGATCAGAGGCTACGACTCCTTTATGAATGAAATAATGATCATTTGGAAATTCGCCAAAACCACCACCATAAGCAATGATCGGATGATTGGGATCGCGGCGGTTATAGATACCCTGATCCTGCCATTCCCATATTGCACCGCCTAATAATTGGGGATATTTATCAAAAAGGTCATTATATTCACCTATAGCTCCCATTGAATTGAACATAGCATGTGCATATTCACACAGGAAAAAAGGCTTTTTGAAAGTTGTATCATTTGCAATTCGCTCGACTTCGGTAACGCTTGTGTACATTCTGCTTTCAATATCTGCAGGATTGTTTACACCGATTCCAAATCCTTCATAATGGACCGGCCTCGTATTATCAATACTTTTTATTGTACTCATTGCAGCCCTGAAATTCGATCCCCCTTTGCCATTCTCATTTCCCAAAGACCAGATAATTACAGAAGGATGATTTTTAAAGTTCTCAACATTTGCTACATTACGATCAATGATTGCAGCTTTCATTCTTGGCTCTTCATCAAATCTGCCCATCAGTCCGTGACACTCGACATTTGCCTCAGCAACAAGGAATATACCATATTCGTCACATAACTCGTACCAGCGTGGATCATCTGAATAGTGGCAGGTGCGTACAAGATTACAGTTTCCCTGTTTGATCAGTTCAAGGTCTCGTATCATCTGCTCTTCTGTAATAGCATGCCCAACGTCTGGCCAGTTTTCATGACGGTTTACACCTTTAAGTTTTACAGGTGTTCCGTTCACCAGGAATAGTCTTCCCTTTATTTCAACTTTTCTAAAACCTGTCTTTGCAGAAAGCGTTTCAATAGTTTGTTTTTCATCTTTCAAAGTAAGAATGGTGGTATAAAGTCTGGGATTTTCAGCTGTCCATTTTTCCGGATTCGCAACATTGAATGTCAGTTTGACAGTTGCTTCCCCGCCCGGTTGCAAGCCTGGAACAGAAGTTTCAGCCTGAGATGTTGAAACAGCAATATTTCCATCATATAGTGTTGCTGAAATCTTTGTCGCGGTTACTGATTTGATTCCATAGTTTTTAATATTTGCTGTAACTTCAACATTAGCATTTCGATACTGGTTATCAAAATCAGTCTTGATGAAAAAATCACGGATGTGTTGTTTAGGTGAACTCCATATGGTTACATTCCTGAATATTCCGCTCAGTCGCCACATATCCTGATCTTCGAGGTAGCTTCCGGAAGTATACCGGTAAACTTCTACTGCCACCATATTCTTTCCGGATTTCACATATTTTGTGATATCAAACTCAGCAGCATTCCTGCTATTGACGCTATAACCAACCTTTTCACCATTAACCCATAAGAAAAAACCGGCATCAACTCCGTCAAATGTTATGAATATCTGTCGGTCGTTCCAATCAGCCGGAAGATCAAAATCACGACGATAACTACCCACGGGATTTCTTTCCTCATAAGCTGTAAAGTTTTTTGGGGGCATGCTCATGACATAGGGAAAATCTTTCCTGAATGTATAGCCATTGTTCCTGTAATATGGTGTTCCATAACCCATTATCTGCCAGTTTGAAGGAACAGGTATCTCTTTCCATGATGTCACATCAAAACCTGGTTTATAAAAATCAACCTGACGCTTCTGAGGCCAGTCAACCCAGTTAAATTTCCACATACCATTCAGGCTCCTGCAGAAAGTTGATGCATGCCTTTTAGCAGCAAGAGCCTCATTAAGACCGGCATAGGGCATCAGAGAAGCATGTGCCGGTTCTTTGTTTATACCAATACATTCCGGGTTTTCTATCTCAGGTGGCACAGGAGCTCCTCCCAACGAATCTTTTGGAGAAATGAGCTGGGCTTTACCTGAAGAATTAATAATAAAAAAGGCCAAAAGAACTGACAGAACTACACGAATATTTTTCATTTTGGATATTAATTGGTTACATTAAAGAGATTAACATATCTTGAAATCATATTGTCTGATTATTTCAATTTTGATAGTGTTATTCTACTACCCATTCATGAATACCACTGGCAAAATCCTTATTCAGTTTTACCCTGAGTTTCAGTGCACTTGTTTTTACAGGTTCAAATGAAAGAATATCCCAGGTATCTTTGGTGACTTTATAGGGTGTTTTGATTTTGACAGGTTTCCAGGTACTCCCTGATTTGTATAGAAGCTCCCATTCGTCAGGAGTGCGGCATCCGCCATCAGGTCCGTCATCAAACCAGTAAACTTTTGTTTTAGAGATTGTTTCGGGTTTTTCAAAATCATACTGAACCCATTCCCACTGATTCTTATCCGGCCACCAGTGATAATAAGGATAAGAATGATCATTGGAATTCAGAGGTTCATGCTGATCTGCTATTGAAGAAAGTGTTCTTGATTTTTTACTGGCAGATATTTTGCTACGATAGGCAATAGTCGGGGCCGGTAAAGGACTGGCGCTATTTTCTGTGACCGGAATCCATACCATCATCTGACCAGGGCCGCGGTTGTTCCATAAGGCATAAGGAATAAAAGTAACGGGTTCATCAGGAAGCATTTCAACCTTTCCATCGAGCGTTCTTTTTGCCTGATGTCCGATGGTTTTTATAACCTCAGTGCCTCCAAGTAGTCCTGGTACAAATTCTGATGTAAATCCAGCTTCCCGGTTAAGAACCAGATTCAAAACATTTCCGTTATTATTATCGGGCCATTCGGTGCAATAAATCAAAGGTCCGCGCTGAACAGCAATCTTCCCGACATCTTCCTTAACCCGTTCATCCGCTGCAACTGTTCTGACAGGCATGGGGAATTCGATAACAACCTTATCTCCTTTTTCCCATTTTCTTGAGATCAGGGTGTAACCATCTCTAAGATCTAAAGTGACGGGGGTCCCATTAACCGACAGCATGACTGATTCAGAATTCTGATCAGTGAATTTATAAAGTCCTCCCGGCATTGCCTCGTTTACAGCCCAATCGGGGATACGGATTTTTAAAACGAATTTTCTCTCTTTTTCAGGATTAATTGTCATTTCAACTCTTCCATTCCAGGGGAAGTCTGCTTTCTGAGTTATATTGATTTTTTTGTTTCCGATCAGGAAATTTGCTTCATTTGAAATGAAAAGGTTCACATAAAGTTCATTCCCGGTTACTGCATAAATATATCCCGGAATTGCCGGAACAAACCTGGCGATATTTGATGGACAGCATGCACATCCGAACCATGCTTGTCTTTCATGCTGACCATTGGATTCCAGCGGATTGGGATAAAAAAACCTGTCAGCTGAAAGTGAAACCCCCGACAACATTGAATTGTAAAGTGTCTTTTCGAGAATATCGTAATATTTCGATTGTCCATGCAAAAGAAACAGACGATGATTCAAAAAAATGTCACCGATTGAAGCACATGTTTCGCAATATGCTGACATGTTGGGAAGTAAAAAAGGAGATGCAAAACCTTCATTTCCTCCGGTTGCTCCAATTCCTCCGGTCAGGTACATCTTGTTATAAACGATGTCCTGCCAGATTTTTGTAATAGCGTTCAGATAAGCATTGTCCTTCTCAATTGCAGCAATATCTGCCATTCCCGAGTACATATATGTTGCTCTGACGGCATGACCTACTGCTTCCGTCTGATCAACAGGTTTAATATTCGCCTGATTGTATGGCTGTCCTTTCGGGCCACGGACATCGAGAAAGAATTTTGCCAGATCAAGATATTTTTTCTCGCCGGTCACCCTGTAAAGTTTTACAAGTCCCATTTCAATTACCTGGTGACCCGGATATACTTTTTCCCTGTCCCAGCCAAAATCCTTATTGACAAGATCGGCTGATTTTAATGCAATATTCAGAAGATTTCTTTTCCCTGTCGCCTGATAGTGTGCAACAGCTGCCTCATAAAGATGTCCAAGATTGTAAAGCTCATGACTAAGCACAGAATCCATTTCCCACCTGTTTTTACTTGCCCATGGATGGAGACCTTTACCTCCATGCTTTTCTGCAATTGTGCGGTTTGTATATAAATATCCATCAGGTTCCTGGGCAAGGCCAATTTTCCGGATAAGAGTATCCAGATAAGCTTCAAGTTTTGGATCGGGGAATGTCTGAAGTGAATAACTGGCACCTTCAATTATTTTGTAAACATCAGAATCGTCGAAGGGATAGATTGTCTGAAATTTACCTGTATCAAGTCCAGCTGCTATTTCAAAATTTTTAACTCTACCGGTCGATTCACAGTACCCGAAAGCAATCGGAATAGTTACTTCTGCATTTTTTTTAATCCGCGGAGCCCAGAAATTATCTGTCATTTTTACCGAGGTGAATGGCACCGGAGTAATCGGATAGTCATTAGAAAATTTATTACTACATCCAGCGAGGATAAAAGAACCCGCTGTAATGACGACTAACAGACTGTTCAGACTATTCATAATCAATATCCTGTAAATAATTTTAAGAGAAACTTTATTTTATTTTGCTAATTCCAGAACAACTACAGATTTTGAAGGCATGGTAATAGTCAGAACGCCATCATTCATTTTAAATCCATTGAATAATGCAGGTTTAACCGTTTCAGGTTTTTCAAAGCTGTTGAATGCAGTCATCTCATTTGCCGTAAGTACTTCTCCTGTAACCTTATTATATTTATCTCCAATTAAAGGACAGGTGATCGTTATTTCTTTATTCGGATTAAGATTAGCCAGTGAAATATGAATTTTTCCCTCCTTGTCAATTGATGCGGAAGCTGAAATGGCAGGTATTTTTTTATCACCGTAAACGTAATCTTCACTTCTGATGTCAATATTCAGCAATTGAGCCTCCTGGTGAACCTTAAACATCCTGAAAACATAGTAAGTTGGTGTCAGTACCATTTTATCATCCTTTGTAAGTATAACAGACTGAAGGACATTAATCATTTGCGCAAGATTGGCAACTTTTACCCTGTCGGCATGCTGATTGAAGATGTTAAGATGAATAGCTGCAGAAATTGCATCTCTCAGGCTGTTTTGCTGAAAGAGGAAACCTTCATTTGTTCCCGGTTCAACTCTAAACCAGTTACCCCACTCATCCACCACCAGACCTTTTGTTTTTTCCGGATCATAACGATCCATAATAGCGGAATGCCCCTTCAGAATTTTGTCCATCTCCAGGTTCAGGCGAAATGTCTCAAACCACTCTCTTTCATCAAATTTTGTAGCAGAACCTTTGTATCCCCAGCCATCTACAACTGAATAATAATGAAGTGACAGACCCTGGAACATACCTTGGGTTGCAGGATCTTTCATAAGTGATTCTGTCCACGTGTAATTAAAATCATATGGGCCACAGGCAATCCTGTAAAGATGGTTCCCGGAATAGTTCCTGAGAAAAGAAGAATATTGTCTCATTATACCGCTGTAAAAATCTGCAGTCATGTTACCGCCGCAGCCCCAGTTCTCATTGCCTATTGCAAAATACTTTACTTTCCACGGATCTTCCCGTCCGTTTTGTTTACGAAGGATAGTCATGGGGCTTACAGCATCTGAAGTAAGATATTCAACCCATTCTGACATTTCTCTTACAGTCCCTGAGCCGACATTCCCATTAATATAAGCATCACAACCAAGAAGCTCGCAAAGCTTCATAAATTCATGAGTTCCGAAAGAGTTATTTTCGGTGAAACCACCCCAATTGGTATTTACAATTGAGGCTCTCTGAGACTGTGGACCTATGCCATCCCTCCAGTGATAGGTGTCTGCAAAACAGCCTCCGGGCCAGCGAAGATTCGGGATTTTTATTTCTTTCAGAGCCGCCAGGACATCATTCCTTATTCCAAAGGTGTTTGGGATTTTTGAATCCGTTCCGACCCATATTCCACCATAGATACAAGCTCCCAGATGTTCTGAAAAATGGCCGTAAATGTCCTTACTTATTATTGGTCCTGAATGATTTGCAACAATCACAAGCTGATTAACCGCTACTGAGTTTGCTTTCTGGGCATTGGCTTCAATACCTGTGAATAAAGACAAAAGAAGAAAAGGAAAAAGGATCTTGTTCATATTTATTTTAGTTTAAAAATAAAATTTTCATTTTTACATTCCTCAATATTATCTTAAACCATTTTCTACATAGGTTCCTAGTTTTCTATATTTTTTAAAAAGAGTATCATATTTTATTGCTCTGGCAGGGTCAGGGTGGTATTCCTTCTCAAATCCTCTTCCCATAGCTTTCTGTGCCGACGGGATATCTTTGTATATACCTGCTACTACCGAAGCTGCCATTGCCGAGCCAAGAGCGCAGGTCTGATCTGAATTTGCAACTTTAATCGGCATGTTAAGTACATCTGCAACTATCTGCATCACAAACGGATTCTTCTTTGCCACTCCGCCAATGGCTATTACTCCATCAATCCTTACTCCTTCAGATACAAACCTCTCATTAATCATCCTGGAACCAAAAGCAGTTGCTTCAACAAGCGCTTTGAAAATCCGTGGAGCGTCGGAACCCAATGATAATCCTGTTATAGCGCCTTTTAGCTCCTGGTTGGCATCAGGCGTCCGTCTGCCATTTAACCAATCAAGAGCAACCAATGCAGTTTCTTCATCAACCAAGAATTCTGCCCGTTTGCTCAGTTCCGCAATAATTTTGTCGGATGTCTCTTTTGTGATTCTTTCTTTCGCTTTTTCATCAAGCCAGTTTATGCCAGGAATGATTTCGGTAACAGGCCACATCAAAAGCTTACTGAACCATGCGTAAATATCGCCGAATGCTGATTGTCCGGCTTCAAGGCCCAGCATCCCGGGAATTATAGATCCGTCAACCTGACCGCAGATGCCCGCCACCAGCTTTTCACCCACCTCTTCCATTGGTGAGACAAGCATATCACAGGTAGATGTTCCCATGACTTTCACAAGCTGATAAGGTTTTATCTCTCCCCCGACAGCGCCGAGATGTGCATCAAAAGATCCGGCTCCGACTTTGACCTCTCCCGTCAGACCGAGCCTTTTTGCCCAATCTTTGCAAAGATTTCCAACCGGGATATCACAGGTATAAGTTTCTTTAAAAAGTTTCTCTTTCAGCCCGGCGAGAAGAGGATCAAGCTTTATAAGGAACTTCTCATCCGGTAGACCATTGAAATCCTTATGCCACATAGCTTTATGTCCTGCCGCACATCGGCTTCTACTCAATTGCATGGGATCGGTATTGCCGCTTAGCAAAGCGGGAATCCAGTCACAATGTTCAACCCAGGAGAAAGCACTTTTTCTTACCCTTTCGCTATTCCTTAGAACATGAAGGGTCTTTGCCCAAAACCACTCAGAGGAATAAATGCCACCTTCGAATTTCGTAAAATCGATCCCTCCCCAGGTTTTGACCAGCTCATTGATTTCAGCGGCTTCTTTTACAGCTGTATGATCTTTCCATAGCACAAACATGGCATCCGGATCTTTTTCAAATTCAGGCTTCATTGAAAGCGGAACACCGGCTTTATCTACCGCAACAGGTGTAGAACCGGTTGTATCGACAGTTATTCCGACAACGTTTCTTATCACCTCCTGACCTAATCCGGAAAGTGCGCCTTTTACAGACTGTTCCAGCCCTTCTATATAATCCAGGGGATGCTGACGAAACTGATTGATAGAAGGATCACAAAACAGTCCTTTCTTCCACCTCGGATATTCAAATACTGATGATCCGACGATTTCTCCATTGCCTGCATCAACAACAACTGATCGGACAGTATCAGTTCCGTAGTCGATCCCAATTACATATTTCTTCATCATTTACTTAGATATAAAGTCAAACTTATTATTTTGTTATTGTGGCTATTTCATTCTCCCTGACCGTAATATGCATCACTTCCATGTTTCCTGTTAAAATGTTTTTCGAGTAGTGCCTTATCAACCGGTTCACTTTTTCCCAACAATACGGTATAAAAGGCCATTCTCGCAATCTCTTCAAGAGCAACGGCATTGTAAACTGCGCTTTCCGGATCAACTCCCCAGCAGAATGGGCCGTGGCAATTTACCAGAATGGAGGGAACAAATAAAGGATCGGATTTTCCGATTTTTTCAACTATCACTTTCCCGGTATTGACTTCATAATCATTTGCTATCTCTTCATCAGTCAGAAGCCTGGTGCAGGGTATCTCCCCATAAAAATGATCGGCATGAGTTGTACCGAACGGAGGGATCGATCTGCCTGCCTGTGCCCATGATGTCGCATACGTCGAATGAGTATGAACCACTCCTCCTAAACTGCTGAAAATCTTATAAAGAAGAATATGTGTCGGCAGATCAGTGGAAGGTTTGTACTTTCCCTCCATGACTTTACCATCAGAATCGATTACCACCATATCGGAAGCTTTCATCTTCTTATAACCTACTCCCGATGGCTTGATTACTATCATCCCGGTTTCCTTATCCCTCCCGCTCACATTTCCCCAGGTATGGATGACAAGACCATGTTCAAGCAGGTCAATATTGGCTTTAAAAACTCTTTCTTTTAGACTAT
>Ga0182021_10001645_pt1 | contig 25927 bp, 24 predicted proteins | sample 612E3MmetaG_FD_120493 | JGI IMG/M metagenome (GOLD analysis project Ga0182021, IMG submission 120493) | Permafrost microbial communities from Stordalen Mire, Sweden - 612E3M metaG (Illumina Assembly) | ecosystem: Environmental > Terrestrial > Soil > Wetlands > Permafrost | place: Sweden... | reverse complement strand
TGACGTACTTTCCTCCGCCGGTACCCTTGACGATCACATGCCGGGAATCGACTGCCCAGAGCGCCATCTCGCCGGAATCGGCGGTCTGCAGGGTAGCTTGCGGTGCCAGCAGGGCGGTCTGGCCGTCGGTCGCGCGGATCGTACAGAGATTCGAAAACGCGGGGTTACACCATTTCGTGCTCACTCCGGTCAGGCCACCCCAGGCCGGCATGGTCGAGGGCAACTGCTCGACGTTCTGATCCGTTCGTGCGGTTGAGTGAGCGACGGGCGGCGCGATGATCGCAGCGATGGCCGTGCCCTTTATGCGCCGGTTGTGGGACCACGCCGCGGTTATGGTGGCCGTTCCATTGCCGCTGGCTGTGTAGACGCCCGCCTGCGTGATCGTGCCTTGGGTCGCAGACCAGTGGACCCTCTGTCCCTTGGCTCCGGCAACCACGGCGCGGAACGTCACCGACTGGCGCGATCGTAGATAGGCCTTGTCGGGTGCAATCGTAACTTGAACGTCGCGCAGATCTCGGGTGCTGGATTTGATGGTCGGGGAGTCCGTCGCCATGCAGGCTACGAGCATGAGACAGGGCAGAACAAAGCGCAGGACGAGAAGACCGCTGTTCCTCATAGTTTTCCTTTCGTCGTTGCCTTGGCGAAGGAAAACGTCCGAGTGCGATCAGCGGAGTGCGATCGTCGCTGACGCGCGGTCGGATCCATGAGTCATGGAAGAGACTCACCACAAGTATTCCTTAGACAGTGGGCACGAGTTCGCGCTCCACCGTGCAAGTCGTTACCCTGCGGGGATAAAACCAGGCCCCTTTGGCGATCCGTCAGGACGTACCTCCCTGTGTGTTGGTGTACCGCCGCCTAAGTTGAAGCGAATAATCGCGAGACGCGCACATCGGCGCAGCCGGACGAGGTGGGAAACGAGCAGAGGTCAACCATCAATGAAACCCGCCCGCGCTATGCCAGCCCCCTCAGGCCATGGCCAGGCCGATTGGCGAGTCCCGTTTCCGTTTTGATATTGCGATGATTCCGCGATTGGGAATTCTGGTAGGTCCGGCAGGAGTCAAACTTGAGCCGTTGTGCGGGCGTGACCCCGAGCGTAGTCGAAGGGGGAGAGCCCGCTGGCGAGATCCCGTGCGAAGGGGAAGGACCTGCAACGAGGGCGCTTGGAGGGGATTCTGGTGGGCCCGGGGTGACTCGAACACCCAACCCTCGGATTAGAAATCCGATGCTCTATCCGCTTGAGCTACGGGCCCGCGGTTGGCGTTTCCGCTCGGCCTAAAGTATCGCATAGCCTCTGGACCGGCGGCACGGGCCTTAGCGCCCTCGCTAATCCAGACTCGAATCTATTTGGATCTCCAAGATTGAAACGAGGGGCGCGCATGAAGTCTTTACTGTGGAGGTCCCACCGAGGTTCGGAAAATGACATCTCCCGATATCAATTGCGCGGCAACTCTCTCTCGGTCTCTCCCGTCAGGGTAACGAACCGGATTACGCCGCTGGCGTCCTCGAAAATCAGTCCAGTGGTTCCATGGTTCACAACCGCGCTGACCAGATGACCGTACGACTTGGGGATGCCTCCACGGGTTGGCGTGGTCTGATAGCGTGCCAATTCCCCTTCCTTCATGCCGGTAATGCTGACGAACCGGATCACGCCCTCGGCGTCCTCAAATACCAAGCCGGTGCCGATGGAGTCCGCGAAAGCGGTTACAAGCTTGCCATAGGATTTCGGGACGCCACTCGCCGTGGGCGTCTGAGCGTGAACCACGGTAGCGTTGCGGGTCCCAGCCATGTATCCAGCGGCCCGCAAAAGACCCCCAAAACAATCAGCATCCGTTTGTGCATGTGTTGTGTGACCTCTCTCTTCGTTATCGACCGTAGTGACTATGGCTCGACCAGGATTTTGTGCATCATGCCGAGATCCTCATGCAGCAGGATGTGACAGTGAAACACAAACGTGTCGGCGGTGGTCGGGTCCCGGAAATCCATGCGCACCCTGTTGCTTCAGGGTCAGTGAACCATCGGGGGCTACGGTGTAGAAGCTTACGCCGGCACGAAACGGACACGGCGAGTCGTCATTCGCAACGACGTACGAAGTAGCAGCCGCGGGCGCCAACCGGTTTAGCCGGAGCAAGTCACGCGGGGGATAGCTCAAGCACTGGCGATCAATTTATTAGAAACAAATGGCTACTACCCCAATTCGTTGCGCTACAAACCGGAACTGGACCCTGGCCGCGACGACACCGGGTGAAACCCGCAAGCAAATCAGGCACTAAGAAAAAACGGGGCTGCTGTGCGCAACCCCGCGAAAATAAACAAGCCCTTAGCCTAGTGGCAAAGTGGCTGAGGAGCAGCAAAGGCATTCAGGAAGCTGTACCAGCCGTTTACCGAAGTGGATGGGGTGATGCGCGCGAACCATGGGTAGAAGACCAGGTCTTCCGGATGGTAGGTGAACCCGTTCAACGCCACGGTGAATGCACTCCCCGTGACCGGGTCGCCGACTTCCAGATTGTTCTGGCATCCGCCCACCTGTCCCACATGGCCCCAGGCCGGAACGATGTTCACCGGAAGGAGCGGATCGTCCATCCATTCGCCGAGCTCATGGCTCAACGCGTGAATGTCTTGAATCGGAACGCTGAAAATTCCAGGGTCGCTGTAAGCGGCAACCGCATACGCCTGGTTGCCGGCGTTGTTCGTGCTGTGGTAGCCCAGGATGCAGCAGCCGCCCGAGGTCCAGAACGTGTTGTAGGACAGGAACAGAGGCAGAGTGTTGGCCGGGATACCGAGTTGGGTGATCAGGTTCATCGCGATGTTGTCGAAGAAGTTGATGTCAACTTCGCCGATCTTGGCGCAGGGACCGGCAACCGAAGTGCCGCTCGACCCGGGAACGTTGATGATCTGCAGCGGCTTCATCTGGATGGGAGCGAACTTTACGTGATAGTTCTTTCCGGCCGTTGTGCCAACGAAATTCCAGAAGTTCGCGCGCTGAAAGGCATCAATGTACTGGGTCTTGCCGACATTCGTTGCACCCGCCATGAACGTGGCGGCATTGGAAACTACCGGTGACTTCTTCACTCGCGTCACGGTGTTTGTCGTGTCTCCACAAACAGTTTGCTTCGCCGACAGCGACGTTCCATTCGAGAAATTAAACTGGAGCGGAACAATGACCATCGGAATTTTGCTGGTCACTGAACCCAAGGAAGGATCTGTCCCCACCATGGCGGTGTGGAACGTTGTGCCGTTGAAAACGAAGGACCCGTTCCAGAGCGGAATCTGAACCGGAGGCGGAACCTGTCCGTCCGCAAGCTCGATCGAGCGAGGAATTGTGGCAAACATGGGTTTGGCGCCCTTGATGTACGGGGAGTCGCCCTTAACGACCTGAATTTGCTGTCCGAAACTCGTGCCCAAGACCGTGGTCAGGCAGAGACATAGCACTAGGAACTTCTTGGAATCACTCACTGCTTCCTCCTGAGAGTTGAACCTGATTTGTTTTCTTTACCCCTGGTACCGCAGGGACGGGGGGAACTGACGGGACAAAAACGCTGTGCAGCATTCTGTCCGGCCTTGCCCCGTCTGTCAAGCCATTTGAAGTGAAAATCGTCAGTGCTAAAGCAGGTTCGAGTACTACTTCGCGGTAGTAGCGAAGGATTTGCGCGATCTTCTCGCGGAGACTGCCGGAAATTCTGAAGGAAATTTCAAACTACTCTTTCAGCGGCACCATTGCCTGCTCGCCGCGGCAAAACGTGGCCACGCGCAGAAATCCGCCGGCCGCCTGGGGCATCGTCATCACCGGGCCATAACAATAGACGGCGTGCCCGGTCGCGGCCAGATGCCAGCGCCCTCCCTTGCGGACTTCCCGAGCGACGGGGAAGATGGAGGGCTTTGCTGGCGGCGCCAACCTGGGGACGGGTAGAGACAAAAGCAAGGCTAGGGTCAGTGCCTTCATTAGGGTTGTCTCTTTCTCACGGCCTTCCTACCGGGCCGTTTTCCACAGAACCATTTCTTAATGCGTTGCCACGATCCAACTGCGCGAATCAACTAAGTGATGTTTGTGGACCGGCGCGCGTCTTGCAGGTCCTCCGCCGGTCTCTCCGGAATCTGTTTCGAGGTGCGGGCCGATTTTCCCGGCCGCCGTACCTCACTGCCAGGAGATTTGGGAGCGGCATTCCCCACATTTCCCGAAGCTTTTTCCTTTTCTTCTTTGTGCGGAGCCTGGGCGGCCGGTTTCGTTGGGGAGCGCTCGGCATCGGCGTGCGCCAGTTTGCTTTTCAAGTCCGCTAGTTGAGTGCTGTCCTTCAGCATCGCCTGTAGCAAGCTCCGCTGCGCCTCGATGGTTCGTCCCTGCTCCACCACCAGCATGGTCAGGATGGTGTACGAAGCGACGAAGAGGATGATCAGCAGTGGAAGCAGGGTTGTCCGCGTCTTCTGTGGAGCTTCGCTCGGCGCCGAATAGATGATCGTCACAGTGCCCCCAGGCTCACCCCGATACTCCCGGGCTTGGGCTCTACAATGCACCTCTTACACCAACCCCCAGGCGCCCCGTAAGTGCTTGCTGCGGATGAGGTTAGTAGGATTTTGGGGGATTGCCAAAGCAGGCTGCATGCAAGCACCTGCACTTTATGAGTAACAGGGTGAGCATTACTCAGGTCATTGTGGCCAAAGGCCGCGCTGGCCGCGGCTTTCGCAGGATGGCGGGAAGATCGGCAGCTTCAGAGCGATGCCGCTGTCACCCCGATCGCGAAGTCGTTTGACTCTTTGCCAGTAGAACCGGATCTTTCACGAGGTGTTGGATTCCAACGTATTGTCCCCGTACCCTTGCCCAGCGCGACGCGTGGAGCCGCACATCCACGTGCACGAACCCGCCGTCATACACGCCCACCCCGCCGTGGGCGAATTCAGGCACCTGCAGCGCCAGTTCATACATCTCTTGCAGCGACAGCCCGGGAATTTCCACGTCCGCGGCCATGCCCTGGGTGTGTTCGCTGTCCGTGACTCCGCCCACTTGCTGGTTGTGGGCGAGACAACGGTACCCGTCATGAATCACGATCGCTTTGCCTGCCAGGGTCCGCAGTTTCTCCAGCCCATCGATCAGGCGCATTTTGATCTTCAGTTCCCCGCAACAACGGCAGGCAAACTCGCTCTTGCAAAAATGTGCACTCAGATCGCCCATCGTCCTGTGCCGCCTTGCGGGTGTTCTCGCCGGAAAACCTCCCCACTTGGTTTTATGAAACAGGAACCTCGCCCCAATGCCTGTGAGCGCTGTCACACTGGTTTTGGTCGGTTTTCATAAGCAGGACAGACCTCGAACCTTGCGCTACCATGGTTCGCCTTCGATCCCCAGTTCTGGAGCTGCCATGGACACCACTGGACGCCGCACTTTCCTCCGCACTGCCACCGGAGCCGCTGCGCTAGCCGTTACCTCTCGTCTCTCCGCATACGGCCGCACCCATACGTTGCGGATCACGGCCTCGATGCCCGCCGCGAACCTGCCCGACCGCCTGCCCCCCGACTGGTATCGCCGCAAGATCGGGCAAGTGCAGCAGGAGATGGCCCGCCGCAAGCTCGACGCAGTGGTTCTGCTCAGCAGCCACAACGTCATCTATACGACCGGCTACTTCCATCTTTCGACCGAAAGGCCGCTTGCCGCGCTCATTCCCAGGTCTGGAGACCCCGCGCTCTTCGTCCCGGAACTTGAGTCCGACCAGGTGAAGCTCTGGTGGGTGAAGGACTACGAATCTTATTTCGATTTCCCCGGCCCGGTGAACCGTGTTCGCTGGATCTTCGAACGCGTTGCCCAGCGCGGCTTCGGCAAGGGCCGCATCGGAATCGAGGACGCCTCCGCGGGCCGCATGAAGCAAATCAAATTAGGAGTGCCCAACGCCGAGCTCGTGGAAGCCGGCGACCTGATCGAGGAAATGCGCTGGATCAAGGACGAAGACGAACTGAACATCATGCGGCGCGGCATGTATTTTTCGGATTTCTCGATCCAGGCCGGACGCGAGTTCGTCCAGAGCCATGGCAGCGTCACGGAAAACGAGATCCTGAAGGCTGCAGCCGACGCACTTGCCGACAAGATGGCCGCCGAACTGAAAGATGTCGTCGGCATTGGTATCGATCCGCCGTTTGGTGGACTCGTGCCCTTCGGTAAACGCTCCGCCTTCCCGCATGCCATACCCAGCAAAGATCGCCTGAAAAAAGGGGATGCCCTGATCTTGAGCTACGGTGCCCAGGTCGGCGGCTACGGGGTCGAGTGCGAGCGGTCGTTTTCAATTGGCAAGCCGAGTGACTATGCCAGGCGCCTCTACGACGCGATGCTCGCCGCTCATGACACCGGCGTGGACAACCTGAAGGAAGGCGCGATTGCCGAAGAAGTGGACAAGAAGAGTCTCGACCAGATCCGTAAGGCTGGATTCGAAAAATTCCTGAAACACCGCACGGGGCATGGCATCGGCCTGGAAGGCCACGAATCCCCGTGGATTGCCGAGGGCGACAAGACCGTCCTGCGGCAGGGAATGACCTTCAGCTGCGAGCCCGGTGTTTACGATCCGGACTGGGGCGGATTCCGCCACTCGGACACGGTCGTCGTCCGAAAAGATAAGGCCGAGGTTCTAAACTCCTACCCCACGCGCCTGGAGGACATGATCATTGAGATCTGAGCGAGTGGGGCGGGCGCCCTCGGCCGCCAAAGGGTGATGCCCCGCAACTTTTTAGGCTCTCCCGCATCTCACACACAGGGATATCTATGACTGACAAACTCACCGAAAAGGTCACCAAAACTGAAGAGGAATGGCGTGAGCAACTTACGCCCGAGCAGTACCACGTCACTCGCGAGGCGGGCACAGAGCGCGCCTTCACCGGCAAACTCTGGGACAATCACGAAGACGGGATGTACTACTGCGTTGGCTGCGGCGCACCGCTATTTGAATCCGGGACGAAGTTCGAATCCGGCAGCGGCTGGCCCAGCTTTTTCGCCCCTGCGGACAAACAAAACATCAGCGAGCATACCGACCGCGCCTATGGCATGACTCGCACCGAGGCCCGCTGCGCCCGTTGCGACGCCCATCTGGGGCACGTCTTTCCCGACGGTCCCAAGCCGACCGGGCTGCGCTACTGCATGAACTCAGCGTCACTGGATTTCAAGAAGAAAGACAGTGGGCAGTGGTCGGTAGCCATTAGCCAGAAATAACAAAGCCATCAGCGCGATGCTGATGGCTTTTTCTTTACGATCCTGAAAGTGGCAACTGCCACTGTCTACCGACTACTGACTTCCCGCGGTGGCGGCCATCGCCTTTGGCGGTTCTGGCTTCGGAGCCTCCTGCTTGGCCTGCTGCTGGGGTTGAGCTTTCTTTTCCGGGGTGCGCACTTCAACGCCGCCTTTGAGGATGGCGCCTTCTTCCACGCTGATGCGATGCGTGATTACATCCCCGGCAAGCACGCCCTCGCTGCGGATGTCCAAGCGGTCCGCGCATTCGACATTGCCTTGAACTTTGCCCATGATGACCAGTTCTTTGGCGTTGACGTTTGCCGCCACATTGCCGTTGCGGCCGATGGTCACGCGGCTCTCCGGGAAGCTGATCGTGCCTTCCACGCGGCCGTCGATATAAAGAGCTTCTGCGCCGCTCACTTCACCCTTGATCACCAGCGTGCGTCCGATGGTGGCCTGCTCGAGCGACGGTGCAGCGGTCTTGATTGGGGTGTAACTATTGGTGGGGGCCGTGTTCGGAGAGTACTTCGGTTCCGGGGACTGCAACATGAATCAACCTCGCTGAGTTCCGCGGCCCCAGTGGGAGTTGGCCCTGTGGCCCGCGGTCGATGGGCTAACGGCAATCGCAGAATCGCACGAAAGGACATCTCCGGGCAGGTTACGGAAGGTGATGTACGGCAGAGTGAGGCCAAAATGCAGAAGTCAGAAATAAGAATGCAGAAGTAAAACCCCGCCCCGAGAGCCAAAGGGTTTCACTTCTGCATTCTTATTTCTGACTTCTGCATTCCCTACCTACTTGTTCTCGTTGAGCGATCCGGCGCCAAACTCCTTGCGTTGCGCCACCGGACGCGCTGCCCGCGCCGCGACCACGGGTGCTCCGGCGGCCGCTCCATAGCGTTCGAGCAACACTGGAACCATCGCGCCTTCGGCCTCTTTCACGAAAGTCATTTTGCTCTCGCCCAGCATGTCAATGCGGACGAAGTCCCCGAGCTTCACTTGCCCGGTTGCCACCAGGTTCGCCAGCGGGAAAACGATGTTCCGCTCGATGGCACGTTTCAGATGGCGCGCCCCGTACTTGGGATCGGTGCCTTCCACCAGCAGAAAGTCTTTTACTTTGGGAGTGCAGTTGAATACGAACTGGTGCGCACCGGCGGCCATCAGCACGCGCTGCTGTACCATCCCGAGTTCGATTTCCAGGATCTGCTGCAGATGCTCCGGACGAAGCGTTTTGAAGACCACCGCCTTGTCGATGCGGTTCATGAACTCGGGCGTAAACTTGCGCCGCGCCGCTTCCACCGCGGTGCGATCGATCTTGTCGTCCAGGGCGGTGTCTACCTGCACTACTTTCGGCGCGAAGCCGAGTCCGCCGTCCACCAGGCTCGTCATCTCGCTGGCGCCCAGGTTCGAGGTCATGATGATGATGCAACTGGAAAGATCCACGCGCCGGTTATCGCCCAGCGTCAAAGTTGCCTTATCCAGAATTCCCAGCAGCAGTTGCCACAGCGAATCCGAGGCCTTTTCGATTTCGTCGAAGAGCAGGATCGAAAGCTTCAGCTTTTCGGTGTGCCACTGGTTCAGCGCTTCCTGCGTGAGCAGCGGGTGCGTTTCCCGGTGTCCCAGATATCCCGGAGGCGAACCGATCAGCTTGGCAATCTCGTGCGAGTGTTGAAACTCGGCACAATCGATCTTGATACAGGCGCGGGCGTCCCCGAACAATGCTTCGGACATCGCTTCGACCACGCGCGTTTTGCCTGATCCCGTCGGCCCCAGAAACAAGAGGTTTCCTACCGGCCGTCCCGGAGGATTCAACCCGGCCAGGAACATCTGGTAGATCTCGGCCACCTTTTCGACGGCCTGCTCCTGACCGACGATCTTGCGGCGCAGGGCGGCTTCAAAGTCACGCGCGTCGTTGCTCCGGCGGGTCGGGTCGAGCACGGTTGCGAGATTCGTTCTCATAGGGTCGGAAACCATTTCCTTTCGTGGAACTGCGCTGCCTGGGGCGCTGCTCATTGCCGGTACCTGCCTGGGAAGACGGGTATGTCTGCTTTCGCCACATCCGGTCTACTGCAAGCGGTTCGCCATCTCCGAACCACCCCCCATTCCCCTCTTTCTGAACGTTTTAGATGCGGGTAGCGCCCGGGAGTTATCAGCCCGCTCCGGCAAAGAGAAATTCTTTGCAGACTGCGGGGAACTTTCCCCCTCGCCCCCTGGGGACTTACCTCCGTCTTTGTCCCTAAGCGACTGACCCCTTTGGCCTGTCGTAACTGGCAGGCGAAATCCCCCCAGCTTACCCTCGAATCACAGTTCCATATTTTGGGAGATAACCTTGTTTCGACCGTCGGCAGGCAACTTCGCGCGCACCTTCCTGGCTCTGGCGGGCTTCATTGCCCCAGCCGCAACTGCGGTCCAGAACCCCCACGGCGTCAAACTGGTTGCTGTGAAGGTGGATACCACGAAGAAGGTGGAGCCCCCGGCGCCCGTGATCGCGCCGCCTGGATCAGCTCTCTACCAGGCTCGCCGCGGAGACAGCATGCCAGCCGTCGCCCGGCAATTCCTGAAGCAGACCAAATATCTGACCTCCAGCGAACTGGCGGAGGCCATTCGCGGCGCCAACAACAACCGCCAGGGAACTTTCTTCAAGGCCGGTGAGACGCTGATCATTCCCGGCATTCTTGATGCCCCGATCGTTGAAAAAACCGTGCCCGTGGCGAAGGATTTCGAAATCCGCGCGATCTACCTGACTGGAGTGATGGCGGGCAGCGACCACGGCGTGCGCATTATCCGGCACTGGCGCGAAGTCGGCGGCAACGCGGTCGTGTTCGATATCAAGGACAGCGACGGCATCGTCAACATTGCCTTCAACAATCCGCTGGCCAGCGGACAGAAGCACTACATCCCCGACCTGCCCAAGTTCACCCGCTTCCTGCACTCGCAGAACATGCATGCCATCGCCCGGATTGCGATCTTCCGCGACGAGCACCTGGTGACGACCCATCCCGAACTGGCCGTGAAGTCGCACCGCAGCGGACAGCCCTGGCGCGAGAATGGCAAGCTGGTCTGGACTGATCCGTCGAATCCCAAGGTGCAGGAATATAACATCGCGCTGGCCAAGTTCGTCGCGCAGTCCGGCGTGGATGAAGTGCAGTTCGACTATGTACGTTTTCCCGCCGAAGGCGACCAGAAAGATGCCGGCTTTAATTTCCAGACTGAGCATCCGAAATGGCAGCGCTCCGAGGTCATCGCCGACTTCCTGAAGCGGGCGTATGGGGAAATTCATCCCGCCGGCGCATTGCTTTCGCTCGACGTTTTTGGCGTGATGGCGTGGCAGCGCCAGGTTGACCTCTCGCACACCGGGCAGGACATCGTAGCCATGGCCAAGCACTGTGATGTGCTCTCGCCCATGATCTACCCCTCGCACTTCTTCGGCATGGACGGCATCGCGCGCCCCGGCGACGCGCCAGAGCACTTCATCGGCGAATCCATGGACCGCTTCATGCTGATCACCAAAGGGAGTGGAGTCGTAATTCGCCCCTGGCTCCAGGCCTTCGCGTGGCGCACCAAGACTTACTCGCCCAAGTACATTGAAGTTCAGATCGAGGTTGCGAAGAACAAAGGCGGCATCGGCTTTCTTTTCTGGAATGCGAATAACGACTACTCGAAGCCCTACACCGCCATGCCCGAAATGCGCTCGGTGAACGCCAAAGAGAAAGATAAGTTCTTCCGTGGCGATGAAATTGGAGCGCCGAGGCCCGAGTCCGCAGTGGGCGCACCGGTCGCTGCTGCTCCTGCGGTGGCGCCGGTGGTCACGCCAGTTGCTGCTCCCGAGTCTGGATCGAGTCCCATCAAGATCTGGAGACACTGAGAAGGCAATCTCAATTATTTCGCCAGCTTCTCCTCCAACCCATCCACCCATCCGACCTGGAACTCCGGCTCGACCGTCTTCGCCAGCGTTAGCGCCTTCTGGTAGGACTGCCGCGCTTCTTCTGCACGCCCCATCGCTGCCAGCACGTCTCCCAGCATGGCGTTGGTCCGCACCGCATCCGGGGCAAGCGCGACGGCTTGTTGTGCCTGGGAGATCGCTTCGGGAAGTTGCCCGGCGTGCAGCAGATGTCCGGCCTTCTGGTTGTGGCTGATGGCGGCAGCCAGCGGGATTTCGAAATGGCCGTCGAAGACGAAGACTCCATAGTCGATCACCGCGGTGGGGCGAAGGTTCTTGAACTGCTCGTACGGGTTCAATGGGCCGGCTCCGAATTCGAATCCCGAGAGATCGCCGGCGCTGATGAGCACCGGGCCGTCAATCGCGGGCGGCGCTTCCGCGGGCTCGTCCACCCAGAGGGAGTCGGCGGTCGGCAGCGGCTTGCAGGGGATGCCGTAGTAGCGCGTGTCCACCACGCCTTCGCCGAAATAGACGAACCAGCAGTCCTTTACGCCGCGCTGTTCGAGATAGCGCCTGGTGGACTTGAGTTGCTGTGCCCAATCCACATTCGAGTCACTCAGGTATTTGTAGGTTTGGGAAGGCCCGCCCCAGAGTTCGTTGGCGTAGGCGAGATAGGCGGGGTAGGTTCGCGTGGTCGAGACCGCCTGGAATATCAAAAGCGCGACGACCGCATAGGCCCAACGCCGGTCCTGCTGGATGAACTTACACGCCGCGCCGGCGATCAGTACGGCGAGGAACATATACATGGGCAAGATGTGCCGCACACCGATGTTCATCCCGGAACCCATGGCGACCAGGAAGTGCACCGCTGGAGGTATGGTGAGAAACAGGATCTCCCGCCACGCGCGCAGTCTGCCGCTGGCAATGGCCCACACCGCCAGCGCCAGCAACAGTAGAAACGTCAGGCTCGACTTGATGGCGAATGCGGCTGGAAAGTAAAACCACACTCCCTTGGGATACACCTTGCCGAAAATGTAGCTGGAGTAGAAATCCGACATCATGCGCACGTCGGCCAGGCCGTAGATGTAAGACTCGGGCAACAGGTGCCACCGGGCCACGGTGCTCAGCAGGCGGATGTCGTGGGGGCGGGACAGTCCCTGCACAAATTCAGAGAGCGGGGGATTCAGTTCCCGGCCCTCCCCGCGCGCCTGGTAGCGGAATCCATAGGACGCCCAAAGAACGCCGACAGAAATTGCGCTCACCAACACCAGCGCGGCAGCGAGTCGTAGCGCCCACTTGCTTCGGGGAGCAGCGGCGGCTCCCTCCGCGGCCTTTCCGTCGCCAACCACTTCGCAGATCGCTAGCAGCAACAACATGGGGAAGATCAGGATCGCACTGTGCTTGGAAGCGAGGGCCAAGCCTGTTGCCACGCCCACCACCACCAGTCGCCCCGCCGATGGTGCCTTCACGTAACGATAGAAGGCATAGATCGACCCAAACATGAAGCAGGAAAGGCCAATGTCCGTGCCGACGACCGCACCATGAGCGATCAGGTTTGGATCGAACACCAGCAACCCTAGCGCGATGAACGCCGCGCCGGTGCCGAACATCTCCCGCGCCGCCAGAAAGACCAGTACGACCAGCAGGAGCGTGAGCAGGGAAGCGGCCATGCGGGCGCGGAACAATATCGTGTCGGCGTCGTTCTGGAACAGGAGGTCCTTGCCGCCGAGAAATCCTTCGTGCTTGAAATTGCGATTCTGGAGCGGCGGCATCTTGAGAGGAAGATCCAGCAGCGGGACCGCCGCCAGCAATTTCACCAGCGGAGGATGCTCCGGATTCAGTCCGAAATCGCCGTGCTTCCACGACATGTACCCGGCATAGATGTGGTCGTCTTCGTCCCAGGTGATGGAGTTCGCGCGGGCGGAGAGGGCAAGTTGAAGAACGAGGACACTAAGCAGGCATGCGACGCTGCCGACTACCCATGCGCGGCGGATGTTTCCGGTTGGCTCGATCATCGGTTTGTAGGGATGCGTCCGGGCGGATCGTCTATTTTATGGACAGCAAGCGCCGCCACTCGCATCAGGTTTCGAGACTACCCCAAATTTCAGCTGCGCGGCTGTGACGTCGAGCCGGGAGTTTCCTGATCCAGGAATGCCCGCAGTCGCGCATATCCGCTCCGGCTGACCGGGAGTTGGCTGCCGTTGGTGAGTACCACCATGTGGTTGTCCTTACTGTACGGCTCGATCTTGGTGACCCTCTCCAGGTTCACGATGTACGAACGGTGGATGCGAAGAAACCGCGCCGGATCAAGATCATTCTCCAGGCTCGAGATGGTCTGCTGCTTAAGATGCTTCTTGCCCTCGGTGCAGAGGGCGACGTAGTCGTCCTGCGCTTCCGCGTAATCGAGCTTCGCGATGGGGATGACGTACACGCGGGTTCCATCCCGCACCACAATCCGCTCCAGTCGCTGCTCCGGCGGTCGGGCGCTGGCCGCCAGTTTTGCCGGCGCGGGAAGCGTTCCGCCCAGGCGCTGCTTCGCCCGCAGCAACGCAGTTTCAAAACGCTCTGCTGGAAACGGCTTCAGAAGATAGTCCACCGCGTGAATCTCGAAAGCCTTCAGCGCGTATTCATCGTAGGCCGTCACAAACACCACGGCGCGATCGGTGCCAATCAACTCCAGCACCTCAAAGCCATTCAGCTTCGGCATTTGAATATCGAGGAAAATCAGGTCGGGCTTCAGTTCGGTGACCGCTTTCACCGCCTCGAATCCATTGGCACACTCGGCCACAACCTCAATCTCGGAGTGGCCCGCCAGAAACTCCAGCAGCATCTTGCGCGCGAGTTCCTCGTCGTCTACCACCACGGCCCGGATTTTCGTATCGCTCGCGCCCGTCATGCCTTGTCTCCGTTCTGTTCTGCCGGCAAGCGCAGTTTCACCACGAACCGGTTGCCGTTCACGCCGGCGGAGACGCTGGCATCGTCGCCATAGCGCGTGCTCAATCGCCGCCGTACATTGTCGAGTCCCAAGCCGGTTTTCAGGGCAGACGGCGTGTCGGGATCAAAACTGTTCTCCACCACGATCGAAACATCGTTCTGCTTGCGATGCACGCTCAACCCGATCACTCCACCCTCGGGAAGATTAGCGATCCCGTGCCGGATCGCATTCTCCACCAGCGGTTGCAGCAGCAACGGAGGAAGCAATAGTCCCAATGCTTCGTTCTCTACGTTTTCCTCCATCTTGACGCGCGCCCCAAAACGCACTTTCTCAATCGCCAGGTAGCCGCGGATCAAAGCCAGTTCTTCCTCGAGTGTGATCGCCTCCAGCCCCCCGACCCGCAAAGTCGTCCGCAGAAAATCCGCCAGCAGGATGCACATCTCGCGCGCCTTGGCCGCATCCACACTGGTCAGCGCGCTGATCGAGTGCAGGCAATTAAATAGAAAGTGCGGATTCACCTGCGCCCGCAGCGCTTTCAATTCCGCATCCCGGGCCAGCACGCGCGCTTCGAGCGCACGCTCCTGAGCCTCTTGGGAAGCCTGTTGCGCCAGGACCACGTAATAGAACGTCACGGATAGCGCGTACAAAAGAACACCTGTGACCCACAGCAGCGGTGTGAATTGCGCGAGTCGCTGATCCAGACCCGCGAAGCCCCATCGCGCCACCCCCGTCGCAAGTCCCTTCGCCACTTGGATCCAGAGCGTACTCACCAGTACTGCCGCCGTGAAGTGCGTCAACAGCAGCCTGACAAAGCTGGATTGCTCGATCGGCGTTGCCCGGCACGGATACCACGCCGCCAGGCACAAGAAGGCATAGACCACGCACAGCGGGACTGCGATGAGCGTCGCTTCTGCCCAACTGAGATCGCGGGAGCGACCCAGCAGGTACACCAGGATTCCGGCCAGCGGAACCCAAGCCAGCAGGTACAGTCCGAGTTGGCGAAGCCGGCCTAGTATCGGATGCATTTCAGAATCTCAGTTCCTGACTTCCACGCCGCCCATAATCGCCAGTCCCTTCACCACCAGCGTCTTTACCGTTTGTGCGCCTTCCCGCGTCTTTAGGCTGTGTCCACCCATGAAACTCCCCACTTGCATGGACACTGCCCATGTTTCCGGAACGCGCAGCACTCCGCCGCCCATCAGCGCAGTGACCGTAATCACCGCCTCGCTGCCCTCGATATCTGCTTCCCGCAGATCGATATCAAAACCGCCCATGAACGCCACCAGGTTTCCACTACGCAGGTTCTTGGTGCGGATCCGGTACTCTCCACCTCCCAGCACCGAGAAAACATTAAGGTGCGGCGCTTGCAGCCCCCCTCCGTCGGTCACGGGTGACTGGTAAGCGCGAAAAACCAGAATCAGCCCCGCCGCAATGACGAACACGGGCCACATCGTTGCTATCCGGAAATGCAAGTAGCCGAGTTGGTCCAACTCCAACACGACGCCCACCGCGATCAACAGCACGCCCCACAGGGTCCCTTCGGTGTTGGGTGCGTTGAGCACGTTCACCACGCCAGCAACCACAAACACCGTAGCCCAGAAATTGAACCAATGCGTGATCAGCCCCATCTGGTTGAGCAGCAGCAGCCCGCCGATCACGATCAGGGCGCCGCCGGCCAAAGCCGCCGAATTCCTACCTGTTTCCTTACAACTCATGTTGGGCCCCTTTCGAGCGCCTCTTCGCAGGCTCCACCGTTGCCACGCGGTACAGCATTAGCAGCAGACATCCGCCCACCACCACCAGCAGAGTCGGCGATGTATGAAACGCCACCTGGAAAGAAAGAATGCTGGTCCGCACGAGGGAGCCGAGTTTATCAAACAGGATGCTCCCGCCCAGCACCGCCATGGCGGCTGCCAACAGCGAAGCTTCCCAGCGGTCTCTATGATTTTTGTTTTTCATCTGCTCTCTCCTGGTTTGGACGCTTCGTCGTCCTGCAGTGAGACTAGGCGGAGTCCGCCCGGGCGTCCTGCCCTTTTCGGTGGATGGCGGTTGCCCACCGGCGAATGGCGGTGTGGACCCGGCTGGCACGGATTAACGTGCGTCAGGCGCTCGGTGCGACGCTCACGATCACCGACTTCGAGGCCGGTGTATGGCTGCCGCGGGCGCGCTGGCCAAGGGGCACCAGTGGATTCGACTCCGGGAAATAAGCGGCCGCATTCCCCCGGGGAATGTCGTAAGGAATGGCGCGAAATCCGCAGACCGTGCGCTTCTCGCCCTGGTAGTGGCTGGTGATATCCACCAGTTGCTGGGCCTGCAATCCGCGCTCCCGCAAGTCCTCGGCGTTCATGAACACCACGCGCCGCCCGTTGCGGATGCCGCGATAGCGATCGTCATTCCCGTAGACAACGGTATTGAACTGATCGTGCGTGCGAATGCTCGTCAGCACAAGTTGTCCCGGCTCCAGCGGCAGCGGCCGGATGTGACACACGGCAAACTCGGCTTTCCCGCTGGCCGTCCGGAACTCGCGCTCTTTGGGCGGGACCGGCGCGTAGAAGCCTCCCTGATCCAGGCGCTCATTGAAACCCTCAAAGCCAGGAACGATGTTCGCGATCTTGCCGCGGAGATGCCGGTAGTCAGCCGCATAGTCGCGAGTCCAGTCGGTGGCAAAAAGCGCATCGGCGATCCCGGCGATGATTGCTGCTTCACTGCGCAGCTCCGGCGAAGCAGGCGGGAAGATGCCGCGCGTCGGCGCCACCCAGGCAACAGTATTTTCGGCCGACCCAGTTTGATCGCGCTCCGTCCGCGAGATGCACGGGAGAATCAGCGCCGCTTCTCCAGTCACCAGATGCGAGCGATTAAGCCGTGTGGCAATGGAAACGCTCAGCCGCGTCTGCCGCATTCCGCGCGCGACCGCGTGCGTGTCTGGCGCTGCGGAGAGAAAGTTGCCGCCGAGGCTGATAAAGACGCGCACCCGCCCCGCCAGCATGGCCTCAATCGCCTCGACGGTGTTGTAACCGGGCCGCCGCGGGCACGAGAAACCGAACTCGCGTTCGAGTGCGGCGTGGAAGCTCTCTGGCATGCTTTCCGCGATGCCCATGGTGCGATCGCCCTGCACATTCGAGTGTCCACGGACGCAGAGCAGCCCGGCGTTCGGCCGTCCAATGTGCCCCCCAAGCAGCAGCAGGTTTGCCAGTTCACGGACGTTGTCCACGGCATTCTCATGCTGCGTCAGTCCCATCGCCCAGCAGGCGACCGTGCCGCGGCTTTGGGCGAGCATGGTGGCGGCTTCCTCAATCTGCGGGCGGGCGATCCCGGACTCGCGGATGATCAGATCCCACTCGACGCTTTCCATGTGCCGCCGGTACTCCGCGAAGCCGTGGCCATAGCGGGCGAGAAACTCCTCATCGAGCGCATTCTTAGCAAGCAGGCATTTGGCCAGCCCCTGCAGCAGCGCGACGTCGCCATTGATACGAACCTGCAGGTAAAGGTCGGCGATTGGATTGCCGTTGCGCAGAATGGCTAGTAGGTCCTGCGGATGCGCGAAGCGTGTCAGCCCCACTTCCTTCAGCGGATTCACGGCGATGATGCGCGCGCCATGCCGCTTGGCCTTTTCTAGCGACGCCAGCATGCGCGGATGATTCGTGCCCGGGTTTTGCCCGAGAATCAGGATGACATCCGCGCCTTCCAGGTCTTCAACCGTGACGGTTGCCTTGCCCGAACCGAGCGATTCCCGCAGCGCAACCCCCGAAGACTCATGACACATGTTCGAGCAGTCGGGAAGGTTGTTGGTGCCGAAGCGCCGCGCGAGCAATTGAAACAGGAACGCCGACTCATTAATGGCTTTGCCGCTGGTGTAAAAAACAGCTTCGTCCGGAGTTGGGCAGGCGCGAAGCCCGTCCGCGATCAGGCGGAAGGCATCCGGCCACGCGATCGGGCGGTAACGGTCCTCCGTAGGCGCGAGATACAGAGGTTCCGCCAGCCGTCCCTGCGCATTCAGCCAAAGGTCGCTCCGTCCAGCCATTTCGGCGACGGAATGTTGCGCGAAAAAGCCCGCCTCGCAGAGTTGGGTCGAGGAGGCATCGGAGAAAGCCTTGGCCCCGTTCTCGCAGAAATCGAGGGTATGGTGTTCGCCGCCCGAGTCGGCCCACGCGCAACTGGGACAATCAAAGCCGTCGACCTGATTAACACGCCGCCACGCCTCGACCGTGCGCACGAGTCCCAACTGGCGAAGCGAAACGCGCAGGGAACTCACGGCCGCCGCCAGCCCACCGGCCGCTTTAGGCGGATCCCCCTGGGTGGGAGGCTGTGATTCCAGGGGCGGTTCTGGAGAGAAATCTCGCATCGGGCGATCCATGGTAGCAGCACCGATTGCCGCCATGGGGCGCGGCAGGTTTCCGTCCCCGAGCCATTTCTCCCTGTCTCCCGCCACGCTATAATTCCGTACAAGAAAGTCGTCTATCCTCAATGGGCTTCTGTCCCGGCCGACCAGCGCCGGGAGCGAAAGTTTTCTTGGGGATAGATCGGCAAACCCCAGCCGCTTTTGCGAATCTTTACAACCGAGGAGTTTTCATGGCGATTCAGCAGACGGAAAAAATCTGGCACAACGGCAAGTTCATCCCCTGGGACCAGGCGACTCTGCACGTGATGTCGCACGTGGTGAACTACGGGTCTTCCGTCTTCGAAGGAATCCGCTGTTACGCCTTGCCCAGCGGCCCGGCCATTTTCCGCGCCCAGGAACACATCCAGCGGCTGCTCGACTCCGCCCGCATCTATCGCATTGACGTGGATTTCACTCGCGAAGACATCATCGGCGGCATGCTCGAACTGGTGAAGTCGAATGGCGTGTGGCCCTGCTACATCCGCCCCATCATCCTGCGCGGATACGGCGAGGCCGGCGTGAACCCGTTCAACTCGCCCACCGAGGTCTATGTCTGTAACTACCCCTGGGGCAAGTATCTCGGCGCGGATGCTGCCCAGGGCGTGGACGTCTGCATTTCCTCCTGGACTCGCATCGCCCCCAACACCCTGCCCGCCATGGCCAAGGCGGGCGCGAATTACATGAATTCGCAGCTCATCAAGATGGAAGCCATCATCAACGGCTACTCGGAGGGCATCGCGCTGGATGTGAATGGTTACGTCAGCGAGGGCTCGGGCGAGAATCTCTTCGTCGTCCGCAACGGCGTCTTGCTGACGGCGCCGCTCGGCAACTCGGTGCTGCCCGGAATCACCCGCGACTCAGTCCTGCAGATCGCCCGCGACCTGGGCATCCCGATCGTCGAGCAAGGAATGCCCCGCGAGTCGCTCTACATCGCCGACGAAGTCTTCTTTACCGGCACCGCCGCCGAGATCACTCCGATTCGATCGGTGGACAAGATCAGCGTAGGCAAGGGTGCGGTGGGCCCAATCACCAAGTCCATCCAGCAGGAGTTCTACGGCATCGTCCACGGCGAGAAACCCGACCGTCACCGTTGGCTGACGCCCGTCAAGGTGGGAAACAAGCAGCCCGTAGCAGTGTAGGGCGGACATTCTTGCCCGCCGCTGTTGGCGTTGGAGTGCCAGGCGTCCTCGCCGGCCCTACCGGTGCCCCGGTTTGCTCTTGCTGTTCCCAGGGATTACAGTATGGGGCGACCCCGGAAACGTCCCTCGCTTAGTCCCGTAACCCTGTTTCGTAAAGGAGACTCTTCATGTCCACCCCAGCTATCACTCCCGAATTCGCTCTGGCCTATCGCGCCATCATGCTCGATGGCCTTGCCAACGAAGTGGAAACCACCAAGAAAGTTCTGGCCGCTGTGCCCGACGGCCAGCGTGACTATCGCCCCGATCCCAGCGCGCGCACGGCCTGGGAACTGGCCTGGCACATCGCCAACACCGACATTCAGTTCCTCGACGGCATTGCCGACCTGAAGTTCACCATGGAGAGCCCCGCCGAGGCTGACAAGCCCAAAACTTCCGCCGAACTGGTTGCCTGGTACGACCAGAACTTCAAGCGGGCCGCCGACCGGGTTCGCGCGCTCTCCCCCGAACAGTTGCTGACTCCCGTCGATTTCTACGGAGTCTTCAACCTGCCGGCGGAGTTCTATCTCGGATTTCTGAACAATCACAGCATCCATCACCGCGGCCAACTCGCCACCTACCTGCGTCCCATGGGAGCAAAGTGCCCGTCGATTTATGGCGGTAGCTACGACGAGCCCTGGCAACCCGCCGACGCGGAGACCACCGCGGCCTGATTTTGCTTTTGCGTGAGTCAACAAGCCGCCCCGCAGGGCGGCTTTTTTCAGCGCCCCGCCCAGAGGAGCGCCACTGCATACTGCTCAAAAATCCTGTCGGCTGAAATGAGGGTCATGCCCTCCAGGTCGGCTTGTGCGATCAAGAGCCGGTCAAATGGGTCGCGATGATGGAGTGGTAGCGAGTAAACCGCCAGCGCGTGCGCGTGCGAAACAGCCAGGGGACGTAGTCCCTGGTCAGCCATGCGCCTGGGAACGTATGAGGTTGGCGGCTCTGGAAGATTCAGTTTGCCAGCGGCTGACTTGATGGCAATCTCCCAAGAGGTAACCGCCGAGAGAAATACCTCATGGCTTAAGTCGGACATCACTTCCCGCGCCTTGCGTGAGATCCTCTCCGGCTCCCAAAGACTCCAGAGCCAGATGCCGGTGTCGAGCAGGTAACTCACCTTTTCTTCTTCCTTTTCGCATCGGGCGGGGCGATTGGTGGCGGATCAAGGTCAATCGGAGCGTAGAACAGGGCCTCCATCTCTGGGTCACGGGCATCAAAATCCTCCGCAATCCAGATCTTGCCTCGGTCCATCCCCATGGGCCGCGAAGTCCCCGGCGGTCCGGTCGCGATCAGCTTCGCCACCGGCACCCCAGCCCGCGAAATCGTGATCTCTTCCCCCGCCTCCACACGTTTCAGCAGCCGCGAGAGGTGCGTCTTCGCCTCGTGAACATTCACTACCATAAGTGCTATCTTAGCTAAGTCATATGACTAAGTCAATGCAGGCGAGCGCCGGGACGCCAGCCGTTAGCCCCAACCCGAAGCCCGAAGCGCGCAGCCCGTAGCCGAAGGCCCATTACTTCCGTCATCTCGTCCCCAGCGCCCGGACAGGTCATCATAACGAGGGTTGCTGGAGTTCTTCCTGCATGAATATTGACGATCTTCTGCGCATTGCCATGGAGCGCCGCGCCTCTGACTTGCACTTGAAGGTAGGAAACTATCCTCACCTGCGCATCGATGGCGATCTCACGCCGCTCACCGACCAACCGCGCATCAGCGCCGAAGACATGTTGAACATGGCCTTCAGCATGATGTCCGCGCGCCAAAAACAGAAATTCAAAGAGACCACCGAAATCGACATGGCGTACGGCGTCGCGGGCCTGGGACGCTTCCGTGTCAACGTCTTTCAGCAGCGCGGCAACGTCGGACTGGTGCTCCGCGTCATTCCGACCAAGATCCGCGCGCTCGACGAACTGTTCCTGCCGAAAGTCGTGGAGCAGATCTGCGACATGCCCCGCGGCCTGGTGCTGGTTACCGGAGTCACCGGCTCCGGCAAGTCCACGACGCTTGCCGCCATGGTGGACCGCATCAACTCCACCCGCGCCGAGCACATCATCACCATCGAGGACCCGATCGAATTCCTGCACCGCGACAAAAAGGGCTACGTCAACCAGCGCGAAGTCGAAGTCGATACTCCGTCGTTCGGGGCGGCCTTGCGCGCCAGCTTGCGTCAGGATCCGGACGTCATCCTGGTCGGCGAAATGCGCGACCTGGAAACCATCAGCACCGCGCTCCATGCGGCTGAAACCGGCCACATGGTCTTCTCCACCTTGCACACGCTGGACGCGGTGGAAAGCGTCAACCGTATCATCGCCATCTTCCCGCCGCCGGAACAGAAACAGATCCGGTTGCAGTTGGCGGCCGTGCTGCGCGCCATCGTCAGCCAGCGCCTGGTACGGCGGTCCGATTCCGAGGGCCGCGTGCCTGCGGTCGAGGTCATGGTGACGACCGCCTACATCCGGGAATGCATCCTGGTGCCGGAAAAGACGCGCGCCATTCGCGACGCCATCTCCGCCGGCACTTCGCAGTATGGCATGCAGACCTTCGACCAGTCGCTCTGGGATTTGTTCCAGGCGGGCCTGGTAAATTACGAGACCGCTCTCGAGAGCGCCTCGAACGCCGACGAATTCAAGCTGCGTATGCAGGGCATCGCATCCACCGCCGACCTCTCGCGGCAGTCCATGCAGTCGGCCGGCCTCGGACGCTGAGTTTGTTCCTCCTGAACCTCGGGCGCGCGCAAGCGCGCCCTTTTTTTTGTGGGACTGCCCCTGGCCCGCCGGAAGGGGCAAGCCAGTTCGCCCCGGAATCAGGCCCCGGAGCGCCCGCCCCACCCCCGCAGACTCGCTAAAGGCCCTTCAGGAACCGGTGTACAATACCCTCCTTTCGAGACTGCGGGCGGAACCCACCGCCGCGGGGCGGGCGAAGGCCTGAACGGAGCGTAGCGATGACCGAACCAGAGATGCAGCGGATTGGCGATTACGAAATCCTGGCCGTACTTGGCGCCGGGGGCATGGGGCAGGTTTTCAAGGTGCGCAATGTCATCTCCGATCGTGTCGAGGCGATGAAGATCATCCTTCCCGACCTGGCTGGACGTCAGGATCTGGCCGACCGCTTTCTGCGCGAGATCAAACTCCTCGCCGGTCTGCACCATCCGAATATCGCCGACCTGCGCACTGCCCTCACCGTGAACAACCAGCTCGTCATGATCATGGAATACGTTGAGGGCACGAGTTTGGCGGAGCGCCTGGAGCACGGTCCTCTGTCGGTGCCGGATGCCGTGAATTACACCGGCCAGGTATTGCAGGCTTTGAGCTACGCGCACGAGCGCGACATCATCCACCGCGACATCAAGCCTTCCAACATGATGCTGACGCCCGAGGGCGTCGTGAAGCTGATGGACTTCGGCATCGCCCGCTCGGGCAACACCAGCGACCTGACCGCGACGGGTGCGGCCTTGGGCTCGCTCTATTACATGCCTCCCGAGCAGGTCAAAGGACAACCCACCGATGCGCGCTCCGACCTCTATTCGGTGGGCGCGTCACTCTACGAGATGGTCACCGGCGAACGCCCGTTCCGCGCCGACAGCAGTTACTCCCTGATGGCGGCGCAAGTCCAGCAGCCGCCCAAGCCTCCGATTGAAGTGCGGCCCGACTTGCCGCCGGTGATGAATGACCTGATTCTGACCGCCATGGCGAAAGAGCCGAGCCAGCGCTTCCAGTCCGCCGCAGCGTTCCAGAACGCGCTGAACTCACTGAACTCACTGGGCGTTTCGCCCTCCGCCAGCGTTGCCGCAGGTACGGCGCAAACTGCCGCCCGGGCTGCCGCTATGACGGTCACGTCGCTTGCGGCCAGCCCAGTTTCAACCAAGTCTGCAACCGGAATTCCCGCCACCGGGCTTCCGCCCCAGCCGCAGCCGATTCCCAGCGTGATGGAACTCTCGCCCCCGCGGGGAAGCCATCGGGGCCTGTACATGGCTCTTGGCGGACTGGTAGTCCTGGCGTGCCTGGTCGCCGCGGGGGTGTATCTCCCGCGCAGGGACAAGGCCCGCGCCGGCGAACGGACCACGAACTCGGTCCCGTCGCAGGCAGGGGATGCGACCCAGCAGCCGCCGGCGACGCCCAATGTATCCTCTGCGCCGGCTGCTGTGGCGGCGACCGGAGACGTAGGTGCAGCCACTCAGGATCAGCCCTCCACTGAATCCCTTGACCAGCACATCCGGCAAGCGGGTTCTAACACAAAGGTCGTGGGTGGAGGGCACGCGCCCGGCGGAGCTTCCGAACCACCACCTCCACCGCCGGACAATTCCGCGGCGCTGGCTGAGCTGGAGCAGCAAGTCGATCAGCTCAGCAGCCGCACGGCGGCGGTCAATGACAGCCTGGAGACCCTGCGCCGGCAACAAAGCGCCCAGGGATTCGGTCTACGGGGCGATATGGCCGCCACCCAGGAGCGCCTGAAGATCCACGTCGGGAGAGCGCAGGCGGCTCTGCAGGATCAGGACATCAAGAACGCCAAGCGGTATGCCGACCAGGCCGAGACGGAACTCGAGCAGCTGGAGAAATTTCTGGGGAGATGACCGACTCTCGGCTCTTGGCGGTGGGAGCGGGGGGATTTGCGGAATGTTCCACGTGGAACATTTTGTAGTTGCCATACTATACGTACAGTAGTGTATAGACAGTAACTCTCAAATAAGACCACGGAAACGAGTTACAAGACGGCGGAAGATGGTAAGCCTCCGAGGAGCCCAGGTCTCGAAAACCGCGAGACCTGGGGCACCCCGATCATTTACCCGTGTTAGAAGTGCGCCACCCGCCCTCCCGCACGGGGCGAGATGTTCGCATAGAAGAATCATGGTTGATGTTGTGGCCGAATCGATGGTTGGTGGAACGAACAGTGCCACCGCAGAGTGATTCAAGAAACCCGGGGACAGACGGAACGTTACCTCAAGAATGAAAGATAACAGGAAAACGCTCCGTCTATCCCCAGGTGATGTGCCTGGTTCAAGAAGCAAGGGCACGGCTACCAGACACGGATCAATCGTGCGCTGCGGAAATTGATGATGGAAGAGAAGAAGCAGTCCGGGGAGTGAGGGGAAAAATCAGGGAACGTCCCGTCTGTCCCCGGGTTTTCTGTCCCCGGGTTTTCCTCTAAGACCAACTCATCCATTTTCTCAGGGCAGATGTGGCCCACCCGCCCTTCCAGTCCATTTGCCCAGAAGTAACCGGTGTATCCGGGCGTCGGAGTGTACTCCCGACCGTACAGCACAACGTCGGTCCGAGAGTTAGATGGAGGCGGGTTCAGCTTCGGGTCTGTGCGCGTCCCGGCGGGATCAGGAGTCGGCGGCGGTGGTGGAGCAGTGGGGTCTGGCTTATTCTGCGCCTACTATGAACGAGCGCGATTAAGTTTCCTAGCGATGGCGGCGATCTCCGTCAGTAGCAGTCCGATGTGTGCGGAAAAGATTGTAGATCAGTCGGAACCCAAATATGAAAGACAACATGGCCATCGCAGCTAGGCTTAGGATGGCGTATACTATAATTAGCGACACTCGATGGCCCACATCCTCTTGGATGATTTCAAGCACTAGGTTGAAAAAAACCATCCACCTACAAGAAAGAAGATCCCGAAAACGGCTAGGCCGACCCTTTGAACGGTTGAGAAGGACCGCCCGCCTTGCCAAAGGGCCGCATCAAACCTCCCCACATTTCGAGCCACATCGAGGGGCGCTATGTTACGCTGCTCGTCGCCCCCGATCTTGAATGGCATCTTGTTCTTTCTCATTTTTACAACTCTACCTCAGTTGCGTTCAGTCGCTCTGGTTTTGTATGGCCACAGCCTTGGAATAGCAAGTGGGCGGGTGGCCCCCTTCTCCCGCGAGTAAGTGTAGCGCGTTTTGTTGTTAGTACTGACACAGAAAAGATGGGGGTGCCCCGCTTCTCGCGGTTTTCGAGAAGCGGGTTATCGGATAGCTGGCATCGGAAGGGGTTGGTGTTATGCGGCTGGCGGTCGAATCTTCATCTTGAGGACTTGGCGGGTGGCCCCCTTCTCCCGCGAGTAAGTGTAGCGCGTTTTGTTGTTAATGCTGACACAGACAAAGATGGGGGTGCCCCGCTTCTCGCGGTTTTCGAGAAGCGGGTTATCGGATAGCTGGCATCGGAAGGGGTTGGTGTTATGCGGCTGGCGGTCGGAATCTTCATCTTGAGGACTTGCCACTCGTTGACCTTGACCAGCCCGACCTCGCCGAAGGCATAAGCGCGGAAACTGCTCCAGCGCCAGAGTTCCGGGGACTCCACCAGGCCACGCTTCACCGGGTTGCGGTGCATGTAGCGCAGTTTCTCGACACGCTTGTGACCACTCCAGACATTGAAGTCGT
>Ga0182021_10001644_pt1 | contig 25930 bp, 27 predicted proteins | sample 612E3MmetaG_FD_120493 | JGI IMG/M metagenome (GOLD analysis project Ga0182021, IMG submission 120493) | Permafrost microbial communities from Stordalen Mire, Sweden - 612E3M metaG (Illumina Assembly) | ecosystem: Environmental > Terrestrial > Soil > Wetlands > Permafrost | place: Sweden... | reverse complement strand
GTGATGAACCGCGCCATGAAGGGGACAAGGTCCGCGTTCAGGTAGAGGAAGAGCCCCCAAGTCCCTCGCTCCCGTAGTGCTGCGAGTACCAGAACCCGGCGACATGGTCCCAAGCCATCAGCGCCATGATGACTCCACGCGTGAAGTCGCGCGCGTGCGCGCTCACATTGTAAAATTTTTCCATGGCCCGATCCTGCTTCTCAGCATCGCGCGCGCACGTTGGGTAAGTCTCGGTAAAGTATTTAGGTTTCAAGTATACAGGGGCTAGAGAACGACATGGGGGACAAGACGCTCATACCCTGGCGGGAGGTCGCGAGCTGGGGCTGCAGGGCATGCGGCAACTGCTGTATTGGGTACAGGGTCCCCCTAAAGATGGATGAGTTTGTGAAGATCGGGAGCGCCTGCGGCCAGGGCGTCTTTGAATACGGCACTGGTAAAGTCTATCTGCGTAATGGGATGGATCGTCGCTGCGTCCTACAGCGACCACTCATGGACCGGTGGATATGCACGGTACAGGGAATGAAGCCAACCGCTTGCCGCCTCTTCCCATTCCGTATACAGCATAAGCCCGTCTACACCCGCGGCGACAACAGCGCCTACAGGCTCGGGGACAAGATCTATTACATCTACCTCGACCCCGACTGCGAGGGTATAGTCCCTGGACAGCCGACGGACAGGTTCGCCAATCAGGTTCTCCCAGAGATCATCAGGAGCGGCTTCGGGATCCCCCAGAAGCAAAGGTTCTCAACGTCAAAGTTCATCTCGTGGACTCCTCCGTGACACCCATCCGGTGAAGCTAATCGGCATTAAACCTGTTAAGAGTGACCCGCGCTCATACTCGTTGTTCGCTCTTAGCCAACAATTAATCGATGCGTCAATATTATGGGACATTGTTTAGGCATCGGAGACAATAAGGGGGGTCGGTATTGGGTATAATCTCCGGTAGTTGTACGCGCGGTGCAACGCAGATTGTTTAACCGCTGAATACAGTGTACAGTTTGCCCAGGTGGGAGCGTCTCAAGGGTCGGAGCAGCGTTCAAGACCCCCGCGGGACGCCGAATCAAGAGGGACGGGCTGTGTAAGGTCCCGGGGGCTTAGGCTCTTAGGAATCCTTCGTCCCCTCGGTAAGAACACCTGGGCACATAAATTTTACTGAAAACAAATTTCTTCCATCGATTAGTTGGCGTTGTCTAAATAAAACTTGAACCGATGGATATCGTCCGAGGTGATACGGATGTACTTTACCCCATTCGCCTTAGGCCGGCGAAGAGGCCAGTACCCTGATTCGCCGAGGCTGTCGTTAATCCGCCGAAGAGGCTCCGTGCGATTAAGGCGAGAGCGATACTGATTATCGTGGGCAGTAATGCGACTATGGCAGCCCTCTTCCCGCTTAGCCCGTAGTTAACCATCACAGCCACACCCACGAGTGCTAAGCCGATGATCGAGAAGAAGTTGAAGTAATTGAGGATGTTCCCTACGATGCCGCCTGTTGCCGTGATAGCGGTCTGGTTGAGGATGACGTAGTTGACGAAGCGTAGTAGCTGCTGCGCGAGAGCGGGGATCGAGGCGTACCCTGCAAGGGTGAACATCCTATTGAGGCTCCCCTTCCCACCGAGGACGCTAGCGCCAACGTGGTAGAGGACCGAGGAGATGACCCACCCGAATATGGTCCCAATGACCGCTGCAATGGCTGCTATGGACTGGACCATACCCCCCACCCCAGCGACCCCCGTGACCGGGATCTGAATCTTCGACGCGTTCGTGTAAGCCGTGGCACCCGCCAACAGACCTGTCACCAAGACAATGCCTGCAGCTCTGATTAGGTGCTTTTCTGTGACTCCATCGAACCATTTCTTGACCGAAGCGAGTCGACCTGTGTACTGCTTGTTCTCGGTCATCTTTTATCTCTCTACAGGACCGGACACCGGGATATATAGTTGACCTCTACCTATTCAGCGTGGCCTAACCCTTTCTTTTATATCCCGAGTGGATGAATGGGTTCTGGAAATGGTCGCGTCTGATGACGTCAGAAGTCACACCGCCATCCACGTCCTGAAGGGGGCGGTGGTACACGTCCTTGGTAGAGGTGCCAAGTGGTCAGCGAGCGCCTACAGCCAAGGCACACATGGGGGACTCACCGTCCAGTTCGACAGGAAACCCTCCGACGAGGAGATGCAAAGGATCGAGGAGGCAGCAAACCAGAAGATAAGGGAAGACATCCTAACGGAAGTACATGAGTTAGCACGTGGCGACGCCGAGGTCCGCTGGGGCGACGATATATACGATCTCTTCCCCCTCCCCGCCGAGCTCAAGGTCGTCAAGGTATTCCACCTCCCCGATTGGAACGTCAACACCTGTGCGAAGCAACACTGCGCCAGAACTGGGGAGGTCGGCAGCATCAAGATTGAGAAGTGGCGATACCGCGCCAACAAGCAACTCCTAGAGATGAGCTTCGACGTAACAGGTTAAATCCGGGTCAAGCCTAACCACTACCCGGTGTAACCCTTGAAGTTCAGCAGATACCTCTCGTGCATCGACACCCACTGCAGCGGCGAATCCACGAGGATCGTCGTCGGCGGGCTACCGAAGCTCCGCGGCAAGACGATGGCGGAGAAGCAGAAGTATTTCCAGGATCACTACCACAGCCTCCTCGGCACACTGATGAAGGAGCCGAGGGGCTTCGACGGCATGCTCGGCTCGATCCTGACCGAGTCCACCGTCCCCGAGGCAGACGTCGGCGTCATCTACCTCTGGACAGACGGCTACTTCAGCGCCTGCGGCGACTCTACGTACAGCTGCAGCTCCGCACTCGTCAACACGGGAATGGTAGACGTCAAGGAGCCGTACACGGAGATCACATTCGACACCGTCAGTGGCCTCGTCAAAACGAAGGTCGAGGTGAAGGACGGCGTCGCCAAGAGCATAGCGATGCAGGGCGTCCCCAGCTTCTACTGGAAGACGATGAAGTTCGATATCCCCAAGATCGGTGAGGTCGAAGCCGACATCGCCTACGGTGGCCTCTGGTACGCCTTCATAAATGCGGATAGCATCGGCTTAAAGCCGACCCTCGAGAACAAGGGTGAGTGGATACCCCTCGGGTGGAAGATAAGGAACTTCATAGCGGACAGCATAAAGGTCGACCACCCCGAGTACCCTAATCTGAACATTTTAGACCTCGTCACCTTCTACACGAAGCCGAGTAAGAAGGAGTACACGAGCAGACACTGGAATGTCTTCGGCCCCAAGCAGACGTGTAGGAGCCCCGCGGGCACGTGCACGAACGCGCGCATGGCGGCGCTCTATGGCAAAGGAGAACTGAAGCCCGGGCAGGAGGTTAAGTTCGAGTCCACCATCAGCACCGTGATGACTGGACGGATCGCAAAGGAAGTCAAGGTGGGTAAGTACAAGGCGATAGTCCCTGACGTGCTCGCCTCCGCTTACATCACCGCGTTCACGCAGGTGGTAATGGACCCAGACGACCCCCTAAAGGGCGGATTCCTACTCTAACCTTCCTTTCAACAAACGCACGCGTTTGTATGGTAAAATCCCGAAGAACTAACCCGAATCTGTTCGGTTTATGTCTACTTGTGCGGCTTCGGGAGGAGTTCCTCAAACTTCGCCTTCTTCAACTCTTCAGCGAAGGCGCATAGCTCGTCGACGTGAGCCTTCACGATCTCCTCACCGTGAGCTGCTGTAGCTTTCGTTGCCTCGATCGTCTTCCCCGCTGCTCCGAATACACCGGTGGGGCTTAGGTCGATGGTATCGAAGCCGAAGTCGGCGGGGCCCACCTTCTGGGTTTTCATTCCGATACCGGCCAGAGCCTCATTCTGCTTCGTGTCGACGGCCTTCTCCATCTTCACAAGCTCGGGACGTAGGTAGAGCATTATGCTTGTCTCATCCTCTCCCGCGTGGCCGTCCAGCTTGGTAGGGTACGCGGTGGCTATGGCGAGGAATATGCCCTCGTCGCTCCTTAGATCCTCGGCGACCTCCTTGAGACTCGGCGTGTTGCCTCCGTGGCCGTTTACAATGAAGAACTTTTTGGGACCGTGGCTCGAAGCGCTGAGTATAATGGACTTGACGTACTCCCGGAAGACCAACGGCGACGCCCAAAGTGTGCCAGAGAACTGCCTGTGGTGGCTACTGACGCCGACCGGGACGACGGGGAGAACCGGGAGCTTGACCCTATCTCCCACCATGTTCGCTACAGCCTCCGCCGTCAAGTGGTCAGTACCCAAGGGGCAATGCGGACCATGCTGCTCCGTACTCCCCACAGGTAGAATGACCGTGTCAACCTTCTTGAGAATCGCTTGTGCCTCAACCCACGAGACCTCTGCCAGCTTCATGATTATCGATCAGAAATGCCACCATGATGTATTAACGGTTGACTACCACCCGTGGTTTTTTCAACACATGAGCGAGAGATACACCATGTCCTCAGCCGAGATGGGGCTTGTCGTCGTCTTCGAGGGGAAGCGGACCCGGGTACGGGTCTTCCGCCGCTTCTTCTACCCCGTGCAGGCGAGGGATGAGAACGTGAACGTCGTAGTATACTCCGACACGGGGCAGGAGAGAGAAGTCACCTACAGGCGCGCCGACGAGTTCGGCCTCGACGACCCCTTTAAGCTCTCGGCAATGATACGCCTCGCCCGGGCCATGAAAGTCCTGCAGATCGAAGCCCCCACCAATGGCGTCCAGAACCTACGCCTCACAATCTGTAAGAGTTCGGAGTTAATTGGCCCCGATGCGAAGAGGGGCGAGTGGATGCCCTTCGATCCCACCCGTATTAGGCCCCTCGACGAGCGGATAAGGGACGCTAAGAAGAAGGCGAGGTGGAGGCAGAGGCTCAGAGCCCGTTGAGGGCCTTCGCGATGTCCCCGATGAAGGCGTCGAGTTTCTCCTTTGGTACCTTAGCGCCGCTCGCGCGGGCGTGACCCCCGCCGAAGCCACCGTATTTGGCGGAGAGCCTTGAAACGAGGTCTCCGAGGTGCTCGGGTAGCCTCCTTTCTCCGCGGAGGCTGATGTTCACCATCTCACCCTGATCCTTCCAGCACATTCCCACCGGGACGAGCATGGTGTCCATGATTATATTGGCGACCTCCCCCGTTGAGGAATCGTCGCCGCACTCCATTACGGCGAGGCGACCCAGAACGCGTGCCCTCCCCTTGATCGTCTCCTTAATTCTCACTATTTTTTCCATTTGGTCGACCGATGCCTTGACGACACCTCTGATCCTGTGGGGGTAGGTGTAGTTGCTGAGCTCCCTGAGGAGCCTCACTTTGAAGGAGGTGGATTGGTTGCTCCCAAGGGCTGCACTGAGCATCAGCGCCTCGTGGTGCACAAACTTTCTGTCCATGCCATCCATGAGGCGCGAGGCGATAGGCCCGTCCTCGAACATATCGGAGACTGCAGCGTAGGCGGCGAGACGCGCGGCATCGATCTCCAGCTTGTCCTTGAAGTGGTCGTAGACGAGGGCCGCTGCGCAGTCCCGAGTGTCATGGATTATCTCGACCCCTAGGTCGCGGAGGCGCTTGGCTAGGCTGGTCTCCATGGGGTGGTGGTCGATGATTGTGACCGAGGCATGTGTGGTTATCACCTCGATATAGGGAATTAACGTCTCTCTAAGGTTTAGGTCCGTTATGTAGAGTTTATCCACATCCTTCCCTATGCCGGCGAGGGCCTCTCCGAGGTCGTCATAGTTCGCCGGGGTAACCACCGCGTCAAAGAGGTGGATGAGTAGTGCCCCACAGGTGAGGCCGTCGAGGTCGTCACCGTGGGTTATGCTTGCGGTGGACATTGATACTTCAAAACATGGCGACGGTTCTCGGTCTTAAACACTGCCCTGCTAGAGCTTGCGCCCCTGCGGGGTGGAAGCGGAGACCTCCGCGAAGTAGGCGTGGACGAGCCTCGCTGCCTCTGTAAGGGCATTGAGGGCGTTGACCATGTGTAGGTCCGAGGCGGGGATGTGCTTTGCGAGGAGCGCCACAGCGTACGGGCGCCGCGGCTGGTATACGATGCCCGAGTCGAGTGTCGCCCCGCCGACCCACCCAGATTTGTCTGAGACATCTACCGAGTCTGGGACCGCGTTCCTTATGACCCCCTGGACTATCCCTTCCTTCGGCCTTCCGAGCATCTTTAACGTCTCCCCACAGACAAACGAGCTTAGAATCTTTGGCTTATATAACTCCTCGAATATCGCGATGAGTTCCCTCGGCGTCGTGAAGCTATCATTCCCCGCCTTGAACGCCTCTAGGTCCATCATCTTCCGTGCGAGACGTGTCTCCTTTAGGCCGAACTTGGAGATGAGGGCGTTGATCTGATCCATCCCGAGCAGATCTATGAAGTAATTGGTTGTGGAGTTATCGCTCACGTTGATCATTAGCGTGACGTAGTCAATGAGGGGCATGGTGACTGCGCCAGGTGTCAGCGTCTTCATGACGCCGCTCCCACCCGCCTTGTGCCCTTCGACATAGGCAATAGGCGTCATCGGGTCGAGGGTCTTCACCTCAACCTGCCTATAGAACTCGATGAGTATCGGCACCTTGATGGTGCTCGCGACTGGGAAGACCTCATTGCCGTTGACCGCAAAATACTCGTCGGTTGTGAGGTCCTTGACGGCGGCTCCCATCACGCCTTCGTAGTACTCCGAGGCCTCCCCGAGCCTCGCGCCAAGTTTCCTGAAGAGGAGAGACATCGGGGAGAAGTGACGTGAACGGGATTTAACTCTAGTAGCCGCGGCGGGGGTCGCAGACGTTCAGCAGGGGCTCCCCCGCGACGTACCTGTGGAGGTTCTCGCAGAACTGGGAGACGAGCCTCTCCCCGATCTTGGGGCTCGAGTGGCTGTCATGCGATATTAGGAAGACGTTGTCCATCCCCCAAAGCGGGCTATCCTGCGGAAGTGGCTCGACGCCGAAGCAGTCGAGGTATGCACCCGCGATGCGATGCTCTCTAAGCGCTTTTGTCATCGCCTCCTCGTCAGCCACCCTGCCCCGGCCCACGTTGATGAAGTAGCAGCTCCGTTTCATAGCCGCGAAGGCGGTCTCGCCGATAAGTCCCTCCGTTTCCGACGTTAGGGGGGCGAGTTCCACGACATAGTCTGCCTCTAGGATGTGGTCGACGAGCTCTGAGGATGGAAAAACCTTATCCACATTGGGCACTGGCTCGACCGTCTTCTTTGTGCCGATGACCCTCATATCGAACGCCTTGCTGAGGCGGGCGACGCGCTTGCCCAGGTTGCCGAGGCCGACTAGTAGGATCGTCTGCCCCTCGAGGTCCTCGCACATGAGCTGCCTCCACCTACGTTCCCTCTGGTCGACTCTCCTCTGCCCGAATCGCTTCGCATGCTCGAGCACCGCTGCCATGACGCTCTCCGCTATCGGGATTGTGTGTATCCCGGGGCTGTTTGTGAGGGTAATCCTGCCGTCAAGTATCTCGGGGGTTACATTGTCGCTGAAACCCGTGCTACATAGTTGGACCCAGCGTAGGCTGGGGGTAAAGAACTTCTCGTAGTCCTCCCTATCAAGCTCACCTGCGTAGTGGGTGTAGTTACCCCCCTCGGCGAGGGCTATCTCGACGTCATCCACCCACTTCAAGCCGTGGACAACCTGCTCGGGTAGCTCCAGCAACTCAATCTTAGGCGAGATTGAGAGTATCCTCTGGCGCTGCATCTCAGTGAGCCAGTTCCCGTCGGGGCGTGGAGACTGGTGGCCACGCGGGATGCCGCTGACAGCGATGTAAATCAATTTAACCCACTAACCCCCGCACCTGCATAAAACACTAGTTCAAACTGGGTTGGGAAAGTATAGATTGGCTTTACCTTGTTTCTTCTCTTCCTCTGCTCTTACTTCGCGGAACCGCACCAGATACTGCAGTACATTGGGACAACAACTCCGATTGTCAGCCAGATGAAGACCCTTAGGTCGAGGAGTATCTCCATCGTGACTTTCCCCTGGGTGAGCTTGAAGCTGCTGTATCCGAGACTCCCTATGTTTCCGACGCCCACTATGAGGAGGGCGAAGGCGAGGGAAACGAGGTTCGATGAGACGTCTAGGATCAGGTAGGTTATTGACGTGCTTGTGGTGATGCCTTTGGCTAAGGAAATAGCAGATACACGATACCGAGAAGCGCTGTCTGCTTAGCAATGATCTGTATATCGAGCCCCATTGCTGAGAGCTGTTCCAGAGTTTGCGTGGGGATAAACCTGGTTGCAACTAGAGGTAGCGCGACGAGTATGAGGAAAGTGAACAGAACCGCGTTTACATCACCCACTTCATCACCATGTCAGCCACCCTCCTCCGACATCGAGTTGTAGTCGATCCTGACCAGATCGTTTAGAGTGAATATACTCGTGCAGATGTCTAAAGTCCCCTTCGCGTTGGGGTACAGCTGAAACTTGCTGACCGGTACCTTGATGGATAGGTCCACGTTCTGCTGTGCCCCGGGCGTAAGATAGATGGATGTTGTGTTCTTCACTGAAAAGGAGCCATCTGTAAGCGTGAGTCCGAAGCCGAGGTTGATATGGGCAGCAAGATAACCGGTATTATGGGGTATAAAGGTGAAGGTTATTGTGGCTATCTGGCTCGGTTCGTCGACAACCACTGGTAAGTTGCTGCAACTTGGTGTAATTGAGCCTATCAGCGAGAAGATGGTCTGGCCACTGAATAGTAACAGCCCAACGCTCGCCACCTCTAGAATTATCATGGCCACCCCGACGATCTGGGATGTCTTCAGGAGGCTTCCCTAATGAACCACTGGGGAATTCGTTGAAAAGTCTTATCGATTACTTCTTCCTGTAGACCTCGACGTTGTGTTGTAGGCTACTCTTGTCTAGGGCTTTGATCGTAGCAGCGATGAGCTTCCCAGCGTTTATGAGATCGCTTAGGCTGACTACTTCGTTGGGGCTGTGCATGTAGCGGTTGGGGAGGCTTATGAGGCCGGTAATAGTGCCGCCGCGCGTCACCTGTATGGCCCAGGCGTCTGTCCCGCTGGCGGATGGGACCCCTTGCCTCTGCAAGGGTATCTTACCCCTCTTCGCCTCCTTCTCCATCATCTCCCAGAGGGCGCGAGTAAAGTTGGCGCCGATGCCGACCACTGGACCTTTACCGATCTGAACATCCCCGACCCTGTTCGCCTCCACCCCCGGAGCCACGGCGTGAGTCACGTCCGCCGCAATAGCGGCCCAGGGCTGGATGTTGTAGGCACTGACCTGCGCCCCCCTGAGCCCGATCTCCTCCTGAGTAGTCGCGACGACGTAGACCTTCACCTTCTTCGGCGGGTCCTTAGCGAGAATGTCGAGAGTCTCGATGAAGGCGGCGACGGCACAGACGTCGTCGAAGGCCGGTCCGATGACCATGTCTGAGCCATCCTTGCCGAGGTACTCCACTTCAGAGATTGGTGTGCAAGGACACCCGATCCTGACCCCCATCTTCTCCGCCTCTTCAGCCGATGATGCACTGAAGTCGATCCGCATGTCCTTGAGCGGGATGGCCTTCTCCCTCTCTGCGGCGTCCGTGAGGTGAGCAGCCTTCGTCCCGATGGTGCCGACAACGTAGTCCTCAGCTCCATCACCGACCCATATCTTCACCCTAGTCCCGTAGGCGACGCGGGGGTCCCAGCCGCCGACCTGGTCGAAGCTGACGTACCCCTTCTCGTCCACGTGCTTAACGAGGAAGCCGATCTGGTCGTAGTGCCCAGCGAGCATCACCGCCCTCTCCCCGGAGCCGATCGTCCCAACGACGTTCCCTATGACATCGACGGAGACAGTGTCGCAGTATTTAGAGAACTGCTCGATGACCTTCTTCCTCCTCGGCTCCTCGAACCCTGTGACGGCGGGGGCGCTCATGAGCTCCTTCAGGACCTTGTACATGTTAACCGGCATACTGATTCACGGTTATGATTGAGGTGGACTGCGGGTTTAAGGTTTGGCGGGCTCAACGGTTTTAAGGGCAATCAGCCGATCACCCAAACAGTGTCTTCTATGGAGCCAAAGAGAGCCCTCATCCGCGACATAGGCGACAGGTACAAGAGCTGCCTGTCTACGCACCCCCTCCACTCGACCCTCGACCTCGCCCTAGCGAGGGAGCAGCACGCCGCCTACTGCTCCGCGTTGAAAGAGCTGGGGCTGGAGATCATACGTGTCCCAAGGGACGATGAGCGCCCTGACTCAGTCTTCGTCGAGGATAATGTTGTAGTCCACAAAGGTAAAGCACTAATCTGTAGGATGGCGAAGACGAGCCGTAGAGGCGAGGAGACAGGTGTAGAAGCTGTCCTAAAGCAGTACCTCAAGGTGAAGAGGGCTACGAGCCCCGCCACCGTTGAAGGGGGAGACGTCGTACACCTCGACGACAAGCTCATCAGTGGGATAAGCCAGAGGACGAACCCCGAGGGCATCGCTCAGATGCAGGAGTGGCTCGAGGTGCCCGTCGCCACAATCTTCGACCCGTCAATCATGCACTTGAAGAGCTACGTCACTTACCTGGGGGGGAATATTATGATCGCCACTGAGCGGTACGCGACCCACCCGGCTGTCGAGGGCTTCAAGATCATCATCCCACCTAGCGACAACGAGTACGCGGCGGACACCCTCGCCGTAGGCGACACTGTCCTCATGGCGGAGGGTTACCCTGAGGCCCACAAGATGGTAGAGGAGGCGGGTTTCGATGTCGTCGTCCTAAACGTCTCCGAGATACAGAAGTGCGACGGCGCTCTGACCTGCATGAGTGTGCTATTCTAGGGTTACCCGCAACCCTTTTCTCCATGGGGGAAGTGAGTGCTAAACGCCCCCATAAGCAAACGGTGAATGACGAGGACAAGAGCTTGATTGAAACAGTCCTGGTAGCACTCTACTTCCTCTTCACCTTCCTGATGCTTCCATACGGGTACAACTGCTTCGTCATGGTACTTTACTCAAGGAAGTACAAGGGGCCCAACCCGAACATCGTCAAGAACCATAATATGGTCACCATCCAGCTCCCCGTCTACAACGAGAAAAACGTCGTCAAGAGGCTCATTGAAGCCATCTGCAACCTCGACTGGCCACGCGAGAAGCTCGAGGTACTCATCCTCGACGATAGCACGGATGAGACTCAGGACATCGTAGATCAAGAGGTGGTAGTGAGGAGGGCGCAGGGGATCAACATCAGTGTAATCCGTCGCCCCGAGAGAATTGGGTACCGCGCAGGGGCATTGAAGAACGCCCTCGAGTACACCCACGGCAAGTACCTCGCTGTCATAGACGCCGACTTCGTACCCCCGAGGGACTTCCTCGAGCGCACAGTCGCTGCGATTGAGACCGACCCAAAGATCGCGATCGTCCAGGCCCGGTGGGATCACCTTAACAGGAACTTTAGCAAGTTTACCGAGGCTTTCTCCCTCGGAATCGACGCTTACCACATAGTGGAGCAGTCCGCACGCAGCGCGATAGGGATAGTTAACTTCAACGGATCAGCGGGCCTCCTCAGGACCGAGGCGATAAGGGACGTAGGCGGGTGGAGCTGGGATATACTTAGCGAGGACATTGACATCAGCTACAGGGTGCAAAACAAGGGGTGGAAGACGCTCTATCTCCGCGATCTCACCGTGATGGGTGAGATTCCCCCGAACATGGCGGCCTTCAGGACCCAGCAGGGGCGGTGGGCGAGGGGCAGCGCCCAGTGCGCCAAAAAGTTCCTCGGCGCAGTGTGGAGGAGCCCACGCACACTCCTCCAGAAAGTTGAGGCGAGTATCCACCTCACCTACTACATGGTGATACTCTGGATGTTCATCGCCCTCCTAGTCACCGTCCCGCTCCTCGCTATGAATAAGTTCCCCTATGTGACAGTGCCGTGGTATATTGGTCTCTTCGGGGTCTGCACTCTAAGCAGCTTCACCCTCTACTATGCTACACTTAGGTGGCAGAAAGAGAGCCTCTTCAAGAAGCTCCCCTATATCGGGCTGCTCGCCCTTGTCGGCTACGGCATCTCCGCCAAGGTCTCTGTCGAGATGTTCAAGGGGCTCATAAAGAATGGGGGCCAATACGAGCGTGTTCCCAAGTTCAACGTGGTGAAGAAGAGCGACAAGGTAGACGGCAGCTACGCCACTCTGAAGGAGCTACCGTGGCTCGAGATGTTCATGCTCGTCTACACTTCAGTAGGGATAATGTTCGCCTTAGTCAACGCGTCTTGGGGTATAATGGCCTACCTCCTTGTCTACTGGGCGGGCTATTTCGCGGTGGCCTTCAGTATCGTCCCACTTGGGACTAGTTCTTCGTCCTGATCAGGGTGATTCCCACCAGGTTCAGGAGCATGTATGCCGCCAGGATGGCGTTGCGGTAGAATAGCGCGAAGAGGAGCGTTGAGCCTGTCACGGCGATGAATAACCCATCCACGACGGTCCACTCAAGCAGGGAGTTCACCCTCATTCTCGCCCTATTCGCAGCTGGTTCAAGCATCCCCCTCAGGAGACTGTAGGTGACGAAGAAGATCGAGCCGTAGCCGACGACAACAGCTAGGACGAGGTCGCGGAAATGCAACCTCATAGGGAGCCCCCTGAACTTCGTAACGTGATAGTAGTAGATGTAAAGTATGAAGCCCGTGACTGATACGACGCTCCATAGGGCGGCATACTGGGGTCCGGGGATGGCGTTCAACACTATCAAGGCAAGCACAGCGATTAGATTGATGACGCTGGCGAGCATCTGAACGAACCCGGTCGAGAGGGTTAGGAGGAGGAACTTGTCGAGCTTATTCATCTTCCCCTTAATGATTTTGCCTATGTCTTTGCGCATGTACTGGCCGGATGCTCTAGCCCACCTCTCCGCCGTCCTTCTGTACTCCCTTAGCGTATCGGGGGCTTCGCAGGGGAACTCGACGTCCCTTAGGAAGAGGGAGCCATAACCGCTTGACAGTATCCTCGCACCGGTGTCGTAGTCGTCGCAGATCGTGTCCCCCTGCCACCCGCCTGCGTCGAGGAGGGCCTGCTTCCTTATTACGACGCCGAAGCCCGTGAGCATGGGGAGCCCGTTCAGGTTCATTATCCCCATGTCGAGGATGATCGAGGTTACACGGGTCTGTCCGCTTGCTGTCCTGTTATGGAAGACGTGGTTGGACATGACGTATCCGACCTTGGGGTCGGCGTGGATGGCGCCAACCATCCGTTCTAGGAAGTCGGATGGGGGTATGCAGTCGACATTAACGATGACAATGTACTCCCCGCGCACGCTAGGCATGGAACAGGCGAAGGCCCCCGCCCTGTAGCCCTCCCTCGAGTCCCTATGAAGGAATTCGACTCCCCTCGACGCGCAGGCGTCCTGGACGAAGCCGACTGCATCCGGCTTAGTGCTGTCGTCGAGCACCTGAATTTGGAGATGTTGTTTAGGGTAGTTCATCCTCACGATGGCGTCGAGGCACCGGGTGAAAGCTTGCCTCTCCGGGTTGTAGACCGGCAACTGCACCGTGACATCTGGAGGCGCGCTGGTGAGGTCTACGGAGGCTGGGGCCTTGTAGCGTCTGTACCTGACTATGACGACTAGCAGCGCCATCGTGTAGACTGAGACGACCATAAAGCTGGCGAAGTAGGCGGCGATCAACCACTCGATCATAGCCGAGTCGCTTCTAGTATACGCGTCAATCTTTCCCTTATTTTCTTTTCCCGATTGTACAAAGCGCCTGTTAGAGCTCCTTTTGATTCAATTCTGCGGGGGTATGCATATTCATCCTGCATCGCGGCTATATCACTATCACGTTATCGGCGGATGCCTTAACCCTCTTTCCTCTGAGAAAAGATAATATACCCCGGACCGTATAGCTTCAGAGCCCGTTTGAAAGGTGGATCGATATGTCTCTACGTGACCCATTTAAGACAGAACTCAGCCGCGAAGCGAACCTAGAGAAGACAGTCTGCAGGCAGTGCGGTGCTACCAACCCCAAGAACGCGACGAAGTGCCGCAAGTGCCATAGCAAGAATATTCGCCCGAAGAGGACGAAGAGCAGAGGCCGCTAAGCAGCGTAGCCTCGCCATATTATGTGCTTCTCGTATTCGATTTCATCCCCGATCTCGTTTTACCCGACTCGGGGTAAAGTGTAATAACGCCTCGCCTCGACTACCTAGTTATGGTCAGTTTCACGCTCTTTCTCATACTCTTCGCCTCGGGGCTCATCGAGATCTTCATCCCCCTCGTCCTCGGCTTCTGGGTAGGCTCAAAGCTTGGGGCCAAGTGGTCCATATTCTTCATAGGTGCGGCGATGTGGGTGACGGCCTTCGTCGTCAGGCTCCCTATAAACAACTACGCGGCGGTCTGGATATACGACAACTTCAGCGGCGCGACGTACATCTATCTTAGCATAGCGATACCTTCGCTCACGGCGGGTATATTCGAGGAAGGCGCGCGCTGGGTCGCCTTCAGGTTCGCAATCAAGGACCACAAGCTTGAGAACGGCATAATGTACGGGGCGGGGCACGGGGGCATTGAGTCTATGCTCCTCGTCGGCCTCTCAGTTCTCTATACTGCCGTGCTGGTCTACTTCTACCCGCAGACACTTGCCACCGCCCAGCTCAACTCTATAGCTGCGATGCCAGAGTGGTACGTCCTATTTGGGGTCTGGGAGAGGCTTGCTGCCATCGCCTTTCACCTTGGGATGAGCGTCCTCATCCTGCAGTCCTTCAGGCAAAAGCAGGCGTACTATGTGGGGGTCGCGATCGCGTCCCACTTTTTCCTCAACTTCACCGCCATTTACGCGGGGCAATGGGGAGTGATCGCCTCGGAGGCGGTGACGACTGCTTGGGGCGCGGTGGCACTCTGGTACGTGTGGGCCACGTGGAAGTCGTACAATGCCGAGATGTCAACAGCTCCGGTAACTCAGGTACCCGAGGTCCCCGCGCCGCCTACTCCGGTTTGAAGGGTTTACCCTCTTCAAGAACCTTCTTAGGCACGACACCCTTCCACTTCGCTAGCCACTCAAGCTCCTTCTCCTCCTCCCTGAGCTCGTCGGGCATGAGTTCGGGGATGGTCTCTACTGATCTTCCGATGGGATACCATCGGCCACACTCTGGACAAACGAGGAGGCCCTCTCTAACATCAAGGACGTTGAGGTAGCTGTAAAGCGTGTCCAGGTCCTCCTTGGACTCGGTTTTTCCCTGTAGCAGATTCGTCGCCTTCGCCTGCAGGGATGCAGTAACCTTCGACCCGGTAAGGTCCTTTATGGCAGCGATTGATGGTGGACTGATGGTACCGTCGCCCAGTTGCTTTCTTAGGATCCTGTATTTCTCTTCCAGCTCCTTTTTGGGCTTCCCCGCGTTAGCCACGATGCTCTTTACGTCATTTTCGGGTGTCTCCCATGTGAAGAAGTAGGCTTCGAGTGGGTGGTGTTTGTCGATTGGGCAGGCGAGTATGTTGAGGAGCCAGGACTTCATCCTTATCGCTGAATCTGGTGGCACCACCGGTTATAAGATTATCAGCGCGTCTGGAAAATCTTGAACTTCCTCAGGTTGGGGAACCCCGTCTTCGCCCACTTGACCCTCTCCTCGGGGGCCCTCTTCACCCAGTCGTACATGTGCCAAAAGCTCTTCCCCCACCTCTCGGTGCGGTCGGGCATCGGCTCGTAGCCGAGGTTCCTGAGCTCATCCGTGTAAGCGCCTTCGATTAGCTCCTGAGCACGCCCCTCGACATGTACCCGCTCGACAACACCCTCACCGTACCGCTCCTTGAGCCTCTCAGCAGCGATGTTAAGTATGTCCCCCTGGCAGACCTTGACCTTCTCGTAGGTCTTCAGGTTGAGGCGCTCGACAAGGCTCAGCGAAATCTTAGCTGCCTCCTCGAAGTGCTTCTTCTCCTGGAACGCTCCCATCTTGAAGAAGGAGACGTCTATTATGTCGTAGATGAAGGTCTCGGTCTCGGGTTGGTAAGCGCCGATGACTACCCCCCAGAGAAGATCGCCGGTCCCGGCATCGTCGATGAGGATCGTCAAGCTTTCATACCCTTGAGCTTGGCGACTATCTCCTGGGCCTTCGGGAAGCGTATCTGGCCTGAGTCGATGAGCTGCTTCACCGCCTCGTCCATGATCTCGGGAGTGGCACCGGCCATCACTATGAGGTTCCTCGCGTGGAGCCTCATGTGGCCCTGCTGGATACCTTCCTGCGTGAGGGCGCGCAAGGCACCGAGGTTCTGGGCGAGTCCCACTGCAGTCATAGCCTCGCCAAGCTCCTGGGCCTTCGTGCAGCCTAGTATCTTAATAGCAATCTGGGCCATGGGGTGGCTCCTTGTAGCGCCGCCGACGAGGCCGACAGCCATCGGCATCTCCAGTTCCCCGACTAGGTCGCCATCGCTGTTTTTGCTCCACTTGCTGAGGCTGCGGTATCTGCCGGTCTTCGCAGCATAGGCGTGTGCGCCGGCCTCGAGAGCGCGGTGGTCCTGGGCGAAGGCGAGGGCGACGGCTATGGTGCCGTTCATGATGCCCTTGTTGTGGGTGGAGGCCCTGTAGGGGTCAGCGTCGGCGAAGGCCCACGCCTTTACGATTCTGTCGACCTTGTCCTCCCCGCCTATATCCTCCTTCTTTACTATAGTCTCCGCCTTGCAGGTACGCCTGTCAGCGAGGTTACTAATAATGCGCAGGAGGAACTTGCCACCGGTCAGCTCGGCGAGCATGGGGGCGAGGGTCTCAGCCATCGTGTTGACAGCATTTGCGCCCATCGCGTCTCTACAGTCGACTAGGAGATGGCATATGAGCATAGGCCCTGCCGGGGTTTCCAGCGGACGCAGCTCCAAGTCTTTGGCACCTCCACCGAATTTGACGAGGACGGGGTCGACCTCGTTTGCCATGTCGAGAATCTTCTGCTTCATCTCGCGGAGAGTGTTGATTGCTTTCTTCATGTCGGGGATATCTGTTAGCTGTATCTGACCGATCATTATTGGTTGGCTACTTGTGACCTTTATACCGACGCCGTTCCTCATTATTCGAGCCATGTTGCTTGCAGCGGCGACGACGCTAGGTTCCTCCCCTGCCATGGGGATGAGGAGATCCTTCCCGTTTAGCATGAAGTTAACCGCGACGCTGAACGGGTAGTTGATGGTGCTGACCACGTTTTCGGTCATGTGGTCCGCCTGGTCGATACCTAGTCCGCCGCCCGCTTTGAGTAGCTTAACCTCGTCAAGGGTGAGCCCGACCTGCTCTGTGACGATTTTAATCCGCTCATCGACGGGCATTTTGTAGAAGCCTGAGATCCTGCTCGATACCATGCCTAATGCCTCTTGTTGCAGATAGCTTTCCCGACCAGTGATAAAAGCTAGGCGATGCGGGTCGATGGTATGTTCGACGATTGTCTAAAAGGAGCTAGTTGAGAGGGCTCTTGAAGCTCTCCGTAATCCTGATGTCGCGGCGCGCCATCTCCGTGAAGAAGATGTCGGCGAGCTTCTCGTCGTAGCCGATCCTCGCTGGATGGATGACACCGGGGACTTTCATCTGCCCCTTCGCTATCATCTGACCAACTATGCTGCATGGGAAGGCAGTCGTCTTCGCCATAGCTGAGAGGTCGTTCTTGAAGTCTTGGAACTCTATGAACTCGTAGGTGTAGGAGGCGGATGCGCCGTCCTTCTTGCCGCTGACGATGACGCGCTGGCAGATGGCGTCACCCTCGTCTGACTCATACTGGAGATACTTGTTACCCCACGCCTCCCAGAACTCTAGCGGGCTCACCTCCACGCCTTTCACCTTCATGGGCTCCTTGTCCATGAGGTGGAGGTCATTGAGCTTCGTCCACATAGCACAGTGACCAGGCCACCTGATGGTCTGGCCATAAGCGTCCTTGACCCCCTTGAGGCCGAGGTGCTCAACCGTATCCATGAGGCCGCTATTTGTGTACGCCTCAAGCATACCGAGGGGCTCCGGGAACTCTATGGGCCCAGGGTCGCTGAGGACCTTGATCTCAACGGTCTTACCGTTCTTGAGTATCTTACAGGTACCTATGCTACCCTGTATAGCGAATGGCCAGCTCCAGCTGATCTTGTAGTTGAGCGGGTTATAGTAGCCAGGCGTCCCCTTCTGGGGGAAGCCGCCGCAGGCGACGTAGAGCTTCTCCACACTGTCGAGCTTCCTCGAACCGACGCCTAGGAGTATCCTGTCGGTGCCTACGTCTAAACCGCAGTGGGGAATGACCGTGATGCCTGCCTTCTTCGCCGCCGCGTCCATACTGAAGACAGTGTTGAAGTCGGCCGCGATGTCTGCCCAACTTACACCCGCCTCGATGGTGGCGGAGATTGCTTGGTCGCAGAACGTCCTAGGGATGGCCGCTACTACGATATCGAAGCCCTTGATGAGCTTCACGGTCGCCTTTTTATCGGTGACGTCAAGCTTCTGGCTCGCCTTCACTTTGTCGCTGCTAATCCTCGCGGAGACACTTTTCGCTGCGTCGAGGTTCGCGTCGGCGGCAACTATCTCGTCGACTTCCTTCTGGGCGACGAGGTCCTTCATGAGGCCGTAACCCATCTTGCCGGTACCCAGCACGAGTACTTTCATGAGTGATCTCGCTAAGGGAATCGCGGGGTTGGGAATAAAACTTCTACGATTTCTACTGCGGCTTGTCGACTTCCCAGCCGTCGCGGTCCATATCCTCGATGAAGGAGACGAGGTGGTCCACGAGGGCGTTCCACATAAGGATGCCCTTCTCAGATGTGGCCTTCGTAGGGTCGCCCGTAGTGCCGAAGGGGGTTATCTCTTTGAATAGCCACTTAACCTGGACGTGTTCGGGTAGGTTCGGGATGTGTCCCTTCGCCCTGCTCAGGTTCACGAGCTCCGGCGCCACCTTCAGCATTATAGATGTCTCCCCCTCTCCAGCGTGGCCGAGGCCGCCCCACGCCTCGAAGGTCCCTTTGGGGAGGAGCTCGGCTGCCGTGATCCACCAAGCCTCGAGGACAGCGATCTTCATCTCAGGGTGATCGACCCTGTACTCACGGGTCGCGGCCTCAATACCCGGTAGGTTCCCGTCATGCCCGTTGATTATGAGGAGTCTCCGTAGCCCCTGCTGGTTGAGGGATTCTAGGATCTCCTTGATGACATGTATCTGCGTCTCCGTTGAGAGGGTGATTGAGAGGGGGAAGCTGGAGTAGTGGCGGCTCATGCCAAATGGGAGGGTAGGGAGGCACAGCATTCCACTCACTCTCTTGGAAACGGCATCTGCCAGACTCTCCGCAACGAGTGTATCGGTACCGAATGGCAGGTGGTCGCCGTGGTACTCCGTTGACCCCAGCGGCAAGACTGCCTTATCAAAGTAGTTCTCCTTAAGGAGGTAACCGGTCATCCTGAGCAATTGGACGTCAACCATTTTAGCCACTAAGGATAGTTGTGAGCGTGGAAGTAGAAATACCTTCCAATATTGCTAAAATTGGATATGATCTGATTGAATGTACTTTTAGCGGCTGCTAGCCAAGAATCTCTGATATTGTTTTTATTATCACTTCGGGGTGAATTGGTTTCAAGAGAACGCGTTCATATTCTTTATCGATTTTTTCGTCCTCGCTGTTTGAATTTCCCGTTAGCAGCACTATCTTTGTATCTTGTGAAACTTTCTTCATCATTACTGAGGCGTCATGTCCCTTCATGTCAGGTAGGAAAAAATCCAGGAGCACAAGGTCAAACTTCTTCGTAGACACCTTTTCGACGCCTAATTTTCCGGTCTCAGCAAGTTCGACGACATAGCCCTCGTCGGTAAGAATGAGGCTAAGAATTTGGCTGCTTACCGTGTCGTCGTCGACTAGTAGAATTGTGCCTTTGCCCATAGATTATGTAATTATTTATTCCTGTTTTAAATGGTGTTGGATTTATTATATGATTTAATATTATTTTAGTTAATTATAACTAATATTCGTAATATAATATTTCTAACAGAAGGTTTCTCCGCTTAAATTCTGGCATTGGAAAAGTCTGGGTTAAGATCTTGTATCGCAATGGTGAGTATCTTGGTTAGATTTTCAAGGTCCTTAGGTGAAAAGACCTCCACGGGACTATGGCTGTAGCGGCGGGGAATACCTATGGTGGCGGATGGTATGCCCCCTCGTGTCTGCATCATCTCCATGGCGTCGGTGCCGCCGCTCATTATCCCGACCTGGTGGGGGATGCCGTTGACTTCAGCCGTCCTGCGTAGCCATCTGTGCACCTGCTGGCTCTGTATCCGGACCCTGTCGCCCTGCTCGCCTACGTGGAGGCCGGCACCCTTGCCAACCTCGTAGAAGAGGTCTCGCATGTTCACGTCGGGCTGGTATCCCGCGGGGAAGGTGTCGACGGCGACAGCCATGTCGACATCGAGGTCATGGAGACACGTCTCCGCGCCTCTGAGACCTATCTCCTCCTCGACGGAGCCGATGTAATAGACGGTTGCCTTGGGACGCTTCTTGGCGAATGTCTTGGCGACATGTATCACCGCGGCGCATCCGGCGCGGTCGTCTATGCTGGGGGCCGCGATGAGGTCATTTGCGAGTTTAACGGGGGTTGTTGCATAGGTTATCGGTGTGCCGTTCCTAACCCCCATCATCTCAGCTTCATTCCTGTTGGCAGCGCCGATGTCGATGTACATGTCCTCAATCGGTGGGATGGTGTTGGCCTCGGCGGGGGTTGTTATGTGGCCCGGCTTAATCCCCACGACTCCAATGACGGAACCTTTCTCGGTTAGTATCTGGAGGTGCTGCCCCTGAATAGCGCCGGTAACACTCCCCCCGAGCTTCCGGAACCTCACGAAGCCCGTGGGGTCGATGTTGAAGACTATGAATCCTATTTGGTCGAGGTGGGCGACGAGCGCGACCTTTGGCGCCTTCGGGTTGGTGCCCTTCTGGGTAGCGATGACGTTTCCGCGTGGGGTCCCATGGACCTCGTCGACGTATGGCTTGATCTCGTCGATGAACGCCTTCATCATCGGCTCCTCGAAGCCGGAGGGTGCTTGAACCTCGGCGAGCTTGTAAAAAAGATCGAGAATCGAGTCTTTCTTAATCATAATTTAGGATTAGCAAATGGCGGGAAGAGGTTTTTGGTCAGATGTCGATTATGTCGTCCTCTAGGCCGCCCCTTTGCTTTTTCTGGGTCGGGGGGTTGACCTTATTGAGCATCTCGAAGACGGTCTCCATCTTCTCGTTGTTGAGTATATCCTTGAACTCCTCATACTCGGATACATCTCGGATCAGGAGACCTTTTCTCTTCGTGGGTGCACCGCTGGCGTCGACGGGGTTGATCTCGATCGCGAGGCGTGCGGGCTGGCCGTGGTAGGATGGTAGTTTTTGTATGAAGACGCTGGGGACTGAGGTCTTGACCTTTGCCCAGTCCTTACCACTTGCTAGGAACTCCTGAAGTTTCTCGGACATGGGTATGGAATAGGTGGCTCGGATATTCAAGCTTAACCCCGGGGCACGGGAAGGGGTTTAAACGCCCCCGGTGATCACTGATCATGTCTGATTCTGGGCTTGTCTACCAGTTGAGGCGTTGGGGTGGTCCCGGGAGGTACGACGGGGTTGCATCGAATGGTATTGTTGCTTCCAAACACACCTTCATCGGTGAGGCAGGTTGCAAGATGATTAGGCGCGGCGGGAACGCTGTCGACGCCGCGGTGGCGGCGGCCTTCATGGACTGCGTCGTCGAGCCCGTCATGAACGGAATCGGAGGTGAGGGAGTCATGGTCATCCACATGGCTTCCGGGGAGAACGTCATAGTTGACTACGTGGGTAGGCCCTCGAAGGACTGCAAACCAGATATGTACAAGCTATCTGAGGCGACTGAACCGGGGTGGATGGGATGGAGGAGTGTCGTTGGGGACGCCAACGTCATTGGCCACAGGGCCTGCGTTACACCGGGGACCGTGGCTGGTCTCACCGAAGCGTTGGAGCGCCACGGTACGATGGAGTTGCCCGATGTGATAGCGCCCGCGATAAGAGTCGCTGAGGAGGGTTTCCCCGTCGGTTGGTGGACTGCGGGGTACATCTTCCAGCGTATGAAGACCTTCTGGCACCTTCCCGAGTGGAGGAGAACCTTCCTACACGACTCCCAGTTCCCCTATATTCCATTCACATACGATATTCCCGAGCCTGAAATGTTCATTCAGAAGAATTTAGCGAAGAGCCTCAGGGCGATTTCCGATGGTGGGAGTTACGCATTCTACAAGGGGTGGATCGCTGACGCGATAGCCGAGGAGATGGAGGCGAACAACGGCCTCATCAGCCGCGAGGACCTCGCCATGTACGAGCCCATAGTCTCTGAGCCGGAGCCCGGTAGTTACAGGGGGCACGGTATCGTCTACGACCCCACACATGGCGGCACGACGCTCGTCGAGATGCTCAATATACTTGAGGGTTACGACCTCGCGGGTTACGGATTCGGCTCTGCGGAGCACCTTCACCTCGTCGGGGACGCAATCGGGGTCGCTTATGCGGACAGGTTCGAGTACATGGGCGACCCCGCCTATGTAAAGGTGCCACAGAGGGCGCTTGTCTCCAAGAAGTACGCGACCGAACTCAGGAAGAAGATGAGTATGGAAAAGGCCGCGAAAATAGGATATGGGAAGCCGTGGCCCTTCGAGCCTGATCACACCACCTCACTCGCTGTCGCGGATAAGGCGGGAAACATGGTCTGCATCAACCAGACCCTCGTCAACCTCTTCGGCTCCGGCGTCGTCGTCCCGGGGACCGGGATAACGATGAATAACGCGATGTATGGGCTCAACCCGGAGCCTGGGCACGCCAACTCAATCGACGGACGGAAAAGGAGGATACAGAACGTCTGCCCTATAGTCGTCCTGAAGGATGGGGATCCAATAGTCGCATGTGGCGCCCCCGGAGGGAGGAACATTCCCGTCGCCGTGATGCAGGTGATCCTACATGTCATCGACTTTAAGATGGGTATACAGGAGGCCATCGAGGCTCCACGCTGCACCCGTGAGACGGGGCGCCTCTTCATTGACAGCAGGTTCACACCCGAGGTGAGAGATAAGCTCGCCGCCATGGGACACGACCTCGACTGGGTCGACGAGGAGCTGCGAAGCTGGGCGCGCCCCGTGGGGGTCCTGAGGGACCCGAGGACGAAGATGCTCCACGGCGGCGTAACCACGACCCTCACAAACTACGAATCCCGGGTCGTTGGCTGCTAGACACCTCTTTTATTTCCACGCCCCCTTGATTTCCTATGGCTCCAAGAAGTTACCTATCACTGACTAAAGACGAGCTGGCTCACGCCGATGCTCTACACAGGGAGAGTATAGTCATCGACGCGAGCATCGTCGCCTTCATCGACAATGTCGGCGAGGACCTGATGCTCGAAGACATGGCGAGGGGGGCGTCACCGCGGGGAACGCCACCGTCTGCATGCAGAGAACCGAGCGCGCGGGAGGTCGCCGATGTCCACGAGGAGGTGGAGAGGAAGAAGGAGAAGACACTCATAGCCCGCACCGGCGCTGACATAGAGCAGGCGAAGAGAGAGGGAAAATCCGCCCTATTCCTCGGCCCACAGGACAGCCTCTTCCTCGAAGCGAAGACAGCCTTCCTTGATATCGCCTGGGACATGGGCATCAGGATAATCCAGCTCAGCTACCAGCGCAGCGACGCAGCGGACGGCTGCTGGGACCGCGTTGACGGCGGATTAACGAACTTCAGCGTAAATCTCGTCGAGGCCATGAACAGAAGGGGGATGCTCGTAGACCTCAGCCACGTCGGCGACAGGAGCACCATGGAGGCCATCGAGCTGTCGAAGCAGCCGTGCAGCTTCACACACGTAATACCGAGGAAGTCTACGCCACGCGACCTTAGCCCCTACGCGAAGTGGGCGGGCAGCGAGAAGTTCGTGAAACTCGCCCTCGGCAGGGGTCGCACCGACGAGGCCCTCAAGGCATGTGTTGAGAAGGGGGGCATGGTTGGCGTCACGCCTTTCTTCGCCAAAACGGGTAAAGCTACTACCCTCACTGACAATCTCATGGACCAGGTCGACTATGTTGCCGATCTCGTGGGGGCCGACCACGTCGGCTTTGGCAGCGACCTTGACTACAGGAACTCCGTTACTCGGGGCGCTTACATTTGGAAGCACCCCGACCGGGTCGATGTCACATATCACACGGCGATGGACAAGACATGGGGTACGGCTGGCTCGAGTTCATGCCCAACTTCTCGAAGGGACTCGTCGCCCGAGGTTACTCCGACCAGGAGATAAAGGGAATCCTCGGCGCTAACTGGGTTAGCCTCTTCAAGAGGGTATGGGGTAAATGAGTTAAGTATCTTTAGAGCTGGGTTTGTTTTTCAGGTTTATTTTTTCACTAATTATTAATAAGTATATGGGAACGTGTGTGTGGATTGTGGCTTCATCGCCTCACCTACGCTCAGCCACACCGGATTTTCGCACACGCTCACATATCCCGTGATGGGTAATGCTTCTTCGTACCGCGAACGTCCTTCAATGCATCTCGTAGTTTATCGTCTCGCTTCTCGGATTCGGTTAATAATCTGTAGCCCTTCTTCGTCTCTTTCATTTTCATTGGCTTGTCCACCCCATTAATATTCTTGGGAGGAGTAGTTAAAGGCGCTCTAAATCCAATTTTATGAGATTAAACACACCCGATTATCGCCTATCTCATATTGTTTCACCTTACCTCGTGCAGAGTCGGATGCACTTAAACAGGTGAACACTCCCCGCCAACTCACTGTAACTGATTCCATGGAGGAGGCATTGAAGCGGGCGCGCACGCATCGCCGAGACCGTGGGGAAGATCATCGCGCACACGATTGTCTGACCATTTTTTATACCGATTCACCCCCGTTTCCCTGATTATAATGAGCAGCTACCTGAAGCTAAGCAAGGACCAGAGGGACCACGCCCTCGCTCTGCACAGGGAGAGCGTAGTCATCGACAGCAGCATAGTTGCCGTCATCGACTATGTCGCCGAGAACATGTGGCTCAACGACGTTATCAAGGGCGGCCTAACTGCCTCCAACCTCACAGTCTGTATGCAGAGGAGCTTCTCCGAGGCGCTCAACGAGCTTATGAGGCACAACAAGTGGGCTGAGAAAAACAAGGATCGGGTGCTACTAGTCAGGAAGGGGGCGGACATTGAGAGAGCGAAGAGGGAGGGCAAACATGGTATATTCTATGGTCCGCAGGACTCGATGTTTCTAGAAGGAAACGTCGACTTCCTCGACGTCGTATACGAGCACGGGCTTCGCGCTATGCAGCTGACCTACAACTGGCAGGGCGAGGTCGGCTCGGGGTGTAGAGAGAAGAAGGACGCCGGCCTCAGCGCCTTCGGTGAGAGGGTCGTGGAGAGGATGAATAAGCTCGGTATCCTCATCGACCTGAGCCACACGGGGGATCAGACCTGCTGGGACGCCATCAACCAGTCGAAGGACCCTGTCAGCTTCACACATATCATCCCCAGGAAAGCGGCCCCGGAGACACCCGGAGGCTACGCAGAGTGGGCGAACCGGAGCACTAGTCTCTGGGGTGATTTCGTCGCATATAGCAAGCAGCGTGGGAAGCCAGACGACATGCTGAAGGCCTGTGTCGAGAAGGGAGGCGTCATCGGTGTGACGCCGTTCTTCGTGAAGAAGGCTGGGAAGAGCACTCTAACGGACGACCTAATGGACCAGCTAGATGTTCTCGTTGATGTGGTCGGTGTCGATAATGTTGGCTTCGGCAGTGACCTAGAGTTCCCCAACTCGGTCACGCGTGGCGCATTCATTTGGAAGAACCCGAATAGGATCGACGTCGACTACTTCACGCCGATGGACAAGTCATGGGGTTACGGGTGGATGGAGAACATGCCCAACTTCACAATGGGTCTCGTGGTGCGCGGCTACTCGGACCAGGAGATAAAGAAGATCCTGGGACTCAACTTCGTGAGGCTCTTCAAGAGGGTGTGGGGTTAGGCTTCTCGATCTCGTATCGAATCATAATTACTAGTCGGGGCATATTATTCAAGGACCGAATATGGATAGAGGGTCCATCCT
>Ga0182021_10001642_pt1 | contig 25937 bp, 33 predicted proteins | sample 612E3MmetaG_FD_120493 | JGI IMG/M metagenome (GOLD analysis project Ga0182021, IMG submission 120493) | Permafrost microbial communities from Stordalen Mire, Sweden - 612E3M metaG (Illumina Assembly) | ecosystem: Environmental > Terrestrial > Soil > Wetlands > Permafrost | place: Sweden... | reverse complement strand
CCGCAAGCGGGTGTGCCACTCCGGGGCGTATGCGGTATGGGCATGTACAGCTTTTCGGTTAACTTCCAGTAAAAATGGTATAATGAATTTGTGGAAACAAATATTTGCAAAGTTTGCCATCAGCCTATACTTCCCACTTATTATTTTTGCCCAAACTGCGGCACGAAGGTGAATGAAGCCCCGCTTTCTACAAGCGCCGGAACGCAGGCTTGGATATACACACAGAGCATAATTCTTCCGATGGTTCTTTTTCTTTTTATTACCAGATGGCCGGGAATAAAATATTTCAAATCAGATGACCCCAAAGCAAAAAGAGTCGGACAAATCGCCTGGGCGTTACTTATCATCTCAACTGTTTTAACCATATGGCTCGCTTATGTGTGGACGGAGCAAACAATACAGTCATCCATTAACAGTGTCAATACAGATTTTAATTTCTAATGCAACTTTTATAACAGTTTTATCGTATATACTACATGCAAAAATTTTTTCATTTTCTAGAATTATATTCGGGGGCGGTGCTTCGCATCGGTATGGCGGCAGTCATTCTTTGGTTTTCTTTGGCGCAGTTTTTTAATGCTACACAGTGGACGGCTTATGTGCCAGACTCCATTGTTTCCATGACGGGCCTGGGCGCAGTTACACTTGTTTACTTTAATGCCATATTTGAGTTGATTTTTGGTGCAGCACTTCTCTTTGGCTGGCAGACACGCACTGTAGCACTCCTACTTGCTCTTCATCTCTTTGATATTATGTATGTCGTAGGGTATGGAGAAATAGGCGTGAGAGATTTCGGTTTGGCTGTTGCGACTTTTGTGGTGTTTATGAATGGTTCGGATGTGCTTTGCATTCAGCAGAAAAAATTTGTAAAAGAAATTCGGGAATCGTCCAATCAGTTTCCGTTGCAATCTAAAAAATTAATATAATGAAACCGCAAAACAATTTACAAAAAAATATGGGTATTACACTTGGCATTATAGTTATGCTGGGTGTTTTGTCTGTAACGATTTTCTCCAATAGTCAATCCGTAAATACGCCAGTCGCCGATACATCTTCACAAATCCCTACTTCTACGACAACTTCCAAAACTTCTCCTGTAAAAAAAGTTCCTACTCCCGTCGTTACCTCGACAACCCCAGAATATACGCTTGCGCAAGTCGCAACCCATTCGAATTCATCAAGTTGCTGGAGTGTGATAAATACAAGTGTTTACGATCTGACTTCTTGGATAAATAGTCATCCAGGAGGGAAACAAGCCATTTTAACTATCTGTGGCAAAGACGGAACGACGGCTTTTGAAAATCAGCATGGAGGCCAAAGACGTCCGGAGCAAGAACTCGCGTCATTTTTTATAGGAAATTATAAAAAATAAAAAAAGTGATCCTTACAGGACTGCATTTTCTACAATCTTTTGAAGATTAAGAAAATGGGAGTATACTTTTGTTTATGGAAATAGAAACTAAATCTTGTCAAAATTGTAAGAAAGACTTCATTATAGAGCCGGATGATTTTGGATTTTACGAGAAAATTAAGGTCCCGCCACCGACTTTTTGTCCAGAATGCAGATTGCAAAGGCGAATGTCTTGGCGTAACGAACGTGCTTTGTATAAGCGTAAGTGTGATTTGTGTCAAAAAAATATCATTGCGATGTATCACGAATTGGCACCTTTTCCGGTGTATTGCCGGGAATGCTGGTATGGAGATAGTTGGGATGCGACTTCTTTTGCAAAAGATTATGACTTTTCTAAAACTTTTTTTGAGCAATATAAGGAATTTTATAAAAACATACCAAGACTAGCTCTGTGGCAAAGAAATGTTATAAATTCGGATTATGCAAATATGGCTGCTGAATCTAAAAATATTTACTTGTCTGTTTCGGCAGTAGCTGGGTCTGAGAATGTTTTTTATTCAAAATGCGTTGATAAGTCCAGAGACATCATTGATTGCCTGAATATTATAAATGGTTCAGAGAGTTTATATGAAAACGTTGAAGCTCAAAGTAATTATAATTCGCAATATCTTTTACTATGTAGAAGCTGTATGGATTCTTATTATTGTGTTGATTGTATAAATTGCAGCAATTGTTTTCTTTCAAATAATTTGCGAAATAAACAATTTTGTATTCGTAATCAGCAATATACCAAAGAAGATTATTTTAAAGAATTAGAAAAATTCAACTTAAAAAGCAGAGCTTCTCGAGAAATTTTAAAAAAAGAATTTGAAGAAATAAAAAAAATAGCAATATTTCGTTTTGGCAATATCAACAAAGCTGTTAATTCTACCGGGAACAATTTATTGAATGTAAAAAATTGTAAAAATTGCTTTGAAATTTATGACGTAGAAAATGCAAAATATTGCTATCGTGCATTTAATTTTAAAGATTCAATGGATTTTGATTATGGGCAAAAATCAGAATTACTTTATGAGTATACAACAGGTGCGATGAATGATTACAATGTAAAATTCACTTATTCAGCAATGGAATTCATAAGAAATGCTGATTATACTGAGTCTTGTCGAAACTGCTCCAATATTTTTGGTTGTATTTCTCTTAGAAATGCGGAAAATGCAATTTTAAATAAAGTTTATTCCAAAGGAGAATATGAAAAACTACGAGAGGAAATTATAAGACAAATGAACGATATGCCATTTATAGACAAAATGGGCAGGGTATATAAATACGGCGAATTTTTTCCGATAGAAATTTCTCCTTTCCCTTATAATGATAGTCTGGCGCAAGAATTTTTTCCAATCACAAAAGAAGATGCTAAGAAAAATGGTTATCTTTGGCGAGATCAAGATATAAAAAGTTTTGAGATTACAATTCCGGTAAATAATATTTCAGACAACATAGATGAAGTAAGTGATAAAATCCTAGAAGAGGTTTTAGGTTGCGCTCACAAAGGGGAGTGTAGTCATCAATGCAATACAGCTTTTCGTCTGACGAATTATGAATTAGCTTTTTATAAAAAACACGATATACCGCTCCCAGTTCTTTGCCCCAACTGTCGTTACTATGAAAGATTTAAAGTTATGCCAGCATTGAAACTCTGGCACAGAACTTGTATGTGCAACAAAGAAAATCATTTTCACGGAACAGGGAAGTGTGAAGTAGAATTCGAAACCAGCTACGCGCCGGAAAGGCCAGAGATAGTCTATTGCGAGAAATGCTATCAGCAAGAGGTGTATTAATTCTCCTCCCCCTAATGTAGGGGGAGGTTGGGTGGGGGTATAATTTGAATTAGGGAGAGGTGAATAATTTCTGCACCACTTTTTATAATTATACCGTATAATACTTGTGGAAACCATTGACAAGGATATTTTAATTCGCGCTAGAGCGGGGGATTTGGAGGCGTTTGAATATATCTTGTCTTTTTACGAAAAAGTTATATATAATTATTGTTTAAGAATATTAAAAAACTCACAAAATGCAAAAGATGTTGCCCAGGAAACTTTTATAAAAGTTTACACACATCGCAAAGATATAGATCCAACAAAGAACATTAAAACCTGGATATTTACGATTGCCACAAACACTACTTATGACTTTCTAAGAAGCAAAAAAAGAAAAAACGAAATAAGTCTGGACGAAGAAAATGAAACAATTTCCAGTTTTGAAGCGTATTACCCACAAGCGGGTGTGGTTTCTGATGTAGAAAAAGCAATGGAACAAATAAATCCCGAATATAAAAAAGTACTTCTTTTGTTTTATCAACAAGGCTTTCAGTATCAAGAAATAGCCGATATGCTCGAAATGCCAATTAACACTGTCAAAACGCACATCAGTCGTGGTAAAGAACAATTAAAAGAAATTTTAAAAGAATATGGACAAAATTGATGAACAACTAAATAATTTTTCCACAGTAGAAGTTCCAGCCGGAATGCATCAGTCGGTGATGCGAAGAATTAATTATCAAAAAATTAGACCAGTGCTTTTTGTTAGTTTTATTTTATTGGCACTTAATTTTTTAATAATTGCGTGGCGTATAAATGCAAAACTAATCGATGCGGAGTTCATCGATATGGCACAGGATTTCTTAGATGTTTTCAGTTTTAATTTTTCCTATCTTAGCACAATGTGGGGAAGTTTCTTTGAAATTATTTCACCCATGTTTTTCTTGTCTGCAGTTTTGAGTTTGGTGGGAGCGATTTATATAGGAAAGGAAATAACCTTTCATCAATTTAGGAAAATATAAAATATAAAAAAACGGAAGCAAGGCTTCCGTTTTTTTATATTGAGGCATTTTTACTTACTTATTTAACAGGGCAAGCTTTTACCGCTGTAGCGTAGTCGCTGTAAGCGGTTTTAACGGCGGCTGCTTGGGTAGCAGTGGCTGTTTTGACAGCCGTTTTGTAATCAGCATTGGCTGATTTAACTGCAGATGCATAATCAGCATTAGCAGTTTTTCTTGCGGCTGCTGCGGCAGCTTTGTCTGTCATTGCCTTTGCGGCGGCTAGAGCTGTAGTGTGGGCTGTCTTGGCAGAAGCCAAAGCTGTAGTTCTGGCAGTTTTTGCATCTGCCTTGGCACTTTTTGCGGCAGTTGATGCAGCTGTTACTGCGGCTACGCGGGCAGTCTTGGCAGAAGCCAAGCAGGTCTTTCTAGCGGAAACCGTTGTTGTTACAGAAGTTCCAGTATTGGTATTATTGGTGCCTGTTGTATCTTGAGCAAAAGCAACTGCTGAAGAGAACAATAAACCAAGAGCCAAAACCGGAACAGCGAATTTAATTTTATTTGTCATTTAGTTTTACAAAAATGGTTATTAATTCGACCTTTACATTTTACACAAATACTACGCTTTTCACTTCTGTTTTGTTTCAATCATAAATTTAGGTAAAAATTAAATGTTGGGGTATACTCATAGCAATGAAAAAGAATCTTTTGGGGCTTCTTTTAATAGTGTCTTTTTTTCTGGTTGCCTCTTTTTTCTTTCCGGAGATTTTTGGCAGTGCTGCGTCTTATAAAAAAGGTGAACAGATAGCTGATACTTCTTTACCTGAAACTCAAATTAAGCCAGTTGTGCCGACTATTCCTCCGCTTGATACAGTAGCTTATGACAAGAAATTAAATGAAATAGCCAATAATCCACCTGATCCGATTATTTACGCAACCGTGAAAACTGCCGGAAAAGATAAGAACGGTAAAACCATAACCATAACCACAAAAGTTCCTCTCGATCCGCAGCCAATCAAAACACATCTTTGGCCAGTGAAAACTGTTTACCCGAATGCCGGTGCGCTCTTGCCATTCAATCGTATTATCGCTTATTATGGAAATTTATATTCAACCAAAATGGGAGTGCTCGGAGAATATCCCGAAGCGGAAATGTTGCGCAGGTTGGACGTGGAAGTGAAAAAGTGGGAAATAGCCGACCCCACAACTCCGGTGATACCGGCCTTGCATTACATCACTGTCGTGGCGCAGGGGAGTCCAGGGGCTAGTGGAATGTACCGAGCTCGAATGCCGGATTCGGAGATAGATAAAGTGCTGGCGATAGCGGCGAAAATAAACGCGATTGTATTTTTGGATGTTCAGGTTGGTTTTTCCAATGTGCAGACAGAAGTTCCATTATTGGAGAAATATTTGAAAATGCCGAATGTGCATCTGGCGCTGGATCCGGAATTTTCCATGACGGGTAAATATCCACCTGGAAAAGTTGTTGGTACTTTAGATGCTTCTGACATAAATTTTGCCTCGAATTATTTAGCTACTTTGGTGCGGGAAAATAATCTCACGCCGAAAATTTTAATTATTCATCGCTATACGCAAAAAATGGTAACGAATTATAAGTTGATTAAAACCATGCCCGAAGTGCAAATCGTTATGAATATGGATGGCTGGGGAGGGCAAGCGAAAAAAATCGGCACTTACAATAATTTTATTTATCCGGAACCGGTGCAGTTTACAGGGTTTAAATTATTTTATAAAAATGATGTTTTAAGTCCCGGAACTACTATGATGACGCCCGCCACACTGCTTAAATTGAATCCACAACCGGTATATATACAGTATCAGTAAAATATGTCACACTATATAAATGGCAGATTCTTCGATAGAAAAAAAAGCCTGGCGAGAAGTAAAATATCATGAAAAGTTTTTAAATGCATTTCGCGGGTTGCGGGTTTTTGGAAATACGACCAGAAATCTATATGTGCATGTTTTTACGGCTTTGTTAGTAATAATTTTAGGATTTTACTTTGAGATTTCCAGCATTGAATGGATTATGCTGGTTTTCGCCATTGGTTTTGTCATAGTCTCGGAGGCCTTCAATACAGCCATTGAAATAGACATAGACCTAACCTCTCCCGAATATCATCCTTTCGCCAGAGATACCAAAGATGTCGCAGCAGCAGCAGTTTTATTGTCCGTTTTTACAGCTATAATCATCGGATTGATTATCTTCTTGCCTAAAATTTTTTAAATTGGTAGAATTGCATATATGGAAAATAACAATGTCAAAATTTTCACTGGAATAATTGTCGTTTTAATTTTGGGAACGATTGCCACGGTATTATTGCAATCAAACAGCAACAATACACCTGCCGGTCCGGGCAAATATGACGCTTTTGCGACCTGCCTGAAAGACAAGGGGGCGACGTTTTACGGAGCTTTTTGGTGTCCGCATTGCCAAGCACAAAAAAAAGCTTTTGGTTCGTCTGCCAAGTATCTGCCTTATGTTGAATGTTCCACGCCTGACGCAAACGGACAGACGCAAATTTGCATAGATAAAAAAATACAAAGTTATCCAACCTGGGAGCTGGCTGATGGCACAATCATTCCCGATGATTCTCCGGATGGAGCCGGAGTCAAATTTGAAACATTAGCTGCTAAAACGGGTTGCGTTTTGCCTCAATAAAAATAAAAATGAACATAGAAGCCACACATTATCTAAATGTTTTTCTCGGAACAGGAGTTATTTTTACTCAGATTTTGTGTGTGGTTGCCTTATTTTTACTTTTCTTTGGTCCAAAGAAAAACTTCTATCTTGATTTTATCAACAAACATGTTTTAGTTTTGGGTTTTTTGATTTCTTTTGTCTCTGCCGTCTTCCCATTGGTTTACTCTGAAATTATTCATTTTCTGCCGTGCTATTTGTGCTGGTGGCAGAGAGTCTTTATGTTCCCGTTGGTTTTGATGTTTGGGGTGGCTCTTTGGGACAAAGATAGAAAAGTGATCCGTTACGCCTTACCACTACTCTGCGCCGGCACCTTAGTTTCCATTTATCATAATTTTTTCTATTATTTTGGAGAGACTTCAGCTACGCCGTGTGACGCTTCGGGTGTGTCTTGTTATCAGCATATCGTTTCCGAGTTCGGAGGATATATCTCGATTCCGATGATGGCATTAACCGCTTTCGCCGCTCTTTTAACTCTGCTTGCGATTGCGCATTTTTATGGAAAGAATAAAATAGACTAGATTATTAATTAATTTACCACACTGTGGGAATAAAATGGGAAAAGGAAACAATGCATATAGAAAAGATGTGAAAAAGCCAAAGAAAACTAAGAAGAAATAGCTGAAAATAGTTAGAATGTCCGGTTTTACAAAAAAAGAAAAATTGTTTTTGAAAAAATTAAATACCCCGACAAAGGTGCAGGATTTTATTAATGGTCTTGAGTTTAATTTTGAAAAGAGTGGGGAGACTCTAAAATCACCGCTTTTTACTTTAAGAGCACATAATGCGCATTGTTTTGAAGGGGCTCTCCTGGGGGCTTATATACTCTCCCAGCATGGTTTTACACCCTATTTAGTACACTTGAAGTCTGTAAAAGACGACTATGATCACGTAATAGCGCCTTTTAAAATAGGCGGATTTTGGGGGGCCTTATCCAAGACAAACCACGCAGTTTTGCGCTATCGCGAACCAATTTATAAAAATATCCGCGAGCTGGCATTGTCTTATTTTCACGAATATTTTTTAAATAATGGACAGAAAACATTGCGGCAATATTCCGGATTATTTAATTTGAATAATCTTAAAAAAGATTGGGTAAATAGAGAAGGGAATCTTTGGTATATAGACAAAAAATTGGATAAAATAAAACACTACGACATTGTGCCGAAAGCTTATTTAAAAAAATTGCGTAAAGCTGAGAAAATAGAAATTGCTTCCGGTAAAATTGTGGAGTATAATTAGCTTTATTAAAAATTATTAATTAACTAAAAAAACTATGATTTATCTATTTATTTTGGGCAGAATCTTATTGGGAGTTTATTTTATAATGAGTGGTTATAATCATTTTAAGAACCACAAAATGCTTACGGGCTATGCGCAGTCAAAAAATGTGCCACTTGCGCCACTCGCTGTGTGGTTCACGGGTTTAATGCTGATAGTCGGAGGTTTGGGAGTTCTTTTCTGGGTGTACTTGAAATTCTCGATACTTTTATTAGTGGTTTTCTTATTAGTAACAACTTTTACAATGCATCAATACTGGAAAATAACCGACCCGATGCAAAGAATGGGGGAGATGGTAAACTTCAACAAAAATATGGGACTCCTGGGTGCTTTGTTGATTCTTCTGGCTATTCCTCTACCTTGGTCAGTATCTTAATTTCCAAAAATACTATCGAGTAATCTTTTAAACCAATTCTTTTTTGGAGTTGGTATTTGAACCATGGTGTCTTGAATAGCATTGATTGTAGTGGTGGTATTTTCTTTTTCGGTTACAGATAATTTTTTTTCTCTTGCTTTTAGTTTGGGAATCAAAACCATTTTTTTTGTTTCTTGCAGAGGTAAGACAGGAGATTTTGATTCTGGTGTGAGCGAGGTAGGCAGAACTGTTATTAGAGGAACAAGTGATGGTGAGAAAGGTGGTATGGTGGGACTTAATGTTGGGGGATTGAGAATGGGTGATGGTACATATGTAATAGGGCCGCCGCTACTCGTCACAGTATTTCCCTCTGTAGTAACATCATCCCCGAAATATAAAAGAACGTTTTCGCCACCCGACAATGTGTATGAATCCATGCCCATCGCAGGACTATCTCCATTAACTTTATATAGCCAGCTATCACAGAGTTCGGTAGTTTCAGAAATCGTAATGCATTTTAAGTAATCGCCAAAACTGTAATGGACAATATTAGAAATATTGAAGTCCGGGCTTAAAGTGTCAGCTTGTTTTATCACAGAAAGTACACTGTTCTCGCTTGGTGTCGGTGATAGCGGTATTGTTCCAGAATAAATAACCACGCCGTTATTTTTTATATCCAAATTTACAAGAGAGGCAGCGTGAGCCACTTTCATCATTCCTAAAAATAACACTACCACAACCAACAAAACCTGCAAAAATTTCTTCATAATTTTGATTTATTTATTGATAAATTTAAAACAAAAAAACTCCTACCGAGAGGAGTCGACATATCAAGATAAATATCAAATCTCAATAATTCCTGCTCGGGATAAACAAAAATGATTGGTGTTCGGACTTGTTCCCGACCTAGGTCGGGACATACCGTAGCGGCACTGTACTGGAATCTAACCAGTTTCCCCAAGCACTTTTTTTAATTTTTTAAACGAACATTTTTAGTATATACTGGTCTTATATATTATGTCAAAAAAGGGTGGGGATAAAATCCGCCATGGGCGGACAAGAATAATGGTCTTTGGAACCTTCGATGGGTTGCATTCGGGGCATCTTAATTTCTTTAAACAAGCAAAAAATTTGCACCAATCTTCATCTTTGATCGTATCAATTGGGAGAGACAAAAATGTTTTTAAAATAAAAGGCAAGTATCCCGATTTGGGAGAAAAAGAAAGAATGGCTTTGGTGAAAAAATGCAAGTTGGTTGACAAGGTAATTTTGTCCGGCGCGAAACATCATTTGCCCCATATTATAAAAATATGTCCGGACATTATTGCCTTAGGTTATGACCAAAAAGCCTACGTTCAAAACTTAAAAAAAGATTTGAAAAATAAAGGTGTTTTGGTAAAAATTGTGCGCTTGAAACCATATAAAGAAAAAAAATATAAAAATCACTTGCTAAAAATAAAAAGATAAATATAATTTTATATTATTAGTATTTTAAATTAATTTAAAAATATTATGGAAGAAATAAACATAATAAAATTCATTAAAAAAGGTTTTACGAACAAAGATTTTGCCCGTGTTTTTTTTACAAGTTTGTTGTCTCTTCTTGTCATTCTTTTGATTGGAGTCGGTTTGGTCTGGTATTTTCGTGGAAATATTTTCGGATACTTTGCCAAAGAATATTTAGCGGAAGTGCAGAATGAAAATAATAATGCAAAAGTTGTTGGTGGAAATTTTGTTGGAAATCAACCAATCTTTTCACAGGATTCTGTAGTGGTTGATACGGTCAAGAAAACCAATCCGGCTGTTGTTTCTATAATCATTTCGCAGGAAGTTCCGAAATACGAAAATTGCATTGACCCAAACCAGCAGCAACAGCAGAATCCATTTGGCGATTTATTTCCGGGTTTTAATTTTGATTTCAATATTCCGCAGTATCAATTATGCCAAAATGGCACCCAAAAACAGGAGGTTGGCGGCGGGTCGGGATTTTTTGTTTCGAGTGATGGCTTAATCGTTACCAACAAGCACGTCGTTGATCAAAAAAATGCGGAATATACCGTGTTTACGAATGATGGCAAGAAACATACGGCCACGGTTATTGCTCGCGACCCTGTCTTAGATATTGCGCTTATAAAAATCGATGGTTCCGGTTTCCAATATCTCTCGCTTGGAAATTCTGATTCTTTGCAAGTGGGGCAGAGCGTTATCGCTATCGGTAATGCGCTTGGAGAATTCAGAAACACTGTTTCCGTCGGGGTAATTTCCGGACTTGCGCGGTCAATTACGGCCGGAGATAGTTCCGGGGGAAGTACGGAAGTTTTGGACCATGTGATTCAAACCGACGCGGCAATTAATCCTGGAAATTCCGGCGGGCCCCTGCTTAATCTAAGCGGGGAAGTTATCGGAGTGAATGTTGCGGTGGCGCAAGGTTCCCAAAATATCGGTTTTGCTTTGCCTATCAACAGCGTAAAAAGTTCTATTGAATCCGTGAAGGTAACCGGTAAAATTGTCCGTCCATATCTGGGTGTGCGCTACGTGGCGATAAATGCGGAAATGAAAAATGCTAATAATTTGACTGTTGACTACGGAGTGCTAGTAAAGGCGGGAACAACGGCGAGCGAATTGGCGGTTATTCCCGGGAGCCCGGCTGACAAAGCGGGGATTGTGGAAAATGATATTATTTTGGAAGTTGACGGGGTAAAACTTGACGATAATACAACTCTGGCATCTATCATTCGTGATAAAAGTATAGGTCAAGTAATTAATCTGAAAATTCTCCACCGAGGCGAAGAAAAAACTGTGCCGGTCACCCTCGAAGCGGCACCGGATACAACGAACTAAATATCATTTTTTTCTATCGTTGAAGCCAAGTAAACTCCGAAGAACATCAGGGCTCCTAGTATTAGAAAAATAAAATTAAACGATGGCATTAGGAAGAAAACTATCAGGGCTATGAGTGGAGCTACTATGTACGCCACCGGGGAGGCACTGCGATATACACCCACAAATTCATCATTTGCGGAGTTGATATGTTTAAAAAAATAAACATCGCTCATTGATTCCACGGCGGATGCGCCGATGCGGGTGGAAAATAGCAAAAATGCCCAAATAAAAATCGAATGTTCGGTTATAAAAAACAATGACAAGGTGGCCAGAGCCGCGATGCCAAAGCCATACATTAATATCTTTCTTTCCCCGACAATATCGGCATATTCGCCCATACTGAAAGGAATAAACAAAAACGGCAAAAGCATAATGGTAAAAATAATACCGATTTGGTTCCAAGAAAAACCCAAATAAGCCGATAAATATATCGGAGTGTAAATTACCATCCAGCAATAAAAGAATTGAAGCAAAAAAGTAAGGCTATAAGCGCGAAATAAATTTTTATTTTTAAAAAATTCCCCGGCGTAATTTACTATATTTTTTCGATCATAATTTGGATCAGGCACCTTTTTTAAACTATAGAATGATATCAAGAAAAATATTATCATTAACGCAAAACTTATCAGATATATATGTCTAAACTCAAAATCCTTCCCGAACGTACTGAAAGAAAGTACAGCCAATACCCAGGCCAGGTTTGAGATTACGATATAAATGCCTCTGATTTTTCCGGTAAGCTTGTCCTCCGAAAATATTTTCAGCAATTCGTCCAAGGAAAAAATCAGCATGGTGTTCAGAGATAAAAGAAAAATAAACAAAATTATCACACTGAAAGTATTTTGGGCGATGCTTAGCGCTCCAAAAGTTAAGGCCCCCAGAAAGGAAATCAAAAGCAGGAATTTGTATCCGCCCAGCTTGCTTAGTATTTTCGGAGCGATGAATAGCATCAAAACGGAGCCGATTGCCCCTAATACATAAATCATTCCCACCAGTTTTTGTCCGGTAAAAGAAGAAATAAAACTGGAGTTTATATAAGCGGCTAAAGCAAAAGGAAAAGAATACAAGAATCCCGCCAAATATATTATTTTTCTGTTGTGTTGCATCATATTAGACGCTCAATATTACCGGTATAACCAAAGGCCTCTTGGCAGTCTTTTGATACAGGAATTTAGAAATACTTTCTCCCAAATTGGCCTTGATGTTGTCGAAGTCCATAGTGGCTCCGTTGGGACTAGTGTGAATCGGCATTTTAGCGACTGCATTTTCTATTCCGTTTTTGATGATGATTCTTACCTGGCGTAGAAGTTCCTGATTTTCTTTTAGATAAACAAAACCACGGGAAATCAAATCTGGAGATTTCTTTAATTTTCCGGTTTTCTGGTCGAGAAGCGCGATGATGACAAACATTCCATCTTGGGAAAGCATTTGGCGATCGCGGATGACGACGTCTTGCGTGTCGGAAATGGAAGTGCCGTCCACCAGCATGTTTCCACTCGGCGCTTTTTCTTTGCGTAAGTTTATTTTTTGTCCATCGGCTGATATTTCAATAATTGAACCGTTGTCCGGCACGACAATATTTTCTTCACTCATACCCAGGTCCATAGCGAGCTCTTTATGTAGTTCCAGGTGGGAATGGTGTCCATGGATCGGAATGAAAAATTTCGGATGAGTTTTGCGGTGAAGCCATTTGATGTCTTCTTTGTTGCCGTGACCTGTCGCATGAACGAAGTCTTCACCGGCGGTGCGATAGCTGATGATTTTCACGCCTTGGCGCGACAAGCCGTCTTTCATTTTTTGAACTTGAAGTTCGTTGCCCGGCACAATAGAAGCGGAGAGTATTATTGTGTCTCCTTTTTGCAAAGAGAATTTTGTGTGCGATTTATTGGAGGCGCGATTCAGAGAAGAAAACTCTTCACCTTGTGCACCAGTCATCAGAATGACAACTTTATTGGGTGGATAATTACCTACGTCTTCTATCGGTATAATTGTGCCCTTTTTAGGAGTGAAGAGTCCGGCTTCTATCGCCACTTCAATGTTTGTTCTCATGGAGCGTCCGTCCAAAGCTATTTTTTTGCCCAAGGTTTCAGCCAGTTTGACGATGAAGGCCAAACGAGTGATATGCGAAGCGAAGGCGGCAATAATCATCCGGCCATGCACTTTTCTGATCAAATTTTCCAGTCCTTGGTGTACTTTTATTTCCGGCAGGGAAAATCCTTCGTTTTCAATGTTGGTGGAGTCGGTCATCAGGAGAAGCACTTTGGCTTTGTCGAAAATTGAATATTCCTTTTCTTCTTCGCTGCTAACAATGCCGTCCACTTGGTCGAGCTTGTAATCTCCCGGAGTCACAATGGAGCCGTGTGGTGTTTCGATGATTATGCCCATCGAGTCGGGGATAGTGTGGGTCACGCCGAAGAACTTAACTTTTATTTTCCCGCAAGTTACTACCTCGTCTTTCTCCACGATGACTTCTTTCATGGCGGGCAGATGGGGGAATTCTGCTTGGCGTTTTCGCATCATTAAAATGGAAAGTTTTCTGGAATATACTGGCGGGTTGCCGATACGTGAAAGCACCAAGGGTACGCCGCCGATATGGTCCAAGTGTCCGTGAGTGATGAAGAGCGCGCGAATTTTGTCTTTGCGTTCTTCTAGGTAAGTCGTGTTCGGAATTACATAATCCACTCCCGGGGTCGCCTCATTGGCGAAATGCATACCGGCGTCAATGACAATAATGTCGTCGCCGATTTCTATGGCTGTCATATTCTTGCCGATTTCTTCCACTCCGCCGAGCGGAATTATGCGGATTACTCCGGCTTCCGGTTCCGGAATTTTTGTAACATTTGAACTTTTATATTTATTTTTTGCGTCAAAAGGTCTACTTCCATTTTTCTGCCCGAATCTCTTCTTGGTGTATTGATAAGTGGAACTCTTGGAAGTTCTTTTCCTGTCTCCAATATGCGAGGCAGATATCGGACGTCTGGAATCCAGACGTCCGATATCTGCTGGATTACTGCGAGCAGGGTCGACACTTATTGCACTGAAAGACAGTCTTGTTTTTTTTGTCATGCGATTTTATTTTTTAGTAAACATTATTTTCTCCCGACGCCTTTCATGGTCGGGACGCCGACCTAATGCGTCGGCGCAAACATTTTCCAAACATTTTCCGTGTCGGTGTACCATAAATACACATCAGAAAAACGGTCTTTTGGAGAAGTAATGTGGTCGATAGATAGTCCTTTTAGTTTTTGCGATACGACGTATATAAAATTGGGGCTATATAGAAAAATCGCAGGCATATCTTGATTGATTATGTTTTCAAATTGGATATATTTTTGCGTTCTTAACTGTTCATCAACGGTTGCGGGTGCATCTTCCAGAAGCTTGTCCGCTTTTACATTGGTATACATGGCCACATTCAGCCCGGGATCTTTTCTTTGGGAAGAATGCCAAAAAGCGAACAAATCGGATTCATGATTTATAATTTCTCCAAACAGAAGAGAATCGTAATTACGCGGACGAATCACGCTTTGGTTTAAATTGCCAATATCAAAAGTTTTTATGTCGACTTTTATGCCAACGTCGGACAAATCTTCTTTTATCAATTCCGCAGTACGGGCGAGCTCCGGAGCGTTGCCAGTGGAAATAGAAAATTGGAGTGTGGTGGTCGTTTTCTTTTTACTTTTATTAATTGTAGTTTTCTGCAAAAATCCATCGGAGCCCTTGGACCATCCATCCTTTGCCAAATTGTTTTGCACGCCTTTCAGTATTTCATCGCGTGAAGGATTATTTGTTCCGGATATTTTCTGATAAGGAATTATGCTGAGCGGAATGGGATTATCGATGGCGGTTGCATATCCCAAAAGCACCTCGCGGACTATTTTGCCTTTGTCTATCGCTTGGTCGATTGATTTAGTAATGACCTTGTCGGTGAAAAGCTGATTCTGGTTTTGATTGAAAAAGAGCCCGAATATTCTCGGAAGCACCGAAGATTCTATCTGATAATTTCTCTCTTTTAAAATACCCGCGTTCAGGGGGGTAATGGAGCTTATCTGGTTTACTGTCCCGCTTTCGAGTGCGGTAACTAGGTCGTTTTCGTTTGAATAGAAATATAAATTCAGGTTTGCAATATATGGCTCCCCTAAAACGAATTTCTTAAACGGTACCAGTTCAAAAGAATCTATGACTCCCGATGTTTCTTTTATCACATTTTTTATCATATAAGGTCCGGAACCGATAGGGGATGTGTTAGCGTTGTTGAGTTCAATCGGTGAATTATCCCACAAATATCTCGGCATGATACCAAGCGTCGCATTTTCCAGAAAAGAGGGATATGGTTGTTTTAGGGTAAATTGGATGGTGGCGTCGTCTATTTTTGTGGCTGTTACTCCATCCCAGTCTACCTTGCGCGGACTTTTAATGATTGAATCCTTGGCTTCATTTACGGTAAAGATCACATCGTCTGCATTTATTGGAGTTCCATCTTGGAAATATATTTTATCTTTCAAGGTAAAAGTATAAGTCAGACCATCTTTTGATACGTCATATTTTTTTGCCAAGTCGGGAATCAGAACGCCTTCTCCGTTTTTTCTCATTAGGCCGGAATAAATAAGCGAGACCATGTCGAGGTCGGCCGGGGAAGTTGCTAAAATCGGATTTATGAAGCGCGGAGCTCCGATGATGCCCTCCGAGACTGTTCCCCCGCGAGAAGGAATACTCACCATCATGGATTTGTTAATGCTTTCGAGAATGGAGATAGTGCTGACAATAAGAATTATTATGAATGCGACAAAAAGCATCCATTCTCTTTTCGAGAAGGCGCTAAAAACAGAATTGATTTGGTCTTTTGTAGGCAATTTAGCAGTCATTGTTTTAACTGGCGCATCTGAAATTGTTTTTAGAGATACGAGCTAAGCTTTCACTTTTATTATTATACTGAGAAATGCAAATAAAGCAAAGAGAATTGCGCAGACGATGGACAAGTAAAAAAGAAACTTTTCGAAGCCTCGACGGGTGTGATGAAAATTCCCGGAGTCATTTCCACCCAAAGCACCCCCAATGCCGGCAGCGGATTGCTGAAGCAGAACGGCGGAAACCAATATGACCGAAAGTATAATCTGCGCATAAGGCAGAATCTTTATAACTAAACTCATGGGGTAATTATTACATAAATTAAATTAAAATACAAGCGTCTGTACAGATTTGTATATATGTGTTAGTTTTTAAATGAGGGCTCTTTATGATACGAATTGCAGTAGTTCACGAAGAAGACGGGCTTCGGAAGAAACTCAGGGCCTTAATTTCGGCAATTCCCGACATGGAAATCGTCGGGGAAGGTCGGGTGGCGCTCGACGCCATCGACCTGGCGTGGAAGGTCAAGCCCAATGTGCTTCTCCTGAGTACTAAAACAATACCTGGGAGAATGGACAGCTTCGTGGCTGCCGGGCGCATCCACGAGGAAAGTCCCGATGTCAATATCATTCTTTTGGGCGAAGAGGAAATCGATATTGGTAGGTGTTTGGATATAGGGGTAAAGGGATACATTCCCACGGACTGTTCGGGGGATGGATTCCTGAACAGAATTCGTTGTGTGGTGAAGAGGTATGAATACTTTTTCGTGTCAGTCCGATGACCAGTGCCGCTCGAAAGGCGGAAAGGAAGGTAATTATGAATCATCAAACGGCGCGAGCTCGGAGGCATCTCCCCGCACGCGCCGTTTTACGTTTCTTTTTTATTTATTTTTTTGTATAATACAAACATGCAAAAAGAAACTTCAATTTTGGGTCTGTTTCAAAAATTATTTCATAATTTTAACGCGCGGGCGATGAAGGACGCCACTTTGGCTTTCAAGAAACATTTGGACGACGGGGGCAAGATGTTGCTCGCTATGGGCGGGGCAATGTCTTCGGCGCAGATGGGCATAACCTTGGCGGCGATGATTCGCGAAAATAAAATCCATGCCATCTCTTGCACTGGCGCAAACTTGGAAGAAGCGGTTTTCCGTTTGGTCGCGCACGACAGCTACAAAGATTATCCGGATTATAGATATTTTACTAAACAAGACGATGAAGATATTTTAAACAGAGGCGAGAGGCGAGTGACGGATACTTCCATTCCCGAAGAAGAAGCTTTTCGCGTCGTTGAACCGATTATTTTGAAACGTTGGAAAGAAGCGGAAAAAAGCGGTCAGCGCTTTTTTCCGCACGAATATTTTTATCAAATACTTTTGTCGGATGAATTGAAAGGTAAATACGAAGGCAACCCGGAGCATTGTTGGCTCCTCGAAGCGGCCAAGAAGAATTTGCCGATAGTGGTGCCAGGCTGGGAAGACTCCACTTTGGGCAATATCTTTGCCGGTTATTGTAAAGCGGGAGAGGTCAAGCCGACGGTAATGAAAATTGGTGTGGAATATATGATGTACCTGTACGATAAATATACAGAGCTTGCAAAAGATGGCCCCGGTCTCGGTTTCTTCCAGATAGGTGGAGGCATTTCCGGAGACTTCCCGATTTGCGTCGTGCCGAGCATTAAATACGATTTGAAAAAGCCCGTTCGTCCATGGGGATATTTCTGCCAGATTTCCGACAGCACCACATCGTATGGTTCATATTCCGGCGCCACCCCGAACGAGAAAATCACTTGGGACAAATTGACCAAAGACACGCCGATGTTCGTGATAGAATCGGACGCGACTATCGTCGCTCCGCTTATGTTTGAAGCAATTTTGGACAGATATACTTTAATTGAGAAATGAAAAAATTTCTAAGCACAGTTTTTTTAATTCTAGTAATCGGGGTAGTCGCTTACCAACTTAAAAGTCAGATTTTTCCTCCGGCTCCTTGCTCTGAGTCGATACCTTATACACTTGGCACTTTTGCTACGCAGTTTGGCATTTCTAAAGATTATTTCTTAAGTGCATTAACGGACGCGGAAGCCATTTGGGAAAAACCTTTCGGAAAAAACTTTTTTACTTATGAGCCAACGAGTTCTGACGCTACTGTTTTGAAAATTAATCTTGTTTATGATTATCGACAACAGGCGACAAGCGACTTGGCAAGTCTGGGCATAGTCGTCACAGACGACAGAGCTTCATACGATGCGCTGAAAATAAAATACAATGAATTACAGACAGAGATCACAACTGCGAAAAACAATTATGTTTTATCTAGATCAGAATCAGCTCGAGTAAAAATCAATAATATGGTGGACGAAATAAATTCCATGGTTGTCGTTTTGAATCGTTTGGCGGATACGTTGAATCTTTCCGTGCAAAAATACAATACAACCAACACGGCCCGCGGAGAATCCTTTGAAGAAGGCGTGTACATCAGTGATGGCACAAACAGAAAAATAGATATTTATGAATTTAGCTCAAGGGCCAAGCTCGTGCGCGTGCTCGCCCACGAGCTTGGCCACGCCCTCGGCCTGGACCATGTGGCTGACCCGAAAGCGATAATGTATAGCTTCAATCAAGGTAATAATAATGCTCTTACTACGGCTGATATAGAGGAGCTCAAAGCGAAGTGCCAAATCAAATAAGTATGTTATAATTAAGTATTAACAATTAATGTCCAACGAATTAATCATATGCTTACAACAATCGCGATTATCTTGGTAGTTTTATGGCTCTTGGGTTTTGGTTTTGGTATTTTGGGAGGATTCATCCATGTCCTCTTGGTGATAGCTATCATTTTGTTTTTGATTCGGGTGATTCAAGGGAGAAATCCATTGCAGTAAATAACAATACAAAAACGCCCTTCGGGCGTTTTTGTATTGTGTTAAAATAAGTAAATGCAGTACATCCATGCGAAAGTCCTCGCCGGCGCGAGCAAAGAATCCTTCAAGAAAAAATCCGAAGACCATTTTGAAATTTCCGTCAAAGAAAAAGCCGAAAATAATCTGGCCAACAAACGTGTTTTGGAGCTTGTGGCGGAATATTTCAAAGTTCCATTAAATAAAGTCCGTATAATAAACGGTCACCACCATCCGAGCAAACTTTTAATAGTTGAAAACTAAAACTTGAATGTGTGTTTTAAAAGAGTATTATAAAGCTATGCCAGGAGAACCAAAACCAAAAACACCCGACCAAATAGCATTTGAGACTAAAATGAGAGAAGAAATGGAGCGGGATATGAAAAAAGAAATCAAATTCGGCAAGGCGGAATATACTCAACCAGGCGGGGAGCTGTATAAAGAAGAAAGACCAGATCGTTTAAATAATATTCTGTTTGGGAAAAAGTTGACAGAAGATGAAATGAGAGCCGAGATGTCGAGGCTGAAGGTTGCCAAAGAAGCTGTGGTGAATTTCTTGGAGAATTCATTAATATTAAAAAAGCCAATAGGAGGTTTAAAGATAACGGAAAATACAAATTTGTCCGAATTGAAAAGTCTAGAAGGAAAGTTGTCTTCACATGTAGAGATTGCGGTAGATGTACTCCTCGAGGGTGGCATTGACGGCGGTACGCCCCTGCGTTCTCTTTTGGCAGAAGTAAACGAAAGAATTGATCAAAACTCTAGAATATTAAGAAATAAATAAAAAGAATCTAAATAAAAATATGAACACCACATATCATTGGTATGCACAATTAAAGAAACCCCCATGGGCACCACCGTCGTGGCTCTTTGGGCCGGTGTGGAGTGTACTTTACGTTCTCATTTTTATTTCTTTTGGCAAAGTTTTTCTCTTAGGACTTCCATTTCTAATCACCGTGCCGTTTATCTTAAATCTAATTTTTAACCTGGCTTTCACGCCATTAGAATTCCGCCTGAAAAACAACCTCCTAGCCGCCGCCGATGTTCTTCTTGTCCTAGGCACCCTCATCTGGGCAATGATAGCAATATTTCCCTACGCGCCCTGGATAACGTATTTCCAAATCCCATATCTCTTTTGGGTCACGTTTGCTACAACTCTCCAGCTGAAGATTACATGGTTGAATAGGTAAATATATGCGCGTCTGGGACATTCATCCGAAACATTTGTGTCGAAAACATCTGCTCGCGGAGCATAGAGAGCTCCATGGTCTTTGGAATATTTTAACGAAGCACAAAGGGAAAGGCGGGTATTCCAAACACCCAGAGACTCTGCGCTGGGTTGGCAAACAAAAAGCGCTTTACTTAAGGCACGAAGAATTGGTAAAAGAATTTTCTCGCCGCGGCTACCGGCACCACACCCCACTCGATAAAAAACTAGCAACAGGACAAGGTAGCCAAAGCATTTTTATCAATACGATAAAAGAACAAAAAGTAATCCTAAAAAACAAACCCTGCGAGTGTCTACTGCATCATCCTTCGTAGCCTTGGCGAAGTAGGGCATTTGTAAAAGGGGGACTTGTCCCGTTAGAGATCGCGAGGGCTCGCAGCGCGCTTCTATCTCTAACGGGATTGATGTTTTTTGGGGGTGGGAGTAGAATGGAAATATGAACAAAAATAAAGACATAGAATCATATAAAGATTTTAAAGAAAGATTTAAATTATTGGCTAGTAAACAGCGGCATCTTGTTGTAAATACATTGTCTAATATATTTACTATGAGGTTAATTGGCAACAAAACTCATGGAGATTTAGCTGAAATTGGTATAGCTGAATTTATCAAACAATTTATGTATGATTTTGACAGTATCCATGTAGGGAAGGATCTTTTTAGGGCAAAAGAACGAGAGGAAGACATAATGATAATCAATGAAATTACTAAATCAAAATTTCCAGTTAGTTTAAAAGCTTATGGAGATGGACCCTTACAACTCTCCACGGATAGTGATCAAAAAATGTTCCCGTATCTTTTTAAGCAAGGGAAAGATATAAAAGATGCAAAAAAGATAAAAGAAATATTCAAGTCTAAAGCTTTTTCCGATTTTAATAATATTAATGTTATGCCTCTTATTTATAATGAAAAAGACAAAAAATGCAATATAATGATTTTTGATCACGAAAAAGTAATTAAAAAAACATCAAGAATTAAATTTATTGGTCCGGCAGAAAGTTTTAGAAAAAAAATAATGGGAAAATCTAGGGTACATCCAGTTTTTATTTTTTTGGATAAAAATTATAAATATATTTGTGAAGTTCGTTATGGCGGAGCCTCTGCTAATGCACTTCAGAGAGGGCTATGGACAAATACCAAAATTGCCACCGATTACTTCGATAGTCTTACAAATGGATGGATTGATTACTCTCACAATCGCACACTAGTAAAATTATTTGCCCTAGCGCTGAACAGCACAGAGGAGAGTCACAAAGAGACCAATATAATTTTACAAAAAGATATTGATAAATTAAAAAAAATTTAATTATGTTAAAAGATTTATTTAATGAAAAAAATTTTTCCGACATAAAAACACAAGGAATAAAATACGCTGGTTCAAAATTGAAAATCATTCCTTATATTTTAGAAGTTATTAAAGACTTAAAAGTAAAAACAGTACTTGACGGATTTAGTGGCTCAACAAGAGTTAGTCAAGCTTTAGCCCAGGCTGGTTATGATGTTACATCTAATGACGTAGCTCATTGGTCAGAAGTTTGTGCAAAGTGTTTTCTTTTACACAATAAAAGTGAAAAATATTATCAAAAAATATTAGATGAACTTAATTCTTTAGAAGGCTATAGTGGGTGGTTTACGGATAATTATGGAGGTAATGAAAACATGGAAACTAAAATGCCATTCCAAAAAAAGAACACACAGAAACTTGACGCCATAAGAGATAAAATTGATGAATTAAAATTAAATGATATTGATAAGGCTGTGGTTATGACTAGCTTACTTCTAGCCCTAGACTCTGTTGATAGTACACTTGGGCATTTTGTGTCTTATCTCTCCACTTGGTCTAAAAGATCTTATAATGATTTATTTTTAAAACTTCCCAATTTAAAAAAGACGAATGGCAAACATAGAGTTCTACGAGAAGATATATTTAAAGTTGTTGAAGAAAATTCATTTGATTTAGTATATTTTGATCCTCCTTATGGTTCAAATAACGAAAAAATGCCTCCAAGTAGGATTCGATATTCTTCTTATTATCATATATGGACTTCAGTAATAAAAAACGATCACCCAGCACTTTTTGGTAGAGTCAACAGAAGAGAGGATACTAGGGATTTAGTATCTGCTTCAGTTTTTGAAGAATTTAGAAAAAATGAACAGGGAAATTTTATTGCAATGGAGGCGATTAGAACACTTATACAAAAAACTAAAACTAAGTATGTATTATTATCTTATAGTTCTGGCGGAAGAGCAACAAAAAAAGAACTTGAAACAATACTTAATGAAACTGGAAAAGTTTTAAAAATTATAGAAATAGACTATAAAAAAAATATTATGGCTAGTATGACCTGGACCAATGAATGGTCGAATTCTAATGATACTCATAAAGAATATCTTTTCTTGATGGAGAAAAACCACAAAAAAGAATATCATAATAAAAATATTTATAACGATTTAATGATTTCGAAAACTACATAACTATAATCAGTGCTAAGATACATCCATGGAATCCAACAAAGAAAAAATACGACGGTTTAATGTTACTTTGGGTATTTTTGTGGCCGCTATTTTGGGCTTTCTTTTAAACTTGCTGGCCAATCTTTATTACTCTATATTTATTACTCACACTCTCAAATGGAGCGGGGCGGACCATGTTCAGGTTTACGGCATCTTACTTATATTTTTGGCTCTGGTTTGTTTCTTGAAGTTCTTCATCGATGATTATGAAAATGATTTTGAGTTGAATACCAGTTTTTTTAAACGATATATAAATTACTTTTTTTATAAATTCACTCCCGGCAAATTCATCCGTGTAGCTTTGGGTATCTACATATCACTTACCCTCATATCTCTTCTGATAGGTTTGTATTTCTTTATCGCCTCGATAGCCGGCTACATAATCACCAATGTAATAGTTGTAGTCATTTTAATTTCCTTTTTATATCAAAGAAGAACAAGCAAACTAAGTAAATTAGCAAAATAGATGCCCCGTGATAATTCTTTTAGAGATTACATAGTAGAAGACGTATTGGGACACGTCGAGGGAATAACCAGCCGGGCTGTGTTTTCCGGGTGGGGGATTTATTTAGATGGAGTTATTGTCGGGCTCATAATCGACGGGACTTTTTGCTTGAAGACTAATTATGATTCAAAAGAATCCGGAGAATTTTTTAAGTACGACAAGAAAGGGAAGACAGTCAAATTGCCGTACATAACCGTGCCGGAAGAGACGATGGAAGACAGGGAAGCCATCAAAGAGCGAATCCTGGAATCTTTCGAAATCAGCCAGTCCTCCCAAAAATCTAAATCTAAATAATTTTATCCACATTCCTACATTCTCAAGAATGTGAGAATATAGTATAATAAGTTTATGAAAACAAATAAAACAAAAACAGCAAAGCAATTAGAAAGACATTTTAAAGGGGTGGCTAATCATCGCCGTATTGCCATCTTGGTGCTGGTATCAAAAAATCCAAATATGTCGCTGGAAGATATTTCAGAAAGTCTAGCGTGCAATATTAAAACAATTTCCGAACACACGAGGCGCCTAGTACAAGCCGGATTAATAAATAAAGAATACAAAGGTAGGAAGGTCGAACATAAAGTCTCACCCTATGGTAAGATTTTTTGTGATTTTATTTCTAAATTTTAACATTCCAACATTCTCAAGAATGTGAGAATATTGTCAACGCATGATTATAAAACGCAAAGATGGATACCATGTAATATCTGAAAAAAATCGCAAGAATTTAGGCGGACCTTACAAGACACGTGAGGAGGCCGTGAAAAGGTTGCGTCAAGTGGAATTCTTTAAACACAGAGGCATGAAATAAAAACAATATGCAAAAGTAAATTTTCGTGCTATTTTATTTATATGAGTACTAAGACGGCTGAGTTCGTAAGCCCAAAACATCCTGACAAAATTTGCGACTTTATCGCCGACAGTATTTTAGATGCTTATTTGGCAGGCGACAAAGAAAGCCGCGTAGCTATCGAGGTGATGGGCGGTCATAAACTCATCACTATCAATGGCGAAGTAACTTCGCATGCAAAACCGGATATAGAAAAACTTGTGCAGAATATTGTGGGAAATGATTACAAAATAATTTCAAATATTGTGGCGCAGAGTCCGGAGATTGCGCATGGTGTGGACACGGGCGGGGCAGGAGACCAGGGGATTATGAAAGGTTATGCTACCAGCGAGACGCCGGAATTTCTGCCACTCGAGTACGTGCTCGCGCGCGACTTGTGTAAAAAGATTTACGCAGTTTATCCTTTTGATGGTAAAACGCAGGTGACGATTGATGGTGAGAGGATTCTTACAGTGGTGGCTAGTTTTCAAAATACAAAAAATGACGAGCTTTTAAAACTGGTAAAAGGAATTATAAAAGCCGATGAGTATTTGATAAATCCGGCAGGTGAGTGGCACTTGGGAGGATTTGATGCGGACACGGGGCTTTCGGGGAGGAAATTGGTAATTGATAATTATGGCCCGGAAATACCCATCGGCGGGGGTTCTTTTTCCGGTAAAGATTATACCAAGGTAGACAGAAGTGGAGCATATATGGCGCGTCGAATTGCCGTAGAACTTTTGGAAAAAAGAAATGCCCTCGGCCGTAGCCCTATGGGCGAGGCGCGCGAAGTTTACACCAAGCTCGCTTATGCCATCGGCAAGAGCGAACCAGTCATGACAGTCGCTGTTGTGGACGGAATAGAAGAAAAAATAACGGGCTACGATTTGAGCCCAAAGGGTATACGTGAGTATTTGAAATTGGAACAAGTGAGATTTGCGGAAACATCCAGCTGGGGGCATTTTGGTAGGGGTTTTGAATGGAAATAAATAAAAAAATTAGCTTGACATAGTCCTCGGCTTCCTATATACTTTCCCCACGTCTTTCCGTGTATGGAATGGCGTTTTAATTTCCTCGCCACGGCGGGGCAAGCACCATTCTTTGACAACAAAATGAATTAATGAGAACAAGTGCAAGCTTGTTTGTTTTTTTGAGCGGTAGTTTTCTTGGAAAAATTTCAAAGAGCTAGGACAACGCATTTACAAAAATCATTGCTGTTTTTTGTTTTGTTTCGTTCTAATTAACCCTCCAATTCGGCGGGTAAACTTTTAGTTAGAGTTTGATCCTAGCTCAGGATGAACGCTGGCGGCGTGGATAAGGCATGCAAGTCGAACGGACTTTTTATGTATGGAGATGCGATTATATCAAGTCAAAGTTTTTAAAAAGTTAGTGGCGAACGAGGTAGTAATACATAGGAACTTCCCCCAGAGTCGTGAATAATCTATCGAAAGGTAGACTAATACACGATGGTCTCGCAAGAGTAAAGTTTTAACGCTCTGGGAAAGGCCTGTGCGGTATCAGCTAGTTGGTAGTGTAAAAGACTACCAAGGCTATGACGCCTAGGGGAGCTGAGAGGCTGACCCCCACCGATGGTACTGAGACACGGACCATACACCTACGGGTGGCTGCAGTCGAGAATCTTCCACAATGGACGAAAGTCTGATGGAGCGACGCCGCGTGATTGATGAAGTCCCTTTGG
>Ga0182021_10001641_pt1 | contig 25939 bp, 19 predicted proteins | sample 612E3MmetaG_FD_120493 | JGI IMG/M metagenome (GOLD analysis project Ga0182021, IMG submission 120493) | Permafrost microbial communities from Stordalen Mire, Sweden - 612E3M metaG (Illumina Assembly) | ecosystem: Environmental > Terrestrial > Soil > Wetlands > Permafrost | place: Sweden... | reverse complement strand
GAACTCCTCGACGAGATGACTGGCGACGATCCCGATGATGCCCGCCGGCCAGTGCTCGTCGGCGAGGACGCAGACGTAATCGTCCTGTCGGCGCTCCGAGGCGATCTTGAGACGGGCGGAGTCCATGATCTCCCGCTGGATGCGCTGACGCTCCTTGTTGAGCTCTTCGAGCTCCTGGGCGATGCGCTCCCCCTCGCTGAAACTGTCCGTCATCAGGAGGCGCATGGCGAGGTCGGCGCTGGCCATCCGTCCGGCGACGTTGAGACGCGGTCCGAGCTTGTAGCTGACGGAATCGGTGTCGAGCTCCCGGTCGATGAGCTGGCACTGGCGCATGAGGGCCTGGAGACCCGGGAGCTGGGAGTAGCGGAGCGCCTCGAGGCCGAACTTCGCGAAGACGCGGTTCTCGCTGACGAGCGGGACGACGTCGGCGATGGTGCCGATGGCGACGAGCGCCATGGAGTCGAGAAGGAACTTGCGGAACTGCGGGTCGGTCTCGCGTCCGTGACTGAACCGCTCGGCGAGGGCCCAGACCAGCTTGAAGGCGACCCCGACCCCGGCGAGCTCCTTGAAGGGATAGGCGGAGCCTGCGATCTTCGGGTTGACGACGGCGGCGGCGTCGGGAAGGACGCTGGAGGGTTCGTGGTGATCGGTGATGACGAGTTCGAGGCCGATCTCGCGGGCGAGCGCGGCCTCCGCGACGCTCGAGATCCCGCAGTCGGCGGTGATGACGAGTCCGGCGCCTTCGGCCCGGAGCTTGCGCAGCGCGTCGGAGTGCACCCCGTACCCTTCCTCGACACGCTCCGGAACATAGTGCGAGGGGTCCAGGCCGGCCAGCCGGAGGAACTGCATCAGCATCGTCATGGCACACAGACCGTCGGCGTCGTAGTCGCCGTAGATGACGATACGACTGTTGTCGCGGGCGTGGCGGCAGATGGCGTCGACGGCCTTCTCCATGTCGGGAAGCAGCGCGGGGTTGATGAGGTCATCGAGACTGGGAGAGAGAAAAGAGCGGGCGGCGGGGACGCTCGCGACCCCGCGGGCCAGGAGCGCCGAGGCGGTCACCGGCGAGAGGTCGAGTCTCCCGGCGATCTCGTCACGCAGCGTATCGTCCCGATGAACCGGGAATACCCATTCTTCTTTCATCCATTTCCGTCCGAGGGGGTTATTTTCACCGGGCACTCTAATGCGCAACGTCTTGCCTGTCAAGAAATAAGGGTCGGAAGGGATGCCGGGACCCCGGGGGTTCCACCGGCACGGCGGGGGCGGGAGGCTCCGGGCGGTTTCCGGCCTGGCGTCGGACGCAATTTTGGGGGTAAGAATAATGTTGACACAGGGGTTTCCAGTCTGTTGAATACTATGTGACAAGGGTTCGGTTCCGTTGATACGGGACCTGCTTCGGCCCGACGGGTGATCGATCGGACCGCCCGGGTGTCAACCACCGTGGTGATCGCGAAGGGGGATGTCATGAAGAAGGTAATTTGCGCGTTGATGTTGGCGCTGTTCGTCGGCGGCGTGATGAGTTGCAAGAAGACAGACACGACAGTTGCACCGCCGACGCCCGCGACGCCGGCGCCAGCGCCCGCGCCTGAGAAGCCCGCAACCGAGTAAGCGTGAGGATGGCCGCGCGTCGGATGGGCCTGTCGTGTGAGCACGGCGGACTCTATTCCCGACACGTCGGGATTGCATGCACATGAGTTACGGTGCGGGAGACGGACCATGTCCTGTCTCCCGCACCGGCATGTACGCCCGAGCCCCTTCCCCTTCCCACCTTTTCGCCTTGACGGTTCCCTGAGCGTGTCCTAGAATCACCGCGGAGTTGCTTCGCTGCACGTTGCCGGCTTATGAAGACCATCTTGATTTGTGCGGTGGGACAGGCATTCCTGCCTGCCCTACATGGAGGACAGGCAGGAATGCCTGTCCCACCACTCTTTTATGGAAACCGAGGTTGAGAACGCAACCACGGTTTCCCGGCAGAGCATTGACACGACTCCGCCCGAGGTTTCGTCATGAAGTGTTCCGAGTGCTTCTTCACGAACCAGAGCGTCGACGACGAGGTCTGCCGGCGGTGCTCGCGGAACTTCACGCGCGCGGAGCTCGTGGACGTCCTCCTGCTGGGAGCGGTGTATCTGGTCCTCTGCCGGTTCTGCGGGTATCTTTTCACGGGGGATTTCTTCCATCATCCCTGGTCGGGGGGCCTGCTTTTCCCCGTCCGTGCACAGGAGATGTTCACCTTTCCGGTCGATCTGTCCCAGTATCCGTGGCATGTCCTCACCGTGGGATGGGTCTATGCGCTGGTGATCCTCGTTCCGGTGCTGGTGGGACTTTTCTACGGGGCGAGACCGGGGATGGTGGTGGCGCTGGGGGCCTGGTTTGTGCCGGGGCCTTTCTTCTTCCTCTTCCTGGCGCTGGGTGCGCTGGTAGCGGGCAAGCGCATCCACCGGCGCGTCAGCGTCGGGAATTCCGTGGCGCTCGCCCTGGTCCCGCCGGCGGCCTGTCTCCTCGCGTTCACGATGCCGGCGCTCGCCGGAAGGAGCGGGATGCTTGCGTGGCTTCCGTGGCTGGTGGCCGCGGGACTGTCGGCGATCTGCGTGCCGCTGGTCCTGTGGCTTGCGCGCTGGCGGGACTACCAGGTGCGGTTCCTGGCGGCGGCGGCGGCCGTGGGGGTGGCGGCGGCGGTTCTGTTCTTCCAGTGGACCGTGGGGTTCGCCAAGGTGGAGTATGAGTACCTGCGGACGACCCACGGGCCGCTCGCGGCGAACTTCCGGATCCTGGCGCCGCCTCTGGACGCGGACCATTCGGCCGAGGACCGGACCCGCGAGACCCGGGAGCTGTATGAACTGAGACGACGGGCGGCGCTGGAGGAGTTTTCGCAGTTTCTTTCGCGGTTCCCGCATGCGAATGAGACCCCGATAGCCCTCTTCGAGCACGCGGAACTCCAGAACCTGCGGGCGTATTTCACCGGGACGCGACCCAACATGCTCCTCGTCTACGCGAGCCGCGTCACCCCCGAGGCCCTGGCGGACTACCAGGTCATCCGGAAGGACTTTGCGGACTCTCCGGTGCGGAAGGACTTTGCGGACTCTCCCGTCGTGGTCGAGGCGCGTCTCTCGACCGCGCGGTACTACCTGGAGCATCACCAGTTCGAACCGGCGTTGCGCGAGCTGAGGGACCTGGTGGATTTCTGCGACGTCCGGGTTCCGCGCGGTTTCCGGCCGAGCGGGGACGGCTCGAGCGCGGTCCGGTGGCGGACGACGCGACTGACCCCCGAGGAGCGAAGCGAGTTCTATAGCGAGGTCCTCGCCCAGGCGCGACGGGAACTCCGGTTCGTCGAGCAGAACTCCGATTACAACCGCATACCGCTCATGCTCTTCTACCAGCTCGACGAGCACCAGCCGGACTACGAGACGGAGCTCGGCAGGATCCTCAAGTGGTTCCCCGACAGCCGGCTTGCCGACAATATCAGGCTCGCACTCCTCGAACGACGGGAGTACAAGCTGGAGGAGCTGGAGGCGCTTTTGGCGGAGTATCCGAAGGGGGACGCGGCGCCGCGGATGCTGCTCCTCCTGGGGGAGGGATACCGGGAAAGGCGGAAGTTTGCGGAGGCGGAGAAGGTTCTCGGGCGGGTTGTGGCGGAGTTCGGCGACTCACCGGAAGCGACACGGGCCGCAACGGTTCTCGAACAGATGAAGACCGATTCCAGAAAGACGGACGCGAGATGAAACCACGGACCTGGCTCTTGCTTGCGGCATGCGTGACGGCTTTTCCGGCGTTCGTCCGGGGACAGGCGACGGCCCCGACCGACCCCGCGGACGGGCCGAAGCTCAAGCAGTACCTCCGCGTGATCCGTCCGGGGCCGGAGGCGACGGTCGCCCCGGGACCTCTTCGCGTGACGCTGGCGCTGTGCGACACGGGTCTCGGGCCGGACATCCCCGTCAAGGTGGAGATGGCCGAGATCAAGAACGTCGGGGAGCGGCTGGAGCTGTCGGAGATGTCGCTCCCGGAATATGAGACGGTCGTACAGGGGATGCTCACGCGAACGATCGAATTCAAGAAACCGCTCGTCCTGGGCGAGGGGTATTACGTGATGAGGTTCACGGCCAGCCGACCGGGGGGTGCGACCTGGAGCCGGAACGTGTCGTTCGTCGTCCCGAAAGACCCCCCGCCCGCGAGCGAGGCGGGTTCGCCTTGGGTGGGCCCCGGGGGCGGCGCCACCCACGCCGGGGAGACGCACGACGCGGTCGTCCCGCCCTTCTACCTGGCGGAGGTGACAAACGTGGGCGGGAGGGTGCTCCGGGGCTCGCCGGTCGTCCTTTCCCGCTCAGTGCTCCTCGAGCGCGAACCGGTCCAATCGGACATCGAGGATCTGGGTGGGATCGAAGAGGCACCGCACCCGGCCGACGTGGTCCCGGCAAAGACGGATGCACCGGGCCTGCGGGTTCTGGACGAGCCCTTCACGTGGCACGAGCAGGGACTTTTCGTGCTGCAGGGCGAGCACGTGGAGTTGGAGGCGGCTGGGACGGCGCCGGCGGTCTCCGGCGCGACCGGCGCACCCGAAGACAAACCGCCCCGCCGATTCCGTTTCGATTTCACCGAGCCGCTTCCTCACCCGGCAACCACCCACCTCGCGGTCGGCGGAGATTTCCTGTGCGTGGTGGACGCCCGGGGGTCGGCGTGGGGGTTCTCACGGGCCGCCGGGACGGAAATCAAGGACGGGAGGTACGACCACAAGGCCGCCGAGGGGAGTCTCAAGTGGCGCGTGGATATTTCGCCCGGCTGTCGCCAGGCCGTGGCCACCGAGTTGGAACTCTTCACGGGGGACGAATGCATCGAGCTCGTCACCGGGAAGACGCGATGGACCCTCCAGAAGCACGTCCTGGGCGACCGGAGCGTCGCAGTCGACGGGAAGCAGGTGGTGGTGACGGGGGTCACGACGGGGGACGGGCCGCGCCGGCAGATGGTGGTGATGGCGGACGCGGAGACGGGGAAGATCGCGTGGGAGCGTGTGCTGGCCGAGGTCGATCCGCGGGACGACGTGCGGACGCCTCCGCCGACGGTCGTCAAGGGCGCGGTCATCGTGGGGTCGGCGGACGGGATCCTGCGGTCTTTGGGGACGACCCGGGGCGAGGAGATGTGGAACTTCAAGACCGGGAACTCGGTGTTTCCGCTCGGGGCCGGTGCCGGGGCAACGGCGGCGCGCATCTCGTCGCAGGCCGTCGTCTCGGACCGGTTCGTATTCGTCGCCGCGGCCGACGGCCGGGTCTATGTCCTCGATCGCCGCAAGGGGATCCTCGAGTGGAGCTACGGCATTGGGGCGCCCGTCGTCGCATCCCCGGCCCTCTCGGGGAACACCCTCTACGTCGCCGACTGGGACGGGAACCTCTACCGGTTCGTGAGCCTGTCGGTCAAGAAGCCGAGGAGTCCGGCGAAGGAGTGAGCTTTTCGGGGCCCTTTACTGAGGTCCCCGGAGGTGTCTGCGTTCCATGTCGGTGAGACGCCGGCGGACGTCGGCGGCGAAATCGCTGTCGGGATACGACTCGAGGACCTTCCCGTAGCTCTTGGCGGCCTCCTCGTCGCACCCGATCTTCTCGTAAAGCTCTCCCATCTCGATCCAGCGGAGACACTCCGTTTCCATCTTCTGCCGGACAACGATCGCGCGCGTCGTTGGGTCGCCGAGGAGGAGCTTGAGGCGTCGTGCCGCATCGGCGGCGGCGGGGGTGTCGGCGTAGAGCTTTCCCGCCTTTTCATAGTTTGCGACGGCGTCGTAGAGCCGCTTGTCCCACTCGTGGACCATGCCCTCGTCGACGAGACGCCCGGCCTCGTCGGCGGGTTTGACGCCGGGTGCGGCGGGGTTCTCCTCCGGCAGCACAATGGGTCTGCCGGTGCGGAGCCTCGCCAGGAGGCCCTCCGCCTCCCTTTTTCCCATGTCGGGGGGGAAGTCCTTGATGAACCGGGTGCAGGCATCGGCGGCCTCGTCGAGCCGTCCGGAACGGATGAGCTGCTTGACGAGGTCGAGCTGTCGCCCGGCTCGCTCGCGGAGAAGCGCGAGAGCCGTCTTCGCGCGCTCGAGGGTCTTGGGGTCGCGGGCGATCCGCTGGACGAGGTCGTACCGCTCGGCGGCCTTGGAGCAGTACCCGAGCTCGACGAGCTTGTCCCCGGCGGCCAGGTCGTTGGCGGCCGCCCCTTCGATCACGGCGAGCGCCACGTCCCGCGCCGACTTGACCTCCGTGATCTTCCCGATCAGCTTCCCCGACCAGTCCAGCATCACGACCTGGTGATGCATGTCGACCTTGAACGCCTTAGCGGCGGCCGGGTCGTCCTCCAGCGTCGTCTTGACCAGGATGAACCGTCGGGTGGCCTGCTCGACATCCCGGTGGACCAGCACCTGCTCGAGCTGTTCGCAAAAGCCGCACCAGTCCGCTGCGAAGAAGACGAGCACGGGACGTCCCGTGTAGCGGGCGACGCTCAGGGCGGCGGAGACCGAGGGGTTCCAGACCTCTTCCTGGACGACGTCCGGACGGACCTGCGGGCCGGCCGACCCCGACACCATGAAGAGCGTCAGCAGACCCGCGATCCGCACGATGAGTTTTTTCATGGGTCCTCCGCCTCGTCCGACCGGGTGCCGTGGCACCCCGGTGTCATCCCCCCCGCCGCAATCGGGAGGTTTTCCCTCCATATAGTATCCTTTGTTCGGGTTCTTTCAACCACGGAAAGTCGCGTTCCTTTTCCTGCGGCAGGAGTTCCGCGGGGTTTTCCCGCCGGGCTCGGGTCCACGGCGGATTTTGGGACTTGTGGGCGCGGGGCTTCACGGATAAGATACCCCGTGGTCGAAAGGCCTCCAAAGGAAGCGTCATGAAGAAGATCCTCCTGTCGGCGGTGCTTGCGATGGTCGCGGGGTGTCAGCCGGCGCCGCAGGCGGAGCCGCCGGCGCCCTCCCCCCGTCCCCTGGTGCACGGGATCGTCCGCGAGACCCGGGTCGTGTGCACGTTCGACGCGGTCACCGTTCCCCGGTCCCAGTATGACCAGGTCATGCAGTTGTGGCAGTACATGGAGAGCGGGGGCACCTACGGACCGACGGAGAAGGTGCTGGGTCTCAACGGGCTGAAGGTGGGACGGACGGACATGCGGTTCCGCACCCAGTTCACCCAGGGGTACCAGGCGCTGATGACCGGGCCGCGCCAGAAGACCTACGTGCAGCTGGACCGGGGGGGCCGTCAGACGTTCGAGGTCGGGGACCTCCTTCCGGAGGCGACCCTTTTCGTATGGACAACTTCCGATACGCTGATCGGCCGGCACTTCACGAACGTGCGGTACAGCCTGTGCCTGACCCTGGCGAAGGTGAACCCGAAGACGGCGGAGTTCGAGGTGAGCTGGCAGGCGCGCACGGGAACGGCGCTCGCCCGGAACGTGAACATCTCGAACCTGGGGATCCAGGCGACGCTCGAAGAGGGCCAGTCGCTCGTGATCGGTCCGTCCGATTTCACCGGACGGGGCGTCGGCCGGGCGTTCCTCAGCGGGGTCGAAGAGAAAGCCGTCCAGGTGACTTTTTTCGTCCTCACTCCCATCGAAATCCGCAAGAAAACGGAGCCGCCCGGGGAGTCCGCCGCCGGGGGATGAGCCCGGGCGGGGTTTCCTGTTGACACCCGCGCGGCACGGTCGTAGAGTGCCGGAAGCGTCATCCGGGAGCGGAAGGACCGCTTTCGTCCCTCGAAGGAGAGCGAATATGACCGGCGAGGACTGGATCAGCAGGAATGCCCCGAAGTGGTACATCGCGGTGCTCAGGCTCTTCATGGGGTACTATTTTCTCTACGTGGGGGTCCGTCGCGTCCTCGACCTCATGGGGGACCGCGAATCGCTGGCGAAGAGGTACGCCGCCCTGGCGGCCGCACCCCAGTTCCCCTGGTTCAAGCACTATCTGGACATCGTCATCGCCCCGGTGCAGGGGGCGCACTTGCTTTCGCCGCTCCTGACGGTGGCGCCGCTCCTGTTGGGACTGTCGCTGGTGCTGGGACTCTTCACGCGCACGAGCACCCTGCTGGGCGTGCTGATGGTGCTGAACATCTATCTGCTGAAGTTCCACGACCTGGCGGAAGGCCAGGGGCTCTTCTACCAGATGCAGCTGGTGTCGCTCCTGGTGCTGTTGTTTGCGGGGGCCGGGAGGGTGTTCGGAGTGGACGCGCTCTTCTGGCGGAACCGCATGCGGGAGAAGTACGGCGAGACGTCAAGGCGATATGACCCGGTGGTCCGCGGCGAGTCGCGGGCGTCGAAGACGCCGCAGTCCATCCCTCTTTCGGGCGAAGGCACGAAACGGGGCGACGTCGGGGGGGCGCGATTCGGGTCGCAACCCGGCGGACAGACCCCGGAAAAAAAGTGAAGCCGGGCGACTTGCAGCCGGCAGGTTGCAAGGGTGTCATTCTGAGGACCCCGAGTCATCGAGGGGGACGAAGAATCTTGCTCGGTTGCAATTGGGATGTCCGATTTCACCAGGAAATGGGCGTTCTTCCCTGTCCTGGCCAGATCCTTCGCTCCGCTCAGGATGACACGACATACTCAGCGTGCTGTCAGGGAAAAGCCATGAGCGGAACCAACGTCTACGTGACGCGAATGCTCCCGGAGGCCGGGATCGATCTCTTGCGGAGGAAGTGTGAAAGGGTCGAGGTGAACGCGCTCGACCGCCCGCACACGCGCGAAGAGCTTCTGGAAGCGGTGCCCCGGCGTGACGGCGTGCTGTGCCAGCTGGCCGACCGGGTGGATGCCGCTTTGATGGACGCCGCCGGCTCGTGCAAGGTCTTCTCCAACTTCGCGGTTGGCTTCGACAACATCGACGTCCCCGAAGCGACCCGACGCCGGATCGTCGTCACGAACACCCCCGACGTGCTCACCGACGCGGTGGCCGACCTGACGTGGGCGCTGATCCTCGCCGTCGCGCGACGGGTGCTCGAAGGCGACCGGATGACCCGCACGGGGAAGTTCACCGGGTGGGCCCCGATGATGCTCCTGGGGACGGAAGTGACCGGGAAGACCCTGGGACTGCTGGGCGCCGGACGCATCGGCGCCGCGGTGGGCGTGCGCGCCAGGGGCTTCCGGATGCCGGTCATCTACGCCGACCCCGTCCCGAGCGAGACGCTGAAACAGGAAGTCGGCGCCCGACGCGTCACCACCGAGGCCCTCTTCGAGGAAGCCGACTTCCTCTCCGTCCACGTCCCGCTGCGCGAGTCCACGCGTCACGCGGTCGGCGAGCGACTGCTTTCGATGATGAAGCCGACGGCGTTCCTCGTCAACACCTCGCGCGGGCCCGTCATCGACGAGAAGACCCTGGTGAAGTTTCTGAAGGCCGGGCGGATCGCCGGGGCCGGGTTCGACGTCTACGAGAACGAGCCGAAACTCGCAAGCGGCCTCGCGAAACTCCCCAACGTCGTGCTTCTGCCGCACATCGGCTCCGCCACCGTCGAGACCCGCAGCCGCATGTCGCTCCTGGCCGCCGAGAACCTCGTCGCCGTCCTCGAGGGCCGCCGGCCCCGGGCCATCGTCAACCCGGAAGCCCTGGAAAGGTGACCGGAAGCAGAGCGAGCTCGCCGCCGGGTGCTGGACCGGCTCCGTCACCTCGAACGAGATTGTCCTCAAGGTGGTGAAGTAAGCCGCCCCGCATGAGCCCCCCCGCCCCCCTCCCCCGAGCTTGACAGATGCATTCTCCCCGGGTAAGCTGAGGCGTGCTTTCCCTTCTCCGGAGTCGTCATGAGCACGGACAATTCCCCCAAAGAAACGCGGGTGCAGCGCTTGCAGGTTTTCCTGGTCTATCTCCTGTGCGTTTTGCTCCTGGGGGCGATGGGAGCGCTGTGGCTTCGCGAGCGGGGGTTCTTCCGCGCGAGCCCCGTCGTCGAATTCACCCCCGACCTCAAGCTGGAGAAACCCATCGACCTCAACACCGCCGGGTGGTGGGAGCTGATGCAGGTCCGCGGAATCGGCGAGACGCGGGCGAAGGAAATCGTCGCGCTCCGCGAGCGCAAGATCCTCGACCAGAAGCGCAAGCGCGAAAAGGAAAGAGGCTTCCAGAGCCTCGACGAGCTCTCGGAGGTCCCCGGCATCACTCCGGCGATGATCGAGGAACTGCGGAGCATCGTCCGCGTGGAGCAGAAAACGAAGTAGTGCTCAATCCACCGCCGGGAGGGAACGGCTTACCGGCGGTTTCCCGTTCGCCCAAGGTAAATACCATAAACCTGGTTCCTGGAGGGAAAGGCAAAATGGCAAAAATGAGAATCAGGAAGAGCACTCGGCACCCCAAGATTACCGGTGACTTCGGTGAGGCATTGGTACTATATTGGCTTTCCAAGTACGGATTTGAATGTGCCCGCGTCGACCACACCGGCATAGATATTATCGCTCGCAAACCCCATTCCAAAGAGGTCATGGGTATTTCCGTAAAAAGCCGCAGCAGGAACATAGGGAAGGAGCAGGCTTACATCAACCTTCCGAATCGCGATTTCGACAAGGCCAGGAAGGCATGTCGCGATTTCCGGTGCATGCCATACTTCGCTATCGTTGTGGATGCAGCAGACATCATCCGAGTTTTCATACTCCGGATGGAGTTACTACAGAAACTCTGTCCAAAGGGGAAGAGAGCAAGGGGATGGAAAATGTCTGATGAGTGGTTGGGGAATTATAAAAAACGTGGCGGGATTAAGACCTTTAAGTTCAAGTCAATGACTGATAATTGGTGGTGAAGGCACTTTTAACGTTGTGGGGCACACGGCTGGGCAAGCCAGCCGTGGCACCCAGGAACAAAGGCCATCCATGTCCGTTTTCAAGCTCAAGACCGATTTCACGCCGAAGGGCGACCAACCCCAGGCCATCGCGGCCCTCGACCGCGGGCTCGACGAGGACAAGCGTTTCCAGTGTCTATTGGGGGTGACCGGGTCCGGCAAGACCTTCACCATGGCGAACGTCATCGAGCACTACGGCCGCCCCGCGCTCGTCGTCTCGCACAACAAGACCCTCGCCGCGCAGCTCTACAGCGAGTTCCGCGAGTTCTTCCCGGACGCCGCGGTCCATTACTTCGTGTCGTACTACGACTATTACCAGCCCGAGGCGTATATTCCGCAGCGGGACATCTACATCGAGAAGGACGCGTCGATCAACCCGGACCTCGACCGGCTGAGATTGGCGGCGACGAGCGCCCTCATGAGCCGGCCGGACGTCATCATCGTCGCGTCGGTATCGTGCATCTACGGCCTCGGGTCGCCGGAGGAGTACCAGGCAATGACGCTGGCGATGCGTCGGGGCGAGGCGATCGACCGCGACGAGGCGCTCCTGAAGCTCGTCAAGATCCAGTACGACCGGAACGACACGGTGTTCGAGCGCGGGACGTTCCGCGTGCGAGGCGACGTCGTCGAGATCTACCCGGCCTACGAGGAGTTCGGCTACCGCGTGGAGCTGGAAGACGACGTGGTGGGCGCCATCGCCGCCGTCGACCCGCTGACCGGCGAGACGCTCCGCGAAGAGGAGTCGCTCACCATCTACCCGGCGAAGCACTTTGTGATGAGCGAGGAGCGGATCAGCGGCGCCATCGAGAGCATCGGCCGGGAGCTGGAGACACGCCTGGCGGAGTTCAAGGCGCAGGGGAAGTTCCTCGAGGCGCAGCGGCTGGAGGCCCGCACGCGCTACGACATGGAGATGATGCAGGAGGTGGGGTATTGCCCGGGGATCGAGAACTACTCTCAGCCGCTCTCGGGCCGGCCGCCGGGGTCGAGGCCTTCGTCGCTCATCGACTATTTCCCGGACGATTTCCTGATGATCATCGACGAGTCGCACGTGACGGTGCCCCAGGTGCGCGGGATGTCCAGCGGGGACCACAACCGGAAGGTGACGCTGGTGGAACACGGGTTCCGCCTGCCGAGCGCGCTCGATAACCGTCCGATGCGGTTCGAGGAGTTCGAGGAGACGATGCGGCGCGTGGTCTTCGTCTCGGCGACCCCCGGGCCGTACGAGTTCGAGCGGGTGAAGGGCGAGGTGGTGGAGCAGATCATCCGCCCGACGGGACTGGTGGACCCGAGGATCCGCGTGGAGCCCGCCCGCGGACAGGTGGAGCACCTGCTCTCCGAGGTGAGGAAGCGCGTCGAGGTGAAGGAGCGCACGCTCGTCACCACGCTCACCAAGCGCCTGGCCGAGGACCTTTCGGTCTACATCGAGGAAGCGGGCGTCAAGACCGCCTACCTCCATTCCGAGATCGACGCCATCGAGCGGATGCAGATCCTCAAGCGGCTGCGGATGGGACAGTACGACTGCGTGGTCGGGGTGAACCTGCTGCGCGAGGGGCTCGACCTGCCCGAGGTGTCCCTGGTCGCCATCCTCGACGCCGACAAGGAGGGGTTCCTGCGGAGCGAGACCTCGCTCATCCAGACCATCGGACGCACCGCCCGAAACGTCAACGCCGAGGTCATCCTCTACGCGGACAGCATGACCAACTCGATGCGCCGCGCCATCGACGAAACCAACCGGCGTCGCGCCATCCAGCTCAAGTACAACGCCGAGCACGGCATCACGCCGACGACGATCGTGAAGGCCATCCGCGCCGGGATCGAGAGCGAGGTGCAGGCCCGGCGGGTGGTGCGCGAGGTCGTCCGACTGAGCGAACACGAGCGGGCCAACGTCGAGACCATCCGGGAACTGGAGGAGGACATGCGCCGCGCGGCCGAGACGCTCGACTTCGAGGAGGCCGCGCGCATCCGCGACCAGATCTTCATCCTCCGCGGCAAGACCCCCATCCGCCAGGAAGCCCAGAAACGCCCACGACACTCGAAGCCGCGCTGGATGCCGAAGGGCGGACGCGGGAAAAAACCCCGTCCGCCGGAAGAAGGATGACCTTCACCGCCACCGTTGTTGGACACGGCGGCTTCTTGCCGGAGTGGTCTAAAACACCTGAACAGGCGAAAAACGCCACCCAGCCGTCGGTGAGGCGGCAATGAAGCAGAATTTTAACCCATTGACACGCAAGAATTTAAGGCGACGCAGGGGGCGTCCCCCAAGGTCTTGGCACACGGTTTGCATTGGTGGTCATCCGTGAGGTCCTGTTTGGTGAAATTGCTGTCCATGCCCCGGATGCAGGCTATAATCAGGTGGTCGAACCATGGGGGAAGACGAGATGGGAATCTTCGAAAAAGCGAAGAACATCACGGATACCGACCTTCGGGTGATGCTCGAAGACAGCTCCGAGCCCGACCAGACGCTGCGTCGGCATATCCTGAGTCTCGAAGAGTCGCAGCGGCAGCTCAAGAGCTCGCAGGGGTTCCTGGAGCGACAGCGTGCGTGGCTGGAGGCGAGCGCCGAGCGGAAGCTGCGCCTGGCGGAGGAATGGGAAGGTCGCGCCGCGAGCGCCGCGCGACAGTCCCGCGACGACCTGGCACGACACGCGCTCCTGCGCAAGAAGGAACTCCTTCGCTCGATGGGCGACGACCGTGCGCAGCTCGAGCACATCTTGCCTCAGCTTGCGGAGCTCGACGGACGACTGGGCGAGGTGCGTCAGAAGATCCTGAAGGCGAAGTCGGTGCGTGCGCGGTTCTTCGACGGCGAGACGACGGCGGCGCCGGACGACGTGGACGGCCAGGCCCCGCACGAGCCGGCGAGTCCCCCGCCCGCACCGGACGACTCCCGGCGTCTCACCGAGAGCGAGCGACAGGAACTCGACGACGAGCTGGCCGACCTCAAGCGCCGCATGGGACGGAAAGAGAAATCCGGGGACCCGCCGTGACCGAGGACCAGATCGGCAACTACCGCCTGCTCGGGGAACTGGGCCGCGGGGGGATGGGCATCATCTACAAGGCCGAGCAGGTAAACCTCGGCCGCTTCGTGGCGCTCAAGGTGCTGTACCCGCACCTGGTGGGCGACCCGGTCACCGTCAAGCGGTTCAACCACGAGGCCCGCGCCACCGCACTCCTCAACCACCCCAACATCGTCCAGATCTTCGACGTCGGCGTGGAAGAGGACATGCACTACTTCGCGATGGAGTACGTCCCCGGCAAGACGCTCCAAGCGGTCCTCGAGGGCCAGGAGCGGCTGCCCGTCGAGGAGACGCTGCGCATCTTGGACGAAGTGGCGGCGGCGCTGTCCGCCGCGCACGACGTCGGCGTCATTCACCGCGACATCAAGCCCTCCAACATCCTCCTGGACGACCACGGGACGGTGAAGGTGTCGGACTTCGGGATTGCGATTGCGGCGGGCACGGGGGACCTGACCGACGCCGACCACCTCGTCGGGAGCGTGCGGTACATGTCGCCCGAGCACGCCCGGAACGAGGACCTGGACAGCCGGAGCGACCTCTATTCGCTGGGCGTGGTGATGTACGAGATGCTGACGGGACATCCGCCCTTCGACGGGGACTCGCCCCTGGAGGTGCTGGAGCAGCACGTCGGCGCGCCGGTGCCTCCGCTTCCGGACGACGTCCCGGTGCTGGTGCAGCGGCTGACGCTTCAGTGTCTGGAGAAGCGTCGGGTGGACCGGCCCCGGAACGTGCGGGCATTCCGTCGGGCGCTCCGCGAGGCGGTGGCGGAGGTGGACTGGCAGGGACCGGCGCTCCCGCCCCTCGAACCCACGGAATCCGGCTTCGAGGCCGATTACTCTTTCCGCTATGACCGTGCCGGCGTCCTCCGGTCGGTCACGGATTCCGTGTCGCTCACCCTGGCGGAGCATCTCAAGCAGGGGAAGGGGACGCGGGGACGCCTGGCGCGGAGTCTGCGGGAGTTCCTCAGCCGGCGCGTCCGCCGGCGTCACGATTCCTGCAAGATGAAACGCCTGGAGGTCATGCAACTCGAAGAGAACCTCCAGCGCGCGGAGCAGCAGCTCGAGCAGGCCAAGCAGGAATGCGACCGGGCCCACGAGAGGTACGAAGCCGCCGACGGGGAGCTCCACGACTGGCAGATGGAGGGAAGTCTGAGACTCGACCGCGGGAGCCGCCTCTCCAAGGAGTCGGCGGCGGTCCAGGAAAAAAAACTCTGGCAGCAGGCCACCTCCTACAAGCTCCAGTGGCAGAACCTGCAGGACCGCGTGCGGGACTGGTACCAGAACGTCGAGCGCGCCCGACGCGATTTCGAAATCGCCGTCAAGGACGTGGAGGTCCTCCGGCAGAGACGCCGACGCGAAGCCCGAGGCTCCGGCGTCGCCATGATGAACCGCGTGCGCATCCTCTTCGCGTTCCTCGTCGTCGCCGGGGCCCTCACCTTCGCGTGTCTCGACCACTGGGTGTTCCGCCCCACCGTCGCTCCGGCGCCCCCCGTGCGCATGGTCTACGGCAAATTCATCATGACGGGGATCATGCAGGCGGCGCGGGACGAGCACGCGGCGGCGCTCCTGGACTCGGGGAACGTGCTGGTGGCGGGAGGCATCGACGCGAACCGTAGTCCCCTCGACTCCGCCGAGATTTTCGACGTCCGGACGCGGAAGTTCCTGCCCACGGGGAAGCTCCAGGAGGCGCGCTTCAACCACACGATGACGATGCTTCCGCCCGGACACGGGGTGCTGGTCGTCGGGGGCGAGCAGGAATACACGCTTCCCGACGCCCTCGCGTCGGCGGAGCTTTACAGCGAGAGCGAGGGCCGGTTCGTCCGCGCGAGCCGGCTAAAGATGCCCCGCACGCGACACGCCGCCACGCTCCTGACGGACGGAAGAGTGCTGGTCAGCGGGGGAGGCGGCTCGTCCGGCGACACCCTCGACTCCGCCGAGGTCTTCGAGCCGGCCACCAACAGCTTCCGGCGGGTCGGGAGGATGAACACCCCGCGCAAGGACCACACCTCGACGCTCCTCGCCGACGGACGCGTGCTGATCGTCGGCGGCAGTCAGGCCGGCAACCGTCCCGTGGACGGCGTGGAGATCTACGACCCGAAGACGGTCTCCTTCGAGGCCGTGTGCCTGCTCCAGCAGGCCCGGTACGAGCACACGACCACGGCGATCGACGCCGACCGGGTGCTCGTGATCGGCGGACGACGGGGTCAGTCCGACGCCGACGCCCTCGACTCGATCGAGATCGTGGATATCGCGAAGAAGTCCTCGACGATCGTGGGGAAACTGCGGTTTCCGCGGCGCGTGCACTCCGCGGTGCTCTTGAGCGACGGGGATCCGAAATGCGTGCTGATTGCGGGGGGAGGCGTGGGCGCTCCGGGTCTCACGAACCTTTGCGAGTTCTTCGCCCCGGGCTGGCCCGAGACTCGCGAAGACGGACGACTGAACCACGACCGCAACAACCAGACCGCCACGCTTCTCGCCGACGGGTCCGTCCTTCTCACCGGGGGTCACGGACGCAATACCGGACAGCCTCTGGCCGTCGCGGAACTCTACGTCAAGGTCCCCGCGTCCCCGAAGTCCCTCCCGGCGACGCGTGCTTCCGCGGATACCCCCTAGCCGCCGCCACCCCCGGGTCGGACGACCCGGGCGTTGTCACCCGCCCCATCGGCGACGGATGGATTCGGCCATCTTCTTGATCTCTTCGAGCGCGTCGTTCATCTGGTCCACGGCCTTGACCAGTTTCTGGTGGAACTCTTCCTTCTCGATGAGCGCCCCGACGCTCCCCTTTCCCTCCTCCATCTGCTTGAGAATCTCCTCGAGCGAGGTGAAGGTCGCGTTGAAGGCCTCGGTGCTCCGGACCAGCCGCTCGGTGAGCTTGTCCAGGTTCTCGCCCTGGTGGGCGAGCTGAACGTCGGCCTTGTCCGTGAACTGCTTCATCTTCGCGATGAGGTCCTTGCTCTCGGTGAGGACCGTCTGGCCCTGCTTGATGAAGTCCTGGGCCTGGTCGCTCACCTGCGTCATGTGCTCGGACATGATCCGGAAGCTCTTGACCGCCTGCGGCGCCTCGTCCGCGGTCGCCCTGAGGTCCCGCTGGAAGTCCTCGTTGGAGAGGAACTTGGCGAGACTGCCGGCGAGCACGGTGAGGTTGTCCCCCACGTTGTCCATGGTCTTCTGGAGTTTCGACGCGAAGTCGGCGATCTGCGAGGCCACCTCGTCGAAGGTGATCACGGTCTCGCCCCTGACGGCGGCGGTTCCGTCCTTCGGAAGGAACCCGGCCCCCAGCGTCCCCCCCTTGAATTCCAGGTAGTAATCCCCCAGAATCCCCTCGGGCCGGACCGAAAGCTTCGCGTCCGCCGGAATGTCGTGGTCCCGGTTGATGGTGAGCACCAGCTTGACCTCGTCGGGCTTCTGGGTGAAGCCGGTGGCCTTGAGCTGGCCGATGTCGATGCCGAGGTGTCGCACGGGCGTCCCCGGGGCCATCCCGCGGACGTTCGAGAAGATGGCGTTGATCTCATAATACCCGTGTCCGTAGTAGACGATCTTCCCGAGGAAGATGATCAGAAACGCCAGCAGGGCCAGTCCCACCAGCACGAAGAGACCGACGAAAAGCTCGAGTTTCTGCGTTTTCATGGATGACTCCCGGCGATAGTGGGTTCCTGGACGAGGGGCTCGGCGTGTCCCTCGATGAACTGTCGGACGACGGGGTCGTGCGTCAGACGGATCTCCCCGGGCGTCCCGTCGATAATCACCTGTCCCCCGTGCAGCATTACGATGCGGTCGGCCACCTTGTAGGCGCTCGTCATGTCGTGGGTGACGACGATGGAGGTCGTCTTGAGGGTGTTGCGCGTGCGGATGATCAGCTCGTTGATGACGTCCGCCATGATCGGGTCGAGTCCGGTGGTGGGTTCGTCGTAGAGGAGCGCCTCCGGGTTGAGCGCGGCGGCCCGTGCGAGTGCGACGCGTTTCTTCATCCCGCCGGAGAGCTCGGCGGGCTTTGTTTCCTCGATGCCCGCAAGACCCACGAGGGAGAGTTTCTCGGCCACCCGCGAGCGGATGGCTTCTTCGTCGAGGTCCGTGTGCTCGCGCAGCGGGAAAGCGACGTTCTCGCCCACCGTCAGCGAGTCGAAGAGCGCACTCCCCTGGAACACCATGCCGATGCGCGTCCGGAGCTTCGCCAGCTCCCGCGGCGCGACTTCGTCGAGGTCCTGCCCGTCGAAGAAAACATGCCCCTCGTCCGGACGAAGGAGTCCGATGACCAGCCTGAGCATCACGGTTTTCCCGCAGCCCGAGCCCCCGATGACGCAGAGCGTCTCCCCGCTCTTCACGTCGAGGCTCAGTCCGCGCAGCACGTGATTTCCGCGGAAGGACTTGTGCACGTCCCGCAGCGAAATGAGCGCGTCATGGTTCGTGGACATCCGCATCCTCCGCCGCCGTCATCGGATGGGGCTGGTGCTGATAAAGTAATTGTAGATGTGCCTGAGGAGCACCGCCAGAAAGAAATTGCTCACCAGGATGCTGATGAAGGTCGTGACGAACGCCCGGGTGGTCGCGCGTCCCACGCCTTCCGCCCCGGGCCCGCACGTGAACCCCTTGTAGCAGCAGATCAGGCCGATGAGTCCGCCGAAGAAGAAGCTCTTGATGATCCCCGTCCAGATGTCCCAGGTCTTGAGGACGTTTCGCGTGTTCTCCCAGTAGAAAAAGGAATTGATGCCCAGGGCCTGCGTGCTCACCAGCCAACCCCCCAGAACCCCGATGCTGTCGCTGAAGATGGTGAGGATGGGGGTGAGGAAGAGCGTCGCGAGAAAGCGCGGTAGCACGAGGTAGCGGATGGGGTCGGCCCCCATCGCCGCCAGGGCGTCGATCTGCTCGGTGACCCGCATCGTCCCCAGCTCCGCCGTCATCGCCCCGCCCACGCGGCCCGCCAGGATCACCGCCGCCAGCACCGGGCCCAGCTCCCGAACCATGCTGATGTTCAGGATCACGCCCGCCGCGTTCTGCGCCCCCAACTGTCGCAGCTGACTGTACATCTGCACCGCCAGCACCATCCCCACGAACGTCCCCGTCACCAGCACCACCGGGACGCTTCGCACGCCGATCTCATACAGGATGGGCGAGGTGACGCGTCGCGGCGGCAGTCCCGTGAACGCCCAGCGGAGGATGCCCAGGCCGAACTGCGTCAGGCGGCCCAGTCCACGGAGGGCGTTGACGGCGCTCTCGCCGACATCGACGAACACGTTTCTCATGCGAGGCTCCAGACCTGCCGCAGACTCTTGCTTCTCGAACCGAAATGACGGATTCTGGAAACAAGGTATCACAATCGCGTCGTGTTGTCCAACCGAATCCCCGCCTTGGCGGGTCTCGAAAGGCGGGCAAAAAACACCGGGCGGCCCGATCTTCTCGGGTCGCCCAGTAGACTGTTTCGATGGCTGCCGAAGGCTTCTGCGGGGTGCGGGCCTATTCGGCCGCGCCGGACGAGACGGCCCCGGCCGCCTCCTTGCGCGGGCCCGCGCTGAAGTAGAGCCTCCCCTCCCGGAACTCCACGAGCACCTTTTCGGCCCCCTTGTACTGTCCCCGGAGGATGTCCTCGCTGAGCGGGTCTTCGATGAGACGCTCGATGGTCCGCTTGAGGGGCCGCGCCCCGAACTCGGGACTGTACCCCTTCTCCATGATGAATTCCTTCGCCGCGTCGCTCAACTCGAGGGCAAGTCCCCGGGCCGACAGGCGCTCCTTCACCCGCGCCAGCTCGAAATCCACGATGGTCTTCAGGTCCTCGCGGGTGAGCGAGCGGAAGACGATGATGTCGTCGAGGCGATTCAGGAACTCGGGACGGAAGTGCTTCTCCACCTCCTGCAAGAGCCGCTCCTTCATCTTCGCATAGGTCAGCTCGCCGTCCGAGCTCCGGAACCCGAGACTCGCCTGGTTCTTGATGAGATCCGCCCCGATGTTCGACGTCATGATGAGGATGGTGTTGCGGAAGTCGACGTGCCGCCCGAAGCTGTCCGTCAGCCTCCCCTCCTCCATGATCTGGAGCAGCATGTTGAACACGTCGTGGTGCGCCTTCTCGATCTCGTCCAGCAGGACGACGCTGTAGGGGCGGCGTCGGATCTTTTCGGTGAGCTGTCCGCCCTCTTCGTACCCGACGTATCCCGGGGGCGCCCCGATGAGCCGCGAGACGTTGTGCTTCTCCATGTATTCTGACATGTCAATCTGAATGAGGGCATCCTCCTCGCCGAACATGAACCGGGCGAGGCCCCTCGCCAGCAGCGTCTTCCCCACGCCGCTCGGCCCGATGAAGATGAACGACCCCATCGGGCGCTTCGGGTCCTTCAGCCCACTGCGCGAGCGGCGGACCGCCTTGGCGATCGCGTGGAGCGCCTCGTCCTGGCTGACCACCGTCTTGTGCAGCTCCTCCTCCATGTGCAGCAGCTTGTCGGCCTCTTCGCTCTCCAGACGCGTCAGCGGGATGCCCGTCATGCCGCTCACCACCTCGGCCACCACTTCCTCGTCCACCATCCCGTCGATCTCCTCCGACTTGGTGGACCATTCCTCGTGGATGGCGTCGAGGTTGCTGCGGAGCTTGTCGGCCTCGTCGCGCAGCGACGCCGCGCGTTCGAAGTCCTGGTTCGCCACCGCCTCTTCCTTGTCCTCGTTCAGCTGCTCGATCTTCTTTTCGAGGTCCTTCAGGTCCGGGGGCTTGGTCATGGCGCGCAGTCGCACCCGCGCCCCGGCCTCGTCGATCACGTCGATGGCCTTGTCCGGGAGACACCGTCCCGCGATGTAGCGGCAGGACAGCTCGACCGCCGCGTCGATCGCCCCGTCGGTGATGTGCACGCGGTGGTGGGCTTCATACCGGTCGCGAAGCCCCTTGAGGATCTTCACCGTCTCTTCGCGCGACGGCGGGTTCACCATGATCGTCTGGAACCGGCGCTCGAGCGCCCCGTCCTTCTCGATATACTTGCGGTACTCGTCCATCGTGGTGGCCCCGATGCACTGGATCTCGCCGCGCGAGAGCGCCGGCTTCAGCACGTTCGACGCGTCGATCGCGCCCTCCGCGCCCCCGGCCCCCACGATCGTGTGCAGTTCGTCGATGAAGAGTATGACGTTCTTCACCCGGCGCACTTCGTTCATCACCGCCTTGATCCGCTCCTCGAACTGCCCGCGGTACTTCGTCCCCGCGACCATCATCGCGAGGTCCAGGATGACGATGCGCCGCTCCCGCAGAAGCTCCGGGACGTTCTTCTCGACGATCGCCTGGGCCAGTCCCTCGACGATCGCCGTCTTCCCCACGCCGGCTTCCCCGATGAGCACTGGGTTGTTCTTCGTCCGCCGGCACAGCACCTGGATGACGCGTTCGATCTCCCGCACGCGTCCGATGACCGGGTCGAGCTCGTTGGCGATCGCCTGCTTGGTTAGGTCGCGGCCGAACGAGTCGAGCGCCGGGGTCTTGGATTTCCCCTTGTCCTCCTCGCCCGTGAAGGCGGGGGGCACGGCGTTCTCGGTGTCGGTGGTTGCCCCGAGCAGGTTCAGCACCTCCTCGCGCACCTCTTCCAGCTTGAGACCGAGGTTCATGAGCACCCGCGCCGCCACCCCGTCCTGCTCCTTGAGAAGTCCCAGCAGCAGGTGCTCCGTCCCGACGTAGTTGTGTCCGAGACTCCGCGCCTCTTCGAACGCCAACTCGACCACCTTTTTCGCGCGCGGGGTGTACGGAAGCTTCCCCACTGTCGCCGTGTTCGGACCGCTCTGCACGATCTTCTCCACCTCGATGCGGATCTTCTTGAGGTCGATGTCGAGGTTCCTCAGGACGTTCGCGGCGACGCCGCTGCCTTCCTTTACCAGTCCCAGAAGGATGTGCTCGGTGCCGATGTATTCGTGGTTAAAGCGCTGGGCTTCCTGGTTGGCCAAGCCCATGACCTTCCGCGCCCTGTCGGTGAATCGCTCAAACATCTCTTCCTCCTCTTTGGCGGAGAATATCCCCTCTCCGCAGTTTTTTGCCGATTTATCGCCGATTTTCGGGAAGAAAAGCCTCCAAGGACATTTGAAGCCTTACGGAGAACCTTCCGCAAGGCTTCCCACACCCTTCAGCCCCGGGATACTCTATCCCGCACCCTTCTATCCCTTCCCTATCGTCAAGAATACCACTCCGACTCTTCCATTTCAAGGGAAAAACCTACCCCCATGGAACGTCCATAAGTGCTTGATACGCCTTAGGATGGCTCCGTTTCGCCCCCCTTGGAGAGGGTCCGTATGCCGGTCGTGCCCAATTCCGTCTGGAGCGTCCAGCGCCAGGGGTCGCTTCCGTCCAGGTTCAGGGCGCTTTGGAAGCATCTCCTTGCCTCTACAGGGTTTCCGGAGCACTTGAGAACCTTGCCCAGATGCACCCAGGCCTCGATATCGCGCTCGTCCATGCGAAGAATCTCGCGCAGGAGGCGCTCTGCCTCGGCAAACTCGTCCTTGAGCCATGCCACCTGGGCGCGCCTCAGAAGGGAGTCCTTTTTCTCTTGTAACCCCTTTTGCCGCAATGCGTTAAGCGCAGGAATGATATCCGCCAAACCGTAAACCCAGGCGAGGATCATGATCCCGAGCGAGACCAGCGGAAGCGCTGAGGTCAAACTGGCGTGCCACAGACAGACGGACAGCAGGAAAACGTCAGCAGACACAGAGAAAACCACGGCCAGAACGGCGCCTTTGAGATAGCGGCGTAGCAAGAGATGCCCCATTCCGGGCATGATCAGTGATGCAATAACCACAAGCGGCGCAGGCATTTCTGGTGTCCTCCGCGGGGATTACAGCTAGTATATTGTAGGAAAACCGCAGGTAATAAGCAAGCATCCGGTGGGCAAACAGGGGCGAAAACGCTTGGAATGTGCGTATCCCCGGCTAAAATCCTGCTGGGAGAAAGAGGGAAAGTTCATGGGGAAACGCGTGGAACGTGCGAAGCTGCTGCGGGTAATTGACGCGAACCTGAACCGGTCGAGTGAAGCCGCGCGGGTGGTCGAGGAGTATGCGCGGTTCGTCATCGATCACTCGGGACTAGCGAACTCCGTCAAGTCGCTGCGTCATCGGCTGCGCGAATCCGCCGACGTCTTGGGGGTCACGCTCACGGAACTTCTTTCCGCCCGCGACACCGAGCTTGACGTCGGCGCCCGGCTCGTCGGCGCCCACGAGCGCGAGCGGAGCGACCTCGCCGCGGTACTCCGCGCCAACTTTCTGCGCCTGGAACAGTCCCTCCGCGTGCTCGAAGAATATTCGAAATTGCTCGGCGCGCCGGACGCCGGGTTCGAGTCGCTCCGATACGACGTCTACACCGTCGAGAAGCAGTTCGATTCCCCGCCCGAGCGCCCGGCGACGCTTGCCGACAAACCGCTCATGGTGCTGGTCGGCTCGTCTGCCACCGCGCGCGGGACGCCTGCCGAGGTTGTGCGGCTTACCCGCGCCGTCCTCCAGGGAGGATGCCGGCTCATCGAGCTTCGCGAGAAAGACATGCCGGACGGCGAGTTTCTTGCGCTCGCGCGGGAGCTTCGGGAGTTGACGCGCCGCGCCCGCGCAATCCTCATCGTGAACGACCGGGTCGATATCGCGCGGGCATCCGGGGCCGACGGCGTCCACCTCGGACTCGACGACCTTCCCGCCTCGGACGCCCGGAAGATCCTCGGCCCCTCGAAGCTCATCGGCCTGACCGCGCACTCAGGCACGGAACTGCGCGATGCCGAAAGCCGAGGCGCCGACTATATCGGCGTCGGGACGATGTTCCGCTCGCCGACCAAGCCGAAGCTCAAGGTCACGGGTCCCGCGCGGCTCATCCCGGCGACGCTTGCGTGTTCGGTCCCGTGTTACGCCATCGGGGGCATCACGCGCGAGAACTTAGACGCGCTCCGGCGACTGGCGTCGCCGCGCGGGGCACAGGTCCCCGTGACGGACGCGCGGGGCACAGGTCCCCGCGCTACAAAGGGCTGCGCGTCGCGGTGGGGTCGGCGATTGCGTCGGCGCGGAACGTGGCCCGCGAAACACGCTGGTTTCAAGACCGCCTGTGACCGAGGCGCGGGGGCGCATTTCGCATTTGACAAAGAGACCCGTGGCGGTACATTGGGCGGGGACAGACTACGGACGAGGAGAAACCATGACGGGCAGCACGCATGCACGGGACGCGATTCGTCGGATCGTCGGGAGGATTGTCGAGGGATACCGGCCCGAGCGGGTGATCCTCTTCGGCTCGTATGCCGGGGGCGTGCCGGCCGAGGACAGCGACGTGGACTTGCTCATTATCAAGGAGACGGACCGTCCGGCGTCGGAGCGCTGGTCGGAGGTCAAGAAACTCCTCCGCGGCGTCGCCCCGACGGTGCCCGTGTCGCCTCTGGTCTATACCCCCGCGGCACTGCGTGAGCGGAGGGACCTCCGCGACTTCTTCATTGAGGACGTACTGGCGGAAGGAGAAGTCCTCTATGGATGAGGCATTTCGGCGGCAGGCGGCGGAATGGTTCGAGCGTGGGCGGCGCGACATCGAGACCGCCAGATTGATCTTCGAGCACCACGGCCACCCCGAAGCGGCCGCCTACAACGTCCACCAGGCCATCGAGAAGCACCTCAAAGGATGGCTTGTCCTGCACGGGGACAAGCCGCCTCGAATCCATGAACTCGATACACTTTTGAACCTCGCCTCCCGACACGCCGCCGATCTCGGCGCCTTCCTGGAACTTTGCGAACGCGCGTCGCGGTGGGCTCCGCCATCGCGTCATCGCGCAACGTGGCCCGCGAAACGAGGTGGTTCGGTGGCCGTGTAAACAATCCTATTTCTCCTTGACTCTAAATGCTCATTCAAGTACGATATCCACTTCTTGTCATTTATGTCGTCAAAGGGTTTTGGAGGATGGATCATGAATGAAGCGAAGAGTTCTGATCAATTGAAAGCTATTGTCACCGAGGCGGAGTCGGCTGTTTCCACAATGAAGGACCCCCAACTAAAGGCCACCGCCATGGCTGAGATTATGAGGCACCTTCTGGCGGGAAAAGGGCACGAAGAGCATAAACGCGTTCGGGGAAAGGCGAAAGAACTCGCCGGAGGTGTTGTCAGAAAAGCATCTACAGAAGGACCGTTGTCCTGGATTCAGGAACTCAAAGAAGAGGGTTTCTTCAAGGATCCCAAAACCTCGCAACAGATGCTTACCAAACTGGCCGAGAATGGGCACCATCTCAAACTCGCAGACATTACTTGGGCCCTTCGCGAATTGCCAAGGCGGAGGGGCCTACGGCGCACCAAGAGAATGCCTTCTGACGGCAAGCGTCTAGTTTGGCATTATTCGAACTGGTAGGGGTGAAGTTTGAAAGCCGTCCCAAAGAAAACACTCTCGTCGGAGTTCGTCGAGGTAGTTGAGGCCATCGATGCAATCGCCAAGGCGGCCAAACGGGGGCGGAAATCCCTCGCAGGGGACAACTTCTACGGAAACAAGTTTGACCAACTTCGCGGCCGACTGCACCAACTCCGCGCACAATTGTCTGCTATCTTGGCGAAACCCGGGCGCGAAACTTTGACTGATGCAGCGAGAATGGTCGAAGTGCAGGTCGCGGTTTTCACCGACCCTTCAGCAGAATGGGGTTCCAGAGTAAAAGCCAAGAAGGATTTGCTCTATGTAATCCGGTCTCAGATAGAACCCGGCCTTGGACAAGCGGCAGTAGATTACGGGGTAGTTTACGATGCTGTGATTCCGCCCGAAGTTGTCCGGAAGACCCGCGGCTACATTGAGCAAATCGCGGTTCAAGTGAACGGCAACTATCATCACGGTTGGTACGATGGCTGTGCTGTGATGCTCCGGCGTCTAATCGAGACCCTTATCATAGAATGCTTCGAGCATAACCACCTTCAGCATAAGATTAAGAATGCGAATGGTGACTATGTTGGCCTTGCTGACCTCATCGGCTGTCTATTGGCAGAAGGAACTTGGCACTTAGGTCGCAACACCAAGAATTGTCTCCCACACCTGAAAGGCCTCGGCGATCAATCAGCACACAGTAGGCGGTTTATCGCGAGTAAGTCCGACATTGATAAGGTTCAGTACGATGCGCGCGTCGCTGTCGAGGAACTTGTTCATTTGGCAGGTCTAAGACCCTAGTCGCGAGAGGAGGTTTGGGACTGGTGGCCTTTGCAAATCTAAAGATGGCGTTAGAAAGTCACGGAGGT
>Ga0182021_10001639_pt1 | contig 25953 bp, 23 predicted proteins | sample 612E3MmetaG_FD_120493 | JGI IMG/M metagenome (GOLD analysis project Ga0182021, IMG submission 120493) | Permafrost microbial communities from Stordalen Mire, Sweden - 612E3M metaG (Illumina Assembly) | ecosystem: Environmental > Terrestrial > Soil > Wetlands > Permafrost | place: Sweden... | reverse complement strand
TTTCTTCTTTGTTCTCTTTGTTTCGTTCATAATTCATTTCTCCGTGTTAACGATTACATCTTGGGAAAATATCAACAAGGATTATTTCTAACTTATAAAGCCTTGCCAGGGAAATATACTGCTTAATCATCGGAGAAGATGCAATCTTAATGTATCCCGATTTGCCTGCCGAACCCCCTTTGGTCATTCGATAGCTGTGATTTCTCATACAGAAATAAAGTTTCTTGACGCGAGAATCCAGTAGTCCCTTAAGAATGTCTTTAAAGAATTCTGCGTATGCATCTGCAAGACTTATTTCAAAGGCGCTACCTGTTTTCAAATCTAAAATGTCAAATGCCATTAACTTATTAGTATCGATATCAAATTCTCCAAAATTTTCGTCCGCCTCAAAACGCAACTTCATATTTTCTGCAACCTTCGCTTCTATTTTTACTCGTTTATCTCCAAACTTTTTTGTTAGTCTTTCTTGAAGTCTCTTAATGGTCTGTGCTGTTTTTGCTTCATCTTGCGAATCTTTCTTAAGTCCGATTTCGTTCAACCAAGACTTTTTATATTGCGCATATTTAAAACCTCGGATATTAACTCTTACCTCGAACTTGTCCGAGAAAAACTTTAAAATCTCGTTTAGTATATCATGTTCTTCGGGCATCCTTTCTCCATACTTTTATTTATAGTTTCAGAATGGCGTCTCATTAAGAATTTATAATAATATTGTTGCTAGACCAAAGTAAAACAGTATCGTTGTTACATCAGTCAGTGCAAGAGTAATTGGTCCTGCCGCTAATTTTGGGTCGAGCTTTGTCTTGTGCAAAATTGCCGGCACGCTCAATCCCCAGAAAGCCGCGCTGATTTCTACAAACACAATGCTTGAACCGATTACCGCCGTTGGAAGTAACTGTCCCTTCCATAAAAAAACAATAACTGCAATCAGCACTCCGCAGCTAACGCCGAGCAAAAAAGACGTTTTGCTTTCGCGCAATAAATTTTTCAAATACCATTTCAAAGACGGCGGTGTTGTATGAAGCGTTTGAACCGCAACCGTCATTGATTGAATGCTTACGCTTTCGCCTAATCCGAGAACTAAAGCTAAAAAGAACGCTATCACCAAACTCATTTCAATCGTTGTGTGAAATATTCCTATAAACAACGCCGCTGCCGTTCCGCTTGAAATTGTAACCAGCAGCCATGGAAAACGGATGCGCCACGATTTTAACGGCGATGCATTTTTAAGTTCGTTAATTCTAAAACCGATCGTTTCAAAAACATCATCATAATTACGCGTTTCGTCTCCTTCCGACTCGTCTTCAAGAAGTTCTTCTGTAAAAAGATTTACATCAACAATGCCGAGCAATCTTCTTTCCTCGTCAACGACGGGGAAAGCTAAAAATTTATAAGTTACAAAGAACTCGCATGCATCATAAACCGTTGCCGTCTTAGGAAGCGCGGCAACACGTTTAACCATCAACTCTTCTATTTTCTGTTCCGGTTTCCCGGTCAGCAGTCTGCGCGTCGGCAGAACACCTACAAGTTTTTTTTCATCATCAACAACGTAAAAGTAAACTATTCTTTCGCCGAGACCTTCTTCCCTGATCTTCTTAAGCGTTTCATCAACGGATAAATTTTTATCGAGCGCTGTAAAATCTTTGCGCGCATGTTCCAAAACCGGTTGACTATATGTTTGTTTGTCTTGCATTCATCGTCCTGAGCGTAGCGAAGGATCTCACACGTTTCTTGTTTAGAGATTCTTCGTCGTTTCGCTCCTCAGAATTATATATCCAGATTCGCGTACTTAGCATGTTTCTCAATGAACGCGCGGCGCGGCTCAACTGCATCGCCCATCAGCGTTTCAAAAATTTTATCTGCCGCCGCAGCGCTTTCTAAATTAACCTGAAGCACCGTGCGCGTTTCGGGATTCATTGTTGTTGACCACAATTGTTCGGGATTCATTTCTCCCAATCCTTTGTAGCGCGAGATCAAAATTCCTTTTTTTGAAGTTGCGCCTTCGCTTTCTTCCTCTTCTTCGCCTTCAACAACTACAACTTCTTCTTTTCCTTTTAAATCGGCTTTGAACTTTTTCAAAATTTTATCGCGCTCTTCATCGTCGAAAGCGTAGTGTTCTTCTTTGCCTTTTTTAATTTTGTAAAGCGGCGGCTGAGCAATATAAACTTTGCCGGATGTGATCAACTCTTTCATGTGGCGGTACAAAAATGTTAAGAGCAAAGTGCGGATGTGACTTCCGTCCACGTCGGCATCCGTCATTAAAATAATTTTTCCGTACCGAGCTTTTTCGTGATCGAACTCTTCGCCTATTCCTGCGCCGATCGCAGAGACCATCGCCTGGATTTCTATGTTTTCTAAAATTTTATTGATCTTTGCTTTTTCAACATTCAAGATTTTTCCCTTTATCGGAAGTATTGCCTGGAATCTTCTATCGCGTCCCATCTTTGCCGAACCGCCTGCAGAGTCTCCTTCAACAATATAGATCTCGCAATGCTCTGGATCGTTGATCGAACAATCCGCAAGTTTACCCGGTAAGTGCATTGTATCGAGAGCGTTTTTCCTGCGGACAAGTTCGCGGGCTTTACGTGCCGCTTCCCGCGCTTCTGCCGCGCGCATACATTTATCAATTATTTTTTTTGCTATCGAACTATTTTCTTCCAGAAATTCCGAAAGTTTTTCTCCGACTAACATTTCTACCGCTGATTTAACTTCGCCGTTTCCGAGTTTTGTTTTTGTCTGTCCTTCAAACTGCGGTTCCATTACCTTAACAGAAATTACCGCCGTCAATCCTTCTTTGAAGTCATCGCCTGTCAAAGTTATTTTGTTGCTGTCTTTGATGAGTCCGTTCTTGTATGCATAATTGTTAAGCGTTCTTGTAAGCGCGGTTCTAAAACCAACGAGATGTGTTCCGCCTTCTATCGTGTTAATGTTGTTAACATACGAGTGAACGTTTTCAGAATATGAATCGCTGTACTCAAACGCTATTTCAACCGGTGTATTGTCTTTCTCTCCTTCTATGTAAACGGGTTTGTGAATAGGTGAGCGGTTTTCATCAAGATATTTTACAAAGTCAATCAATCCGCCTTTGAACTTATAAACTTCTTCCTGGTTGTCCGCTTCGTCTTTCAACGTCATCGTAACTTCTTTGTTTAGATAAGCAAGCTCGCGCAATCTTTCGGCAACGGTATCGAAATGAAATTTTATATTCTTAAAAATTTCTTTGTCCGGCATGAATGTAGTTTTGGTTCCGGTGTTTTCGCTTTTGTATGTACCTGTTTGTTTTACTGGCGCTTTCGGTACACCGCGTTTGTATTCCTGTGTATAAATTTTTCCGTCCCGTTTAACTTCTACTATGAGCCACTCCGAAAGTGCATTCACTACGGAAACACCAACGCCGTGAAGTCCTCCGGAAACTTTGTAAGAATTTTTATCGAACTTTCCTCCCGCATGAAGAACCGTCATAACAACTTCTAGCGCTGATTTTTTTTCTTCCGGATGCATATCAACCGGAATACCTCTTCCCCGATCTTCAACCGTAACGCTTTGGTCCTTGTGAATAGTTACAACTACGCGGTCGTTGTAGCCGGCGAGAGCTTCATCAATACTGTTATCAACGACTTCGGTGATGAGGTGATGAAGTCCGCGCGATCCTATATCACCGATGTACATTGCGGGGCGTTTGCGTACTGCTTCAAGTCCTTTTAATACGTTAATACTTTTCGCGTTGTATTCTTCCTGCTTCGGATCGTTGTTTTTTACTTTTTCTTTCGCCATAATTTATCGGTATTCCTTCCTGCCTGCCGGACAGGCAAGCTCTATAAAAACTTTAATGTTTTTATTACTTGTCCGTTAAAATGTTTATTTATTTTTTCCGCTATTAGATTTTTTCTAAGATTCAGTTCGCTTTTCCAGACAGAGTTTTCTACCCTTAGAAATAAAATTTGTTTCTCAACTTTAACTGCTTGAGCGATCGGTTTCAGCTCCGGAAATATTTTTTCGAATTCATCAACTATGTTATAGTTCTTAAGCGACTCTCGAAGATTTGTAAACTCCGCTTCTTTGTTCAACACATCATCAATTGTTCTAAAACTGCTACGCGTATGCCGCTTTTCCATTGTTAACTTTTATTAAAAGATTTTCTTTTCCAAGATCCAGACCTTCTGTTTTAGTAAGGTCTGTCATAGTAATAAACGCCTGTCCTATTTGAGAAAGATACCGGCTGATTCTTCCGGAGCGATAAATATCAAGTTCGCCGAAGACGTCGTCCATCAAAAAGATTGGCGTCTTACCAAGTTTTTCTTTCATAAAAAAGAACTGTCCAAATCTTAGAGCAATCTGAAATGTTTTATGTTGTCCTTGTGAACCAAAGCGTTTCAGTTCCAGATCGTTTATATAAAAAACAAAATCGTCCCGGTGCGGTCCAGCTAAATTCGTTCCTCTCCGTAGCTCGTCTTCGCGGAGGTCATTAAGTTCTTCTCTAAATTTTTCCGGTGTTTTTTCCTGGTCTGTTCCCGCAAAAGAATTATAAATTATTTTCGGTTCTTCGGTGCCTTCTATAATTTTGTTATAAGAATTTTTAAGGTGGCCGTTAAACTCTACAACAAAATTTTGTCTATGCTTAATTATTTCCGTGCCGTTTATGATTAGAGCTTCCGTCCATGCTTCAAGCTGATCGTACAAATTTTGATTACGCGTTTCTTTTATCTGTGTCAATAATGATGCACGCTGGCGTAATGTTTTATTGTATTCCAGCAGCATTTCCAAATACGTACGGCTTGCCTGTGAAATTACCGAATCTACAAATCTCCGCCGTTCTGCCGGCGCGCCCTGTGTAATTGCATGATCGGATTGTATAAGCGAAACGATTGGAAATTTTCCAATAACGGATGTAGAATTAAAAACTTGTTTGCCATCCAAATAAAAATTCTTTTTTCCTTTCATAGAATCAAAAAATATCCGCGTGTTGTTTTCCGTTAGATCCGAAAAGTTTCCTTTCGCATCAAAAAAGTTTTCGCCGAACATTATAACATCATTCTCGCTGGCAAGGTTTAAATTTTTTGTTGTGCACAAATAGTAGATTGCCTCTAATATGGATGTCTTTCCCTGCCCGTTTCCACCAACGATGAGATTTAACTTGTCGGAAAAATTCAGCGATGTGTTTTTATGCAGTCTGAAGTTTTGCAATTCGATTTGCTTAAGAACCATTTTACGTATTTAAGCGAACCGGCATCAACAGCATCATTAAGTCTTGATTTTCTTTTTTCTGAACCGGTTCTATTACTACCGCTTTGGTCGGTGAGTGAAGTTTAAAAATTATTTCTTCTTCGCTGCTTAAGTGTGTAAGAACATCGTTAACATAAGCTGAGTTGAATCCGATTTCCAGAGCATCTCCTTTATATTCACAAATTACTTTTTCTTCTCCTGATGCGCCTATATCCAAATCCTCCGCGGAGATCTCCAAAGCATCCGTAGTGATCGCAAACTTAACGCGTCTCGTGTTTGATGTAGAGAACAACATCATTCTTTTTATTGACTCGTGAATTTCTTTTGTATTTACTTTCATAAAAAATTCGTTCTCGAGAGGAATCACGCTCGCGTAGTCCGGATACTTTTGGCTAATGAGCCGCGTTATCAACTCGATGTCGTTCAGTTTAAACGAAACATAAGTTTTTGTAAGATGAATTTTAACATCCTTCTCGTTCAATATTTTTAAGAGAACGGAGACCGCTCTTTCCGGTACTACGTATTGTTGATTGAAAGCGGCTTTAATATTTTTATTCAGCATGTTTACAAGTCTGTGGCCGTCGGTTGTTACAAATCTTAATCCATCGTCCTTAAACTCAAATAATGTACCCATCATTGCGGGGCGCATTTCTTCTTTGCTCATTGCAAAGGCACATTTTTCAAATGCTGACCTCAGTTCTTCTCCGTTTATCAATACTTCGTTTATATCTTTTGCGTTTTTGTCAGCTTCTACAGAAGGAATTTCCGGGAATTCGTCGGCATCCAAATAACTGATGGTGTATTTTCCCATGTCTGTAACAATGTTGATTTTTTTGTTCGCCATTAACTTGAAATGAATAGTTGTGTCTTTCAAAGAACGAACGACATCGTTTAGAAGTCTTGCGGGAACTACTATTTTTATGTTTTCATCCGCTACGATGTTAAGCGAGGACTTCAAAGATATTTCCAGGTCGGTAGCATAAATAGTAAGCTGCCCGTCTTTAACTTCAAACAAAAAGTTTTCCAGAATCGGCATTGGTGTACGTGTAGGAACCGCCGGTATGATTTTGCTTAGAAGTTTTTCTAGCTCTTTGCTGTTAACTTTAAATTCCATTAATTCATCTCCTCGTTGAAACAAAAATATCAAAAATTGCTGCCATTTTCAATTTGTGTTATGCTTCTATTTAAGCGATATCAACCACGTTATTATTATATAAACTATATATATACTTAAAGAATTATAATAATAAGTAATGTTAATTTGTGTATAAGTACTTTTTATTAACCCAGCGATCTATATTCCTAATAAATTACAAACAGAAAGAAGTTGGTATCTTCATAACAACCATAAGTTATCAAACGTAGTGTTATTAATTAAAGAATATAAACATTAAAAACACTGATTATACACCGGTTACCAACACGGAAATTTTTATGTAACACGCATCTCAATTTTATTTTTTAATGAATCCATCATCTCTTTCATTTTAGGATCTGCATCCACTAGATTTTCAATACTTGTTTGTGAATGTATTACAGTGGAGTGGTCCCTTCCACCAAAATGTAAACCAATGGTTTTGAGAGACGATTTAGTAAGTAATTTGGAAAGATACATAGCGACTTGTCGGGCTAGAACAATTTCTTTTCTTCGATTCTTTTCGCGCAGTTTATTTTCTTCAAGATTAAAGAACTCGCAGACTACTTTTGTGATTAACTCTATAGAAATATTAACCTGTTTATTAGTAGAAACCTCTTTAACGGTTTTTTTAACCAGATCAAAGTCTATTTCTTTAGAAGTTAGAGAAGAGTTAGCAAGAAGTTTAATCAAACAGCCCTCAAGCTCACGAATATTAGAAGTTATATTCTGTGCGATATATTCTAAAATTTCACGGGAGAGACTAATTCCATATACTTCACTTTTGTTTTTTAATATTGCAACGCGTGTTTCAAAATCCGGTGGCTGTATATCTGCGGATAAACCCCAAGAAAACCTGGAGATTAATCTTTCATTTAAACCTTTTAAGTCTTTAGGCGGCTTGTCGCTGGACAAAACAACTTGTTTGCCGGATTGATGTAAAGTATTAAAAATTTGGAAGAACAAATCTTGTGTTTTTTCTTTACCCACCAAAAACTGAATATCGTCTATTATAAGAGCATCCATGCTTTTGTAGAAACTGGAAAACTCATTAACGGTATCGCCCTGAATAGATTCTACAAATTCAACCGTGAAAGCATCTGAAGAAATATACACCACACGTTTTTCGGGCGATCGCTCTAAGATTTTATTGCCGATGGCGTGTATCAAATGAGTTTTTCCTAAACCAACACCCCCGTAAATAAAGAGGGGATTAAAAGAAGTTTGTCCGGGATTTTCTCCCACCGCAATAGCAGCGGCGCGCGCAAGCTGATTTCCCTCACCCTTTATAAAATTTTCGAATATATATCTGGGGTTTAAGTAAGTTTCAAAATCACGCGGTTTATTTTGAACAGAAGAAAGGGGAGAAGAGCCGTTAGAAGAAAAAGGAAGCTCCAGCTCTTCGGAAGAAACTTTCTCTTCATAGATTACATATACGAGTTTGCCTTCCGAACCAAGAACCTGTGAAACAGTTTTGTTGATTAAAGTATTATAATGTTCTTCTATCCACTCAACGAAAAAATTATTAGGAACATAAATTTTAAGAATGGATTTTTCCAACTCAAAAGGTTTTATAGGCAGAAACCAAGTGTTATAAGTTATAAAAGGAACATTTTCTTTGATTAATCCCAAACATTCCTTCCAAACCTCAGGGGCACTTTTTTCAGTTTGAAAATCAAGAAGACTATCGGCTGCGTTTTGCATATTGTCCACAATACAGAAGAAAGAAAAAGGTGAAAAAAAACGATTTATGATAAATAATTAAGATAATTTTTAAGACTATGAACAAATTATTAACATTAAAAAGTCGGCATAAACCGTTTGTTTATAAACGACAAACAGTGAAATTTAATACTAACCAACAAAGACAAAGAAGAAAACTACAAGACCAAACAGGTTCTTAAAAACGTGAAACGTTTCACAAAAATTTTTTACGAACAACTTATTAACATAGAATTTGACCAACTATATGCGCTGGTGAAGATAGGAGAAGGGGGTAATTAGTGCAAATAAATTCTCCTTAAGAGAGAAAATATTTTTGTAAAAAGAAGTTTTGATCAGAGAATAACGAAAGCTAATTTTGTGCCTAAGAAAAGAATTAAGCAATAATCTTATTTGAGTCTAGCATGAAAAATATATTGATTGTTTTTACTGGCGGGACATTCTCTATGAGAATAGACAAAAAAACGAATTCGGCGATTCCTTTTTTCCACGGAGAAGAAATATTAAGAATGATCCCCCAAGCAAAACGGTTCGCAAAAATATCTGTTTATGAATTTGGTAATTATCCCGGGCCGCATATAACACCGGAACTAATGCTGGAACTTTCAAAAAAAATAAAAGAGTTTATTTCACGTGCAGAGATTGATGGAGTAATAGTAACCCATGGTACGGATACATTAGAAGAGACAGCATATTTTTTAGACTTAACAATTAAAACCGATAAACCAATAGTAGTTATAGGAGCGATGAAAACAAGCAGCGAAAAAGATTGGGACGGTCCTTTAAATCTTCTGGACGCAATTCATATTTGTAATAACTCTAACAGCAGCGGAATGGGCGTCCTTGTCTGTCTTAACGGAGAAATAAACGCAGCAAGCGAAGTTACAAAGACACACACAGAAGATATTGAAACATTCCGAAGCCTGGATTTTGGATCGCTAGGATTTGTAGACAGAGGCAAGGTAATATTTAACAGGCAACCGAATAAACTGGAAAGAATAGAGACGGAAAAAATTAATTCGAATGTTGATCTTATTAAAATTTATGCCGGGATGAACGAGAAATTTTTTAAATACTCCGTAGACAGCGGCGTTGATGGAGTAGTTATAGAAGCAATGGGTGTAGGTAACGTTCCACCGCCGGCATTTGACGGAATTAAATATATTGTAGAAAAAAATATTCCGGTAGTTCTAGTTTCAAGATGCCCGGCAGGAGAGACTTTGGATATTTATGGTTATCCAGGCGCTGGGAAATGGCTAAAAAAAATGGGAGTGATTTTTGCCGACTATTTGAACGGGCAAAAGGCAAGGATAAAATTAATAGTTTGTCTAGGTCTAACAAACGACAAAGAAAAACTAAAAATATTTTTTGAGAAATAAGAATGAAAAACAGAGGGGAAATTTTATGGAAACACATAAAGCCCTGGTTAGGAACAATAACGCTTTTGCCTATCGTTATTTATTATACTATTAATAAAGGACAATTTACTTTTATCGATTATATAAATTTATTAATTCACGAAGGTGGTCACGGCATATTTAAAGTCTTTGGAAAATTCATCTACGTGTTAGGCGGAACGCTGATGCAAATAATAATTCCATCTATGTTCGTAATATATTATTTGATAAAGAAAAAGAAATTCGGCACACAAATATTTCTTATCTGGTTGGGTGAAAATTTAATGAACATAAGTATTTATGCGGCAGATGCACGTGCTCAAAAATTACCGCTATTAGGCGGGAATAAAGTTTACCATGATTGGACTTGGCTGTTATCTCAAACAGGATTATTGGAACAAGATCAATTAGTTGGAAGTGTTTTTTATGGAACAGGCATTTTAATGTTTTTAATAGCTTTATCATTGCCGCTCTTTTTAAAAGAGACGGAGCCGGCTAAAATAGATATTAATATTTGACCACACCAAATTTTATCATTTCATTTTTAGGTGCCAGGAAATAAGCTTTCTCAAACGAAAAAGATTTTCATAATTAGAATTGTAATTCATCAAAGCCAAGTAATAGCCAATAACCCTCCCATATTCTTTTTTATAAAGATTAATCATTGCACCAACATAGTAATAATCATCTGCTTTAACGGATTTGATCAGTAGCGGAGAGCGAATTAAATAGTTTTCAGAAATAGTTAACAATTCTTTTGCGTTTTGAATTTCACTATTCTGTAAAAAAGCTTTAGCAAGTTGAATGTATACACTAAGACGGGAAACGCTATCCGGCTTTGTGGTACCAATAAAAGAATTAGACTCGTTCTTTATCGAGAAGATATGCAGGAAAGTGGAGGCATTAGTCTTTTCATTTAGAAGAATATTGTTATAGTCTTTATTAATCTGCAGAGAATCCGGAAAAAGATTTACCAACTGCTCTAAAGAAGGGGTCCGTGCGTTTATTATACCCAATTTTTCATAAGCAAAAGAATAAAGTAGGTTTGCTTGATAATCATTAGGGAAAAGCTCTTTAAGATATTTTGATAATCCGAAAGCGAGGCGATAATTCTTTGAAGTATTCAATGCGTAATCTATAGTATTTAGCAAAACGTTTTTTTGTGGAGGGTATTTTTTGACATACTCTTTTATGTAAAGACCAGAATAAAGCGAGTCGAATTTTTCATCGAAAGAGTAAATATAACCGGACGGTTTTCCTACAAAAAAGGCGCGGGGAGCCGAGAACTCAAGACGCGGGCGTATCTCAGAGTTTATAGGAGAATCGTTTGCCATTGTAAAAAAACCACGCGGCGAAACTGATTGACAAGCAAAAAAAGTAAACGGATTCTTAATCCCAATCCTCTCAAAATCTGCATTTATTAAAGGCGAAGCAAATTTTATGTTGATATTCTCCGGAGAAAACGTAATTTCTTTTTTTGAGCCGACTAAAATAATATCGTTAACGGTTCCACCCCAAAGTTGTGAATAAGGAAATACCGAAGAGAAGGTATTCAATACGAGTTTGACGACATCATCATCTGCCTCATAAAGATGAAACCACTGAACCATAATGCCGCCCTCTGCCAGCGACGCAGAGCATTTTTCGAAATACTCTTTAGAAAAAAGATTCCCAATTCCCGCAACCCAAGGATTAGACGGCTCTGAAATAATAACATCGTATTTTTCTTTAGAAAGTTTTAACAAAGTAACGGCATCTTCGTTAATTATGTTTACACGCGTATCATTAATGCAATTTTTATTCACCTGCTCGAAGAGATAGGCGGCAGAAATAACCTCTTTGGAAATCTCTGCACATGTAATTTTTTTAACAGGAGAGTTTAGCACAGAACCAATAGTTGTCCCGCTTCCGAAACCGATCACAAAAATATTTTTCGGATTGGGGTGAAGCATCATAGGAATTTCACCAAGCAAGACCTGAGTGGGCATATCAAAATATGTGCTTGCATCGGGTTTACCGTTAATTATTAATCTTTTGTTTGCCTTGTTCTGAAGAGATTGAGTAACAGCTACGGTTGCATTCATTCCTTCTTTATAAAAAACTATTTCCTCATCAGCATAACCTTTAGCAAATTCATTGAAGGAACTTGGAGGAAGAGCGCCTAAAGAACGGAACACACCACTAAGCAAAACTTTTTCATTCCATTTCGGAGAAAAAACTAAATAAGAACAAAAAACAAATGCACAAATAGAATAGAGCGACACTTTTTCTTTGATAGAAAAGGATCTGTATTTCGACAGCAGAAGAAAAGCACCAAATAAATTAAGCGTTATCCCGATTTCAAAAGTTATTTTTATTCCGAACAACGGAATAAAAACCAGCCCCGTTAAAATAACGCCAATAACCGTTCCCAACGTATTTACGGAAAACACTCTGCCTACAGAAACACCGATCTTTTTAAATGACACTGAAACTATTTCAGTGGCAACAGGAAGAGACATTCCCATGAACAATGTGGGCAGTAACATTAAACAAAAACAGAGAACGAACTCTACGGCGAGGAAAATTTCAAACGACCCCTGGGTTTTTGAAAGCAGAGCGGAGATCTTCCACAATATGTAAGGAAAGCGTTCATAAAAAAGTAAAATTAACATTGTAGAAAAAGCTATTGCGCCCTGTAAGAAGGTTAATAATTTTACGTAATTGTATTTCTTTAAAATATTTTGAGAAACAACAAGACTTCCCAATGTTATTCCGCCGATAAAGGCCATTAACATTATTGAAAATGCATATGTGGAAGAACCAAAAAAATTAATTAGTAACCTTACCCATACCATTTCATATAAAAGAGCGGCCATTCCCGAAATTCCCGCAACGAGAATAACTCTTTTTATCATCTGTTTATCTACATTAAGAAAATCTTTGAAGGTCGCATCTTCGATTGCAACCGGTGCGTGCTCTGTTAATTTATTTAGTTTTCTCGATAAGTAGAAACCCACTAATCCAGCAAGAACATTTAAGAACGCAGTAGAGTAAATTGTTATTTCTAGACCGAACTCTTTTATTAAAACAAAACCGGCAAACACTACTCCAACAACAGCACCAAACGAATTAAGAAAATATAATGAAGCAATCTCTTTCCGGGTATCTTGAATACGCTCTACAAAAAAATTGCTTAACACGGGTAAAGTTCCACCCATTGCAATAGCGGGAAGAAAAAGAAGACTTGCCGCAATCAAAAATCTGGATCCGATAAATAAAACCGGCTTTGAAATAAGATTTAAGCTAGAAGCAGTTGAAAGAAATAAATTTCCCACAAGAGAACTAATGGTTGGATATAGCAAACAGTAAGCACCGATGAATAGTTCTAATAAAGAATAAATACGCACTGGATTGATTATGGAATCGGATCTTTTACCAAATAAATAATTGCCAAGAGCAAGCCCACCTAAAAAGGTTGCCAGCACGGTCATTTGAGCATATGTAGTATTGCCCAAGAATAAACTCAAGTATTTAAACCAAACCACCTGGTAAATTAATCCGGCGATTCCGCTAATTACAAAAAGAAGCGAAACGATCATTCTAGCATTTTGTTTCTGCATGTTTCCTCGTCGAAGAATCAACTGCAATTTAAGAAAGGTTTAGCAAAATAAAGCCCCGAACGAATCGGGGTCGGTTATAGTAAATAATTATTTAATGAAAAGAAGTTGAACAATAATAAAAATTGGAAGTAGAACAAGAAGAGAGAATCCATAAATGTAAGCAAAGAAACTCGGCATTTTAATATTATTTTCTTCCGCAACCGCCTTAACCATAAAATTAGGACCATTACCAATGTAAGTCATACTACCGAAGAAAACCGAGCCAACAGAAATTGCTTTAAGGATTTCTTCCGGTATTCCGGCAACAATACTACCCGAATGAACGCCTAAGCCGAGAGCAAGAGAATGAAACGTTACCGCTGTGGGAGTGTTGTCTAAAAAGCTGCTCAATAAACCTGAGTAGTAATAAAATTGCTGGGGCAAAATTACGCCAAGGGACTTTGCATTGTTTTCCAAATACAACAAACATGGAACCATTGTAATAAAAATACCAAGAAACAAATAACCAACTTCTTTGATCGGTCCCCACGTAAAGTTGTTAGATTCTCTTGTTATCCTGGTTGTAAACATCAAAGAAAAAACAGCCATCGTAAGAATAATACTTTCGCGAATAAATTTATAATAAGGACTACTCTTAATGAATAGAAAATATTGCTCGTTTAAGAAAGCTACAGCAACAATCACTCCTACTAGCCAAATAAAATTTATCTTCCCGGAAATTTTAATTGGTCTAATTACCCGCTTATCTGCAACGATTGCCGCCTTAGGTTCTTTTCTGTGGTAATATGTATCAACAAAAAAATAAATTGTTATGAGAAATATGTTAGTTACAAACCATTCAGGAAGTAGTTTAAGAAACCACGTAAAATGAGCGCCGCGAAGATACATCATAAATAATGGCGGATCGCCAAGCGGAGTTAATAATCCACCACAGTTCGCTGCAACACCGATGAAAAATAAAATTGTGTGTACTTTATATTTTCTTTCTTTATTGGTATGAATTAATGCGCGTATCAACAACATTGCAGCGCCTGTCGTTCCCATAAGAGACGCCAGCACTGCACCAATAACCAGAAACACAACATTTATAGAAGGCTTTGCTTCTATATCGCCATCTAAGAAAATTCCGCCCGATATAGTGAACAAAGCTCCGAGTAAAATAATAAACGGAACGTAATCAAATAAAATAGTTTCGAAAAGCTTTTCTCCCAATCCATTGATCAAAAGATAAATTACAATGGGAACGCTAAGAGCGACAGCCACAATTAGTTTGTTTTTGTTCTTCTCCCAAAAATGATTCCAGAACAAAGGAAAGACAGCTATTGAAAGAAGCATTAAGAGAAAAGGAATAATCGTGAACAAAGGAATGTTAATTGTAAAATCTTTCATTGTTGAAGTCCGATTATATTATAATAAATTCTAAACGAGAAACTATTTTTTCAGTAAATCTCTTATTTGAGACAGCAGTACAACCTCTTCGCTGGGCGGCGGTGGGGCCGCAGGCCTTACCTCTTCCTTTTTCCTTAAACGATTTATTCCTTTTATCATCATAAAAATTGCAAAGGAAACAATAATAAAATCGATTACTGTATTAACAAACAATCCGTATTTAATAGCAACACCTTCAGCCAAAGAGATAGAAAGATGTCCAAAATCTATACCGCCCAACAATAAACCGATGGGGGGCATTATCACATCCGACACAAACGAAGTTATTATTTTACCGAAAGCGGCACCTATAATAACGCCGACCGCCATATCAACGACATTCCCCCTCATAGCGAATGTTTTAAACTCTTGGACAAGCTTCATCTGAACTCCTTTGATATAATTATTAAAAATTAGAACAGCGCTTAACCATCTAGAATATCCATTAATTTTTTGTAAACGAAAATTCTATATCGCTGTTTTCCAGTAATCTCTTCTAAAATATTTTCCTCCAGAAGTTTTGCTATTAGAACATTTGCCGTTTGTTTATTTAATCCATGTTCTTTAATTATAAACGGAAGCGAGATAAAGGGTTTCTGAAAGATCAGCTCAAAAACCTTTAATAACGGCACGGAAACGATTCCCTTATTTAAAATATTTTGATAATCGCTCAGCTCTAAAGCAGAAATATTTTTTATGATGCGTGAAGTATGTATAGAGGATTCAATTATTATTTTAAGAAAAAATTTTATCCAGCTTTCCCACGCATTGTTTCTTTCTAAATCCTCCAACCGGTCAAAATATTCTGCCTTTCTATTGTTTAGAATATGCGAACCCTGGAGAACGGGCGCGCTTAAACGTTTCTTCCATAAAAAATGAAGCTGCAGCAAAATTCTTCCGACCAATCCATTATTGGTTTCGAAAGGATGGATCATTTCGAATTGGGCGTGAATCAATGCCGCATTAATTACAAAAGGATAAGAAATGTCGGAGGAAATATATGTTTCAAAATCTTTCATGAGAGACTCAATCTCTTCGGGAGAAGGAGGAATATATTTTGCATCACTCTTCTCCGAAGAGTATTGTCCTACCCAATTTTGTGTATTTCTATATTCGCCAGGACGCAGATCTTCCTTAGATAAATTAGTAGCCAATTCTTTATGAATAGATTTAATAATGTGAGAAGAGCTAGATACATCACGAAGCAATTTTTGCGCTAACGATAAAGCTTGCGTGTAACTAAAAACACTTTTTAAATCTTTATCGTCTTCTTGAATTAGCAAACTGAAAACATCAGAGAGACTTAATTTGAAACCATCAATACCCAAACTGTTTAAGGATTCAAGAATAGTCAAAGAAGAAATTAGGAAATGATTTGATGGAAGAACGTTTATCGCGCCCTCTAACAGATATAAAGATTTATCGGCGTCATTGATTAATGCATATATCTCAGAATCAAGATGAATTTTAGGATTAGGAGGCAAAGGGGCGATAGACATAATTATAAGTCAGTTTATTATGACCTAAAATGGCAATTAATTAAATGTAAGTCAATAATTTCAGACTCAGCAATTAAAATATTAAAACAAGTCCTCAAATTAATCATTAGCGTCGAAAAGATAAAAAATAAGTCCCAAATTATTAACTAAGTAAATCCTCGTCTCTATATAGAAGGAGAATGGCTGATTGAGAAACTATAACAAATTTTTCCTTTTCAATTTCAACTTCAATTGCATCGCGTCTAAGAAATAAAGCAAAATCACCTTCGTGTGCTTGAAGAGGAATATATTTTGTTGTTTTCTTCTCGCGCCAGGGCTCGTCTTCATCTGTTGGCATGCCGATAGGGTAACCGGGACCAATCTTAATTACATATCCGCCCTGAACTTTTTCTTTTTCCTGAACTCCGGGAGGAAGATAAAGCCCGCTGTTGGTTTTGTTTATGTCCTCTTCCGGTTTGATAAGAACACGGTCGCCCACAATAATTATCTTTTCTGTGTTTATCATTTTTTTAACCTCTTGTCCCGCTAAAAATAGCAAATGAAAAAGAGAGCTTCAAATACTTATCTTTGTTATAATCGTTTTTAGGGAAGCGATGAAAGATCAATGGAAAGATCGGTGGAACGAACGTTACTCAACTGACGAATTTATTTATGGTAAAGAACCGAATAACTTTTTTAAGGAAGAGCTAAAAAAATTAAGTCCCGGCAAAGTTCTAATGTTTGGTGAAGGCGAAGGAAGAAACGCGGTTTACGCGGCATCGCTTGGATGGAGTGTTGACGCAATAGATCAAAGCGAAGCAGGCAAGGCGAAAGCCACGCAACTATCATCAGAACGGAAAGTAAAAATTAATTATTACGTTGAAGATCTTAGTTCCTATATACCAAAACAAAATCATTATGATGCAGCAGTATTTATTTTTCTTCACATAGAAGAAAAGTTGAGAAGCCTTGTCTTTAAAAACGCTATTGATTCGTTAAGACCCGGAGGGAAAATTATTCTTGAAGCTTTTGAAAAAGATCAGCTTAAATATGATTCAGGCGGACCCAAGGACGAAGAACTGCTCTACTCGCTTGAAGACATAGCAGAAAAATTTATCGACTTGGAATTCGAAAAATTTTCTAAAGAGAATATATATTTAGATGAAGGCCCGCTTCACAAGGGCGAAGCAGAAGTAATACGGTTTGTGGGCAGTATAAAATAATAAGTACTTTCTAGGAATCTATTCCCGCCTAAAACAATCAAAAGTATTTAAAACGCAAAATGAAGTTCTTGACAAAAAGAAGAAAGACTATTATGTTGGAAACCGGAAAAACCGAAATAGTTTCCACGAGGAAAGATGGAAGAAAAAACTAAATTAGTAGAATTAGGCAAGGAAAAGTTTTTTAAGGAAGGCTTTTATAAAACCACTATGGAAAACATCGCCACGGAACTGCATATAAGCAAAAAAACTATTTACAAATATTTTCCTTCCAAAGAAGATCTTGTTAAAGCAGTTGCAAAAAATTTTATCAGTGGCGTGAAAGATAAAATCGTCCCGGCGTTGAACAGCGATAAAAACGCAATAGAAAAGCTGGAAGAATTAATGTCAATACTGGCAAAAGTTTCCGATCGAATAAGCCCCAAAATGCTTGATGAAATAAGACGGCACCTGCCTTCTCTCTGGGATGAAATAGATAAATTTCGGACGGAGATGATGTTTGGCAACATCACAAAAGTGATCGATCAGGGCAAGGTGGAAGGACTGTTTCTCGATTATCCAACACCGATAGTTATGAATATGCTTGTTGCCGGAGTAAGATCGGTAGTTAATCCGGAATTTATTCTTCATAATAACTTTTCAATCATAGGAGCCGCCCGGATGGCTTTCAAAATAATGATCGGCGGAATTCTTACAAGTAAAGGAAAAAAAATTTTTAATATATCATTAAAAGAGAAAAAACAATGAAGAAGACAAAATTTTTTTTAATGTCAGCCGTTCTAATTTTTCTGTACTGCTGCAACGGAACGGATAAAAATTTGATAGAGGAATCGGGTACAATTGAAGCAACCGAATCCGTAATAAGTTCGCAAACAGCAGGGAAAATAATAAAGATCATCAAGGACGAAGGCGCGCAAGTAACAGCCGGCGACACAATTGTAATGATAGATCACGAGGCGCTGGACATTCAACTGAAACAAATGATAGCCAATAGAGATATTGCAAAGGCGCAGTTAGACCTACTAATAATCGGGGCCAGAAGAGAAGACATAAATCAAGCCGAGCAAATGCTTAATCAAGCAGAAGTAAATTTTGATATTGCAAAATCAGACAAAGAAAGAATGGATAATTTATATAAAGCGAACACAATCACCCAGAAACAACAAGAAGACGCAACAGCGCGGTTTGATATTGCTCATGCACAACTAAATTCAGCTAAAGAAAATTTTAATAAAATCAAAAACATTGCCCGCCCGGAAGAAATAGCCCAGGCAAGGGCAAATTATCAAAAATCAGAAGCAGTCGTAGAATCAATAAACAAAAATATCCGCGATTGTTATGTCCTTTCTCCAATGAATGGTTCTGTAATTAAAAAATTTGTAGAACTTGGCGAGACAGTTTCAATGCTCTCCTCGTTATTTAAGCTTGCCGATTTATCAAAAGTAAAAGTAAACATTTATGTTTCCGAGACAGAAATCGGAAAAATTAAATTAGGACAGAAAGCCGAAATCAAAGTTGATTCATTCCCGGACAAATCATTTGAAGGGAAAGTAATTTATATTTCACCGGAAGCAGAGTTCACGCCTAAAAACATTCAAACAAAAGATGAGCGGACAAAACTTGTCTTTGCCGTCAAGATCGAAATTCCCAATACACAGCAGGAGCTTAAAACCGGCACTCCTACCGATGTAAAAATAATTTTATAATGAATAATATTATTGAAATTACATCGCTCCGGAAAAGCTACGGCGGGATTAAAGCGGTCAACAATATTTCGTTTTCAGTTAATGCCGGAGAAATGTTCGGTTTAGTTGGTCCCGATGGCGCGGGGAAAACAACAACGATCAGAATTCTTTGCGGGTTGGTAAATCAAGAATCTGGAACGGTTAAGATTTTAGATAAAGACCTTACGCGATCAAGAAAAGAGATACAAAAAAACATCGGTTACCTTTCTCAAAAATTCAGTTTATACGGCGATCTTTCCGTTGATGAGAACATAGAGTTTTTCGCCGAGATTCATAATGTTAAAGATTATTCTAAAAGAAGAGACGAACTCTTAGACTTTTCCAGACTAAAACCATTTCGAAATCGTACAGCAGAAAAACTTTCCGGCGGAATGAAACAAAAACTTGCGCTCGTATGCAGCTTAATTCACGAACCCAAAATTCTTTTTCTAGACGAGCCGACAACCGGAGTTGACCCGGTCTCGCGAAGAGATTTCTGGAAAATTCTTTCAAGATTATTGAAAGATGGAATTACAATTTTTATGAGCACGCCATATCTGGACGAAGCAGAGCGCTGCAACAGAGTTGCATTGATGAACTCAGGGGAAATAATAGCATTAGACACTCCGCAAAAAGTTAAAGGATTGATGAATCAGCAAATTATCGAGATCGTCTGCAGTCCGGTAAGAATTGCATATCAAACGATAAAAAGAAACACAGCGCTTGAAGTTCAGATGTTCGGCGATAGAATAAATGTTATTGTGGAAAATTATAGGACAGAACTTCCTTCTATAAAGAAATTATTAACGGAAAATAAAGTTAATATTGCCGACGAAAGAATAATTCCACCGTCACTGGAGAATGTTTTTATACACCTTATAAAGGACGCAGAATAAGTGAACTCGATTGAAGTAAAAAATCTTACTAAAAAATTCGGCAGCTTCACTTCAGTTGATAACATTTCGTTCAATGTTAAACAAGCGGAGATATTCGGATTCCTCGGGGCAAACGGAGCCGGTAAATCCACAACAATAAGAATGCTGTGCGGAATATTAGAACCAACCTCCGGCGACGCGACAGTTGGCGGCTATAGCGTTGCCAAAAATCCGGAAAGAGTAAAACAAAATATTGGATATATGTCGCAAAGATTTTCTCTTTATAACGATTTGGCGGTAGGAGAAAATTTAGATTTCTTCGGCGGTGTTTATGGTTTATCAAACGAGAAACTTAAAGAAAGAAAAAAATGGGTATTAAAAATTGCTAATCTTGAAGGAAAAGAAAATTTATTAACCGGTTCGCTACCGGGCGGAATTAAACAAAGACTTGCTCTAGGCGCAGCAGTAATTCATCAACCGGGGATAGTATTTTTAGATGAACCAACAAGCGGAGTGGATCCGATATCGCGCCGGAATTTTTGGGAATTGATCAACGAACTCTCTTCCAAAGGAACAACTATTTTTGTTACAACTCATTATTTGGAAGAAGCAGAGTTCTGCAATAACATTATTTTGATCGATGCCGGCAAACTCATCGCGGAGGGAAATCCAAAACAATTAAAATCGGAGTATCTAAAAAACAGCATTTACGAAATAGAGAGCGATAAAGTAATAGAAGCTCTAGAACTTTTCGAAAAGCAAGACTTTGTTGTGGAGACGTCTATCTTCGGGAACAACATTCATATCAGCGTCGAGGAAAAATTTAATAATCTAATCTTGATTAATAAAATATGCGAAGAGAACGGAATAACAATTAAGAGGATCAATAAAATAGTGCCAACCCTTGAAGACGTTTTTATTCATCTATTAGGAAGCGAAAAGAAATCATGAATCTTAATAGAACAAGAGCCATAGCGAAAAAAGAATTCAAGCATCTGTTCCGTGATATTAGAATGCTTTTAATTCTACTTCTCTTTCCGGTTTTTTTGCTAGGCATTTTCGGCTACGCGGTTAACTTTGATGTTCACCATATAAAAATAGTTGTGTACGATGAAGAGAACTCCGAAATAAGCAGGGAGTTCATAAGTTCTTTAACCAAGTCAACATATTTTGATTTGGTAGGATACATAACTAACGATTTCCAAATAAAAGAAATTCTTGATAAGAAAAAAGCTCAGTGTGTTGTAGTAATTCCAAAAGATTTTTCAAGAAAATTTTATTCCGGACAGGAAGCAAAGATTCAGTTTTTGATTGACGGGGTTGACGGCAACTCGGCTAATATAATCCAGTTCTATTCAACAGCAGCAACTCAATCTTTAAACGCAAAACTCACAACGGAAGTTTTATCAAAAGCAGGAATTAAATCTTTTATTCCTATAGATTTTCGTCCTATCTTTTGGTTTAATCCGGATTTGAAATCAACACGCTTTTTTATTCCCGGATTGATTGCCATGATTCTAATTATAACCGCGGCGGTCAGCGTTTCGCTTTCGCTAGTAAGAGAGAAAGAACGCGGAACAATAGAGCAGATCAACGTCTCGTCCATAAGATCATCAGAACTATTAATCGGAAAAACACTTCCGTATGTTTTGCTTGCTCTTGTTAATGCTGCAATGATTCTTATTGCTGGTTATATTTTATTTGATGTTGCTATAAAAGGAAGCTACCCGCTTTTATTTCTTAGCACGTTAATTTTTCTAATTGCTTCTACCAGCATAGGAATTTTAGTCTCGGTTATATCCGACTCACAGCAGGTTGCTTTTTCGGTTGCCACAATGATTACAATGTTGCCGTCATTTATTTTATCCGGCTTTGTATTTCCAATAGAAAGCATGCCTCCCATTATCCAGGTTATTACAAATATAACTCCTGCTAAATTTTTCATAAATGTATTAAGGGCAATTATTCTCCGCGGTGTGGGAGTTTTTGCAATCTGGGATCAACTTTTATATTTAATTCTTTACGCAAGCGTACTATTGGGGGCGGCGATTATTATATATAACAAAAAAGAAACAAAAAGTTAAAGCATATATTGCTCTATGAAGACAATCATTCACATAGTTAAAAAAGAATTTCTTCAGTTCAAACGAGATCCCAAAATGTTCGGAATTATTTTAATTGCGCCGATAATCCAATTAATCTTTCTTGGTTACGCTGCAACGATGGATCTCAATACGGTTCACACAGTATTTTATGATCAAGATAAAACAACCACAAGCAGAAATTTTATTGAAGAATTTAAAAGTTCGGGATTTTTTCAGATTGATCATCATGCCGATAACTATGAAGACGTACAAACTTATATCGAAAGGGGAAAGAGTCTTGTTGCGATTGTTATTCCTAAAGATTTTGAGAAGAAGATCAAACGGAGAGAAACAACACAACTTCAAGCAATTTTTAACGGCTCGGATGGAAACTCGGCATCAATAGCCGCAGGATATATAACAAGCATTGTAACAACGTTTTCAAAACAAATCGTTAAAGATTTTATTGATCATAGCGGAAAAAAGATTGCTGCTTCGGGGAATATCAGCGCCGAGGTGCGCGTGTGGTATAACCCGGAACTTAAAACAAGAAATTTTATGGTGCCCGCAATAGTCGGACTGCTGGTTAGCATAGTTACGTTGATACTTACGTCTTTAGCGGTTGTAAAAGAAAAAGAGATTGGAACGCTCGAGCAATTGATCGTTACGCCAATAAAACCGCTCCAACTTATTATCGGAAAACTTGTTCCTTTTGTTATTCTCGGGTTTATTTCTATTTCGATCGTGATAGTAGCAATGAATGTTGTTTTCAGTATTCATGTTAGAGGAAGCGTTGTGTTTCTTTTCTTCTCGTCCTTCTTATACATTCTTTCAACGTTAGGACTCGGACTTTTCGTGTCAACAGTTTCTAAAACACAACAACAGGCAATGATGATAGCTATCTTTGCCGTGTTGATGCCGATGATCTATCTTTCCGGATTCGCCTTCCCTGTAGAAAACATGCCGATCCCCATTCAAATAATCAGCTATGTCATTCCACTTAAATATTTTATTACTATTGTACGTGGAGTAATATTAAAAGGAAGTGGATTTGCAGAACATTGGATTGACGCACTTGCCCTTTTTGCGATCGGGGTGTCAATATTATTTTTGAGTATGTTGAGATTCAAGAAAAGACTAGAGTAGATAACCCGACAAAAAGCAAGAGCGTTAGTGATTGTATCTCGTCAAAAATTCCTGAATACAAAAAGATTATACAATTATTATTGGGATTGAATTAACCAATAATGACATACATCGTAATAAATAGTGTTTAAATTCTTATTCTTCACGTTTGTGACCCATCATGTTCAGAATATGAACAAGCATAAATAAAAATTCATTATTGACGAACATTATTGTTAATATAATTTTTATTTGGTAATTTAATACAAAGATGTCTAGTTTGCTCAAGGTAATTTTCTTATAAAAGAATTTCCTTTATTCCTATTTATTAATTTTAGGAGGTAAACCATGAAAAAATCTTTTATTCTACTTACTACCATTCTTTTAATTTTACTGGCAACAGCATGTGATGTTCATGCTCAATTTGCAACTAAAAATTGTATTGAATTGGGTGGTACTGTTTCTTATTCTAGTACTACTGTAGTTACAAATGGTACCGCAGCAGATCAATCAACATCGCTTTTTCAATTTATGCCGTTTTTAAATTATTATGTGTCAGATGGTTTTTTCTTAGGATTAAGTCCGGCAATTGATATAGTTAAAGCCGCGGGTGCGGCTGACGCAACTAATATATTTGCGCTATTCATAACACCTGGTTATACGTTTTCATCAAGAAGCAGTGTATTCCCATACATTGAAGGATTGGTTGGTTATAATTCCTCTGCAACGGGAGGCACAAGTTTAAGTGGTATTAGCTTCGGCGCAAAAGGTGGAATTAAAGTAGCTGTAGGTAACAACGGATTAGCAAGCGTTGGAGTTTCTTATATGCTTATCAATTTAAGTGCAAAAGGTGCAGATAAGAGAAATGGTTTTAATAATCTAGCCATAACTTTAGGATTCTCGGTATTTATTCCTAGATAAAAAAGTTCTACTTAAAATATAATTTACATTCAAATCGTGGCTCAGATTTTATTATAGAAGAAATAATGATTTGAGCCACTGAACTTTCTTTTCTGCCCGCTTTCTAAGCTTTCACTTGAAAATTCATTTTTTTAGAGCCGCCTTTGTAAATTGAGTCTCACTTATATCTGCATGCATGATTACCGATTCGATTATATATTCTGTTCCATCTCCATCCTGCATCAAATCATGATAAAGAATTCTTTTGGGATACCATCGGTTTTCCATCGGGAATACTTCCAGCAATTGACTTCTCTTTAGTGGTTTGCCGCTTCTTGCATATCTTTCCTCTTTTAACGGAAGCCACCTTTCTTTATCTACCCAAAGTTTCCTGCTAAAATACGTTATATCGTCAAGTTTCCCTGTAAGCTCAACAACATAACAATCATGTTCATTTATTTTTTCCGAGCCCGTGACTTTTGCATAATACAGATCAATCAGTTTTCTATTTTCTGTTATATCTTCGTAAGATAGATCCGAGCCCATGACCGACTGTTTTAGCAAATGTCCCGAGATTGTAATTATTCTATCTGTTGGTTCCGGAATATAAATCCAAACTTGATCTCGAAGTTTCAGCATTTTTTTTCCCTTCTCCCGCGGGGGATCTGTATACTCAACAAATGCTTTGTTCTTTCCGTCAATCCAATTTTTAGATTTAATTGTCCGCGCGCCGGCTCTACTATGAATTATCATGGATATAGAGCTAATTGCTTTGTCCAAAACCAAATTCTTATCTAACTGCTTTAACACTTCTACACCTGATGGAATCTGCGCAAATCCATTTAAACTAATTGTAATAATAAATCCAAGTGAAAGCAGTGTTTTATTCATGCCTCTAATTCCTTAAACAGAGATGCTGTTTGTCTTTTGAAAATCTGAATCCCGGAAAAAATTGTTCCTAGTAAAGTTGCTAACAATCCGGGAATGAAACCAATATAGAAACTTGTTAAGTTTACTTTTGCCCGCAAAAAATTCGGCATCATGATCGAAGAGTTTCTTAGAGTTCCTTTAATATTAATCCCGTATTCTTGAAGATAAAATGCTACTGCTAATCCAAGCGCTGTTCCAATAATCGATCCTACAGTACCAATAAAAACAGACTCGTACAAAATTGATTTATAAATCCGGTCTTTTGCTTCTCCAAGCGCTAAACGTACTCCAACTTCACCATATCTACGAATCCCCGACATCAACCCTGTATTCAACAGTACTATAAACATCGCAATCAGGAAAATTCCAACAATTAAAAATCCGACGGCTCTAACATATCCCAACCATTCACCTAATCCATTCTGATCTCCAAGAGTTAGCATAAATGGCGAAAATTGATCAACCGAATTATTGAACTGTTCGTTAAAATTAATTTTAATTTTTTCTGCTTCATCCGGTTGATAGAATTTATTTTTATTGAATCCCAATATTTCTGAAGCTCCATCAGTCATTTCAAGAGCATACTGCATATCCGAGAGATCTGCAATCATAGCTCCGCGATCCATTCCCGCAATACCAAATATAACTGTACCACATATAATAAAATTCTGCACCGCTAATGAACCGTTAGATGATGTTGAAAGTAATGTGATGGGCTGACCGATTTCTATATTCATTCTACTAGCTAACTCATCGCTTATTAGTATTTCCCTCGGTTTTTCAGGAATGTGCCCTTTTATAATTGAGCTACCTAAATTAAGTCTCTCTCTTTCGTGGCTGCTATTATGAAACAGATCCACTGCTAATCCGAAGATAGGATTTTGAATTTTTGTTTCACCATTTTCATCCGGAACATCCAAGAGACCAATGAATCTAATCCTAGATGTCCAATCATACTCAGGATATTTTTTATTGAGCGACCGAGAAATACTCTCTACACCTGTGAGCGCAAGATCATTAGGCACCTGACTTACTAAATCATTATATGATCGTGTCATTACTTTGAGATGACCAGTATCGAATCTGGCGTTTGAATCAATCAAATCATTC
>Ga0182021_10001638_pt1 | contig 25960 bp, 18 predicted proteins | sample 612E3MmetaG_FD_120493 | JGI IMG/M metagenome (GOLD analysis project Ga0182021, IMG submission 120493) | Permafrost microbial communities from Stordalen Mire, Sweden - 612E3M metaG (Illumina Assembly) | ecosystem: Environmental > Terrestrial > Soil > Wetlands > Permafrost | place: Sweden... | reverse complement strand
TCTATGTCGCCTTCGACCTCCTGGCTGTAGGGCCGCGGTCCGGCGGCGGTCCTTTGGTGGCCGGTGGCTCGGTGGTTGGCGCTACCGTGCTGGGCGCCACTGTGGCCGGCGCGTCGTCGCCCGGAGCCACTGAGGCAGCGGAGCCGTTGCTCCAGGTTCCGCTCGCGGAACGGCGGCGGCGACTGGAGGCTGTGGATCTGCCGCCTGTCAGCGAGGGCGGGCGCTTCGCTCTGTCGCACCTGGTGACGGCCGATTCCGTCGAGGCGCTCGACCGCGTCTTCGGCGAGGCCCGTGCGCGGCGCAACGAAGGCCTGATGGTGAAGGACCCACAGAGCGGGTACTCGCCGGGCCGGCGGGGCCTGGGCTGGCTCAAGATGAAGCGGGCACTCGCGACGCTGGATTGCGTGGTCGTCGGGGTGGAGGTCGGCCACGGCAAGCGCCACGGCGTGCTTTCGGATTACACGTTCGCGGTCCGGGACGGGGCCAGCGGCCGGTTCGTCACGATCGGCAAGGCGTACACGGGGCTGACCGATGCAGAGATCGCGACGATGACGCGATGGTTCGAAGCCCACACCGTCCGCCAGTTCGGCCGTTTCCGGCTGGTCGAACCGACGATCGTGGTCGAGGTCGCCTTCGACGTCATCCAGCGCTCCACGCGCCACCAATCGGGCTTCGCCCTGCGCTTCCCGCGGATCGTCCGCCTGCGACTCGACAAGAGCGCCGACGAGATCGACTCGCTCCAGACGGTCGAGCGGCTGCACAGCCAGCTCCAGACCGGAGCGGAATACCTGGTCACGGCCGAGGCCCGAAAGCCGGCGCCGCACTAGCCGGGGCTGTGGGCGGGTCCGCGACAGAGGACGTGGTTTCGGCGGCCCGCAGGCGGCCCGACAGCAGCCCGACGGCCGCCCGACAGCAGCCACGCCCGACCTCATCGCCCGGCGCGGACGATCGTCCTGTTCGAATCCCACGGACGGACCATCCGGGCACGGCCCGCTGCAAGGTATCCTGCCGACATGTTCGGCTCGTTCAACCCGGTGCAGGAGCTGCCACTCACCCTTGTGACCGACAGGTTGGTCATCCAGGGTTCGATGTTGACGCGCGTCCGCCGGCTCACCGATCTCGTCAACGAGCCGGACACGCCGCACCTGGTCCTCCAGAACGCCACTTTCATGGAGGTCGGTTCGCGACGAGTGGTGGCTCAGGGTGTCGCGGCTCAGGTTCAACTGAGCGACGTTCTTTTCGCGCACACGAACGGGCAGATGGAATCCGGATCGACGATGCGCATGCCCAAGCAGCCGGTCAGGGCGACGCTGCTGCTGCCGCCGTTCACGGTCGAAGGCACGATCTACCTGCCGTACGAGTCCGAGCTGCGGATCGCCCTGGACGCCTACGGGGATCGCTTCGTCGCCGTTACCGGCGCGAAGTACTGGGCCTACGCCGTGGCCGAATCACCGAACTTCGTTGACCTTCTCGTCGTGAACCATGCCCGAGCTCACATCTCCATCGCGGCCGGAGTTCAGTGGCGTGCCGATTCGGGGCCGGCGCATTCGGAATCGGAGGGTCGCCAGAACCCCTGGTAGTCGTCGCCGGCCGGCGCGCGGCACAGCGTAGTAGCGGCGCGCGGCACGTGGCTGTAGCAGCGGCGCCGGCACGTGGCACGGCGGCGCGGCACAGCGCAGTAGCGGCGGCGCCCCGAGCACACACCCTACCGATTGATCGGCAGGTCCAGCCGGTCGCCCCATTCGGCCCAACCACCGTCGTACACCGCCACGTCTTCGTGGCCGAGCAGCGCCAGCGCGAAGGCCAGCTTGCACGCGCCCATGCCGGCCGCGTCGTAGCAGATCAGGCGCCGCCGGGCATTGACGCCGGCCCGCCGCAGCAGCGCCCACAGGTCCTCCGGCGGTCGGAAGCGCCCCGTTCGAGATTCCGTGGTGGCCGCCGCCGGCACGTTGGTTGCGCCCGGGATGTGGCCCAGCCGGCGGGTCGATCCGGCGTGGCCGGCGAATTCAGAGGGCGCTCTCGCGTCGAGGATCTGCACCTGGTCGGATCCGAGCAGGTCGCGCACCTCGGCCGCCGTAAGCCGCAGGCGCGACTCCATTCGTGGAGTGAACGTGGTCGGCGGCCGCAATTCCAGCGTGCCCGAAATCGGCTGCGCCATGGCGCGCCATCCTTCCAGGCCGCCCATCAGGATTCGCGCCGAGTCGAATCCGTACACCCGCAGGCTCCACCACACCCGAGCCGCGTAGGAGTTGCCCGTGTCGTCATAGATGACCGCGACCATGCCGTTGCCCAGGCCGACGCGGTTCAGCGCCGCCGTCACCCGTTGCGGGCCGGCAAGGAGCAGGACGTCGCCATCGTCCTCCGGCTCCACGAGGTCGGTGCGCCAGTCGAGATACGAGGCGCCGGGAATGTGGCCGGCGCCGTACACGCGCCGCCCGGAGCCGTCCGGCCGCCAGCGAGCGTCCAGAACCTGGAAGCCGGGCCGGGCGATGTTCTCGGCAAGCCATTCGGGCGTCGCCAGAAGCTCCGGTCGCCGGTAACCGATGATCCCCAAGCTCGACCCTCCCACGAGACGGGATTCCGTCTGGCGACGTCTATCATACGGAGCCATGGTCGGTCCATTTCTCCCAGACGACGACAAGCTGCCGGCGATCCGCGAGGCTCTGCCTTCCACGGCCGCGGGTATCTATCTGAACACCGGCACGTGCGGTCCGCTGCCGCGTGAGACGGTGCGGGCGATGGCCGAGCTTGAAGGCATCGAGCTGCGCACCGGCCGGGCCGACGTCGGGTACTGGAAGGACTCGACCGAGCGCATGAACGAAGCTCGCGCTGTCATTGCGGCGGTGCTCGGGACCGAACCGCGCCGGATGGCGTTGACCCATGCCACGACCGAAGGCATGAACATCGCGACAGGGGCGATCGACTGGCAGGCGGGCGAGAGGGTGGTCACGACTTCGCTCGAGCACGCCGGCGCGCTGGGGCCGCTGTGGGCGCTGCGAAACCGCCAGCGAGTGGACCTTGCCATCGCCGATATCGGCACCGGCGGCGACCCGGACGAGGTGATATCGGCGCTGGATCGGGCGATCACGCCGAACACCCGGCTCGTCTCCCTCTCACACGTCTCGTGGGCCACCGGCGCCCGCCTCCCGATCGCGGAGATCGTCGAGCTGGCGCACTCGCGCGGGGCGCTGGTCGCGGTCGACGGGGCGCAGTCGGTCGGCGCGATCCCCGTTTCTGTCGAGGACCTCGGGGTCGACTTCTATGCCGTCCCCGGTCAGAAGTGGCTGCTCGGCCCGGAAGGCACCGGCGCGCTCTACTGCGCGCCTTCGGTCCTCGATCGACCGCGCCTGACGTTCGCCGGCTACGGCGGCTTCGAATCGCTCGACCTGGCGGCCGAAGGCAAGCTCTGGCCCGACGCCCGAAGGTTCGAGATTGCCGGCTACCACCAGCCTTCGGTGCTCGGCTTCGCCCGAAGCACAGCCTGGCTCTCGATGTACGTCGGCCTCAACTGGATGCACGAGCGCATCGCTCGACTGGCCGGCGAAGCGGCCTCGATGCTGGCGGAGGTCCCGGGTGTGGAGGTCATCACACCGCGCGATCGGATGGCCGGACTCATCACCTTCCGGATTGCCGGCTGGAAGGCCGGCCCCGCCCTCCACGAACTTTCTCAGCGAACCCTCGCCATCGCCCGCACCATCCCGGCGCTCGACGCCATCCGCATCAGCGTCGGCTTCTTCAACACGGACGGGGAGTTGCGCCGCCTCCGCGACGGCGTGGCTCTCGTGGCGGCCCACACCCCGGAGACAATCCCGCACCGCCCCCAGATCGAGGTCCTCCGCGGCGGCGTGGACTAGTCGATCCGGCGCCGCCCGCCCGGCGAACTTTCCACGGCCGAGTTGGCCGCCTGGTGTACGATCGCGGCCGGCGGGGGAGTAGCTCAATTGGTCAGAGCATGGCTCTTATACAGCCCCGGTTGAAGGTTCGAGTCCTTCCTCCCCTACCAATCCTTTGGATCTCACGAAGCTGTAGGCGCGTCCCGGAGGGCTTCAGCTGCCGCCCCATTCCGCCCGGACGCCGGGTGACCCGACGCTAGAGGGACTTGCACCCGCGGCTGCCCGTTTCCGGTGGCGAGAACCTATGGCGCCGCTCGTTCGTCTTTAGCGGCAGGTGATCGCAATCTGAGTTCGGCCGGAGAGCCGCGCGACTGCGACACTGTGGAGATGGCAGAGTCCCGCTTTTGACGACACCCGAGGGGACGGACCAGGCCGACGAGGCATTCGCCGGGTTGAGTGACGCCGCGCTTCGACGTGTCTACGGCCTGGCGAGCTATCTGCTCGGCGACACGGTGGAGGCCGAAGACGCGACTCAGGAGGCCATGGCCCGAGCCTGGCGCGCGCGGCGCTCGCTGCGCGACCCGGCCGCCTTCGATGTCTGGCTCGACCGAATCCTGGTCAACACGTGCCGGGATCGTCTGCGACGGCGGCGTGTCGTCCAGATCGTCGACCTGGCGGCAAGCCCGGAGATGGAGGCGCGGGATCCGTTCCGAGACTTCCTTGCCCGCGACGAGCTCGGCAGCGTTCTCGATGCGCTGACTCCGGACCAGCGGCTCGTGGTCGTGCTGCGGTTCTGGCGCGATCTTTCGCTCGACCAGATTTCAGAGCGCCTCGATTGGCCGCTCGGAACGGTCAAGTCAAGACTGCATCACGCCATGGCCGCCATGAGGGGCCGGCTCGAACGCGACGCAAAAGGCGAGCTTCGTGAGGTAGTGCGATGAACGACACCGAAATGGAGAAGTGGCTCGCCGAGCGTTTCCGAGCCGCCCCGAACCCCGAACCATCCGAGCGACTCCGGCAGGCGGTCGGTGCCGACCGGGTTCGGGCGGGCGCCCGCCAAAGATGGACCCGACCGAGCCGATCCTTTGCGCTGTCGGGCCGTCGCCCAATCTTCGCCGGAATGGTCGGCCTGGCAGCGACCGTTGTGCTCGCGGCCGGCCTCCTGGCAGCCGTGACCAACCGACCCACGAGCCAGCCGACACAGACTCCGCAGGCGCAAGTCCAGGGGATTCGGTGGCACGCGGAGACCAAGGTGGATGCAACCGCGCTGGTTTTCGGACCGTTCCTGACTTCAGCGGGCGGCCGCCTGTTCGCGATCGGCCAGGGGCTCACGATCAGCCAGGGATCGATCACGGCGACTCCTGTCAACGGCAGCGACTTCAACCCAGGGACCGTGATCGTCTGGTCTTCGGCAGATGGGGCGACCTGGACGCAGGTCTCTGCGCCGGGCGCGTTCGAGACGAACGGGTCCAGGTTCGCGCCGGCGGGCTTCTCGGTCGACGGCAACGGCGGCTTGATCGCCGTCGGGAACACCTTCGTCGGAAACGACATGCAGCCGCCGACCGCGTGGCACTCGTCGGACGGTCGGACGTGGACACGGGAGCAGATCGGATCGTCGGGCCCGGGCGCGGTCTTGAGCGTGGCAGCGCGACCCGGCGCGGTCGTTGCATTTGGTAGTCAGGTTGCCCTTGTCGGTCAAGCGGCCGGCTCGCTGGCCGCCTGGTTCTCGGCCGACGGCGGCACCTGGAGCCAGGCCCTCCTGCCCGACTCGGCGGACTACACTCCTCGTTCCATCACGGCCTGGAAGGGCGGCTTCGCCGCGGTCGCGTCGGGGACGGGAACGGGCGTCTCGGCCGCATGGACCTCGACCGATGGGCGAACGTGGGTGAAGTCCGCCACGCAGCTCACCCATTTCGACGCCACCGCCATGTCGGCTCTGGGGGATCGCGTGGTTGCGGTGGGAGCCGACCTCAGCGACGGCGGCGTCATGGTTCCGGCCTCGTGGTCGTCCAACGACGGCCGAACCTGGGTCGAATCGACGGCGTCCGCCAGGGAGCCTGCCACGGGATTCGGCGACGTCACGCTCGCAGGCAATACGCTGGTGGCGGTTGGCCGAAGCTTCGCAGCCTATGGAGAAGGTACGGCGCCTGCCACGCCTCCGGCGAGCGTTTGGATCTCCCGCGATGGGCTGACCTGGCGACTGCTCGCCGCGGACCCAACATTGACCATCCCTCAGACGCTCCATACCCACCTCACCGGTTTTGGCGGGCGCGTGCTGCTGGCCACCCAGGGCGCCAACGCCGTCGAAGCCTTCCTTGGCGATCTGGCCCCCTGACGAAGCCTTCGCAGCCGGGCCAGGCGCGCCTGCCGAGGACCGCCGCGCCGCCGGGCCATGACACCGCCGGGCCACTGCCATCGGCCCTCCGGCTCGCTGCCGGCAACTCCCGGTTTCGCCCGCGAGGCCGCCCCGCAATTGCGACTACTCTTGTCTGACAGCTCGGGCCGGCCCCGGGCGTTTCGACCGCCGCTTGCCTCCCCTCGGTCGGCCGGTCATTCGAGGAGCGCAATGAGCATGTCGATCACCTTCCGGGTCCTCCGGTTCCCGATCACGATCGGCCTCGCCTTCCCGGCCTTCCTGCTGATCCTCGGATACATCTCTCAATTCGAGGGCATCGAGCTCGTCATCTGGGTCGCCTTCGGAACGGCCGCGATCCTCCTCCACGAGCTCGGGCATGCCGTTGTCTTCCGACACTACGGGTTGGAATCCTCTATCCGCTTCTGGGCGCTGGGCGGACTCGCCATCCCAGATGACCAGGTGGCCGCCGCGAATCTGCCGGATCGACAGATGCTTCTCGTATCGCTCGCCGGGCCCGCGGTCGGGCTGGTATTGGGTGCCGCCGGTCTGGCTCTCGGGCCGGTTGTCGCGGAACAGAGCCATGGAATCCGATTCGCGGTCGGGATCTGGACCTTCGTGAACCTGGGTTGGGGGATCTTCAACCTGTTGCCGATCTCCGGGCTCGATGGCGGCCACGTCATCACGGAGCTAACAATGGTCGCGCTCGGCGAACGCGGCCGCGCCGTCGCCCTTGCGGCGAGCATCGTCTCCAGCGCCCTCGTGGCGGTATTGGCCGTCGCGATCGGCTACCCCTACGTCGCACTGATCGCGGTCATGTTCGGCCTGGCCAACCCATATCAATACCGGGCCCTGATCGACGAGCTCTTCCCCGCGAGAGCCGAGCGCCGCCGGCAACAGGCTGCCGAGAAGCGACGTCAGCACCCGTTCTACCTGGCCGAGGAAGTGCCCGCCTCATCGCTCTTGAACGACGACCAGGAGCCGCCCCTCCGCTGAGCCGCCGCTCCGCCGAGCCGCCGCCCGGAGCCGAGTCGCCGAATCGAGCCCCGCGCAGCCGAGCGCTTTCGTCAACCGCCGGCCGCGACGCGCGGGTGGGCCACGAAGAAGTCGGCGATCAGGCGCGAGGCGTCGAAGTCGTCCGGGTTGGACGGAGTGGGGGACGACGATCTGACGGGCCAGGTGTGCCAGCCTCCGGTCACCACCCTCATCGCCACGGTGCTGCCGCCCCGACATGCCCAGCTCGTTGTGATGGAAGCGCCGTCGACTGCGGCGGTTTGGGACCCCGAGCAGGAATCCAGGGTGCGCCATCTGGCGATCACGTCGACCAGCGGCGAGAAGAGGATGTCCGTCTTCCCGCCCGCGATCGGGATCATGCCGTCGGCCGTGCCGTGGATCGCCAGCACGGAAACGGGTGCGGAAAGGCTGCACGGCACATCGGCGCTGCCGTCGGCGGTCGCCATGTTGCCCGAAACGGGCGCGATCGCGGCCACTCGACTGGACAGCTCGCAGCCAAGCCGGTAGCTCATCATGGCGCCCCGCGAGAGGCCGGTGACGAATACGCGATTGGGGTCGACCGCGTCGGTCGCCTCCAGGCGGTCGATGGTCGCCGAGATGAAGGCCACGTCGTCGGCGCCGGGGTGCTGGCCCCAGGTCGGCCCGCTGCCGAAGGCGTCCCAGCCGTCGGCGACACCGTCCGGGTAGGCGGCGATCCATCCCAGCCGGTCGGCCTGTGCGTCGAAGCTTGTGCTCGTCTCCATCCCAAAGCCGCTGCCGAAGACGCCGTGCAGGACGAACACGAGTCCGGGTCTGGCGGAGGTCTGCGTCGGTCGGTAGACGCGGTAGGTGCGGTCGATGTCGCCGACTCGGATCGTCTCGACCTGCGTCCGGCCCGTCAGCTGAGCGGCGATGGTTGACCTGACGTCTCGCAGGAAGGGAGCCGAAAACGCCACCAGGCCGAGGACGGCGACGATCGCCATCACCGCCGAAGCCTTGCGACCGGGACCGGGGATCGATGGCAGGCGAAGGTCCGACCCGAAGCTGGGCTCGAGGTGCCCCCGAACGGAATCCGGAAGGCCGAGCAGCCACAGCCCTGCGACCGCGCACCAGGCGGCGGCGAGTCCTTCGACCGGCTCGACAGCCCAGAGCTGAGGCTGGAGCGCGCCCGACCGCACACTCCAGATCGTCCAATCGGTCGTAAACCAGACCATCGCCACGGCGAGCGCGGCCGACAGCCACGCCAACCAGCGGCCCTGCCGGCCGAGGGCCGCGCCGACCAGGATCAGCGCCGCTGGCAGAGACACGAGCAGCAGGAGCGAGGCGAGGCCGCGCCACTGGCTCACTCCGTAAAGGTGAGGGTCCGGGGCCAGCAAGCTGACGCCGTACCTGGCCGCGACGGCAACCGTGGCGACCGCCAGGGCCGCGCGCCCGACCCGCCGGCGTTCGGCCCGTCGAAGCACGCCGACCATGATCAGGAGCTGCAGTCCCACCAGGACGGCAGTCGCGAGCAACAGGACCGTGAACCAGCGCGAATCGAGTGCGCCGAATAGGCGCTCCGGCCGCGAGACCAGCGAGTGGCTGACCTGGCCCTGCCAGAGTTCCAGCGCCGCGCACGCGCCCCAGGCCAAGGGCACCAACAAGCCGGCGGCGCCGGCGGCTCGTACTACGCGCCGGCTCCGGGCCTCCGAGGCGGCCGGTTCGGCCGTGCGTTCCCGCGAGATAGACACTGCGCGATCACCCCTGCTGTCATCGTTGACGGACGATGCAATTGACGCCGGCCCATTGTGGCGCGGCACCAATCGGGCCGTTGCCACGGATCCGCCGGTCTCTGTGGATCGATTTGGGGTTCCGCAAGGACCCCGGCACCCGTACGATGTGCCCGACGGCGCGATGGCCGTTGTCTCCCGGAGTTTCACCATTCCGGCGAGCAGGAAGAGGACCGTCACCCGATGAGCGATCTCCCTCCCGGCGCCCCAGACGCGCCGAAACCAGCGGACGAGGAACCCGACGACTCGGCCGAGATGCCGCGCTGGGTGCCGGCCGTGCGACCACCGTGGGCGGGCGCGGACCCGATCGTCCCCGCCGCACAGGCGCCCGCCGCACAGGCGCCCGCCGCACAGGCGCCCGCCGTACAGGCGCCCGCCGCACAGGAGCCCGTGGTCGACATCGCGGCCCCCGAGATCGCTGTGGCGGTCGTTGCGGCCCCGGACGCGGCGGCACCCGAGGCCGCCTCACAGGGGCCCGTCGCACAGGTGCCCGACACCGACGTGGCGGCCCCCGACGTGGCGGCTCCCGACGTGGCGGTCGCGGTCGGGCCGGTCGCGGTCGGGCCGGCCCAGGCGCCTGCGCTCGTCGGTCAGCCGGCCTGGGCTCAGCCCTCACCCGCCTATCAGCAGTTCGGCCAGCCCGGTTTCGGCCAGCCCGGTTTTGGCCAGCCCGGTTTCGGCCAGCCCGGTTTCGGCCAGCCCGGTTTCGGCCAGCCCGGTTTCGGCCAGCCCAGTTTCGGCCAGCCCGGTTTCGGCCAGCCCGGTTTCGGCCAGCCGGCCTGGGCTCCTGTGGGAGTCGGGCCTGTGGTCGTTCGGAAGCCGCACGGCCGACCCAGGTTGCTGCCCACCATCGCCGTGGCCGGCGTCATAGCGGCCGTCGTGTTGGGTGGCCTTGGCCTCGACGATGCCATCGCTTCCCCGAGCGCAGGCAAAGTGGAAATCGGCCAATCCGTCACGATCACCGCCGCGCCGGGCTGGGTCTCCACAGGCACCGGCGGCAGCAGCGTCGGCGTCGAGTTGCAGAAGTCCGACGCCATCCTCGATGCCACGGCGGAGGCGTACGACGGCACGCCGACCGAGCGACTCGCAGGAGTGGAGGCCGCGCTCCAGTCGGACGCCGCGCAGATCTCCTTCGGCACCGAACAAGACGGCACCATCGGAGGGCGTGAAGCCGCATCCGTCACTTTCTCCGCGATCGTTTCCGGGCCGTCGGGTTCTGGAACAGTCGACGGCGAAATCGTCTGTCTGGTCTCCGGCGGCACGGCGATCCTCTTCGAGGTGTACGCGCCGCAAGGCGACCTCGACCCCGTCGCCGACGACATCGTGGCCATGGTCCATAGCGTGGAGGTGGGCAAATGAGCGCGTCCGTCGCCCCGACCTCTCCGGCATCGGCTTCGTCCGCCCCGCGCTGGGGCGTCCAGAACTCCATCTTCCAGCTGCGCCAGCCGGCGTTCTGGCTGTTCGTGGCCCTGCTCGGCATCGGCGGCTACCTGTTCGTCAGCGAGCAGTCGCTGATGACCCAGCTGCCCCAGGCGCTGACCGTCTCCTGGGTCCTCGTTCTCCTCTATGCCATCCCGGTCTTCTTGATCGTGTATCGGCTGGACCTCTTCGAGCGCGAGCCTGCGCAGCTGCTCCTGGCCGCGCTCCTGTGGGGCGGCATCATCGCCACGACTCTGGCCGCCGAGGCCAACGGCGCCTGGCTTTCGATCATGAGCAAGGTCGCGCCCCTCGACGTGACCGCCCAATGGGGGCCCGCGATTGTCGGCCCGGGCGTCGAGGAGACGCTCAAGCTGATGGGCGTCGTGACTCTGTTCTTGATCGTCCCCACCGAATTCGACGGGGTCATGGATGGCTTCGTGTACGGCGCCCTGGTCGGCCTGGGCTTCACCGTGGTGGAGGACGTCTCGTACTTCATCCACGCCTCGGTTGCGGTTGCGGGCGCCGGCGACCAGGTGGGTCCGGTCGTCGATACTTTCCTGATCCGGGTCGTCGGCGGAGGGCTGTACGGCCACGTTCTCTTCACCGGCCTGACCGGCATCGGATTCGCGTATCTGGTGACCCGGACCAGGGAGGCGAGAGCGAAGGGTCTGCTCGGTTTCGGGGCGTGCCTGGTGGCCGGCGTGGCGGCGCACGCGACCTGGAACTCGCCGTGGATGCAGTCCGTGCTGGACCTGGCCCCAGGCACGGACAAGCCGAGCACTTTGCAGTGGATCGAATACGGTGGGCTCAAGGGCTTGCCGTTCTTGATTCTGCTCGCCCTCCTGGTGGCGCTCGCCACGCGGAGCGAAGAGAAGAGCTTCCGCGCCATCGTGGCCGGCGAGCCCGATCCGCAGGTCCTCACCGAGGCCGAGATCGTGTCGCTGGGCAGCCTCTGGTCCAGGCGAGCGGCTCGCAATGCGGCGGGACGACTTCGTGGACCTCAGGGATCGCGGCTTACCGGACAGCTGCAGGCGGCCCAGATCGACTATGCGATGATCCGGAGCCGATCCGACACGCTGGCCGATCCGGCTCTCGAAGCCCAGAGATGGAAGATTCGTGCCATCCGCGCACAGCTGAGCCCGGCCCAGTTCGTGCCCCTTCCTGCCGCTCCGGTCGAGCCCGCGGCGCGAGGGCCAGTCGAGCCGGCGCCTTTGGTCGAGCCCGCGGCCGCTCCGGTCGAGCCCGCGGCGCGAGGGCCAGTCGAGCCGGCGCCTTTGGTCGAGCCCGCGGCCGCTCCGGTCGAGCCCGCGGCGCGAGGGCCAGTCGAGCCGGCGGCCGCCGCCGCTCCGGTCGAGCCCGCGGCCGCCGCCGTGGCTGGGGCCTCGGCCAACCCACAAGTGCGGCCTCGCCCGGCACCGTCGCCCGCGCCGGCGCCGATCGCCACATTTCCTGCGGCGCCTGTTTGGACACCCACCCACCTCGTGCCTCCGGGCGGCATGGCCGCGTGGGACGCCCCGGACCCGTCGCGTCCGGCCATGCTGAACCTGCCCGAACGGCTCGAACTTGTGGTGGAAATGCGCGCCGGCGGTTGGGCGCTGGTACGTGCCGTCAACGGGTGGCGTGGCTGGGTCGACGGTCGAAGGCTGGTCGTTCGCCGCTGACGCTCGCCGCCGGCGAGGCCGGCTGATCGAAGTCTGGCGGCAGAGTTGCCGGCGCGAGCTGCCAAACAAAACGGGAGGCCGCCGAGCGGCAGCCTCCCGTCGCGATTCGCTTTGGCGGAAGCCGCCGCCCCTACTCCTGATCGGCCTCGATCCGGATGCGCGCGTCGACGATGACCGCGCCCTCGGGCCGAACAATGACCGGGTTGCAGTCCATCTCCGCGATCTCCGGATGGCGCTCGACCATCGCGGCAACGCGCAGGAGCAACTCCTCCAGGCCGGCGACGTCGCACTTGGGCGCGCCGCGGAAGCCGTCGAGGAGAGGGAATGTACGTAGCGAAGTGACCATCTCGTGGGCGTCGCGATCGGTCAGCGGCGTGATCCGGACCTTTACGTCCTTGAGCACTTCGACGGCGGTCCCGCCCGCGCCGCAGGCCACGACCGGCCCGAAGAGCTTGTCATGTACGACGCCGACGAGCATCTCGACGCCGCCCGACGGGACCATCTTCTGGATGAAGAACTTCTCAACGGCCGTACCCTGCGCGGCGATGCGCGCGGCCATCTCGGAGGCTTGCGCCTTGACCTCGGCCGCGCCTGCCAGGTTGAGCACGACGGCTTTGGCCTCGGTCTTGTGGATCAGCTTGGGAGCGACGCCCTTGAGCGCGACCCTGCCGCCGATCTCCTCGGCCGCCGCGCCCGCCTCTTCGGGCGTGGCCGCAAGCCGCCACTCCGCCATCGGGACGCCATAGCAGCCGAGCAGCTTCGCCACCTCGTCCGGCAGCAGCCATCGAGACTTCTCGCCGCCGGCCGTCTGGAGCGACGCGAGTACGTCGGCGACGAGGGCCTTGCCCTCGGACTCGCGGATGTCGGGGTAGTGCGGCACGACGCCTTCCGGAGTCTCGGCCCAGATGCCGTATCGAACGGCGTGGGCAAGTGCTCGGGCGGCGTCTTCAGGGAATGGATACGAGGGCATCGAGAGCCCGCCGGTCCTGAGCGAATCGGGCATGCCCTTGCTCGAGAGGAAGACCGAGAGCATCGGCACTTCGCGCTCGATTTCGAGAGCTGCGGCGCGGACTCCGGCGGCGATCTCTTCGGAATTGGTCACGAGGACCGGAACGTACAGGATAATGATGGCGTCGATGCCGTCCCACTCGGCCAGGAGCTTGAGGGCTTTGCGGTACGACTCGCCCGGCGCGGCCGCGATCATGTCGACCGGGTTGTTGAGTCCGGCGTCGGCCGGCAGGAACTCGGCCAGCTTGGCCTTGATGTCGTCCGGAACCTGCGGCACGACCAGACCGTCGGCCTCGCACGCGTCGGCGCAGAGGATGCCGGGGCCGCCGCCGTTGGTCAGGATCGCGACGCGATTGCCCTTCGGGCGCGGCTGGTTGGCCAGGAGTGTGGCGACGTCGAAGAACTCGCCCAGCGTGTCCGTTCGGATGACGCCGGCCTGCTTGAAGAGCGCGTCGACTGTTACGTCGGAGGCGCCGAGGAGGGCGCCGGTGTGGGACGAGGTGGCACGGGCGCCGGCCGAGGATCGACCGCTCTTGACGACGAGGATCGGCTTCTGGCGACCGACGCGCCGGGAGATCCGGGCGAACTTGCGCGGGTTGCCGATCGACTCCAGATACAGCGCGATCACGTCGGTCGCGGGATCGTCGGCCCAGTACTGGATGAAGTCATTGCCCGAAAGGTCGGCCTTGTTGCCGACCGAGATGAAGGTCGAGAGGCCCAGGTTCAGGGTGTTGGCGTACTCGATGACTGCCAACCCCAGCGCGCCCGACTGGGACAGGAAGCCGACATTGCCCTGCATCGGTGCGTTCGGCGAGAACGTCGCGTTCATGCGCACGTCGTCGTGGGTGTTGATGACGCCCATGCAGTTGGGGCCGATGACCCGCATGCCGTTCTCTCGGGCAATCGACATCAGTTCGCGTTGCATTTCCTTGCCGGCAGGTCCGGTCTCGCCGAATCCGGCAGTGATCACGACCATGCCGTGGACGCCCTTCTGGGCGCATTCACGGGCGGCCTGCATGGTGAGCTTGGCGGGTACCACGATCACGGCGAGATCGACCGGACCCGGAATGTCCAGGATCGACTTGTAGGCGCGGACCGACTGTACGACTTCGGCGCTGGGGTTGACCGGGTAGACGGGCCCGTTGAACCCGCCGTCCATCAGATTGTGGAAGACTTCGCCGCCGATCGTCTTGCGCTTGCGGCCGGCGCCGATCACTGCAACGGAGCGGGGGGCCAGCATGCCGCGAACCGCGTTCATCGCGGCGATCTGCTCGCGAGCCTCGAAGCGTGCCCGCGCCTCAGGCGTGATCGAGGTCGGGAACTGAACCCGGACCAGGCCGGGCTCGCTCTTCATCGTCATGCCGAAGCCGCTCTCGCGGAAGACATCGAGCATCTTGTTGTTCTCGGCCAGCACCTCGGCCTCGAAGACGGCAACCCCGTCTTCGTCCGCCGCCTCGGCGAGGCGCTTGAGCAGGAGCGTCCCAAGGCCGCGCCCCTGGTACGAGTCCGTGACTGTGAAGGCGACCTCGGCGCGATCGTCCGCGGTGCGGTCGTAGCTCGCCTGACCGACGACCTCGCCGCCCTTGACCGCCAGCACGATGCAATCCTCGCAGCCCTCGATGCCCGACCAACGCCTGGCCGTAGCTTCGAGCTCCTCCGTACTGGAGCGGAACCGAAGCTCGCGGGAGGCGGCCGAAAGCCCGACCAGGAAGGCCAGGATCGCCGCTTCGTCGGTCGGGTGGGCCGCCCGAATGCGCACCGATGAGCCGTCGCGCAGGACAACGTCGGTGTCGCGGGGGGTATAGCTCGTGCTCATGCTGCCGCCTTCGCTATTGATGGGATGGACCTCCAGGCCCAACGTCGGACGGACCCCGCGTCAGCGTGGCGCTTGCATGGGGCGACCGCGATCACGACCGAGCTTCGGGGATGGGCATCACGGCGAGTAGGGCCAATGTGCGCCCGCTGCGGGCCGTAAGTCCCGAGCCTGTTGGACCGGCAGGGGCCGAAAGGCCGGATCCACGCAGTCGACTGGCGACGGGCGGCGCGGGCCGGGCGATCAGTGGCACGGTTCTGCGACGGGCGGGGCGGGCCGGGCAAGAGGAAGCACTACGTCCCATGACCAGCTGTCCCTTGTCACCGCTCAGGAGCTCGGTGCGCACGCGCACCCCCCGATGGAACTGGTGCCTCTTGGGCCCATCGGAGAAGTCAGCCTAGAAGAGGGACGGTCAGGTGCGGTCCCGTGCTGTCTGGGACCCTGCGGCGTTCGTCCGCCATAAGGCGGCCCGACAGTTCTGTCCCGATTGCCCCGCGGCCCGGTCCTGGGTGCCATGACGCCCGTACCATTGCTCGCTTCCCCCGGCCGTCCCATTGTCCGACACGAGACGGGCCGTTTGTCCGCGGAGGTATGAGTGTTGTCGAGAAAGCGCCGTGCAGGGCTCAGCGTCGGCTGGCTCCTGGCGTCCCCGCTCGCGCTCCTCTTGTTCACTCTGGCGATCGGCGTAGCCATAACCCACCGCCACGCCGATTTCTCCGCGGCGACGTCAGGCGGCGCTGCCTGGGCCGCCTTCGCGTTCTTCGGCAAGCGCCGACGCGGCAGGGACGAGTCCGAGCCCGATCAGCTGCTGGCCGACTCTGCGGCCACCGGAGTGGACACGGACGCCGCCCTTGGGTTGCAACTAGTCGATGAGTCGCAGATGCCTCGCTGGCGCCGGCCGTCGCTGCAGCAGGTCCGCAAGTCTGATCCACTTCGAGCGGCAGCCGAAGCGTCGACTATGTCTTTCGCTAGGGCGGGCGTGCGGCCGCTGGACAGCTACGAACGCCGCCACCTCCGGTATCGCCTGGTCCGGCTCCTCGACAGTCCCGACGAGGTGCGTGCATCCGAAATCGGCATACTCGATCGCGGCGACGAGGTCATGCTGCTCGAGCGGCACGGGGTGTATTGGCGAGTCCTGTGCCCCGACGGGCGAACCGGGTGGGTGCACCGGATGACCCTGAACGACCCGGTGTTGTCGCCCGCGGCTGCGGGAGGTGCTCGCCCAGCCGGTCCACCGGCTCCGGCGACCGGCTCGGGGACGGCCGAGATGCCGGCCGGGGCTTCCGACAGAGACGTCGACGGGCTGCTGGAGGCTTACCTGCGAGCCCGGAGCGACGTTCGCTCGGTCGACGAACGTGAACCGGTCGAGCCCTTACCCTCGGCGGAGCCGGCGGTTTCGCTGGCTCGCGATTATCTGGAGCGAGCCGGGTTCGTCGTTCAGCGTCCCGAGCCGCGAACCAAGCCCGCCAGGAGGCGGCTCGCCAGGGCGGCGACCGAACCCGCCGTCGCGGCCTCCCCCGAACCGGTAGCCAAACTGGCGGCCAGGCCGATCATCGTACCGTCGGCCGAACCGACAGCGGTGCCGGCGGCCAAGCCGATCACTGTACCGTCGGCCGAATCGACAGCCGTGCCGGCGGCCAAGCCGATCGCTACGCCGGCCCGCAAACCACAGGCCACTACCGCCCCGGTCGACCCGCCTTCGAGCGACGCGGCTCCCGCCGCAGAACCAGAACGTGCTGGTGGGCGATATTCGGGACGTAAGAGCGGGGGTAGCCGTAAGGCCGCAACCGAGTCCCGGCCTGGTACCAAATCACGTCGCCCTTCGCGGTGAACCCGGCGCGCGTCGCGCGATCGGCAAGATCCGCGCCGGTGAAGATGTACCGCCCATCCTGATAGGCGTCCCGAACGATCACAGCCGCGTAACGATCCGGCCGGAGGACGCGCCCGAGTTGCAAGAAGACGCTTTCCATTCGATCGAGGAACGTTCCATAGTCGGCGCTATTCGCGAGGTCGCCGGGATGGTCGGTGACCATCGAGTAGTCCGTCCGGCGATTGGCATGCTGTTCGGCCAGTTTCCCGCCGGCCATCGTGATCGGCAGCTGAATGTTGTAGGGCGGATCCGTCGCGATAAAGTCGACGCTTTCGGCGTCGAGCTCCGGCAGGACCAGGGCCGCGTCGCCGAGGCGCATTTCCAGGCCCGAAGGGTCGAACGATCGCTCGCCGCCGGGGTCGCTGGGACCGATGTCGGCCAGGACCGGGCCGCGGCCGTCCCGCTCGGCTGCGAGGCTAAGGAGAAGGGACTCGTAGACCGCAACCCAGCGAGCTTCGATCTCGATCCCGATCGCACGCCGCGGGCCTCTTGCGATCGCCGCCCCGAGGAGCGTCCCCCCAACGCCGGCGAACGGGTCCAGGACCGTCTCGCCGCTGGTCGTGAAGAACTCGATGAGGCGCGCCATGAGCCGCGGCGGCTTGTTGGCTCCGTGCTGCTTACGGATGGCGTGGCCGAGCTCCGAGGGGTAGGCGGTACCCCAGACGGATTTCGTGAAGTAAAGCCACTCTTCGCCCGAAAGCTCGTTGAGGGTGTTGTTTGGGTGTCTGGGGCTCACCGGACGAGCCTAGCAGGCGCGACTGCGCTTCTTGTGCTCGATACGGAATGGACGCCCGGCGCAAGGTGTCCAGCAGTTACCCTAGGCGGGCCGAGGGGATCGGCGAGACCTCGCATTGAGCCAGGCCACAACTGGAATCCCAAAACACCATGACCAACAGCATCGAACGGAGCGGCGCACGCGGCTTCGACGGGCGCTCCTCGCACCGTAAGCTCTGGAGCGAACGGTTCGTCGGCCGCGAGCGCTCCCTGGAACGAATCGCCTTCGGGTTGCAGCGCCTCGCCAACGGCATGCCCGGCGCACTCGTCCTTTCGGCGACCGCGGGGATGGGCCTGACGCGACTCTTGGCCGAGACGGAGCGTCGCATCGGAGGGCTGGCCGAGCCATTCACGACAGTCCACGGGGTTGCGATGCCGGCCACTTCCGGCGTGCCCTACGCACCGATCAGCGGCGCCCTGGAGCAACTCCTGACGCCCGTCTCAGATGAAACGCTGGCGGCTCTGGTGGGCCCGACGGCCGACGCGATTGCCCGGCTGGTGCCGAGCCTGAGATCGCGTTTGGCGTCTCTAAATCTGCTGCCCGACAGGCCGCGTGTCGTTGCCACGGAATGGCGCGAGGCGCGCATGTTGGAGGCCGTCCTGGGGCTGCTCGAGCGGCTTGGCGAGCGGCAGCCTGTGGCGCTGTTTCTCGAAGACATGCACTACGCCGACGCTGCGACGCGCAGCCTGGCCACTTTCCTGGCCCGAGTTTCGCGAGGCCAACGGGTCATGCTCGTCCTCACGTACCAACCGGATCGGTTGCTCAGATCCGATCCGCTGCGAGCGACGCTAGCTTCGCTCGCAGCCACGCCTTCCGTCGTGAGTGCCGAAGTCTCGCCGCTCGACCGCGCCGAGCTGGGCCAGCTGATCGAGGCCATCGAAGGCGGGCGGCCATCCTCCACGACGCTGCTCCTCGTGGCCGAACGCTCGCGTGGCAACCCGCTCGTCGCCGAAGAGCTGCTCGCCGCCAGACGCGAGCTCTCCGGCATCTCTCTTGCGGGCTCCTTCGAACGGCTCGTGACGGCTCGCTCCTCGCTCCGCTCCCCTGAGTGCCGCCGCGCGCTGCGGCTCCTGTCCCTTGCGGGTTCGCCGGTTTCGTGGCCGGAGCTGATATCGATGGCCACGGAATTCGAGCGGCGGGCGCCTGCGCGGCCACCGCGCTCGACAACCGGCGGGCGACAGAGCGACGGCCTGGACTCGGACATTTCGTTGGGCGTCACCGAAGGGATTGACCACGGCTTCCTCGTCGAGACGGCCGATGGGCGTCTGATGGGACAGGGACGCGAGCGCCGGATCGGGTTCCGCCATGAGCTGATCGCGGATGCAATCGCGGCCGATCTGCTGCCGGCGACGCGGCGTCGCTATCACGCTGCCCTTGCTGCCGCCGAGCGAGGCAGCACCGCCCCGGCGACGCCCAGGCCTCTCGCCGACTACTCCAGGCAGTTGCCGGCGGCTTCACAACGTCCCCGTTCCAGAGGCCTCACGCCATCCCAGGTCCCGTCCGCCGGCATTTTGCGACCTGCCGCAGGACCTGGCGTCCTCCCACAGCCGGCCGCCGCACTTGGCCACTACTTCGCGGCCCATCAGCTGGCGGAGGCCGAGCAGGCCGCCCTGGCTGCAGCTGCGGCGGCGGAGGCTCTTGACGCCGGCGCGGACGCCCTCGCCCATTACGAAACCGCGCTGGAGCTGTACGAGATCGTCCGCCTGGAGGATGACGCTCCCCGCTTGCCCGACCTGTACGTGAAGGCCGCCGAGGCGGCTTTCGCTGCCGGGGATCCCGCCCGCGCGTCCGCGTACACAGAGGCCGCCGCGGCGGCCATGGACGATCCACACGAACGGCTGGCTCTCGGTCTGGTCATGGATCAGCTGGGCCGATATCGCCGAGCCTCGGGCGACCATGAGGGCTCGCTGGCCGCCTACACGCGGGCTGTCGATCTCGTCCCGAGCGAACCGACCGCCGCTCGGGCTCGCGTTCTCGGTTCGCTCGCCCAGTTCCGCATGCTCGAGGGTGTCTTCTCGGAAGCGAAGCGGTACGCGCAGGAGGCGGTCGAGGTCGCGACCGCCGTCGGCGACGAGGCTCGCCAGGAGCTCCTGCACGCAACATGCACGCTGGCCGTGGCCGAGGCCTGGGGCGATGAGCCCGAGCCGGCAGTGGAGATGCTGCGCCAGACACTTGTCGACGCCGCCGCATTGGGCCGGCTCGACGACCTCTTCCGCGTGTATGCCAACCTGACTACCGTCCTGGACCTGCTCGGCCGCCGTGACGAGGCGATCGCGATGGCCTACGAGGGGATCGCGGAGGCGGAACGCGAGGGCCAGGCCACCGTATACGGCAACTTCCTGCGGGCCAACGCCTCCGAGTCGCTCTACTTCATGGGCCGCTGGCCGGAGTGCCGCCGACTCTGCCTGGACGCCCTGAGCTGGAACCCGGTTGGCATCTGGTTCCTATCACCGCTCCTGAATCTCGCGACGGTCGAGGTCGCCATGACCGCGGGCGAGTCGGCCGGAAGACTGCTGGGCCAGGTCCTTCTCGCGATCGAAACCGTCCAGGATCCACAGTTCGCGGTGCCGGCCCAACAGACTGCCGCTGCGTACGCGCTCTGGCAGGAGGACCTCGCCGACGCCCGACGGGCCGCAGAGCGCGGGTGGCAGAAGGTCAGTGACACGGAGGACTGGCTGCTGATGGCCCGCATGGCGTCGACGTGCCTTGAAGTCGACGCGACAATCGCCGCGGACGCCCACCGCCGCCGTGACTTCGCGTCCCTCGCGGCTGCCCGCGAGCGAAGCCTCCCGATCGTCCTGCAGGCCGAGGCCGTCGTGAGCGGCTGCGGGGTCTCCGCCAGATTCGGGTCCCGACGCCAGGCAGATCTGGCGATCCGGGTCGCCCGCGCGTTCCGGGCGCGTCTCGAGGGGCACGACGACCCGGCCACCTGGGCACAGCTCGCCGCGGATTGGGCGGAACTGGGAGATCCGTACGAAGCCGCCCGAGCCCACTGGCGCGAGGCTGAAGCTCATCTCGATCGATCGCGCGGCCGTTCCACTCGGACCGTTGCTCGAGAACCGCTGATGGCTGCGGCAGAAGGCGCGCATGCGCTTGGCGCGTGGCCACTGCTGCGGGCCGTGGCCGAGTTGTCGCGGCGAGCGATGTTGCCGCTTCCCAAGCACATCGAGGCGGCGCTCGAGAGTCGCTTCGAACCTCTCGCGGCTCCTGCCCGATCGCAAGGCTCTCGATCCGGTGCCTCATCCCACCCAGCTGTCCCGTCTCCGGGCGGCCAATCCGGTGCAGCTGCGCCCAGGCCGGAGTCGGGGGTTGGGGCGGACTTTGCGGCTTCGGCTATCCAGCAGGCCCAGCACGACTTCGGGCTCAGCAAACGCGAGCTGGAGGTCCTGGCGCTGATCGCCGAGGGACGGAGCAATCCCGAGATCGGACGGCAGCTCTACATCACGCGCAAGACCGTCGCGGTGCACGTCAGCAACATCCTGACAAAGCTCGGGGTGTCGGGGCGGGTGGAAGCGGCCGCCGCTGCGATCAGGCTGGGGCTGACCGAGCGCTAGGCCGGCGGAGCCGCAGGCTCCGCCGGCCGGAGCAACGACTCACTCACTCAGCGATGGTGCCCCGGCGGGCTTTCTCGACCCCGTTCCGTCGCTTGCGCCGCCGCCCTGTCGGCAGACACGAAGAAACCCGGACAAAGGGCCCGGGTTTCTTGAGGCTCGTCCGAACTAGTGCCAGCGCTTGCCCCAAATGATCACGACAAGCGCCAACGCGATCGGAGCCACGTCGATGAAGTCCACGGCCGACTCCCAAGATCTGAATGTCCCACAAGCTGACGCCCAGGGTTGCGTCCAGTGTTCGCACACAGTATTCCCTTTGGGTAGGGAGACTCAATCGCTCATCCGTACGTGGGGTACCGACCCCACTCGTTCCCAGGTACTACCCGGACCGCGGTCGAATGGGGCAAGGTTCTTTCCTGGAGAACCGGCCTGGAGCCGCGGATCTAGATGCGTCGAACTGCGCGAGCCGGCGCCGGGGGTGGACCTGGCACTCCGCCTGCCGGTGGGGGGCTATCACAAGGTACTGTCGGAGCTGGGACAGCTGCGCGAGGTTGAGGTCGTGACCAGGTCGGCGGCCGAAGAGGCCTGAGCCCGCGCGGCGGAAGTCAGTCGGCGGAGACCGGGGAGATCGCGCTCTTTACGGCGGCAAGAAGCGCCTCTACCGTGAACGGCTTGGCGAGAAATTAGATGCCCGGTTCCAGGACCCCCGAACGGCGCGTCGGCTGACCGGGTTACTGGGCCTTGATCGCCGCGATCAGGCTTGCGAGTCCCTGTTTGGCATCCGCGAAGTACATCCCCGTCTTCGGGTTGACATAGAGCGGGTTGTCGATGCCGGCGTAGCCTCGGCCCATCGAGCGCTTCATCACGATGATCGATCGGGCGTGATCGACGTCCAGGATCGGCATGCCGAATATCGGACTCGAGCGGTCCGTTCGCGCGGCCGGATTCGTGACGTCGTTGGCGCCGATCACGAGAGCGACGTCCGTCCGTTCGAACTCGGGATTGATATCGTCCATCTCCTTGAGCTGCGGGTACGGCACGTTGGCCTCGGCCAGCAGCACGTTCATATGGCCCGGCATCCGGCCGGCCACAGGATGGATCGCGTACGAGACCTCGATCCCGCGAGCTTCAAGCAGGTCTGCCAATTCGCGGACGCCGTGCTGCGCCTGGGCGACAGCCAGACCGTAGCCGGGGACGATGACCACTTTGCTGGCGTACGCGAGCTGGATCGCGGCGTCGTCGACGGACACTTCTCGGACCGTGCCGCCCGCGGTGGTCAACGCCGCCTGCGACCCCTCGGCGGTGCCGAAGCCGCCTATCAGGATGTTGCCGATGGAGCGGTTCATGGCGCCGGCCATGAGCCTCGTGAGGATCGCGCCCGAGGCCCCGACGAGAGCGCCCGCCACGATGAGGATCACGTTCCCTACGACGAACCCGGCCATCGAAACGGCGGTCCCGGTGAAGGCGTTCAGCATGGAGATCACGACCGGCATGTCCGCTCCGCCGATCGGCAGGACCATCATCACGCCGAAGATCAGGGCCCCGCCGAGGGCGCCCATGAGGAGCAGGTCCAGGACCTCGGTGTCGTAGTTGAAGAGCCCGGCTCCGGCCAGCACCAGCACGATGGAGCAGCTGATCGCCACGATCAACGCGACGGCCGAAAGGAGTCGTCCGCCAGGCAGGATGATCGGCTGGCCCTTGAGCCTGCCCATCAGCTTGGCCGAGGCGATCAACGACCCGGTGAACGTCACCGAGCCGATCACGACATCGACGACGATGAAGAAGATCAGCCAGCCGTCCAGGTTTGCCAGGGCGCCCTCCGGGGTGCGCAGGCCGCTCAGCCGGACGAAGTCGTCGATGGCCAGCAGGCCCGCGGCCCCGCCGCCGACGGCATTGAACAGCGACACGAGCTGAGGCATGGCGGTCATGCCGACGGTCCGGGCCATGCGCAGGCCGGCCGCTCCGCCGACCGCAAGGCCGCCGAAGATGATCAGCCAGTTGCCGATGCCGGGACCCGCGTTGGCGACAAAGCCCAACTCGGCCACGACTGCGATGCACATGCCGATAGCGGAGAGGCGGTTGCCGCTGCGCGCCGAGGCCGGCGAGTTCATCAGGTGCAGGCCGAGCGCGAAGAACGCGGCGCCAATCAGGAACGCCAGCTGCACCAGGTATCCAAGGTCGGTGTTGTTCATGGCCGGCTCCTCGTCAATCCGCCGACTTGTCGGCCTTGGGGACCGGGCGTCGTTTGAACATCTGCAGCATTCGATCCGTGACCCAGTAGCCGCCGACCACGTTTGCCCCGGCGAAGACGACAGCGACGAAGGCGAGAGTGCCGGTCAGCGGATTGTCGGCCGAGGCCGCGAGGGCTATTGCTCCCACGAGAACGATGCCGTGGATGGAGTTGGTGCCCGACATCAGCGGCGTGTGGAGCGTCGCCGGAACCCGGCTTATCACTTCGAAGCCGAGCAGAATCGCCAGCGCAAAGACCGTCAGGTCGTTGATCAGCGTGCCGACGTTCATGCCTGGGCGCCTCCCTTTGGAGCCGGCTGAAGCAGCTTGAGGGTCGCCGGCTGCACGACCTTGCCGCCGTTCGTGATGACAGTCGCGGCCGTCACTTCGTCGTCGAAGTCCAGATGAATGGCCCCGTCGGAGACGACGTTGAGCAACAGGTTGGAGATATTGCGCGAATAGAAGATGCTGGCTCCTGTGGGCATTGACGAGGGCAGGTTGAGGGGTGCGTGGATCTCTACGCCATTCGCGCTGGCCACAACTTTGCCCGGCCTGGAGAGCTCGCAGTTGCCGCCCAGTTCGCTCGCGGCCATGTCGACGATGATCGAGCCCGTCTTCATGCCCTCGACGGCGGCCTTTGTTACGAGAACGGGTGGACGGCGGCCGGGGACCTGCGCCGTGGTGATCACGATGTCCGAGTTGGCGATGATGCCGTTGAGCTCCGACTGCTGAGCCGCCTGCTCTTCTGCCGTCAGGGCGCGGGCGTAGCCGCCCTGGCCGGTAGCCTCGATCGCCGACTTGAGCGTGACGAACTGTGCGCCCAGCGACTCGGCCTGCTCCTTGGTGTCGCTGCGGACATCGTAGGCCTTGACCATGGCCCCGAGCCGGCGGGCGGTGGCGATGGCCTGAAGCCCGGCCACGCCGACGCCGAGCACCAGCACGTTCGCGGGCTTGGCCGTGCCGGCGGGCGTCGTCAGCAGTGGGAAGTACCGACCGAAGGCATTGGCGGCAATGAGGACGGCCTTGTACCCGCCGACGTTGGCCTGTGAGGAGAGGGCGTCCATGCCCTGCGAGCGGCTGAGCGTGCGAGGGATGGCATCGAGGCTGATGGCCGTCACATTCCGGTGCGCGAGGGCGAGCATGGCGCGAGGATCGAGCAGCGGCGCCAGAAGGCCGATGACCACTTGACCCTCGTGAAGCAACTCAACCTCGGCCGGCGTCGGCCTATGAATGCGCAGGAGGATGTCGGTCGTCGAGTAGATGGCCGCCGTGGTGACGATCCTTGCGCCCGCGTCGACGTAGAGTTGATCCGGGAACGAGGCCGCCGCTCCAGCGCCGCGCTCGACAAGCACGGTCATCTTCGCTTCCCGGAGCTTCTGAACCGCGTCCGGAACCAGCGCCACGCGCCGCTCCTCCGGAGCGATCTCCCTGACTACGCCAACTCTCATGGTGGGATCACCTGCTGCACGCGTCTTGGACCGGCCGGCTCAGGGCAGGAGCGTCCCCGGGAGGACGCGCCCGAAAGTCTAGCCCGGCTCGCCGGGACGTGCCATGCCGTCCGGCACGTCCACCCTGGTTCTATTCCGAAGGCACCGCCGCGACTTTTCGACGGGAGACGACCCCAGTCGAGCGTCCGGCCCTCATCGAAGTGGGTATTCACGATCGCACATCTCACACTTCCGGGTGACGGACACTGCCTCGTGTCCCGCCAGATCGAAGTCTTGCCCATATTTCGTGGCACTCGGCGCCGCCCTCTGGATACATTTCCACGAAGGCGTATAGTCGCAGTGCTGTCGCCGCGATTGCCGGCGAGATACGACGAATCGGGTCGTGGGCTGAGAGAGAGGAAGACACCATGGTCACAGTTCGCAAAGCCGATCCGGCGCTCATGGACAAAGCCGCCAGCCCGACGCGTGAATTGAGCCCTGCCGCACAGGAGCGAGAGCAGCAGCAGCGCCAATTCAAGCGGCTCATCGCGCAGCTCAAGGGTCCCGAGCAGGTCTTCGTGGTTCGCCTCGATCCCACGGAGAAACCGATCACGATCCGGCAGCGATTGCTGCGCGTCGCCGCCGATGCCAATGTGGAGATCGCCGTCCGAAAGCACGGCGACGGTTTCCTGGTCGGCTTGCTCACACCTGAGCGACGCACGAATCGTGGCCGCCGTGCGGCCGGCGCGCCCAAGCGCTGACACGCCAGTCGAGTTCGCACGGTCGTCTCGACGCGGGCATCGCTGAATTCGCGGGCAATCGCCCGTCGAAAACGGCCTCCAGCGGGCGGCAGTCCGATGAACGATCCGGGCCGACCGCTTCTGTTCAATTTCGCTCGGTTTGCTGGCATGCCGTTGCCCGTCGTGGCGTCTTCTGCCGCCGTAGGTGGGGCGCTCGAGTCCAGCGTCCCAGTGTGGAAATAGCAGACGTCCGCAGGCTCTTGTGGGCCCGGGTGGGCTGCGTAGAATGCATTTGTCGAGTACTCGAGGCCGCCGTCTTGCGGAGTCCCGGGTGCATGACAAATGCGGCGCAGGGGGACTAGCACGTGCAGGTCGGTGACCTCAAGGACCATGCCGGCGCCGAGCCGCCAGTTGGCGCTGACGCTGTAGATGGCGCCGAGCCACAAGGTGGCGCCGAGCCGCCGGGTGGCGCTGACGCTGTAGATGGCGCCGAGCCACAAGGTGGCGCCGAGCCGCCGG
>Ga0182021_10001637_pt1 | contig 25968 bp, 15 predicted proteins | sample 612E3MmetaG_FD_120493 | JGI IMG/M metagenome (GOLD analysis project Ga0182021, IMG submission 120493) | Permafrost microbial communities from Stordalen Mire, Sweden - 612E3M metaG (Illumina Assembly) | ecosystem: Environmental > Terrestrial > Soil > Wetlands > Permafrost | place: Sweden... | reverse complement strand
TAGCGCGCGGAACGCGTACCACGCCGGCTTGCGCGTGCCGTTGAGCCGGCGCAGACCGGAGTAGATGTCGCGAACGTCGCGGTCCATGCACCAAACCAGCAGTTTCACCTGGGGGTACTGCGCGGCGACGTGGTAGGCCATCTTGAGGTAACGCGCCTGGGTACGCTCGCTCACGCAGAACCCGCCGAAGAGTTTGCTCGGGCGCGTGTTGTAACCGTATTCGTCGAGGTAGAAGGGCTTGCTCGGGAAAATGCGCAGCAGGGTGTTGAGGTTGCCGAGCGTGACCGCGTGCTCGGGGTCGTTGGTCGGCTGGCCCGGGGCCGGGTACAGCGAGCCGCCGGGCGTGTACGGGTGGTGTGCGTAGACGTCGAAGTAGCGGCTGGCGCCGTTCCGCTCGAGGAAGCGCGCGAAGCGCTGCGGGCTGGTGCGGGAGGAGTCGTTGAAGCCGACGGGGGCGGTGGCGCCGGCGACGACGCGCACGCCTGTGCCGGCGTGCACCACGCCGGCGTGGAAGGCCTTGAGCATGCGCAGGTAGATGCGTGCCGCGAAGTAGGGGTCGGCGGCGGTTCGCTGCGGATAGATAGCGGGCCAGAGGTTGGGCTCGTTCCAGCACTCGAGCGCCTGCACGCGGCCCTTGTAGCGAAGCGCAAGGAACTCGGCGAGGTCGGTGTAGTCCTTGAGCGCCCGACTGGTGATGGGGTAGAAGGGCCGCGGCCCCGGTGCGTAGCCGAAGGGCGGGTGCGACCACCAGTACGAGTTGCTGGCCCAGGACGGCAGGTAACTGGTGGTGAGGATGACCTTGACCCCGGCGGCGTGCAGGCCCCCTATGAGCGCGTCAAGGCGGGCGAGCTCGGTGGGGGAGTAGGCGCCGCGCACGGGCTCGAGCGCCGACCAGTCGGCGAAGACCCGTATCCAGCGCGCCCCGAGCTGCCCGTGGATCTCTTTGATCATGCCGGCGCGGGCGGTGGATGCGGCCGGCAGTGCCTCGAGCTGGGTATCGATGAGCCCTTTGGCAATCGTGCGGGCTCGGGCGGGCGACGCGGCCGGCCCGGCGGCGATACCGGCGCACAGTGCGAACACGGCGCCGAGCACGAGCGCCGCGCTGATGTGACGAGGGCGGAGCATCGCCAGACAGTCTAGACCTTCGGGCGGCCCACGTCATCGCCCAGGAAGCTGGGGTGGCTGATCTCGTCATGCCATCGACGTTGAGACGCATGCTCACAACCACCACCCTCTTCATCGAGCCCGGCTCACCCTGGGAGAACGGCTACGTGGAGTCGTTCAACGGCAAGCTGCGCGACGAGCTCTTGAGCGGCGAGCTCTTCAACGCGCTCAGAGAGGCACAGATCCTGGTCGCCGACTGGCACCGTCTTCGAGTATCTGGAGATCTTCCACAACCGGACTCGGCGTCACAGCTCGCTGGGGATACGCACGCCGATCGAGTACGAGCAGCTCCACGCCGAGGCGGCAGGTGTAGCATGACTCTCATATCGCTGGTCCACAGAATTGGGGGCAGATCGAGTGGACCACTAAATGGGGGCAGGTCACGTGACGTGCCGCAAACAAGACGAATCAATGATAACGGGCCGAGAATCACTGCATTTCTGTGAAGAAACAGTGGGTGACAGTGTCCATCTTGACTCAACTGGCCTCTGTGGCGAGGTGGCTTGAGTGGGCATGTGGGCGAGTCTCGCGCACTCTACTCGTCTCGAGAAGGCTCGGCCGCGACTCCGACTCTTGGTACGAGCCAATATCCTTCCCCGAGCGGATGAGTTGACTCGGCTGCTTCCGCCCGCACAGAGATCGAAACTGATCATGCAGGGCCTTTCGCGACCACGCCTGGCGGCTCTCACCTCCTTCGGAGGCGTGGAAATGGGGCCAAACAGTCTCAGGCTCACGAACTGGCGACAATGGCTCAAGGGTAGACCGCGTGGACGCGCCCTGGTCAGCTATACACCTGGTCCGGTGCTGGACGGTGCTCTCGGGATCAGCCCGCGTGCGTTCAGCAACGACGGAATCGCCCGCGAGATTGTTCGGATTCTGAACAGTATGGGGCTTGCAGTCGACCTCGTGGACTACCGCGACGCTGATCCGTTCGTAGGTGGCTTCTACGACGTGTGGGTCCAGCATGGTGGCGTCAACTACGAAGCGCTCAAAGCGGCAGGCAATGCTTCTGAGCGGCTCGTCTACTTCTCGACCGGCAGCTACTGGCGCTTCCACAATGAATCCTCTGAAGCTCATGCCGAGGCGTTCTTCGAAAGGCACGGAGTGCGTCTTGCGCCCACGAGGACCATTGTGCTGGGCGAAGACGCTCCTCTTTCGGACGCAGACGGAATCATCGCGATGGGAAACGCCGCCACCCGCGCAACCTATGGGGCCTACTCTCGCGTCTGGATGTTGCCCAACGCCAGCTATGCCGCCGACGGGATCGCATCCGGTGATCTGCGGCATTCGCACCTACGCCGCGGTTTCGTCTTTTGCGCCGGCGGAGGAAGCCTCCACAAAGGGCTTGACCTGGTCCTGGAGTGTTTCGCTCGTCGTCGAGAGCATCTATACCTGATGTGTAGAATCGACCCAGACTTCCGGCGCTTCTACGGGGGACTGCTTGATGCGGCCGGCAACATCCACGAGCTCGGGTTCGTCAATCCCCGCTCACGACAATTCTCGGCGGTCGGCAAGCGATGTTTGTGCACGCTTTTGCCTTCTTGTAGCGAAGGCCAGCCCGGGTCCGTCGTGGAGATGATGGCGCGTGGGTGCATCCCGGTAGTAAGCCGCGAATCGGGCCTCGACGTCGACGGCTTTGGGATTCTTCTTGAAGAATGTTCAGTCGATGCCGTTGATGCTGCGGTTGCGGAGACAGCAGATTGGTCGCGGCGAGATCTCAGCCTTCGCGCGCACGAGCTTGATGAGGCTGTCCGGACCTGTCACACGCCGCTGGCGTTTCGCGAAGCCTTCGCTTCAGCATTGGCCGATGTTCTCGAATCCTAAGGCTCGTAGGCTGCACTGTGGACGGCTCGTGCGTGCCACAGTTCGTTGATGGCCAGGCGCGGAAAGCGATTCCTGGCAGTACTACCCGAGAGCGCCAGCCGCGGCTTGAGGTTCATGCGATCTGGGTCACATGACCTCTCGGTGGCTTCGGGCAGATCTAACGAGCGGTATCGCAGAGCCGGCCTCTCGACCGTCGTATCCATTGCGGCCCGAGGCGTCCAGGTACTCACGGCTCTTGTGACAGTACCGTTGACGCTGCACTACCTCGGGCCGCAGCGATACGGCATGTGGATGGTCATGAGTTCACTCATCGCGATGCTCGGGTTCGCCGACCTGGGGCTAGGGTATGGGTTGCTTAACGCCGTATCCGGGGCTCACGGGCGAGACGACAAGGAAGAAGCGGCACTCTATGTTTCGAGCGCGTTCTTCACGCTAGTGGCTATCTCAATCCTGCTGGTCGCGGCATTTGCGGCCGTGTACACCATCGTGCCGTGGGCCAGACTCTTCAACGTGAACATGCCTCTGGCCGTCGCCGAATCCGGCCCGGCAGTGGCGCTGCTCTTCCTGAGTTTCGCGGTGGGCCTGCCTTTGAGCGTGGTGTCGCGCGTGCGGTCAGGCTACCAGGAGGGCTTCATCGACAGTGCTTGGACGGCGGCGGGCAATCTGCTCAGTCTCGCTCTTGTGCTGCTGGCGGTAGCTGTTCGCGCGGGTCTGCCCGTGCTTGTTCTTGCTATGGCGGCCGGCCCACTGCTTGCTACAGCCATGAATGGTGTCGAGTTGTTCTGGCGCCGGTTCCCGTGGCTCCGACCTCGGTGGACCGCAGCGTCTCGAACGGCGGCGTATGCGGTCTTGGGCACCGGGCTGTACTTCTTCGTCCTACAGATCGCGGGCGCTGTCGCGTACCAGTCCGACAGCCTCGTGATCGCCCACGTCATCGGGCCGAACGCGGTGGCTCAATACGCGATTCCCATGAAACTGTTCATGATGGTGCCGATGATAATGGGGCTCCTATACGTCTCGCTATGGCCAGCCTACGCTGAGGCGTTCTCCCGTGGCGACAAGAATTGGGCGATGGTGACGCTGCGTCGATCGATTTGGCTGGCGGTCTTGATCGGAGTGCCGTCGTGCGCTGCACTCGTCGCCGTGGGCAAGCCCCTCATCCGGCTCTGGGTCGGCTCTTCTGTCGAACCCACCATCTTGCTTCTTGCCGCAGCGGGTACCTGGGCCGCTCTGAACTGCGTCGGTGGAGCCTTTGCCGCTTTCACAAACGGGGCCGGGATACTGCGCTTGCCGGCGCTGCTGTCTGTGATCATGATGATCGGCAACCTCGGGCTCTCCATACTTCTCACGATGAAACTGGGCGTGTCGGGGGTACTATGGGGGTCAGTCGTAGCTCAGGTAGCGTTTATGCTTGTGCCCATGACTGCGTACCTTATCTGGCGCTTCCGGCGCACTGAGTCAAGCTCTGCTGTTTGAGGTCGCGACCGGAACCCATTCCACCTTCCTGTCCCCCGTCAGTGTGGCTTCAAGGCTCGGGGGAGCAGGATTCCTTTGTCCGCTGTGTCTTGGTGAGGACGGCGAAACGCCCGTAGCATGGACTGGGCACGTAACATTCATAGACTGTCTCGGACGACCTCTTCGCCTCGACGAATTCGTCAACTGCCGCCTTGGGGCCGCTTGAGAAGAAGTCATAGTCGTCCACGATGATCACCGCTCCGTGAGGGGTTACGTGATCTAGGTACTCGAGAGTGACCTGCGTCGACTCATAGAGGTCAAAATCCACATAGGCAAAACTGACCTTCTGCGGCAGACGCCCGTCTTCGTGCAGCAGTTGCTCGATGAACCCTTTGTGAATGACGTATCTTTGCGCGGGGAAAGGCAAGGCTTCCAGACGAGCTCGAACCATGTCTTCGGGATAAGACATACTTCCCCTGTAGGCATCCATGCAGCCCAAGGAAAATATGTCATCCTTTAGTTGGTCCCTCTCGGACGGGCTAGGAAGCCCTTCGAAGGAATCAAACAAATGAAGAATCTTCTTGGTGAATGGGGCGATTTCATTGGCTATGAATGCGGACGTTTCCCCTTGGGCTACCCCAAATTCGCACACATCACCGTCCACGCTCCCGCATTGCGCGAGTCCTTGAACGATGAAATACGCTTCGGCCGGTGGTGTGCCCAAAAGGCGAGCAAGCAGTTTCGGTCTATTGTCATTCGGCGGAACTGGCTTCTTCGCGTCGCTGAGGCGCTCCTCATAAGCTTTCGCAAGGTTCACGAAGCACTCGTATCGTACTCGTGTGTCCGACGATCGAATGATCTGAAGGCCAAGGGCTGCGAGCGTTCTCTGGAATGCCCTCTTTACGACTCTCATGGGCTCCTCCGCTGGGCAACTCGCGCTTCCGCAGGCCCCTCAACACCGCCCCTCGGCAAGCTGGTAGCATAGCAGGCCCACCCTTGGGAGGGCTACAAGCCTGCCCGTCTCGGTCACCTTGGGGGGTTCAGTAACTTCGTCGCACGCTTGGTCTGAGCGGTTGCGCTCTTTGGCGGAAAGGAGGTGACGAGGAGCCATGCGAAACCCACTCGGGTTGCGTCGCATCAAGGCGGCCGCAGTCGTATGCACAGGAACCGCCCGGGTTCTGGCAAGGCCCGCCAAGCGTCCCTTCGGCGCAATGGAGACTCTTGCCTTCTGGCTCGTCATGAGAGTGCAGGTTTTCGCCAAACGTTTGCAGCGAGCAGACCTCTCGATAGTTGGTTCAGACTCCCCTCGTGTCCTGCTCGATGGCATGATTTTCCAGTGGTCGAGTCATGCTCCCGGCTTCGGTATTGCCCGGTCGTGGGATCGAACCATGTCAGAGTGGTCTGCAAGTGGCTTTGCGAGACACGTTGTCGTGCTCGATCGCGGCCGCACTGCTCCTCGCTACAAGGGATTCTCGTATCGTCGAGCCCCCCCCGTGCGGGCGCTCAACTCTGCCACACAACGGTTCGTCCTTGAGGAGATTTGTCGCGTCGAAGCTGCGGTCGTCTTCGTGTCGACGTACTACACCCACCCACTGCGCTGTCGCTCCATTCTGCTTCTCCATGACATGACTCCGGAGGTACTCGGATGGGATCTCCGCGACGCACCGTGGAAGGAGAAGCGTAGCGCCATTAGACACGCGACTAGCTATATCGCCGTCTCGGAGAGCACTGTATCCGACTTCCGGCGTGTGTTTCCTCAAGAGACGCACAAGCCCTTGGTCGTCATTAAGCCCGGCGTCGACCCTGTCTTCTATCCCGCGCCTCGTGAGGAGATCGAGAGTCTCGCCAAGACGTTCGGGCTGCCGAAGCACTACTTCCTCTTCACCGGGCAGCGCCACGGATACAAGAACGCGGAACTGGCTTTTGCGGCTGCGGCTGAGTTCCAGACCCGGACCGACATGGCCCTGCTCTGCGTTGGTGGGGCCCTGGCCCTCGAGCCAGACCTCGCGGATCTCGCGGGCGACCTTGTCGTAAGAGCCGCCCGCCTCTCAGACGCCCAGATGCGTGCCGCCTATAGTGGTGCTGCCGCACTGCTGTACGTCTCTAAGTACGAGGGATTCGGGCTGCCTATTCTGGAGGCCATGGCCTGTGGGTGCCCCGTCATCACGTGCGACAACTCGTCGCAAAAGGAGGTCGCGGGGCCAGTGGCCGTGTACGTTGATGACTCCGACCCCGCTGGGTTGGCCAGGGCGATGCGTCACGTGCTGGACGACTCCGTCCGTGCCGAAATGGTCGCTCAGGGGCGCAAGCGGAGCGCGGAATTCGTCTGGACCGACAAGGCAGCAGCTGTCGCAGAGGCGGTTCGGGAGTGTGCTCGTCTCGAGCGCCGCTGACGTGGCGAACGCCGATGCGCGGCGCGCAGCGTCGAGGGCGCGTTCACCGTGGAAGTGGGGGAGACTGGATAGGCATGAGCGTACAGGTGCTGCGGGCAGCCGAGCCGCACGTGCGCCATTTCGACGTGGCCGTGTCGCGCTGGAGCAGATAGGCGGGCCAGCACGGTCCGCGCTTGTCCTGGTGACGGTCGTGTGCCCCACAAAGGCTGGGCATTCGAGGAGGTACTGTCGTGCTCAAGAGATTCAAGCAGTGGCTGCGCGAACTACATGTCGGTCAGCCACCCGTCCGCATCAGTCCCGACACCAAGGTCTTCGTGTCCGCTGACAGACACATCGTCTTTGGGCCGGAGGCGGAAGATCTTCTGCAGCAGAACAACGACTTGAGGTACCTCACGGAAGACGGCGTTGTCCAGGTCGATAGAGAGAGGTGGGAGGAAGCCCAGTCCTATGAGCGCAGAACTTGGATGTCCGATCAACTCAGCGCACGTGACGATCGGAATATGGAGCACGCTGAGCGCTTTCAGGGCTACGCCGTGCTCGAGGGCCGCCGCCTACCCCGCGTCATTGAGCTGGGATGCGGGCCGTTTACCAACGCAAGACTTGTCCTCCCAAGAGTCACGGGCTGTGCTGAAGTCACGCTGCTCGACCCGCTTGTCGATTCCTACCTTAGGCATCCGAACTGTACGTACAGTTCGGGTGAGCTTTGCGGAGTGCCGGTCACGACCGTGGCCTCATCCATCGAGGATTCCAGGCTGGCTCAGCCGTATGATCTTCTGATACTCGTGAACGTGCTGGAGCACTGTTTCAACGTGCCGCGCGTGTTCGATGTGGTTACGTCGGCCTTGCGCTCGGGTGGCATCTTGGTGTTCGCGGACAGCATGTTACGAGCCGAGGATCTTCCTCGTGTGGTCGAGAATCGGTATGACAGCGGCCATCCGATCCGGCTCTCGGCAGGCTACGTGACGGCCTTTCTTCACGGATCATTCCACACACTGTTCGAGGAGTTCTATGAGGGCTTGTACTCACAGTCGAATCGCATCGATTTGTACTTCATAGGCGAGTGTGACTGAGCACTCTTCGTGCCGGCTAGCCACGGATTGCTCAACTCGAGCGCATGCCCTCGCTCAGCCGGGGCGATACGCTATAGGATTGCCGCGCGTGGCGATGCCCCTCCGCCTGCACAAAGCGATGACCGTCCAGGAGGTGCGGGTACTCCGACATGGAAGCGGACTTGCCGCGGTCGACCAATGGGGGGCAGCTGCGCCGCATAAGCTTGGAACAAAGGTCTTTGGCCAATGAGAGACTGCCGACAGTGCGTGCTGCTGGTTCGCTCACTTGAGACCGCGTGGAGCCGGTTCAGAACGCCCACGGCAAAGCGCAAGTCCTACAGCACGGGTTCTGAAGTGACACCCACTCGCAGCTCTCAGCAGACTCGGCGTGAGTCGCAGCTTGGTGGCGTGGTCTATCGGGAGAATAGACGGCGTAGCCTGCCGGCTAGTGCCAGGAATCCGAAGGGTGCAGAGCAGGATGGCTATACTGGGCAGCAAGTGAACTGGGTGAGGCCGGCGGCCGACACGTCGGCATGCTCTCGATGCATTCCCGCCATGGCACGACAGAGGTGAGTCATGTCTGCTCATAGCGACTCTGTAGGCTCGGCAGTTCGCCTTCCCGTGCCCGCGGTTTCGAACCGCGCGCGGAAGACGAAACCTAGCTCGTTGTTGCAGACGCCAGTCGTGCTGGAAGCGTTTCTCATCTCGGCCAGTTTCCATGTTGTGGCGGCGGCCGTTCTTGGCGTTCCATCCGGGGCCCCCACGATTCCCTTCATATTGCTCTCGGTGAGCGATATCGCTCTCATTGCGCTGGCGTGCGTTCCCCTAGTCGGAATGCGACGGTCACTTCTTGCTTGGCATGATCCACTTGTCTATCTAGGAATCCTCTTCCTCTTGTCAACCTGCATGTTCTACTGCGCCTACCTTTATGATCCATCGTTCATGGTCGGCTATGTCTCGTTCCTGGGCAACAACTTCTCTGGCGTCAGCGAGTCCACATTGCTGTACGTATTCGCCAAGGCGACGTGCATCGAGGCTATGTACTTCGCTCTGATTCTCCTTTTCAACCGGCGGGTTCTGCTACCCACGTTTGTTCGCGCCGGAAAGAGCGATGAAGCGTACGGAGCTACTTTTGCCGGTGTTCTGTTGATGGGCCTGGGGGCGTACGGCGTCCTCAAACTGCGCGCCACGCCTTTCTTCAGCCAGGTGATTGGTAATCTAGGCAGGTCAATGGCCACGCCGCCCACTGGTCTGGCCCGTTACGTCATGCTCGCAGGCGTTGCGGCGAGCGCCGTATCGCTTGCTCTGGTAGGCTGGCTCAACATCACAGCCCCGACTCGGAAGAAACTCTCTGTCTGGCGGTCGGTGCTTCCGGGGACTCTCATCGCTCTCAGCGTGCTACCCTCCATATTCTTTGGCTCGCGGATCAGCGTCATCCTCGCGGTCTTCGTTGCGCTGGCCGTGCTTCGACACTTCGGTTACACGCTCAGTCCTCGAGTGTTGACGGCTTTGATCTGTGTAGGCGTAGTAGGAGCCTTTGCTGTGACGGTGCTGAGGGCGAATGCTGGTGTCGCTGAGTCGCTTGATGCCCGACTCTTGAGCTCCTCCTCCCTGTCGACGCTCGCAGGAAACAGGGACCGCATCGCTTTTCTCGCACTCAACATGGACAGGACCGCGAACACCTCCCTTGTCATCCGCCAGATGGAAACGACCGGGCACTACCTGTGGGGTGCCACGCTGGTTGCCGGGTGGGACGCGGTTGCATACGACTATGCGAGCAGGTTGGGACTTGTGTCGTCAGGCTACCAGCCGCTCCGAACTCCGAACGTCTACATGGAGTTGTGGCGTTTCGGGCAAATTACGAACCGCTCTACAGTCCCCCCCGGCGTTCCTAGTGAGTTCTACATGAATGGTGGTTACGTCGGAGTACTCGTATTCGGCTCGGGTTTCGGTTGGGTCTTTGCTTTCTTGCGCCGCCGAATGTGGAAGAGTTCGAGCTTGGCGAGTCGATGGCTCTACGTGACTGTGCTGCTTTTCGTGGCCACGGACTCCCTGACTCAGACGTCGCTACTTGCCGCGCAGTTGGGCTACACAATCGCAGCTATCATGCTCGCTGTGCTCCTCTTCCGACTGGCCGTCCGGTTGTCGACGCGGCGTCAATCGCGAACAGCTGCTGCCGCTGGTGTGTCTCAATAACCTCAGGCGTTGACCTCACTCTGCGAAGACTGTGGCGATTTCGTGGCATCCCGGGGGCTGTTGGATAGCTGCTCGAGTGGCCTCGGCGAGGGAGAGGGAGGACCAACTACACCAGAGACAACTGCGAACCATGGGAGAACAAGCATCTCATCTTCCATTGCGATGGCCGGATGTACCATTCCCATCCGTCGGGCAAGCCCTTGGAGCAAAGCCGCGTGACTCACCGCGGTCTTAGCCGATGCCTACCTGAGCAGGGTAACTGGAGTTGTAGTTGAGAATCAGCGTCGTCACAATCTCCTTCAACCAGGCGCGCTTCCTGTCTGAATGCATGGATTCTGTCCTCGCACAAGATCATGACGACGTTGAGTACATCGTTGTTGACCCGGGAAGCACCGATGGCAGCCGCGAGGTCATTCGGGGCTATGGAGACCGCGTCATCCGTATCTTCGAGCCTGATGCGGGTCCGGCGGACGGGTTGAACAAAGGGTTTGCCCTGGCCACTGGGGACGTGTTCGGCTTTGTCAACTCAGACGACGCACTGTTGCCGGGCGCTCTGGCATGCATCGCGCACGCCTTCGCGTCTACCCCCGGTATCGACGTCATTGCCGGCTGCGGCTACCTCATTGATGCCGACGGTCGCCGGCAGAGACGCATACTCCCGTCTAGGTTCACTCCTTGGCTGTATGTCCACGAAGCCGTGACTGTCTTTCAGCAAGGTACGTTCTTCCGCCGGACCTCCTTTGAGACCGTTGGAGGGTTCAACTCGGAGAATAGAATCGCCTGGGATGGTGAGCTCTTCTTGGATATGTCCCTCAGCGGTGCACGCTTTGCCAAGATTAGCGATAATCTGGCTCTATTCCGCCAGCACGATGCTTCCATCACAAGCAACGGAGGTCACAGCAGCGCCAACGAGGCGTACCGGGCTCACCGCGAGCGTGTCTTCCTCAAGGCGGTCGGACGGGACAGGACAAGGATTGACTCGGCCGTCGACGGGATTGCGCGAGTGGTGAAGTACACGTCCGATCCGGCTTATCTGGTAGGACGAATCAGCGCTGCCGCCGACTGGAGCCGGCGTGCAAGGCGGGAACACATCGCTGTGCGTGAGTTTCAATGAGGCTGCTCAACGTCATCTCCACCACGAACCCAGCCTGGGGGGGACCGGCAACGGGCTTGGCGCAACTGACCCCGGCGCTCAAGGACCTGGGCGTAGACGTCGACGTCGCTTCAAGCGACCCCCCCGATGCGCCCTGGCTGGTATCCTGCGGTATGCACGTCTATCCGCTTGGCCCTGGGTGCCTGACCTACAGCTACAATTCCCGATTGGTGCCTTGGCTGCGCCACAATGGTGGCCAGTATGATGCGGTCATTGTTCACGGCCTGTGGCAGTACCACAGCCTTGCCGTGTGGCGCGCCTTCCGAACGATGGACACCCCCTATTTCGTGTTCACTCACGGCGCGTTGGATCCATGGTTCAAACGGCGCTATCCGCTGAAGCATCTGAAGAAATGGGCGTATTGGCCTTGGGCGGAGTATCGCGTGCTGCGGGATGCTCGGGCGGTGATATTCACCTGTGAGCAGGAGCGTCTTCTGGCTCGCAAGTCCTTCTGGCTTTACCACGCGAACGAAGCGTTGGCCACTTATGGTGCGTCCAACCCGCCCCTCGTGGGAGGAGCAACATTCTTGCAGGCTCACCCCCACCTCCGGGACAAGCGAATCGTACTTTTCCTTGGCCGAATCCATCCGAAGAAGGGTTGCGACCTTCTGCTGGGCGCCTTCGCCCAGGTGGCAGGGTCAGATGAGCGCCTGCATCTCCTGATGGCCGGCCCGGACCAATCCGGTTGGGCGGCTTCACTTCATGCGCAGGCCAAGCGACTGGGCATCGAGAGGCGCATCACTTGGCCGGGAATGCTCGAAGGTGACATGAAGTGGGCGGCCTTCCAGGTGGCAGACGTCTTCTGCCTTCCCTCCCATCAGGAGAACTTCGGGATTGCGGTCGCTGAAGCGCTCGGGTGCGGTAAGCCCGTGCTCATCAGCAACAAGGTCAACATCTGGCGAGAGATCGAGGCCGACGGCGCGGGGTTTATAGACGATGACACGGTGAACGGCACGGTGAGAAGCCTAGGCCGCTGGCTGGCGCTGGATGCCGATGGCTATACGGAGATGAGCGCCCGGGCTCAGCAGTGCTTTGCATCGCGGTTCCAGATTGGCCGAGCCGCGGAGCAGCTTGTCGCGACCATTGAGAAGTACATGTGACGGCGCGGGATCGCGAAGGAGAGCCTAGCGTGATGCAGGACCTCTCGAGTTTTCGCTTGCCCACAGGTTTCCGGGGCCGCTCGGCGGTCGTTGTTCAGCTTTGGTGGCTGGTGCAGGCGACGGCGTTTCGGTGGTCGCCGCAGTTCGCCTATGGCTTCAGGCGTTGGCTCCTTCGTCGTTTCGGTGCCAGCGTGGGGCGAGACGTGCTCATTCGCCCCACGGTGTCCATCACCTACCCTTGGAAGGTGTCGATTGGCGATCACTCATGGGTGGGAGACCACGTTGTCCTCTACACCTTGGGGGAAATCGAGATCGGTGCCAATGCGGTCGTCTCTCAGTTCAGCTACCTATGCACTGGGGCGCACGACTACACTCGGAGTGATTTCCCAATCTTTGCGACGAAGATTGTGATCGAACAGGAAGCGTGGATTGCGGCAGGCGTGTTCATTGCGCCAGGGGTCACCATCGGGCGGGGTGCGGTGATTGGCGCGCGCAGTTCAGTCTTTGAGGATATGCCGGCAGAGATGGTTTGCAGTGGGTGTCCATGTAAGCCCGTCAAGAGTCGCAGGATCGAACCACCCGACAGCACCAGTCCGATTTCGTGCGATGCTCCGACGATTGAGACGATGGAGATGTGAGCGGGACAATGGGGTCTCCCGCAGAAGAGAGTAGCCTCGCCGCTCGGCTCTGTTGCCTCACGATGCAGCAGTCGGAGTTAGGCCTACCCCAGAACCACTGGTGAACGTGCCCCACGGAGGGAAGCGCCGTCCGCGCCTCCTCGTCTGTTGCGTCAACTACGCGCCGGAGATTCTGGGCACCGCTCCGTACACGCGCGACCTTGCTCAGTGGTTCGCCGAGCACGGCTGGGACGTGCGCGTGGTCACGACCTATCCGTACTACCCTGAGTGGCGGAGGCGACCGGGAGGCCCTCGCTTCGGCTATCGGCGGGAATGGACTGACGGTGTGACGGTTCTGCGCTGTCCGTCGTGGATCCCCGCGAAGCCTACGGGTCTGAAGCGGCTGGCACATGATGTTAGTTTCGCTGCCTCCAGTCTGCCCGTTGTGCTTGCGCACGCCGCCTGGAGACCGGACTTCACGCTCGTAGTCGCACCTACGCTGGCGAGCGCACCGGGCGTGCTTCTCACGGCGCACCTTGCTCGAGGCAGGAGCTGGCTGCATGTGCAAGACTACGAGGTCGATGTAGCTCTGCGTCTTGGTTTGCTGCCTCCCGCCGCGTGCACTGTTCTCAAGCGGCTCGAGCGCAGGCTCGTGCGATCGTTTGACGTGGTCACCTCCATCACGGAGCCGATGCTTGATGTCGCGCGAGCCCTGGGCGTGCCCCCAGAGCGACTGCTGCTGCTGCCGAACTGGGCGAACCTTGCCACTGTGCGGCCGCTCGACCGGCCGTCCCACTTTCGTGCGTCTCTCGGCATCCCCGACGGTCAGCGGGTCGTCCTGTATACCGGGAATCTGGGGCGCAAACAGGGCATCACCCTACTCGTCGAAGCCGCCCGGCGATCACAGGACAGAGGATCGTCGGTGGTGTACGTCGTTTCCGGCGACGGGGCTGCCCGGGAGGCGCTCGCTTCGGCCGCGACGACACTGGGCGTCAGGAATCTTCTGAGGCTCCCGCTTCAGTTGAATGAGTCGTTCAACGAGCTGCTGAACCTAGCCGACGCCCACCTCATCGTTCAGGAGGCTGGAGTGGCCGATTTCGTGATGCCGTCGAAGCTGACGAACATGCTTGCCAGTGGCAGGCCCGTCATCGCGACTACCGCGCCAGGAACAGCATTGGCCGAACTCATTCTCAGGCACGATGTGGGTACGATCTCTGCTCCGGGGGATGCGGCTGCTCTGGCGGACGCGATAGAGACGCTCTTGAGAAACGACGAAGGCAGATTGATGCAGGGAACCAACGCGAGAGCGTTTGCCGAGACGTTCCTCGACAGGGACCGCTTGCTCAACAATCTTCTGACACGGTTGCAACAGTGTTGTTTGTGAAGGTGGAGGTACTATAGACTAGTTTCGAGGTCGACGTAAGCTGGATTCCTGAGGGGGGGGAGAAGCCGGGTGGAGGCTTCTGAGGGGCTCGATGGTGCTGCGAAGACGCGAGAATACGTCGCTGAAACAGTGCCTCCGCAATCCTCTCTCCAGCACGCGCCGCCGCAGTCATTGCGCTCTCCTCGGAGCTTGCAGCCGCGCGCCGTCATTGGGTGCGGCAGCGGCCTCGAAACAAGCATCTCGGCGGTGTGGCGCGCGTCAGACGGCCCAATCCCATACATAGTGGCCGTCGACACTCCCATGCTGTGCCGTGACGATGCTCAATCCGCTCGAGTTTCCTTCTTGGGCCCGCTCGACCACATGTCGTCCGCGGAAGTTCGCGGGACCGCGGAGGAGTTCATCCTGGCGTTCGCGCCAGACGAAGCCAGCCAGGCCGCCACGGCGGCACGGAGGCTTCTTGGTGAGGGGGTGGGGTTCTCCGTCATGCCCGAGAGCCTTGGCTGTCTGTACCATCCTCTGAAGCGGCTTGGCTGGAACCGGATCCCGGTGGTGCAGACCCGAGTCGGGCTGGGTTATAAGGCAGCACAGGCCTGCAAGCGGACGGTGGACGTCGTTGTTGCCGCGCTCACCGTCACACTCTTGCTCCCGCTGATGGCGCTGGTCGCCTTGCTTATCCGCCTGGAGTCTCCAGGACCAGTGATCTTCTCTCAGGAAAGAGTGGGCAAGTGCGGCAAGACTTTTGCTATCCTCAAGTTTCGCTCCATGGTTGACGGTGCCCAACTCGAAGAGTCGACGCAGGTGGCGCATTGCTCAAGCGATCTACGATTTGTCAAGATAGACCACGACCGGCGCGTGACACGACTGGGGCGCACGCTCCGCAAGACCAGCATCGATGAGCTGCCGCAGCTGTGGAACGTTCTTCGCGGAGACATGAGCCTGGTTGGTCCGAGGCCTTCGCAGCCCGGCGAGGTCTTGCACTACGACGCTGGTCACTTCACACGGTTGTTGGTCAAACCGGGCGTGACCGGCATGTGGCAGGTGTCAGGGCGGAGCGACCTGGGCTTCGAGGACGCTGTCAGGCTGGACTCCGCCTACGTGCGCGAATGGAGCCTGCTTCTCGACCTCAAGATCATGCTCAAGACCGTGGCCGTTGTATTGACGTGCAAGGGTGCCTGCTAGTTCGTCGTCGTGAACAACGTACCCGCCAGCGTCGCCGTCGCGGCCGCGCGCATTGCCTTCTACCGCGTGGGTGGTAGAGTTCCGAGGCGTCGTCAGCTGGCGCGTGGCCCGACGCCCCGCTTATTAGGAGAGTAACCTTGGCGACACTCCGCGAGTACCACATCACGGACGAAGAAGCCGAACACACCGCACTGCGCGACTACACAGGCGTCCTCTGGCGGCGCAAGTGGGTCATCGTCCTCGTCATCGTCGTCGTGACGGCCGCGGCGTTCGGCTTCAGCAAGCTTCACGCCAAGGTTTACCAGGGCAGGGCGGACCTCATCTACCAGGCCCAGCTCGACCTCGCCGATCCCCTTACCGGCCAGACCTACACCGACCCTACGCAGATGAGCGTCGAGCTCGACGCCGTCGACGCGGTCATCAAGGGCCCGGGGATCACCCGGACTGCCAACAGCGCGCTCCAGCAGAAGGGATTGCCGACGACTGGGTTCAAGGTTGGCGCCCAAGTGGCTCGGGACAGCTCGACCGCCAGCACGGGCACGAGCAACATCGTGTCGATTCTGGCGACCGATGGGAATCCCAAGGTGGCGGCGGCCGTCGCGCAGACCTACGCCGACACGTTCGTCCAGTGGCGGGTCGATCAGGCGCGCGCGCAGACCGCTGCGGCCATCGCCGCTGTCAAGCAGCAGATGCACGAGTACACTGGAGCGGCGCAAAAGTCGTCCGACTACCTGCTGCTGCAGCAGCGCCTGCGTGACCTGCAGATCCTCAAGGCCACTGCCACCGGCAACTTCAGCGTGCTGGTGCCGGCCAGGGTTCCGCAAGCGCCGATCGCGCCCAAGCCCCTGCGCAGCGCCATCCTGGGTTTTGTCCTCGGCCTCGTCGCCGGCATCGGCCTGGCGTTCGTGCGCGAGCAGTTCGACACCAGCGTCAGGCACGCGGACGAGATCGCCGAGGTGCTGCATCAACCCATACTGGCGCGCGTGCCGTGCCTCTCGCGCGAGCAGATGAAGTCGCCGGACCTCGTCACCCTGGTGGACTCGGCGGACCACGTATCCGAGGCCTTCCGCCGGCTGCGTACCAACCTCGGCTTCATGAACGTGGATGGTAACGCCAAGACGCTCATGCTCACGAGCAGCTTGCAGGGCGAGGGCAAGAGCGTCACGGTGGCCAACATGGCGGTCACGCTCGCGCGTGCCGGCAAGAAGGTGGTCGTGGTGGACGCCGACATGCGGCGGCCTCGCCAACATGCGCTCTTCGGCCTGCAGAACAAGGTCGGGGCGAGCTCGGTGGCGGTCGGCGATGCCGATTTGGTGGAGGCGCTGCAGCCGGTCCAGGTCGTCTCGCAGAACGGGGATGGGTCCAAGCCCGACTTCGGCGCCTGGGCCGCTGCGGAGGCCGTCACCATGCTCTGGGTGCTCACCAGCGGCCTGATTCCGCCCAATCCCGGCGAGATTGTCGCCTCGCAGCGCTTCGCGAGCGTCCTCAGCACCCTGCGCGACAAAGCCGACGTCGTACTCGTCGACTCTCCGGCCATGCTCGCGGTCGGCGATGCCGCCGCCCTCGCCGCGGAGGTCGACGGTCTCATCTTCCTGGTCGACATGGCGCAGGCGCGCCGGCCCATCCTGCAAGCCGCGGCCGAGCAGCTCTCCCAGGTGCCTTGCGCGATGATGGGTCTCATCGTGCGCCTACCGGTCGGAGGCGGCGACAAACGCTACTACTACTCACACTACGGGTACTCGACAGCTGCGACCAAGAGCGAGACCGCAGTGTTACCGGGCACAGCACCCAACGCCATCGACCAAGCCTAACGGGGAGGAAACATGGGTAGTGCAACGGGGAAAGGTTCGAGAGTGGCGAGGTTCATCGTGGTCGCAGCGGCGGTCGTGATTCTGGGGCTGCTACTGGTCGCGCCGGCGATGGCGCTTGATGCAACCTCGCTCACGGCGACGGCGAGGCCCACCACCGTCACTTTCGGGCAGGGCGTCATGATCAGCGCCGTGCTCATGGATACTGCCCAAGACATGGCCGTCGGCGGTGAGTGGGTCCGCGTCGAGCAGTCCGCGAGCAACACGGGGCCGTGGTCCCTCCTCTACAGTGTGACGGCCGATGCCGGTGCGTACTACTACTACACCGGCACGTACATCGCCGCGGTGCTGCCGGTGCAGCGGACCTTCTACCGATTCGTGTACCCGGGCTCCGGCGTCTATGCGGGGGTGACCAGCAATGTGCTCAAGGTGTTGGTCAAGCCACTGCTGGGCAGGTCGACCTGCCCCTTCAAAGTCACGAGGTACCGGTCGTTCACGGTGAAGGGCCATGTTAGGCCCGGCGCCCCCGCCGGCCCCGCCGTCAGGATCCAGGTGTACCGCCACAAGGGCAGCAAGTGGGTGAGCTACGCGACGCACTCTGCTAAGGTGACTGGGACCCAGTACTCGCACCGGTTCAAGATCGCCGTCAAGGGCACGTTCAAGTTCAGGGCGATTGTCAGCAGCAGCGCGGAGTTTGTCGGCGTGAAGAGCATGTACAGCAGGGTGTTGACCGTGAAATAACGCGCGTCGCGGGCGGCTGAGGACTGAGAGAGCGGTCGCAGCGATGTGACGCACGGGAGGCGGGCCACAAAGCCCCCGCCCCCGTGTTACAAAGGGCCCCCACGGACGGGGACCTTCGGCGCGGGCTCGGAGCGCTTGCCGCCGACTACGTGCTGCTCGCTCTCAACGTGTTCGGCAGCCTGGTCCTGACCACTAAGCGCCTCGTCTTCGCCGGGCGGCTGCGTTCGCTCGAGGTCCCTCTGGCCAAGCTCTGGTCTCGATCGAGTCGTACTCCGATACCCTGGCCACAAGGCGCACCGGCAAGGAGCGCACCGAGTTCTTCTTCGGGCTTGACCGGCACACATACCGGTTCACCCTTGAGGGGCGCAGCTACACCGAGACTTTCTCAGGCTTGATCCTCAAGTGCGCCATCGAGGGGTTGTTGAACCCGGCGACAAGCTAGACGCCTGCGTGACGTCGGCATGGCGTCGGCTGCCAGCCGAAAGCACTTGCACAGGGTGCTGTTCTCTCCGGCGAACACGACTGCAAGACCTCCATCACCGGTCCGGCTCCGGTCGCCGCCTCCAAGTCCCCCGACCCGCTGCCGCGTCTTGAGCTGCCAAGCTCGGCGGACGTAGTCCGCCGGCATGGTGTGCCGTCGAGCCCGAGACTCTCATCGTATTGCGCAGGTGGTGCGAGGCGTGCTAGCTTGTTTCCGAGGGCTAACCGCTCGTCGCCGTCTCGGGGGGGGGTGTGCTGGGAGTCCTCCCCGATGCTGCGCGCTGGCCGTGTGTTGGCGAGCCGCCATCAGCGGCGATCGGGCGAGACGAGGGGGGACGTGCGATGAAGCGCGCCGTGCGGTTGACCGTAGGTCTGTGCGTGATGTGCGCGTGCTCTGTTGGGGCGGTTCTGGTCGCCCCGGTGGCCCGGGCCGATCTCCTACCCAGCTCCACGCCTGATGCTGGGGTGCCGTTCACGGACGGCAGTGTCTGGGCCGTCGCCACCGCGCCCAACGGGATCACCTACATCGGTGGGGATTTCACCCACATCAGGCTCGACATGGGAAGCGGTGTCGCCCTTTCTGCGACCAGCGACGCGATCGATGGCCGGTTTCCGCGGGTGAACGGCCCGGTGTCGGCAACGGTTGCTGACGGCGCCGGTGGCTTCTACATCGCGGGCTCCTTCAGCAAGGTGGGCGGAATCTATCGCAACAAGATCGCCCACATCTTGGCCGACGGAGAGGTGGATGTTGCCTTCAACCAGTACTACACCGACGGCTCCGTCACAGCTCTCGCCCTCTCGGGCTCGACGCTCTACGTCGGCGGGGCCTTCACTTCCGTCGGCGGCCAGTTCCGCCACAGCATCGCCGCCCTGGACGCGGTCACCGGGGCGGCCACGACCTGGAATCCCAACCCAAGCCTCTCCGGCGACCCCACGTTTGCCTCGATCAACGCTTTCGCCGTCTCGGGCTCGACCGTCTACGTGGGCGGGTACTTCGACACGATCGGCGGGCAGACCCGCCGCGGCATCGCTGCCCTGGATGCGGTCAGCGGCCTCGCCACGGCCTGGAACCCTAACTCCAACCTTGGCAGCTGGATTTACGCTCTCGCCGTCTCGGGATCGACCGTCTACGTTGGTGGTTACTTCCACCAGATCGGCGGCCAGACCCGCAACTACATCGCCGCCCTCAATACTACGAGCGGCCTCGCTGCGGCCTGGAATCCCAACGCGAGCTTCATCGTCCAGGCCCTCTTCGTCTCGGGCTCGACCGTCTACGTTGGCGGACTCTTCGACTCCATTGGCGGCCAGACCCGCAACAACGTCGCCGCCCTGAATGCCACCAGCGGCCTCGCGACGGCCTGGGATCCCAATCCCGGAATCTACGGCTCTGTCGACACCTTCGCCGTCTCGGGCTCGACCGTCTACGTCGGCGGTGTCTTTACCTTCATCGGTGGTCAGAGCCGCAACAACATCGCCGCCCTGAATGCGACCAGCGGCCTGGCTACCGGCTGGAACCCCGATGCGAGCAGCCAGGTCTACGCCCTCGCCGTCTCGGGCTCGACCGTCTACGTCGGCGGGGAGTTCGTCTCCGTTGGCTCCGTGGCCCGCAATCACCTGGCCGCCTTGGACGCCGGCGGCGCCGTCACGGCCTGGGATCCCAACGCGAACGGCAGCGTCTACGCTCTCGCCGTCTCGGGCTCGACCGTCTACGCCGGCGGACTCTTCACCGCCATCGGTGGCCAGACCCGCAACCACATCGCCGCCCTGGATGCGGCCAGCGGTGCGGCCACCGCCTGGGATCCCGATGCGAACGGTGCCCTCTGGGCGCTCCTGGTCTCGGGCTCGACCATCTACGCCGGCGGGGAGTTCACTTCCATCGGTGGCCAGAGCCGCAACAACATCGCCGCCCTGGATGCGGCCAGCGGTCTGGCCACGGGTTGGGACGCCAATGCTGACGACGCGGTCTGGAGCCTCGCCATCTCGGGGTCGACCGTCTATGCCGGCGGGTACTTCACCTCCATCGGCGGCCAGAACCGCAACAGCATCGCTGCTCTGGATGCTCGCACCGGCACCGCCACGGCCTGGGACCCGAACGCCACCTTCGTTGACATCGGTGACCGCAGCCAGGCGAGGAGTGGCGACGCGGGCCTCTCCAGCAACTCCTCGGGATGCGCGGTCGCCGCCCTCGCCGTCTCGGGCTCGACCGTCTACGTCGGCGGACTCTTCACCTCCATCGGTGGCCAGGACCGCAGCAGCCTCGCCGCCCTAAGTGCGAGCACCGGCTTGGCCACGGCCTGGAATCCTTGGGCAGCCGGCAGCTATCCCTCCGTCTACGCTCTCGCCGTCTCGGGCTCGACCGTCTGTGTCGGCGGGGACTACACCTACATTGACGGGCGGGCCCGGCAAAGCCTGGCGCGCTTCACGCTAAGCCAGCCGCAAGTCCACTCCCGCCCCCACAAGAGGCATCCGGTGCCGGCAAGGGCGGGCGCGGTTCTCAGGGCCCACCAACGTTCCCCCAGTGTCGCCTACCACTTCACCGGCCACGCCGGCAAGGGCATCTCAGCGCGCCGCCATCATCGGCGATTGGGCCAGCAGAGGAGGGACGTGCGATGAGGCGCGCCGTGCGGTCGTCAGTGAGTCTGTTTGTGGTCTGCGCGTGCTGTCTCGGGGTGCTTGTGGTCGCCCCGGCGGCCAGGGCCGAAGTCCTACCCAGCTCCGCTCCGGACGCCGGGGTGTCGTTCACGGATGGCACAGTGGATGCCATCGCCACCGCACCCAACGGGATCACCTACATCGGCGGAGACTTCACCCACGTCAGGATCGACACTGGCGGCGGTGTCGCCCTTTCGGCGGCCAGCGGCGCGCGCGACGTGCGCTTTCCGCGGGTGGACGGGGAGGTGTGGGCGACGGTCGCGGACGGCACCGGTGGCTTCTACATCGGTGGCTCCTTCGCCAAGGTAGGCAGCATGACCCGCAACAACATCGCCCACATCTTGGCCAACGGCGACGTGGATCCCGCCTTCGACCCCAATGCCAATAGCGACGTCTGGGCCCTCGCCGTCTCGGGCTCCACCGTCTACGTCGGCGGCTACTTCACCTCCATCGGTGGCCAGACGCGCAACCGCATCGCCGCCCTGGACGCCACCAGTGGCGCGGCCATGGCTTGGGACCCGAATGCGAGCCTTCCGGCGGGCTCCGGTGACGCAAGCGTCGCTGCCCTTGTCGTCTCGGGGTCGAGAATCTACGTCGGCGGGAAGTTCACCTCCATCGGTGGCCAAGCCCGCAACAGCATCGCCGCCCTGGATGCCACGAGTGGCGCCGCTACGGCCTGGAACCCCAACGCGACATGGTATGGCGATCCCGCCAGGGTCCTCGCCCTCGCCGTCTCGGGTTCGACCGTCTACGCCGGTGGTTACTTCTACCGGATCGGGGGGCAGCCCCGCGACATGGTCGCCGCCCTGGATGCGAGCAGCGGCCTGGCCACGCCCTGGAACCTTCAGATCGGTGAGGACGGCAACGGCGTCTTGGCCCTCGCCGTCTCGGGATCGACCGTCTATATCGGCGGCAACGGCGACATGCAGGCGGCGGGCACTGGCTGGGGCTCGTTTGCCCTCGCCGTGGATGCGACCACAGGCGAGGCCACGGCCTGGAACCCCGAGGTGAGCCTGCCGGGCAACGATGGCGGCGCATACGTCAACACCCTCGTAGTGTCGGGCTCGACCGTCTACCTAGGCGGGGCCTTCACCTCTATCGGTGGCCAGACTCGCAATCGCATCGCCGCCGTGAGTGCGACCACCGGCGCGGCCACGGCCTGGGACCCCAACGCGAGCGGCGCCGTCTATGCCCTCGCCGTCTCGGGCCCGACCGTGTACGCCGGTGGAGAGTTCCGTTCTGTCGGCCTCGTGGCCCGCAATCACCTCGCCGCCCTGGACTCCAGCGGCGCCCTCACGGCCTGGGATCCCAGCGCCAACAACACCGTCCGCGCCCTCGCCGTCTCGGGCTCGACCGTCTACGCCGGTGGCGACTTCACTTCCATCGGCGGCCAGACGCGCTACGGAATCGCCGCCCTGGATGCGACCAGCGGGGCAGCCGCAGCCTGGGATCCCCACTCGACGTACGCGACCTACACCGTCGGCTCCGTCGAGGCCCTCGCTGTCTCGGGCTCGACCATCTATGCCGGCGGTTACTTTGACACGATCGGCGGCCAGAGCCGCAACGGCATCGCCGCCCTGGATGCCACGAGTGGCCTCGCCACGGCCTGGAATCCTAACCCAGGCGGTACCTACCTCAGTGTCGACTCTTTCGCCGTCTCGGGCTCGACCGTCTACGTCGGCGGCCAATTCACCTTCATCGGCGGTCAGACTCGCAACAACATCGCCGCGCTGGACGCCAGCAGTGGCGCGGCCACGAGCTGGAACCCCAACGCACGTGGCACTAGCTACCCCGGTGTCAGCGCCCTCGCCGTCTCGGGCTCGACCGTCTACGTCGGCGGCCAATTCACCTCCATCGGCGGCCAGGCACGCAACAACATCGCCGCCCTGGATGCCGGCAGCGGCGCTGCCACAAGCTGGAATCCCGATGCCAGTGACTCAGCCTATCCCTCGTATGACGGGGTCCGCGCGCTTGTCGTGTCTGGCTCGACCGTCTATGCCGGCGGCTGGTTCGACACCATCGGCGGTCAGACTCGCAACAACATCGCCGCGCTGGATGCTGCCAGCGGCGTCGCGACGACCTGGAATCCCGACGCGAGCCGCGACACCGACGACCCGTCTCTCTCGGTAGTGAACGCCCTCGCCGTCTCGCGCTGGACCATCTACGCCGGCGGGTCCTTCCCCTCCATCAGCGAGCAGGGCCGGCAGTACCTGGCGCGCTTCGTGCTACGCCGGCGGCAAATCCACCACAAGGGGCATACGGTGTCGGCAGTCGCGAGCCGCCGACAGCGAGCGGGCGACAAGTGGGGGAACTTGCGATGAAGCGCGCGGTCTGGTCTTCGGTAGGCATGTGTGTGTTGTTCCTATGCTGTCTCGGCGCGCTGCTGGTCGCCCCGGCAGCCAGGGCCGAGGCCCTGCCCAGCTCCACTCCTGATGCTGGGGTTTCCTTCACGGACGGCGCGGTGGACGCCATCGCCACCGCACCCAACGGGATCACCTACATCGGTGGGGATTTCACCCACGTCAGGTCCGATACGGGAGGTGGCGCCGCCCTCGCTGCGACCAGCGACGCGAGCGACGTGCGCTTTCCGCACGTGGACGGCTACCTATTGGCGACGGTCTCAGACGGCAGCGGTGGCTTCTACATCGGTGGCCATTTCACCAACGTGGGCGGCATCGCCCGCAACAACATCGCCCACATCTGGGCCAACGGCGCCGTGGATCTTGCTTTCGACCCCAATGCCAATGGAGACGTCGAAGCTCTCGCCGTCTCGGGTTCGACCATCTATGTCGGCGGGTATTTCACTACCATCGGCGGCCAGCCCCGCAACTACCTCGCCGCCGTGAACGCCACCAGCGGCGCTGCCACGGCTTGGAATCCCAACGTCAGTGACTCTGCCGAGCCCCAGTACTGCGCGGTCTGGGCCCTCGCCGTCTCGGGTTCGACCATCTATGTCGGCGGATACTTCACCGCCATCGGTGGCCAAGCCCGTAACTACATCGCCGCCGTGGATGCCACGAGCGGCGCTCTCACAGCCTGGGACCCCGATGCGAACAGCTCGGTGAGTGCCCTCGCCGTCTCGGGCTCGACTGTCTTTGCCGGCGGATACTTCTGGGTCATCGGCGGTCAGTACCGCGACAACATCGCCGCCCTGGATGCCACCACGGGCGCGGCCACGGCCTGGAACCTCGACTACGGTTCTGACGGTACCGTGCCCTGGGCCCTCACAGTCTCAGGATCGACCCTCTACATCGGCGCCGACGGCTACATGCAGATCGGCAGTCAGTCCCGCGCCTTCGCCGCTGCCGTGGATGTGACCAGTGGCGTGGCTACGGCCTGGAATCCCAATGCGAACGGCGAAGTCTGGGCTCTGTCAGTCTCGGGCTCGACCGTCTACGTCGGCGGGTCCTTCACCTACATCGGCGGCCAGGCCCGCAGCCATATCGCCGCCTTGGATGCGACGAGCGGTGCGGCCACGGCCTGGGACCCCGATGCGAACGGCACGGTCTACGCCCTCGCCGTCGCGGGCGCGACCATCTACGCTGGTGGGGATTTCACGTTCATCGGCTCCGTGGCCCGCAATCACATCGCTGCCTTGGATCCCAGCGGCGCCCTCACGGCCTGGGACCCCAACGCCGACAACACCGTCCGCGCCCTCGCCGTCTCGGGCTCGACCGTCTATGCCGGCGGGGAGTTCATGTCTATCGGTGGCCAGAGACGCATTTTCATCGCCGCCCTGGATGCGAGCAGCGGCCTCGCCACGGCCAGCGATCCCAGTGCCGCCGGCAGCTCGGTCGACGCTCTCTCCGTCTCGGGCTCGACCGCCTATGTCGGCGGGTACTTTCCCACAATCGGCGGCCAGAAGCGCGACAACGTTGCTGCCCTGGATGCGACCAGCGGTGCGGCCACGGCCTGGGACCCCAATGCCAACAACACTGTTCGCGCCCTCGCCGTCTCGGGCTCGACCGTCTACGTCGGCGGGGAGTTCACCTCCATCGGCGGCCAGAGTCGCCACTACATTGCCGCCCTGGATGCCACCAGCGGCCTCGCCACGGCCTGGAACCCCAACGCAGGCGGCTCCTACCCGTATGTCTGCGCTCTCGCCGTCTCGGGCTCGACCGTCTACGTCGGCGGCGAATTCACGTCCATCGGCGGCCAGAGTCGCCTCGGCATTGCCGCCTTGGATGCTACCAGCGGCCTCGCCACGGCCTGGAACCCCAACGCAGCTGGTACCAACCTCTATGTCACCGCTCTCGCCGTCTCGGGCTCGACCGTCTACGTCGGCGGGGAGCTTACTTCCATCGGCGGCCAACCCCGCAACCACATCGCCGCTCTGGATGCGACGAGCGGCGTCGCCACGTCCTGGAATCCCAACGCCGACGGCTTGGTCAACGCCCTCGCTGTCTCGCGCTGGAGCGTTTACGCCGGCGGGGACTTCCACTCCATCGGTGGTCAGGCCCGGCAAGGCCTGGCGCGCTTCTCGCTGCTGCCTCCCACCGCACCCACCCCGACCAGCCCCAACGGCGGAGAGAACTGGAGGCTGGGCTGCGGCCACGACATCACCTGGGATGTCGGCAACGGCGGCGCCGTGAGCATCGAGCTGTCGCGCGACAGCGGAGCGAGCTGGCAAATGCTGTTCGCCGCGACGCCCAACGACGGCTCTCAGTCCTGGACGGTCAGCGGCCCGATCACCAGCCAGGCACTGGTGCGCATCGCCAACGCCAACGGCTCCAACTGCTCCGCTGCCAGCTTTGCCATCGCTGCTGCCCTGAC